>Ga0210408_10001612_pt1 | contig 23320 bp, 19 predicted proteins | sample IncBWH4MmetaG_FD_155471 | JGI IMG/M metagenome (GOLD analysis project Ga0210408, IMG submission 155471) | Forest soil microbial communities from Barre Woods Harvard Forest LTER site, Petersham, Massachusetts, United States - Inc-BW-H-4-M | ecosystem: Environmental > Terrestrial > Soil >...
CGGCCTTGATCGCGTCTGCCGCGCTTAAGGTTTCAATTTCGGCATTGGCTTCGTCGATCAGCGACTTGATGCCGCGATGGATGTTCTGGGGCATTTCTCTCCCTCGTTCTTTCGCCATTCCGGGGCGACGCGCAAGCGTCGAACCTGGAATCTCGATCGAGTTACGCAACATCGAGATTCCGGATCGGCCCTGCGGGCCGTCCGGAATGACGCGCCAAAATTACCGCACCAATTCCTTCATCGCCGCCTCAAGACCCTCGATCGTGATCGGGTACATGCGCTGCGAGAATAGCCTGCGGATGATGGTGGTCGATTCCGAATAGTCCCAGTGCTTCTGCGCCACCGGATTGAGCCACACCGCGTGCGGATAGGTCCGCGTGATGCGATCGAGCCAGACCGATCCGGCCTCCTCATTGACATGCTCGACAGAGCCGCCGGGCACCATGACCTCGTAAGGCGACATCGAGGCATCGCCGACGAACACCACCTTGTAGTCGTGCGGATATTTGTGCAGCACGTCCCAGGTCGGCGTCCGGTCGGTGAAGCGCCGCCTGTTCTGCTTCCACACGCCTTCATAGAGGCAGTTGTGGAAGTAGAAATATTCCATGTGCTTGAACTCGGTCTTGGCCGCCGAGAACAGTTCCTCGACCTGCGCGATATGGGAGTCCATCGAACCGCCGATGTCGAAGAACACCAACACCTTGACCGCGTTGCGCCGCTCGGGACGCATCACGACGTCGAGATAGCCGTGGTTGGCGGTCTCCTTGATCGTGGTGTCGAGGTCGAGCTCATCGGGTGCGCCGGTGCGGGCGAATTTGCGCAATCGCCGAAGCGCGATCTTGATGTTGCGGATGCCGAGTTCGACATTGCCGTCGAGATCCTTGAACTCGCGGCGGTCCCACACCTTCACCGCGCGATTGTTGCGGTTCTTTTCCTGGCCGATCCGCACGCCTTCCGGATTGTAGCCGTGGGCGCCGAACGGCGAGGTGCCGGCGGTGCCGATCCATTTGCTGCCGCCCTGGTGGCGGCCCTTTTGCTCCTCAAGGCGCTTGCGAAGCGTCTCCATGAGCTTTTCCCAGCCCATGGCCTCGATCTGCTTCTTCTCTTCCTCGGTTAAGTATTTCTCCGCGAGCTTCTTCAGCCATTCGGCGGGGATCTCCGCCTTCTCCATCGCGTCAAGCAGGCTTTCCAGCCCCTTGAACACGGTGCCGAACACGCGGTCGAACTTGTCGAGATTGCGCTCGTCCTTCACCAAGGCGGCGCGCGACAGGTAATAGAAATTCTCAACCGTCTGTTCGGCGAGGTCGGCGTCGAGCGCCTCCATCAGCGTCAAATATTCGCGCAAGGTCACCGGGACCTGCGCGTCGCGCAATGAGGTAAAGAATTGCAGGAACATGGGATAACAGATTGCCCGTCGGACCACGGACGTCAAGGGCCTGCTATGCAGATCAGGGCGGCTTGTCGATGGAATGATGCCCGACAGCCCTAGACCTCTCGGGTTTTTCAACTAGAATTGAGGTTGAGAAGACTTAATCCCCGCAACGATCGTCCAATCTGGTGTCGGGACGCTCACAGTCGTTCCGGCACAGGTTTAGATGCGCCGTTGCGCCGACGAATAGACAGGCCGAAGAATAGACAACAAGGCAGATGCTCGATGAAATTTACCGGTACCAAGGACTACGTCGCCACCGACGACCTCAAGGTCGCGGTCAACGCCTCGATCGTGCTGGAGCGTCCGCTCCTGATCAAGGGCGAGCCCGGCACCGGCAAGACCGTGCTGGCGGAGGAAGTCGCCAAAGCGATCAAGGCGCCGCTTTTGACCTGGCACATCAAGTCCACCACCAAGGCGCAGCAGGGCCTCTACGAATATGACGCGGTGTCTCGGTTGCGCGACAGCCAGCTCGGCGATGCCCGGGTCTCGGATATCGGAAACTACATCAAGCGCGGCAAGTTGTGGGACGCCTTCACTTCCGCGGAGCGCCCGGTGCTGCTGATCGACGAGATCGACAAGGCCGACATCGAATTCCCCAACGATCTCCTGCTCGAGCTCGATCGGATGGAATTCTTCGTCTACGAAACCGGCGAGAACATCAAGGCGAAGCTGCGCCCGATCGTGATGATCACCTCGAACAACGAGAAGGAATTGCCGGACGCGTTCCTGCGCCGCTGCTTCTTCCACTACATCAAGTTTCCCGACCCCGAGACCATGGAGCGGATCGTCGACGTGCATTTCCCCGGCATCAAGAAGCGCCTGGTGGAAGAAGCCTTGCGCATCTTCTTCGAGGTGCGCGAGGTGCCAGGCTTGAAGAAGAAGCCTTCGACCTCGGAGCTATTGGACTGGCTTAAACTTCTGCTCAACGAGGAGATGACGCCGGAGACGCTGCGGGAGCGCGACCCGCGCAAGCTGATCCCGCCGTTGCACGGCGCGCTCTTGAAGAACGAGCAGGACGTGCACCTGTTCGAGCGGCTGGCGTTCTTGAGCCGCCGCGAGGTCTGACGCCTTCAGGCTCGTGGCTTCATCCTTCGAGACGGCGCTTCGCGCTCCTCAGGATGGGGTCTTGGACCCTCATGGTGAGGAGCACGGCAACGCCGTGCGTCTCGAACCATAAGGCCAAGGTGTTTGCTCTGCTTTCGCTTACGTCGGTTCAGCTAACCACAACTGCCGCTTCCGGTAGCTGGCGCCCCCGGATCAGATCCGACGCCTTGTCGGCGATCATCATGGTCGAGGCGTTGAGGTTGGCCGAGATCATGCGCGGCATGATGGAAGCGTCGATCACGCGAAGCCTCTCGAGGCCATGCACGCGCAACTGGTCGTCGACCACCGCCCATGAGCTGTTGGCCGGTCCCATCCGGCAGGTACATCCGGGATGGAACGTGGTGGTGCCGCGTTGCGTCGCAGCCGCCAAAAATTCATCGTCGCTCTGCACGCCGGGACCGGGGAAATCCTCATATTCGTAATAGGGCGAAAGCGGCGCTGACTTGAGCAGCCGCCGCGCCAGCTTCATGCCGGCGACGACGACGCGGCGGTCGAGCTCGGCGGCAAGATAATTGGTCTGGATGATCGGCTGCTGGAACGGATCGGCCGAGCTGATGCGGACATAGCCGCGGCTCTCCGGGCGCTGCTGCCAGGACGCAACCGTCATGCCGGGCTGGTCTTCGAGCTGACCCTGCACGCCCTCCTTGTAGCTCGCCGGCGTAAAGGTCAGCTGCAAATCGGAGCTCTCGGTGGTCTCGCCGGAATGCCAGAAGCAATAGACCATGGTCGGCGACAGCGACAGCAGCCCGCGCCGCGTCGTCGCCCATTTCAACGCCTCGACCCACAGATGCCATCCCTGCCGCAGTTCGTTGATGGTCTTGATGTTCTTGACGCGGGCGACGGAGCGCGGCGCGTAATGGTCCTGCAACCCCTCGCCCACGCCCTGTAATGCGTGACGCACCTCGATGCCGAGCGGGCGCAAGAGATCGGGTGAACCGATGCCCGACAATTGCAGCAGCTGCGGTGAATTGTAGGTGCCGCCGGCGAGGATCACTTCCTTATTCGCCCGCACCTCGACCGGCACCCCGCCCCTGCCGCCCTTGATGTAGCGCACGCCGACCGCGCGCTTGCCTTCGAAGATGATGTTGGTCGCATGCGCATGCGTGCGCACATCGACGTTTCCCCGCTTCCGCGCCGGATGCAGAAACGCCGTCGCAGCACTGACGCGCAGGCCGTTCTTGATGGTGCGCTGGGCGTAGGAGACGCCCTCCTGGATCCGGCCGTTGTAATCGGGGTTTCTGGGAATGCCGAGGCTGATGGCGCCGGCCATGAAGGCCTCGCAGAGGGGATCCCTCCAATCCATGGTGGTGACAGTGAGGTTGCCGTCACGGCCGCGATAGGTGTCATCGCCTTCGCCGACGCGCCGCTCCAGCCGCTTGAAATACGGCAGCACGTCCGGATAGCCCCAGCCGCGATTGCCGAGCTGCGCCCAGGTGTCGAAATCCTGGCGCTGACCGCGGTTATAGATGTGACCGTTGATCGACGAGGAACCGCCGAGCGTCTTGCCGCGCGGCGCGTAGATGCTGCGGCCGCCGGTGTAGGGGCCGGGCTCCTGCTTGTAGGCCCAGTTGATGCTCTTCATGTGGAAGGTCTTGATGAAGCCCGCCGGCAGGTGAATGTAGGGGTGCCAGTCGCGCGGACCCGCCTCCAGCACGCAGATGGTGGTGCCGGCGTCTTCACTGAGCCGGTTCGTCAGCACGCTTCCGGCCGAACCCGCGCCCACGATCACATAATCGAACGTTTCCATAACCTGTTTATCGCGCCTTCTCGTTGAGCTGGTAATTCAGATGCGCCTTCACCGTCGGCCATTCAGCGGCGATGATGCTGTAGACCACGGTGTCGCGCAGCGTGCCGTTCGGCGCGATCTGGTGGCTGCGCAAGATGCCGTCCTGCTTGGCGCCGAGCCGTTCGATGCCGCGCCGGCTCTGGTGGTTGAAAAAATGCGTGCGGAACTCTACCGCGATGCAATCGAGCTTCTCAAAGGCATGGGTGAGCAACAGCGATTTGCACTGGGTGTTGAGCGCGCTGCGCTGCACGCGCTTGGCGTACCAGGTCGAGCCGATCTCGACGCGCCGGTTGGCGGCATCGACGTTCATATAGGTGGTCATGCCGGCGATCTGGCCGTCGGCATCGAACACCGTCCATGGCAGCATCGATCCCGAGGCCTGCAATCCCAGCCGGCGATCGATCTCCTTGCCCATGGTCTCCGGCTTCGGGACGAAGGTGTACCAGAGCTTCCACAGCTCGCCGTCCTTGACGGCTTCCACCAGCCCGTCGCGGTGATCATGCGATAGCGGTTCAAGCAGCGCGTGGGGGCCGCGCAAGGTGACGGGTTGAAGCCAGGTCATCGAATACTCCTGCTTGTCAGGCTGTCATTGCGAGGAGCGTGAGCTACGAAGCAATCCAGCCTTGATGTGGCTCTGGATTGCTTCGCTTCGCTCGCTATGACGTATCCTAATTCACTTGTTCAAAAAATTCAGCGGCAGGCCGGGCCGCGCCCAATCCATCGCGATCAGTTCGCCCTTGCCCGACAGCGTGATGTAAGCGGTCTTCAGGTCCGGCCCGCCGAAGGCGATGTTGGTGGTGACGCGGTCGCCGGTCGGCACCTGCTCGACGAGGCTGCCATCGGGCGCGATCACCGAGATGCAGCCCGAGATCAGGGTTGCGACGCAGACATTGCCCGACGCCTCGACCGCGAGCGAATCGAACATCTGATAGCCGCCGAGACCCGCGATCGGTTTTCCCCGCTCGCCGCGATAGATCACGTCGCGCGGTTTGACCGTGCCGGGCGCTGACAGGTCGAACGCCCACAGCCGCGCCGTCGGCGTCTCCGCGATGTAGACGGTGTTTTCATCCGGCGACAAGCCGATGCCGTTGGCGGGCATCATGCCAAAGCCGCCTTCGACGATCTCTTTGCCGCCCGGCTTGATGTAGTAGAACGCGCCGACATCCATGTCGCGGGCGCGCCGCTTGCCGAGATCGGAGAACCACAAGCCGCCGTGTCTGTCGAACACCAGATCGTTCGGACCTTTCAGCAGATGATCGCCGCATCTGTCGACCACGGTCTCGACCTTGCCGCTTTGCAAGTCGACGCGCTGGATCGAGCCGCCGATATATTGATGCGGCTCGGGCGCGCCCGGCATCATGGTGCCGCGCGAGGGTATCCAGGAAAACCCGCCATTGTTGCAGATGTAGCATTTGCCGTCGGGGCCCATGGCCGCGCCATTGGGGCCGCCTGGAATCTGCGCCACTACCTCCTTGCGCCCATCCGGCCACACCCGGGTCAGCCGTTGCCCCCGGATCTCGACCAAGAGCACCGAGCCGTCCGGCATAACCACCGGTCCTTCCGGAAACTGAAGATCGGTGGCGAGCACGCGAATATTGGGCAAGAGATCCTCCCGCTTTTCTTACGTTGCAGGCGGATTTCAGGTGTCATCCCGCACGCGCAACATTTCGTTGCGCCTGTTATGGCAAAGTGGCTCACGCTTGCCAAGCAAGCCCGCCGATGGCGTCACGCAAGGCTGCGTTGCGGGCAGCCGTTACTCCCTCACCGGCACCCAGATCTCGAACCCGCCATTGCCGGTCGAGGGGTCGAAGGTTTCATCATAGCGCTCGAAATTCGGCGCATCGGCGATCTTCAGCCCCGACGCCGGCAGCCAGTGATTCCAGATCGTGTTGACGGTGCGGCGTATCGTCGAGACATGCTCGCGATGGCTGAAGACCGCGTAGCGCTGCTCGGGAATGCGAACCTTGGAAAATTCGCGCGGCAGGTCGGAAAAATCCGAGACCTCGACGCCGGCGATATAGTCGAAATTGCCGGCATCGTCGCCGTTGCAGCAAACGCCGTAGGCCACCTGCCCAATCCGGCCGGGAATGTGCGCCGCCGTCTGTTGAAAACGCTGCCACAGGCCGGGAATGCCGGCGCCGTTCTCCTGGCTGAAACGGTCGCCGACGCCGGCAACCAGGAACGCTTTCGCGGTTTCGAAACGCGGGGCTTGAAGATTGTCTGTAGCGGTTGAATCCATCTGGATCGGTTCCTGAAGCTTGAGATGATCGAGGCACGTCGAGCTGCGAACCGCTTCGGGCGTGACCCCGAAATGGTCGCGGAACGCGCGGGTGAACGCTTCGTGAGAGCCATAATCCGCATCCAGCGCCAGGGAGAGGATATCCGGCGCGCCGCGCGCAAGCGCGCGTGCCGCTTCGGTCAAGCGGCGCGCTCGCACGTAACGCATCACCGAAAATCCGGTCGCAGCACCGAATGCCCGCACCAGATGGAAGCGCGAGACCCCGGCGACGCCGGAGATCTCGTCGAGCGTCAGCGCATCCGCAAGATGACTTTCGATAAACCAGAGCGCCTTCTGGGCAGGATTCATGGGGCTTGAGGCTTTCATTCGAAGCTTGAACATCATGCGCGCTTCGCGCTTGCCGCATTTGACAGTCCTTGCTCTCGTTCCCTCAAAAGCGGAACCGGACAAGGCTCGTTCCGTTCGACGGAAAATAGCAGCGAGGCCATCGCTGGCAACCTCACCGCGATCGTGCATACTGAGCGTGCATTCAGTCCGACGCTCAACGAGCTGCCCCACGAAGAGGTGGCCTGAGCTTCGGCCAGTACGTCAGGGAGGACGATGATGCGCCACCGTGTCTTGAGCCACGCCATAACGACCCTGCTCGCGGGACTGCTCGCCACCGCGATTGCCGGCACCGCGCACGCCGAGAAAAAATACGATCCGGGCGCAACCGACGGCGAGATCAAGATCGGCAACATCATGCCCTATTCGGGACCGGCCTCCTCCTATGCGACGATCGGAAAGACCGAGGCCGCCTATTTCAACAAGATCAATGCCGAGGGCGGCATCAATGGCCGCAAGATCAACTTCATCTCCTATGATGACGGCTACAATCCCGCCAAGACCGTGGAACAGGCGCGCAAGCTCGTTGAAAGCGACGAGGTGCTGCTGATCTTCAACTCGCTCGGCACCGCCAACAACACCGCGATCCAGAAATACATGAACGCGCGAAAGGTGCCGCAGCTGTTCGTCTCCACCGGCGCCGCCAAATGGAACGACCCGAAGAATTTTCCATGGACCATGGGATGGCAGCCGAGCTACCAGGTCGAGGCCCGCATCTATGCCGCCTACATCCTGAAGAACTATCCCGGCAAGACCATCGGCATCCTCTATCAGAACGACGATTTCGGAAAAGACTATGTGATCGGACTGCACGACGGCCTTGGCGACCAGGCCAGCAAGCTGATCGCGGTTGAGGCGTCCTACGAGACGACGTCGCCGACGGTGGACTCACAGGTGGTCCAGATCAGGAGCGCCAACCCGGACATCTTCGTCAATGTCGCGACGCCGAAATTTGCTGCGCAGGCGATCCGGAAACTCGGCGAGCTGAAGTGGACCCCGGTGCATTTCCTCACCAACGTCTCGGTGTCGGTCGGTAGCGTCATGAAGCCGGCGGGCTATGAGAACGGCCAGGGCATCCTCAGCGCGGCGTATCTCAAGGACCCCAAGGACCCGAAATGGAAGGATGATCCCGCCATGAACGAATGGCGCGCCTTCATGACCAAGTGGTATCCGGAGGGCGACCAGGAAGATGCCGCAACGGTGTTTGCTTATGGCATCGCCAAGGGCCTCGAGCAGGTGTTGCGGCAATGCGGCGACGACCTCACCCGCGAGAACATCATGAAGCAGGCGGCGAATTTGAATTTCGAGATCGGAATCTACCTGCCCGGAACCAGGATCAAGACCAGCCCGTCCGATTTCGCACCGCTCGAGCAGCTCCAGATGATGCGCTTCAAGGGCGATAGCTGGGAGCTGTTCGGCCCGATGATGTCGGGCGAGAAGAATTCGTAAGCCACGTCGTCATTGCGAGCGCAAGCGAAGCAATCCGGGGCCCAGGAAAAGGTCTGGATTGCTTCGTCGCTTCGCTCCTCGCAATGACGGCTGAGCGCGCCCATTCCACCTCGTTAAAAAAGGAAAATAATAAATGCAAATCACCAACGTCCGCGCGCACCATCTGCGCATTCCCTATGACGCGGGGCCGGCAAGTTTCAGGCACGGCACTTCGGGAAATGCCGCGCTCGATAGCGTTGTCGTCGAGGTCTCAACCGATGGCGGGCTCACCGGCTGGGGCGACGCCTTCAGCTATGTCTGTCCACGCACCATCTGCGCTGCCATCGACGAAATGATCGCGCCCCAGGTGCGCGGCCTCGAAGCCCCCAATGCGGCCGGTATCCCCGCATTCATGGAACAGATCCAGCGCAACCTGCATCTGTTCGGCCGCTACGGCATCACGATGTTTGCGATCTCCGGGCTCGACATTGCCCTGTGGGATATCGCCGCGAAGGCTGCGGGCCTGTCGCTTCATCAATTGATCGGCGGCGCCAGGCGCGCGCGGATTCCGGCCTATGCGAGCCTGCTCCGGATCGGAAAGCCCGAATTGATCGGAGGCGAGTGTCAGGCCGCGCTGCGCCTCGGCTATTCCGCGATCAAGCTGCACGAGATCACCACGGCGGCGGTGTTTGCCGCGCGTGATGCGATCGGCGACGGCATTCCACTGATGGTCGACATGAACTGCCCGATGGATGGCGAAAGCGCGACCGCGTTCGCCCATGCCTGTCGCCCGGCTCACCCGATGTTCCTTGAGGAGCCGATCTGGCCGCCGGAAGATTTTGTGACGCTGGCGCAAGTGCGCAAGGAAGGCGGGCTCGATATCGCCGCCGGAGAGAACGCCTGCACGGTGCATCAATTTCGCCAGATGATGACCGCCGGCGCCGTCAGCCACGCACAGCCCTCGGTGAGCAAGGTCGGCGGCATCACCGAATTTCTGAAGGTCGCCCGGCTTGCCGACGAGATGGGAGTCGGCCTCATACCGCATTCCCCCTATTTCGGCCCTGGCTTTCTGGCGACGCTGCAACTGATGTCGCTTCGGGACGAGGGCTACATCGAGATGTTTTACATGAAGCGCGCCGCGTGCCTTTGGCGCGGCCGCATCGAGATAGATGCGAACGGCAGCATCGAGGTCCCGCAAGGGCCCGGGCTCGGCTACGAGCCGGATAAAGAGGTCATGGAGCGCTACCGCGTGTCGTGACGGCCGATCCGCCAGGTGCATCGTTATTTCGCGCCGTCCTTCGCAGGTGCCGGCGTCTCCTTTGCCGGCGGCGCATCGGGTTTCTTCTTCAAATCCTCGGCCGACTTCTTCTGCGCGGCCTGTAGGTCGTCGACCACCTTCTGCAAGGAGGCGAGGCTTGCCTTCAACGTCTCGATCTGCCGGTTGGCAGCATCGAGTTTCTGCTGATGGTCCGCGGTCAGCTTCAGAATCGTCTTTTGCAGGAAGTCGACATTGCTTTGCAGGCAGCTGGTGCGGCGTTCCATGGTCTTTTCGACCGTGCAGATCTCGATGCCGGGCACGTCTTGCGCCTGCACGGAAACCGTCGGCAAAGAGACAGCGAGAATGACGGAAGCGGCGAGCGCGATCCGGCCGGCGATGGAAATCTTCATTCAATAATACTTTCGATTACCGCCGATCACGGCAAATTGCACAGCACTTGCAGAGGATTCCGAGGATACCACATTGAAACCTCAATCGCGCGTTGAGGTTTCGGATTGATGCCCAGCGGGTGCAGGGGTGCTCAACGCGGGCGTGTTTTTTTAGGGGAGAATTTTGGAATGGCGACGCGTGAACGACGTCTGGCCGAATTCGATGGCACAGGCGAACCACCGCCGGGATTGCCGGTCCAGGTGCTGTGCGAAGATCACAGCGGAACTTATCAACTGCCGTTCACCTGCCGCTATGTCGACGGCCGATGGCGTAACGGGGAATCCGGTCACACCGTCGAGGCCACGGTGATCGGCTGGCGTTTGCTGCCTCAGAGGGAAGCGGCTGTGCCAAAACGCGACGGCGGTCCGCGCGGACTTTAAGCTTCGGAACGCGGTGGGAACGAACCGCGCCCGAATCAGTGGTTCGGCGCCGTACTCACTTGTTCACGGCTAGATATCGGCGTCGCTCTGACACGGCGCACCACATCCAGCAGGACAACAATCGGCCGCAGCCAGCGGCCGACGACAAAGGTTAATTCTTCGGGCGACGACACCTTTAAGATCACTTCCAGGGCGTGACCGGCGGCACCTTGTCGGTCGCGGGCGGCATGTCGACGGTCTTGAAGTCGGCCGGGCTGACGATCTCGAGATATTCCATGTCGGGCGAGTAATCGAACAGGTAGTGCACGATGCCGGGCCGCTGATGCACAACATCGCCGGCCTGAACCAGCGTCGGCTTGTCCTCATACATGAAGCGCGCCCAACCCTTCATCATGATCACGATCTGGAAATCGCATTCGTGCTTGTGCCAGCCGGTGCCGTCTTCCGGCGGCATGTCGGCGTTGGCCTTGACCAGGTGACAGATCACCTGCCCGCCGGTCGCCTCCGCGATGCCGAGATCGCGATACAGGAAGAAGTCGCGCAACCCCCCTTCCGTGAACTGGGTATCGCCGGGTTTGACGTGGGAGAATTTGCTGACGACTGCGTGTTGATTCATGACGGCCTCCACCATTGTTTTAGATAGCGAGCGCGACCATCGTCAGCGTCCAAATTTTCGGCAGCGCCGCATCGTCGCGTTCACAGCTTGATGTTGCTATGCGAAAATCACGCCAAGCGCCTTGCACTGCGGCGATTTCGCCGGTGGAGCGGCGAAGCGCTTGAAGCGTGGCCTAAAATTCGAGGTGGGCGATTTCCGTCATGGCGTGCCCCGCCGTGCAAGCGGGGCGCATTTACCTCCGCGATGGCACCGGCTTAAGCAAAGCCTGCCCCGCGCTTGAGCCGTTCAAACAGGCAACGGAACATGGCCGCTGCCTAATATTCAACCTCGAGCTCTTCGATTTCGGCGGGCTCGGCCTTTGCCGCCTCGATCCATTCCTGCATCTCAGGCATGCCCATGATCGTTTTGGCATAGCTCGCAAGCTTCGGCTCGAGCTTCACGTCATAGGTCATGAAGCGGGTGACGACCGGTGCATACATGGCGTCCGCCATGGTGCGTTCGCCGAACAGGAACGGCCCGCCGGAATCGGCGAGGCATTCGCGCCAGATCACACAGACCCGGTCGATATCGGCCTGCGCGCGCGACCAGATCTTGAAGTTCGGAAAATGTCCCTTGAGGTTGACCGGCAGCGAAGCCCGCAGCGTTGTAAAGCCGGAATGGATTTCACCGCAGATCGAACGGCAATGCGCCCGCTGCACGCGGTCTGCCGGCAGCAGGCCGGCATCCGGCATCGTCTCGTTGAGATATTCGCCGATCGCCAGCGTGTCCCAAATCGTGGCGCCGTCGTGCCGCAGGCACGGCACCAGGATCGATGACGACAGCAAGAGGATTTCGGCACGCGCCGAGGCGTCGTCAGGCGCAGTGATGCTCTCCTCGAATTCCAGCCCGGAAAACTTGGTCAAGAGCCAGCCGCGCAGCGACCAGGACGAGTAGTTCTTGCTGCTGATGGTCAGTGTCGCCTTCGCCATATGGCCTTTCCTCACACCTGAACGCTGCGCTGGCCCCGGAACGGCGGTTGCCCGCCTACCCTACCCGGCCCCGCAGCCAATGCCCATTGCCTGTGCTTCCGGTATCCTATGCAGCAAGCGACGTGCCAGTTTAGAAGGCGATCCGTGCCCGCTTTGGCTCCGATATTGCATGGCAATAGGGGCAGGGGCGTACCGGATGAAGTCGATGTTATATCAGGCCTATCAGAACCATATGGACCTGACGGAACCATGGCGAAAAGGCGCCGCATCGGCCCTCAAATACCTCAACCTGGTGCCGCAGGGTGTCTCCGACAAGCTGTTCGGACGGCTCGCTGCAGCGCTTGAACTAGTCTCGCGCTCCTCCCTCACCTACGCCCGCCCGGCCTACGGCATCGACCGGGTGCAGGTCGGAAACCGCGAATTGGCGGTGACCGAGGAGGTCGTCTATGCGACCCCGTTCGGATCGCTGCTGCGCTTCAAGAAGGAGGATGCGCCCGAGCAGCCACGGATGTTGCTGGTGGCGCCGATGTCCGGACATTTCGCGACGCTGCTCCGCGGCACCGTCAAGACGCTGCTACAGGATCACGACGTCTACATCACCGACTGGCATAACCCGCGCGAAATTCCGCTCGACCAGGGCCGGTTCGGCCTCGACGATTACACCGAGCACCTCATCACCTTTCTCGGCCAGTTGGGCCCGCGTCCGCATATGGTCGCGATCTGCCAGCCATCGGTGTCGGCGCTGGCGGCGGCCGCGATCATGTCCGAGGACGATCATCCCTCGCGCCCGGCAAGCCTGACGTTGATGGCAGGGCCGATCGACACCCGCATCCAGCCGACCAAGGTCAACGAATTCGCCAAGAGCAAGCCGCTGAACTGGTTCGAGGACAATCTGATCAACTACGTGCCGTTCCAGTGCAAGGGCGCGTTCCGCCTGGTCTATCCCGGCTTCGTGCAGCTCACCGCCTTCGTCTCGATGAATCTGGAGCGGCACATCAAGCAGCACATGGACCTCGCCAACCACATCGTGAAGGGCGAGACGGAAAAGGCCGAGACCATCAAGACGTTCTATGACGAATATTTCGCGGTGATGGACCTGCCGGCGGAATTCTACATCGAGACCATCCGCGATGTGTTTCAGGAGCACCTGTTGCCGCAGGGCAAACTGACCTATCGCGGCAGGCCGGTGAACCCCGCTTCGATCAAGCGGATGGGCCTGATGACAGTCGAGGGCGAAAAAGACGATATCTGCTCGATCGGGCAGACACTGGCGGCGCAGGACCTCTGCACCGGCGTGCGCGCCTATCGCAAGGTGCATCACATGCAGGCCGGCGTCGGCCATTACGGGGTGTTCAGCGGCAAGCGCTGGAACAACGAAATCTATCCGCTCCTAAGGGATTTCGTGCACGTCAATTCGTGAGACGGCCGCGCCCCCTGCTCTGCCTCCCCTAGGCCAAGCGCGAATTGCGCTATACGCTGTCCTCTGATCAGAGGACGACCGCTCAAAGAGCCGTTCCGGGAGGAATAACCATGGGATTTCAATCCGCACATTTCCGTAAACTAGTACTGGGCTTCGCAGCCGCGCTGCTACTGGCAGGCCAGGCCAGCGCCACTGAGGTCCGCGTGATGATCTCGGGCGGATTGACCGCAGCGTTCAACGCGTTGGTGCCGGAATTCGAGCGCGCAACGGGCAACAAGGTCCTGACCGCTTACGGGCCATCGATGGGAACGACGGTCAATGCGATCCCGGTTCGGCTCGAGCGCGGCGAACCTGCGGACGTGCTGATCATGGTCGGCTATGCGCTCGGGGACCTCGTCAAGAATGGCAAGGTGGTCGCCGACAGCCGCGTCGATCTCGTGCGATCGTTGATCGGCGTTGCCGTGAAGACCGGCGCGCCGAAGCCGGATATCTCTTCGCCGGATGCGCTCAAGCGCGCGCTGCTCGCGGCAAAAACGATTGCCTATTCCGACAGCGCCAGCGGCGTCTATGTCTCGACCGAAATGTTTGCCAAGCTCGGCATTGCCGACGAGATGAAGGACAAGGCGAGAAAGATTCCGGCGACCCCGGTGGGTGAGATCGTGGCGCATGGCGATGCCGAGATCGGCTTTCAGCAGTTCAGCGAACTAAAGCCGGTGCAGGGCATCGACATCGTCGGTCCCTTGCCGAGCGAACTCCAGAAGGTCACGGTGTTTTCCGCCGGGATTGCCACGGGTTCGAAAGAGCCCGACGCCGGCAAGGCGCTGATCAAATTCCTCACCTCGCCCGCGGCCAGCGCCGAGATCGTCAAGAGCGGCCTCGAGCCGATCATGCCCGGTGGGACGAACTAGAGTTGACTACTGTGTCCTGATTGGTGAGTCCTTCAGGCCGTTACTGTCGTAGGCCTTGCGCAAGGTGCCGTTCGAAATGGCATCCGTCATGAATTTGGTGACGAAGGCGAGCGACTGCGGATGATTGAGCGGCACCGCCACCGCCGTGACCGTCTTCTTGAACGTCTCATCCAGCACCTTGGTGCCCGGAATCTTCTTCGCCATGTCGTTGAGCTGATCGCGCGACAGCGCGAACGCATCGATCTCGCCGTTCTTCAGCAACGCAAATATCTCATCGAAGGTCTGATACTCCACCACCTTCGCATTTTTCAGGTGCGCAACCGCGCCACGCATGGTGGTCGTGTTATATTCTGCCGCGACTTTGACGCCGGGCTGGTCGAGCGTCGCAAAATTCGTGATTGTCGAACTCGCCTTGACGATGTAGGTCGCATCCGTGACTTGATAGATTGGGCCGAACCCCATCTTGGTCATTCGTACTGCGTCCTGTGGCAGGAACGTAACGTCCCAGACGCCTTTCGCTGCGGCGTCGGTGATCTGCCCGGAATTATCGTAGGCGACATATTCGACGGGAACGCCGAGCTGCGCCGCCATTTCCTTGCCGAGATCGACCGGCACCCCTGCATCGCCTCCGGCCTCGCTCTTGGTAGACCAAAACGCGCCACCAGCGGTGCTGATCGCGATCGCCACCCGCAGCTTGCCGGTCGGCGCGATTTCGTCCTTCAGCCCGTCGGCGCTTGCGGGGGTCGCTATCGCGGAGACCCCCAACAAGAGGCCAAAGACAATACCATAAACATGGCTGGCGAGGCGCGGCAGAGATCCGCTAGACATTTGCACTCCTTCCCAGTCGGCTCATCTTTGTGAGCGTTTCCGGCCATTGTGGTCGATCAGAGCAAACCGTGAAACCCAAATTGTTGACCGGAACGATAAAATTGTCACGCGCAGCGATCAGGATTGCGTCAACAGGATTGGCCGAAATCTGCTTCGGCTTTAGGTCCGCGCTTTCCGGTTCCAACGCACGCGGATTGTTGCTAATCAGAATGACGGGAGGCCTGCTCTCAGGCGCAAGAAAAAGGGGCACCGCAATGAAGCCTGCGCCGGATCGCATGCGAGCTGACGGCAGTCATCATCTCCGGATCGGCCGGGCCGCGACCACCACGCTCGTGCTGGTCCTGCTCGCAGGCTGCGAACAAAACACGTTTGTGCCGCCACCGCCGCCCAAGGTCGATGTCGCGCTTCCCGTGCAGCGTCCGATCACCCGCTATCTCGAGGCAACCGGCAACACCGCGCCGATCAAGAGCGTCGATCTGGTGGCGCGGGTTCAGGGCTTCCTGCAATCGATCGACTACAAGGACGGCGACTTCGTCAAGGAGGGCACGCCGCTGTTCACGATCGAGCCCGAGACTTACAAGCTGAAACTGGAGCAGGCGCAGGCGGCCGAGGCCGGCGCGCAGGCCTCGCTCAAGCAGGCCGAGGCCGACTACAAGCGTCAGGCCGATCTGGTGCAAAGGCAGGCGGTGTCGCAGGCCACCCTCGACACATCCACCTCCAACCGCGACAACGCGCAAGCCAATCTGCAGCAGGCACAGGTCAATACCAGGATCGCCGAAGTCAATTACGGCTACACCAAGGTCACGGCGCCGTTCGACGGGATCGTCAGCGCGCATCTGGTCTCGGTCGGCGAGCTCGTGGGCGCGGCATCGCCGACCCAGCTCGCCACCATCGTATCGACCGATCCGATCTACGTGAACTTCAATGTGAACGAGCGGGACGTGTTGCGGATCCGCGCGGAAGCCCGGCGCCGGGGCCTGACGCCGGCCGACCTCAAGCAAACGCCGGTCGAGGTCGGCTTGCAGACCGAGGAAGGATATCCGCACGAGGGTAAACTCGACTACGCTGCACCCACTATCAATCAATCTACCGGAACGTTGGCGGTGCGCGGCATCATCCCCAATCCCGACCGGGTGCTGCTGCCCGGCTTATTCGTCCGCATCCGCGTTCCGGAAGATAAGGAGCCCAACGCGCTGCTGATTCCCGACACCGCGCTCGGCAGCGACCAGAGTGGGCGCTACCTGCTGGTGGTGACGAACGAAAACGTAGTCGAGCAGCGCAAGGTCGAGACCGGCCCGCTGGAGGGTGATTTGCGTGTGATCGACAGCGGGCTGAAGCTGGACGATCGCGTGGTGACCGCGGGGCTGTTGCGCGCGGTGCCGGGCCAGAAGGTCGACCCGCAATTGCAGAAGATCGAGCAGCCTTCCGCATCGGCCAAATAGGACCGGGCATGATTTCAAAATTCTTCATCGAGCGGCCGGTCCTTTCCAACGTCATCGCCATGCTGATGATCCTGATCGGCGGCGTGGCGCTGTTCAGTCTTGCGGTCGCACAATATCCCGACGTGGTTCCGCCGACCGTGCAGGTCACCACGCGCTATCCCGGCGCCAGCGCCAAGACCGTGATCGACACCGTCGCGCTGCCAATCGAGCAGCAGGTCAACGGCGTCGAGGACATGCTGTACATGCAGTCCTATAGCGGCGCCGACGGCACCTACACGCTGACGGTGACGTTCAAGATCGGCACCGACCTCAACTTCGCGCAGGTGCTGGTGCAAAACCGCGTCTCCAGTGCCTTGGCGCAATTGCCGCAATCGGTGCAGAACCAGGGCGTCACGGTCCAGAAGAAATCGACCTCGATCCTGCTGTTCGTGACACTGACTTCGCCGGACGCCAAATATGACAGCCTCTACCTCAGCAACTACGCCACCATCAACCTGAGGGACGAGCTGTCGCGGCTGCCCGGCGTCGGCAACGTCACGGTGTTCGGCGCCGGGCAATATTCGATGCGGATATGGCTCGATCCCAACAAGCTGCAGGTGCGCGGGCTGATGCCGCAGGACGTGATCCAGGCGATCCAGCAGCAGAGCCAGCAGGTCGCCGCCGGCCAGGTCGGCAGCCCGCCGACGCCGCCCGGCCAGGCATTCCAATACACGCTCAATGTCAACGGCCGGCTCGACGATACCAGCCAGTTCGAGGACATCATCGTCAAGACCGGCAACAATGGCGACGTGACGCGGGTGCGCGACGTCGGCTCGGTCGAACTGGGCGCGCAGACCTATAGCCAGATGTTCTCGCTCAACAAGCAGCCCTCAACCGGCATCGGCGTGTTCCAGTCGCCCGGCGCCAATGCGCTTGAGGTCGAAAAAGCGGTCGAGAAGAAGATGACCGAGCTTGCGCGCGCATTCCCGCAAGGCATCAAATACGACACCCCGTTCGACACCACCAAGTTCGTCAACGCGTCGATCCACGAGGTCTACAAGACCCTGATCGAGGCAGGCTTCCTGGTGCTGGTCGTGATCCTGGTGTTTTTGCAGGACTGGCGCGCCATGCTGGTTCCGGCGACCACCGTGCCGGTCACCATCATCGGCGCCTTTGCGGCGATGGCGGCGCTCGGCTTCACCATCAACCTGTCGACGCTGTTTGCGATCGTGCTCGCGATCGGCATCGTGGTCGACGACGCCATCGTCGTGGTCGAAGGTGCTGCGCACAATATCGAGCAGGGCATGTCCGGCCATGATGCCGCGATCAAGGCGATGGATGCGCTGTTCGCGCCAATTGTCGGCATCACGCTGGTCTTGATATCGGTGTTTTTGCCGGCGGCATTCCTGCCGGGGCTCACGGGCCGCATTTACGCGCAATTCGCGCTGGTGATCGCGGCAACCGCGCTACTTTCCGCCGTCAACGCCGCGACCTTGAAGCCGACGCAATGCGCGCTGTGGCTGCGCCGTCCGGTGCCGTTCGAGCAGCGCAACTGGTTCTATCGCGGCTTCAACAACGTCTATAACCGGCTCGAGCGCGGCTACGCCCGGCTGATCGGCCGCATGGCCGCGCACAGCAACATTTCCGTGATTGCCGCCTTGATCCTGATCTTCATCGGCGGCTACGGATTGTCGCGCGTGCCGACCGGTTTCCTGCCGATCGAGGACCAGGGCTACCTGATCGCGGCGGTGCAATTGCCCGACGGTGCAGCGCTCGATCGTACCCAGGAGGTGCTCGACAAGGTCAGCGAGATCGCCGGCAAAACGCCAGGCGTGGCGCAGGTCATCACCATTGCCGGCATCTCGGCGCTCGACAACAGCGCGAGCCTCGCCAACGCCGGCGTCGGCTACATCATCCTGAAAGACTGGGACTCGCGCGGACCGGGCGAGGATTTGCGCTCGCTGGTCTACGGATTGAACGACAAGCTTTCCACGATTATGGAGGCGCGGTCGCTGGTGCTGCCGCCGCCGCCGATCCAGGGCATCGGCAATGCCGCGGGCTTTGCGATGCAGGTCGAATTGCGCGACGGCAACAGTGACTTCGGCAAGCTGCAGGCGCTCACGCAAGCCGTGGTCGCCAACGCCCAGAGCCAGAGCGCGCTGCAGCGCGTCCAATCGCCGTTCCGTGCCACGGTGCCGCAATTCGACGTCGAGGTCGACCGCATCAAGACCCAGACGCTGCACGTCACCACCGATCAGGTGTTCTCGACGCTCGCCTCCTATCTGGGCTCGTCCTACGTCAACCAGTTCAACAAATTCGGTCGCGTGTTCCAGGTCTATGCGCAGGCCGATTCGCAATTCCGCCTGACCACGCGCGATATCGCCAACATGATGGTGCGCAACCAGAACGGCGACATGGTCCCGATCGGCACGGTGGCCAAGATCACGCCCTCAGTCGGCCCGTCGCTGATCAGCCTGTATAACCTCTACCCGTCGGCGACCCTGGTCGGCCTGCCGGCGCAGGGCTACAGCTCCGGACAATCGCTCAACCTGATGGAGCAGATCGCCGACAAGACGCTGCCGCCCGGCACCGGCTACGAATGGACGGCGATGTCGTACCAGGAGAAGGCCGTCACCAGCCAGATCTACTACGTGTTCGGGCTTGCCATGCTGCTGGTCTATCTGGTGCTGGCCGGACAATATGAGAGCTGGTACGCGCCGATCTCGGTGATCCTGGCCGTGCCGCTGTCGCTGCTTGGACCAATGTCGGTGCTGCAAGGCCTCGGCATCGACAACAACCTCTACGTCCAGATCGGCTTGATCCTGCTGATCGCGCTGTCGGCCAAGAATGCGATCCTGATCGTCGAGGTCGCTCTCGAATTGCATGTGCGCGACGGCAAGCCGCTGCTGGAATCGGCGGTCGAGGCCGCGCGCGCGCGATTCCGTCCGATCCTGATGACGTCGTTCGCCTTCATCCTCGGCGTCGTGCCGCTGGTGCTCGCGACCGGCGCCGGTGCAAGCGCGCGCAAATCGATCGGCATCACGGTGTTCTCCGGCATGCTGGCCTCGACCTGCCTTGCGGTATTGTTCGTGCCCGCCTTCTTCGTCGTGGTCCAGCGCTTCGAGAACTGGCTTGCGGAACGGAAGAAAACACCGGCCGCGCAGCCGGTTTCGCGGGCGCCTTAGAGCCGATCGCTCAGGACCGGCGCGAAGGCTTCACGATTGGCGCGCCAGGCACGCTGATATTCCATGATGCGCGCGGTCTCGTCGGCGACGCGCTCGCCGAGCATGATGGCCAAAAGATGAAGCGTGGTGTCGATGCAGAGCGAGACCCCGCCGCCCGTCACCAGCCTTCCGCTGCGGTCCACCAGCATCGCTTCGCGGACGTCTACCCTCGGATAGAGGTTGCGCATGACCTCGAGCGGCGACGTTTCCGGCGCCACCACCTCGCGTTTGGTGGTCGCGGGCCCATCGTTCAAAATGCCGCTCGCGGCCAGGATCATGCCGCCGGTACATACGGAGGCGATGCGGCTTGCGGCGTGGACGCGGCGTATATAGGCGATCGTCGCCGGCGTTTCCGCCTGCACGGTCCAGCCGGGGCCGCCGGTGACGATGACGAGATCGCAAGGCGGCGCGTCGTCGATGCCGAAATCGGCTGTGACTTTCAGCCCGTTGGCGAGCGCGACCGGTCCGGCGCGGGGCGCAATGGTGCAGATCGCGATCTCCGGCGCGATGCGGCGCGCCATCGACAGCACCCCGAAGGTAGCGAGATCGATCGGCTCGACGCCGTCGTAGATGAAGATACCGAATTGCACGGCGCGCGATCCATTCTTGTTAGACCAGTGAACCTCCCCTGGTCTCGCGCGCCGCGAGCGCGGCGGCAAGCGTAATTAGCGCCAGCACGATCATCATGATCGACACGCCGGTGGTGCCGCCGAAATATCCGACCATGGCGGTCGCGATGATCGGCGCGAAGCCGCCGCCGATCGCGGCCGAGGCCTGAAACCCGAACGAAGCGCCGCTATAGCGGCAATCAGGACCGAACAGTTCGGGAAAATAGCAGGATTCAACTCCGAACATCATGCCGTGGCCGAAATTCATCGCGAGCATGACGGCGGTGAAAATCAGCGCGGCGCTCTTGCTCTCCAGCATCCAGAACAGCGGGAAGGCAAAGACGATCGTGAACAACGCGCCCATGATGTACATCGGCCGCCGGCCGATCCTGTCGGCGAGCCAGCCGAACAACGGCAGGCTGATCAGTTCCAGAAGCGCCGCATACAAGACCGCATCGAGCATCAAGGGCTTCGGCAGGCCGAGCTTGGTGGTGGCGTAGACCACCACGAACACCGTGAGCATATAGACCCAGGACACTTCGGACAATTTCAGTCCGATGGCGATGAAAAACGTCTTGGTGTTCTTCGCAACGGCTTCGCCGACCGGATTGCCGGACAGGCCGCCGCGCTGCTTGAGCCCTTCGAACACCGGTGTCTCCGGCACCCGGGATCGCACGAACGTTCCGATCGCGAGCAACACAACACTGATCAGGAACGGAATTCGCCAGCCATAGGATGTGAAATCGGCATCCGGCAATTTGGAAACCAGCGTGAACACCAGCGTCGCCAGCACCAGTCCGATCGGAAATCCGATCTGCACGAAGCTCGTGTAAAAACCGCGTTGGCCGGCCGGCGCATGCTCGAGCACCATCAGCGAGGCGCCGCCCCATTCGCCGCCAAGACCGATACCCTGGATGATGCGCAGCAAGATCAGGAGGATCGGCGCCAGCACCCCGATCGACGCGTAGGTCGGCAGCAGGCCAATGCAGAAGGTCGAGAGCCCCATGATGAACAGCGTCAGCACCAGCATGGATTTGCGGCCGATCCGGTCGCCGAAATGGCCGAACAGCGCACCTCCAAGCGGGCGCGCCAGAAAGCCGACCGCATAGCTGCCAAGCGCGGCCAATGTCCCCGCCAAGGGATCGAAGGTCGGGAAGAACGCCTTGTTGAAGATCAGCGCCGCCGCAGTGGCGTAGATCAGGAAATCATACCATTCGATGATGGTGCCGAGGCAGCTCGCAAACACGATGGAATTGAGCTTCGCACTTTCCGCGCCGGCGACCGGCGCCGCTGCCATGACCGTCATTTGAGGCCTCCCGCTGCCACGCCATCCCCTTGACGGGGAGATGTCCGGTTGAAAGCAATGCAAGCGGCATGCCGAACCAGGATAGGGTCCCGGTGCTTTTGGACATCAGATCTCGATACGAAACCCCACCTCGATGACGGCGTCGTGAGGGATCTTGAAAAAATCGGGGGCCCGGCTCGCGATCCGGTTCAGGAACGAGAAGATCGCAAACGATATCGGATCCATCGCCGATCCCGCCTCGCGGCGAACGATCGTCTCATGCGCGAGATAGTAGTTCTTGTGCTCGAGATCGGCATCGAATCCGAGCTTGTTGCAGTTGATCAAAGTCAGCGGAATGTCCGGGGTCTGCATGAACCCCAGCCGCACCTCAATCCGGTAGAAACCGTGACCGAGGCGGTGAACCGAATGACGTTCGTGAAACGGCACCCGCGGCCGCCGGTCGGACACGTAGGTCAGCAGAACCGCGGTCGCGTGCAGCACCCTGTTATGCTCGATGTGGCGCAGCAGCATCGGCGAGGCGCCGTGCTCGACTTTCGTCAGCCATACCCCCATTCCGGGCGCCCGGCCGATGCAGGCCTCGTCGGCATAGACGAGAAATTCCTTCAGCGGCATCGACATTTCCTGCAGCCGATGCCGGACTTCGGAGGAGCCTTTACGCCACGACAGCATCAGTGCAGCGATGACTCCACCGACGATGAGCGGAAACCAGCCGCCTTCAACGACCTTGATCGAATTCGACACCAGGAACGTGGCGTCGATCGTGCCGAAGATTGCGATGACGGGAATAGCGACGCCGACCGGCCATTGCCAGCGCGACACCGCAACCCGGTACAGCAGGATCGTGGTGATCAGCATGGTGCCCGACACCGCGATGCCATAGGCCGCCGCGAGATTTTCCGACGATCTGAAAAGCAAGACGGTGAACAGCGTGCCCGCCATCAATAGCCAGTTGATGGCCGGGATATAAATCTGGCCGGCCTCATCGACCGACGTCGGCACGATTTTCGCGCGCGGGCACAATCCCATCTGCATCGCCTGGCGCGTCAGCGAGAATACGCCGGAGATCAGCGATTGCGACGCGATGATGGTGGCGAAGGCGGCAAGCGCCACCATGGGGATCAGCGCCCAGGCCGGCGCCAGCTTGTAGAACGGATTGTCGGCCGCTGCCGGATCGGCAAGGATCAGCGCGCCCTGGCCGAAATAGTTGAAGACCAGCGCCGGCAGCACCAATCCAAACCAGGCCTGGCGGATCGCTGTCGGACCGACATGGCCCATATCGGCGTAGAGCGCCTCGCCACCGGTCAGCGCCAGGAACACCGCACCGATGACGGCGAACGAGATGATCGGGTCGGCCATCAGGAAACGGGAGGCTTGGACGGGATTGACCGCCTCCAGAATGGCCGGGGCCAAAAAGATGTTGGCCGCGCCTAACACGCCGATGACAACGAACCAGACCACCATCACCGGACCAAACAGCCGGCCGATGCTCTCCGTACCGCGTTGCTGGATCACGAACAGCCCGATCAGGATCACCAGCGTCACCGGCACGATGAATTTTTC
>Ga0210408_10001613_pt1 | contig 23312 bp, 27 predicted proteins | sample IncBWH4MmetaG_FD_155471 | JGI IMG/M metagenome (GOLD analysis project Ga0210408, IMG submission 155471) | Forest soil microbial communities from Barre Woods Harvard Forest LTER site, Petersham, Massachusetts, United States - Inc-BW-H-4-M | ecosystem: Environmental > Terrestrial > Soil >...
GCGGGATAGGTTTCTAGGAGAGGTTGATCTCAACGGCTCGTCGGCGAGAAGACGCGCGCTTAAGAGCGTGCCAAATCGCACAAAATCGTAGAGTGGCGTGGAAAATCGTAGAGCGGGTGAAGGGAATCGAACCCTCGTATTGAGCTTGGAAGGGTTTCGGCGGCTGAATACTTGCAACGCGCATTCGGACAAAAGGCAGCCCAAAAGCGCTATTGAACCGACCGCATTTGAGGACGCGCCGTTTTGCTCCGGACGCCCCCTCCAGCGGCGAAGCAGTTTGCACGTGATGTCTGCAGTCAAATGGCGAGCGATAGTCCGGATCGCTACCTGATCAATATGAGCAAGGCGAAGCGAACGGGAAAGATATTCCTCGACTATCTCCGAAACGACCAATTCTCCACGGCAGTGGCGCCGCTCTCACCGCGTGGGCGTCCGCACGCGCCCGTTTCCATGCCGATCGCGTGGGCGCAGGTGAAGCGCGGCCTCGACCCTTTGCAATTCACGCTTCTCGCCGTGCCTCCGCTTCTCAAGAAGTCCAAGGCCTGGTCCGATTATTGCGATGCCGAACGTCCCCCGCTGGAGGCTCTAGCCAGGCTGGAAAAACAATCGCGACTGATGCGGGCAGCTTGACCGAAGCGCGTGCTCGAGTGCTCGGGAATTGAAGTCCAATTGCGCGAGCGGGTTTGGACCCATCCGGCGAGGCCGCCGTTGTCCTTTCCGCAGATTTCGCGAGGAGGAGATGCAAATGGCCGATCGGTTTGAGGGCAAGGTGGTCATCGTAACTGGGGCAGCGTCCGGCATAGGCGAAGCGACGGCGCGTCGATTTGCGGCGGAAGGAGCCAAGGTAGCCTTGGTCGACCGCAATCGATCCGCGCTCGAGAAAGTCGCGAAACAGTTTCCGATCGACCGCACCCTGTCGCACGTGGCCGACGTGTCGGATTCAAGCGCCGTTGACGAAATGTAGCTGCGGTCGTCGGACACTTTGGCCGATTGGACGTCATGGTCAATAACGCGGGCGTCCACGAAGGTGGCCACCCGGCGGCTATCACAGACGACCAGTGGCGCAAGGTTATGGCCACCGATGTCGATGGCGTTTTCTATGGCTGCCGCGCCGCCCTGCCTCACCTCGAAAAGACTAAAGGCGCGATCGTCAATATGGCTTCCGTTTCGGGAACGGGAGGCGATTGGGGTATGAGCCCCTATAACGCGGCAAAGGGGGCGGTGGTCAACCTGACGCGCGCGCTCGCGCTCGATCTGGGCAAGAAGGGCATCCGCGTCAATGCCGTTTGCCCCAGTCTGACGCGGACAGGCATGACCGCCGACATGATGGATGACAAGGATCTGCTCGCGAAGTTCGCGGAGCGGATTCCGTTAGGGCGCGTCTGTGAACCGCAGGAAATTGCATCCGTGATTGCTTTCCTGGCGAGCGAGGACGCCAGTTTCATGACCGGCGCCAATGTCGCGGTTGACGGCGGTGTTTCCGCCTCCAACGGGCAGCCGCCCCAGGAGTAAGCTGTCGCTTGCCCTGAGAATCGATGCTTGGAGCCGATATTCGCCCCAAGGCTCTCTCCCTCACCAAGGAAATAGCTATGGATGAAAATCAATTTGCTTCCTTGCTCGGACACGCGGCTCTGAAGGTCTGGCCGGAGCTTCCGCGCGAAGCGCAGCAGCGCCTTTTCTCGGCTGCCGTGGACGATGGGATCATCGCGAATTCGCTCGCGGAATTCCTGCATGGCCGCCATCCCAAGACTTCGCATCCGCCAAGGCCGACCCGGATTGCGTGACTGCGGGTCGCGCCTCGGGCCGAAGGGCAGTTCGCTCCGCTCGGCGCAAGAGGGTCCCTTGATCGCTTTCTCCACTCATTGTCGCAGGGTGCTAGTCGGTTGCAGTCCATAGCCCTTTTCAGGAAGGGCTTCTGCAGGAACCAAGACTGAGGCCTGCCGGTTGGAGGTCACTAAAGCGGATTGTCATGTCAAAGAGCGATACACTCAGATACGGACCGCCGGGCGAGAACGCGGTCCACCTTTGTGTCGATATGCAAAGGATGTTCGCGGAAGCCACGGAATGGAAGATGCCGTGGCTTCCGCGGGTGCTGCCGAACATCGTCGCGATCACGTCGGCGCGTGCGGAAAGAACCGTTTTCACGCGCTTCATACCCGCTCGGGGGCCCGGCCAGGGCGTGGGCATGTGGCGGCATTATTACAAGCGATGGGGGTCGATGACCATCGACCGGATCGGGCCAGACATGATCGGGCTCGTTCCCGATCTCACGAAGTTCGTGCCACCCGCGAAGATGTTCGACAAGCATGTGTATTCTCCCTGGACACGCAGCGCCCTGCATATTCAGCTGCGCGACGCGGGCGTCGACACGCTCGTGATCACCGGCGGCGAGACAGATGTCTGCGTGCTCGCAACCATGCTGGGCGCCATCGACTGGGGCTTCCGCATCATTCTTGTCACGGATGCCTTGTGTAGCTCCGCGGACGAGACGCATGACGCGATGATGAATATCTATCTGAATCGCTTCGGCGAGCAGGTCGAGACGGTCACGACTGACACCCTCCTTGAAGGCTGGCCCGGCAGTGTGCGGCCCTCCCATCTCGTGCAAATCCTTCTCCGAATGAAACCGGCTGGAACGGGACAGCATCGCGTGATTGAGGTCAGGCGGCCCGGACGCCGCATTCCTCGAACACGGACCGTCAGAACCAAAGCAAAGAAAGCGTCTCTCGCGGCCCGCAAGAATAGATCCGTCGCCAGCTGATCGCGCTTTTTCCTGCTTAGCCGTTAGCTCAGCGTTCTTGTAGTGCATACCGTTAAGGAGTGACCATGCCAAATCTTATCAACCTGCCGCCTTTCACCGAAGATGGTGACGTTTACGTTGTGGTCGAAACGCCCCGCGGCAGCCGGGCGAAGTTCGATTACGACCCCAAGCTCAAGACATTTACGCTGTCGAAGTCATTGCTTACGGGCCTCACTTATCCGCACGATTGGGGGTTCGTGCCCTCGACGAAGGCCGACGACGGTGACCCGATCGATATCATGGTCGTGCATGACGCCGCGACCTTCCCGGGCATTGTCCTCACTTGCCGCGTCATCGGCATTCTTCAGATCGAGCAGAAGAGCAAGGGCAAGACCGAACGCAACGACCGCCTGTTCGCGGTGCCAAGGGATTCGCATTCGGAGCAGGCCCTCAAGGACGTAAGCGATCTCTCGAAGCCGATCCGGCAGGAGCTTGAAAAGTTCTTCCAGGCAACCGACGAGCTTGAGGACAAAACTCTCAATATCATCGGCTGGAAAGGACCCAAAGCGGCCGTACAGGCCATCAAAGATGCTTCTAAATCGTTCAAGAAGAACGGCGAGTAGAAGCTACGCCGACTTCGCGCGCTGCTTTTTTGCCGCCGCCGGCCTTTCGGCTTCTTTTGCGAGCCGGCCGCTCAGGAGGGCAAGGACGGCAGCTTCTTCCGGTTTGAAGCTTTGCACGTCGCCGCGCAATTCGCTTTCGACCTTTTCTTTCAGCTCAAGCACGAGTTTGCCGTCCATGTAGGAATTCAGAACTTCCGGATGCACATAGCAGTTGCGGCAGATGGTCGGCGTGTTGCCGAGCTTGCCCGCGACTTTTTCAATCGCAGCACGAAGATTTCGCTTTGCCTGCGCGGCGCTATCAAAGCTTTCCAGCTCATTGAGGGCCATCGCCGCGAGGACGGTGCCAGCCCAGGTGCGGAAGTCCTTCGCGGTGATATCCTTGCCGGTGATTTCCTTGAGATAGTCGTTCACGTCGCTTGACGTGACATCCTGGCTGCTGTCCGCTTCATCGACATACTGAAGCAATTCCTGCCCGGGCAGGTCCTGGCAGGCTCTTATGATCTTGGCGATACGGCGATCCCTGACGCGCAGCGACCATTGCTTGCCGCTTTTGCCGGTGAAACGAAAACGCACCTCGTTTCCATCCACCGAGACATGGCGGTTCTTGAGTGTCGTTAGGCCGTAGCTGTTATTTTGCTTTGCATAGTCGTCGTTTCCGATGCGGATCAAGGTGGTCTCCAGAAGGTGGACGACGGTCGCCAGCACCTTTTCGCGCGGCAATCCGTGCAAGCCCATGTGCTCTTGGACCTTCTCGCGGATGGCGGGCAATGCATCGGCGAAGGCGACGACATGCTCGTACTTCGTGCTTTCACGTACTTCGCGGAAGCGCGGGTGGTAGCGGTACTGCTTGCGTCCTTTCGCGTCGCGCCCCGTCGCCTGAACGTGGCCATCCGCGAAGGGGCATATCCAGACTTCGGTCCACGCGGGCGGGATCGCGAGCGTTTTGATCCGTTTCAGGACATCTTTTTCGGTCAGCTTCGAGCAGTCCGCGCGCGTGTAACTAAAGCCGGTGCCGGCTTTCTTGCGGCGTATGCCCGGACGCGCGTCCGCAACATAGCGAAGACCCGCGGAGTCGGCGGCGTCCCTCGGGTCAACGATTGTCTCAACGGTATCGGATGACTCAAGCAACAAGAAGGGTCCTTTCAGGTCGCAACAAAGGAACGGCCTGAAAGGAAGCCGGTTCCTTGGAGCTACGCGGCGCGCCAGTGATCGGGAATTTTCTTGTCGTTGAGACGCCGCACGCGGGCAACGAGAGGCGAATGGTTGTTCTTCCGCGCCCACTCGATCGCTTCCCTCTGCGACTTGAAGGCGGCGAGCACGTGGTCCGCGCGATCTTCAACGACGAAGTCTTCGACTGCGCTGCCTTCCGGGCGGCCCTTGGGACGGGCTTCGATGTAGATATTCGGCATGCTAGTCTCCGTGCTGTCAGACGATGGCGGCTCCTATCGCACGTCCAGTATCTCCGCCTTGCGGCCTGCAATCTCGACCGTGTCTCCCGTCCCACGAGTCATGACGGCCCTGGCAAGGGGCGAGACGTAGGAAACGGTACCCCGCGACGGATCGGCCTCGTCCTCGCCCACGATCCGGAAGGTTTGCTCACGGCCATCATCCCGGCGCAACTTGACCGTGGTGCCGAAGGAGGCCGTGTCCACCTCTGCCGGCGGCCGAACCACTTCCGCGCTTGCGCGCCGGGCCCGCCAATACCGGACCTCGCGCATCGCGGCGGTAGCGGCCTGCGCATCGTTGCTCGTGATCGCTTCCCGGTGAGCTTGCTCGAAGCGCGCGAGAGCCGCTCCGATCGCCCCGAGACCTTCCGGCGTTACGAGATTGCGATTGGGGGAGATTGCCCGGGCGGGGAAATCCTCGACCTTGTCTTCGGCTTCCTTGACAAAAGCGCGGCTCATCGCGGTTACCGGTGCTGTACGGGACGGCGTTCTGCCTTGAGCGCAACGATGCGATTCGAGGCTTCCGCCTTGGTCAGGTCCGGCGCAAACGCTTCAGGTTCGTCGCATTCCTCCGACAACGTCTTGAGGTAGGACGCCTGCGCGCCGGTCATCGGCTCATCGCCCGACACCCACTCGTCTGGGTCCTTTTCGGTATTCGAATTCGGCGCGCGATCGATCTTGGGGTTGGGTTCGTTCATGTTTTTTCATCACGCAACTCGCGGAGGAGGCCGTTCGTGGATTGTTCAGGGAAGAACGCCGAAACCCGGCCGGGGGTTCCTGGGCTTGCGGCGGAACGGCCGCGGCGGCTGGGGCGGTTCAAGCATCTGGCCAGAAGATCATTTGCGGTTCGGCTCGATTTTATTGCGTCGAGCTCGTCCGATCGCGTGAGGCGGAAAGCTGCCGTGGGAGGGGCCCGCTTGCATGAAGGGCGCGATCCCTTGCGAGCCCTGCGAGGGCATTAACGATGCTCATCGGACGATCAGGGTGGAGGAAAAAATGGCGTCACCGCTGGAAAGATTATCGATGATGACATCGCCGATGAGCCCGCGCTCCTGCATTTCCTTTCGCTCATCTTCGCGGCGGCGCATCGGCAGCAGCATGTTCTCCAGTGAGGTGATGCCCGCGCCGCCGATCAGGAGCACGCCTACGCCATGCTGATCCTGAGCGGCTTTTATGCCGTCGGCCGCGGCGTGCGGAAGCGGCGAACATCAAGTGCCTAATGGTCTGGTACGCAAACGAGAAACTGGCGCACTGATCGCGGATTGAACAGCCGGCAGATGCCTGTCGTTAGCGGGTTCGCGCCGCCCGCTTGGATGCGGCACGCTTGTCTACGCCCCGCCGCGGCGCTGATTTTGCTGGGCGCTCTGCCGCGATGCTGCGCCGGAGCGCGTCCATGAGGCTGACCACATTCTCGCGCAAGGGCTTGACGTCGGCCGCATGCTGCGCAGGCCGCTTCGCCTGTTTCTTGCTCAGGATACGCACGAGCGCAGTCCGGTAATGATCCTCCAGCATCGCCGGATCGAATTTATCCGACTTCGTGCGGATGATATGCTGCGCGAGCTTCATCATCTCCGAGGGAAGCTTTATTTTGGGAATCTCTGCAAAGTAATCGTCGGCGCCACGCACTTCCTGGGTAAAGCGCAGCGTTACGCCACGAAGGCCGCTTTCCATCGGCTCGACCAGAAAATGCCGCTCCCGCGAGGACAGCACGACGCGGGCAAGGCCGATGACGCCTTCGCAGCGCATCGCGTCGCGGATCACCGCGAATGATTCCTGGCCGATCTGCTCGCGCGGCACGATGTAGTAAGGCTTCTCGAAGTACCGCGCGTCGATCTGCCCCGCGGGGAGAAACCGCTCGATTTCGATGGTGTGCGCGTTCTCAGGTCGCGGGCGCGGCGCCATCTCTTCCTCGATCTCATCATCGTCATTATCGTCGGCTGCGGTTTCTTTATTGTTCTGCTCGTGGAAGGGCACCGTCGGCGGGCTTTCGCGGCGGGGCGGCTGGGCAATTTCGACTGCGCCGGGTAGCCGACGCTCGCTGCGCGCCCGCTCCAGATCGCGGTCTTCGACCAGCAAGAACTCATTGTCGCCGACCTCATAGCCGCGCGCCTTGTTCGATGAATTCACGGCTTCGCCGGTAACGGAATCGACGAGCTTGTGCTTGAGGCGATGGCCGGAGCGGCGGTTGACCTGCCGGAAGGAGAGTCGTTCCGCCGCCGAAGTCGCGGGGTAGAGCGCGATTGGGCACGAGACGAAGGACAGCTTTAAAAAGCCCCTCCAGTAGGCACGCGAGGCAGGCACGGGAACCTCCAACGCAACAGGGACGCGATAGGCCCGAATTCAACGGATCGAGGCGGCGGGGGTTTCAGGGCGTTCCCGCTGCGTTCCGGCGGAATGTCCAGAGGATGGTCATCTTCGAACATCCCCGCGATGTGATCTTTCTTACGATCCTGACCATTTCCGAAAGGCGGCCGTACTCGCCTCACGGGCATCGGATGCATCAGCGAATGCATGCCAGCTCGCCTGGCGTCGTGCTGCGGGGCTGAAGGGCCCGGTGACAATCGACGTGATTCTTGAACGCTTCGTTGGATGATACACCGCACGCCCGGCGCTGAGCCTATGAGCCTAAAGAGCGGAAACGTAACCCGGAGGGGCAAGCTTTTTCGAACGCACCAAATGCATTGTCGCGTCCCGCAGAGCACGCTTGATACGGAGGGCTGCTTCCGATAGGGCCGCCTGGCGAGGCGGGCCTCTTCTTCCGCGCTCCTTGTGGCCGCGCTAGTAAGGCGCTTCAGATCGCTGCATCATCGGCGAACTGGTTTCGCTGCACATGAATGATCTCAACTATTCGCTCGACGATCTCGCGACGATGCCGAATATGCACGGCGGCAAAATCGGGCGGAGCTATTCGATCGGGCTGCCCGGCGACGTTAAGAGCCGCCCGAACCACCTGCGTGTCATTCAATAGCGACCGTTGGTCGCCCGAAAGCTCACGTTGTCACGGATCAGTGCGAAAATCGACTCTCCAAGCCACTCGCAGGGCGGAGCGATGGATCGGGATCGGGCTTTAAAAGGCGATTGCCACGGAACGAAAGGGGGCGCGCAAAAGAGACCGATTGGATGCGATCTTCCGTTGCCGATCACGCGCATCATTCCCCCAACAGCGGCAACGGCATCTCAAAGGCATGGGTTGGCAACTTCAACAGATAATCCGGTTGCCTAAGGAGGGTTCGTTCCGCCACGCCCAAAGCCTCGCCTACAATGCGGGCACGCGGGCATTTTGGCGGAGGCCGTTGGCGACACTCGCCCGCTGTAGCATCCGGATCTCGCGCCTCTGCGCTCGTACCCCTGCAGCCTGCGGATGGCGGGATGCCGTTTGTTCATCATCAGCATCGTGATCGCTCCGGCCCGGGACGAATCCTTATCGTCCCGTCCCCCGTTCCGACAGCTAACACAGAGCAGGAGTTCCCAACTGTGGGAACCCCGGAAGGGCAGAATGCACATTTCCATAAATCCATAATGCTTTCGAGCTGCTCCATACTGCTTTCGAGCCGCGCGACTGGAGCCGCATGAAGACTGGCGCCCCCTCACTTCTCGCGAGGGTCCTAAGGCAGGAGAACCGGCAGATTGAGCGGGCCGCGGAAACCGAATCCGTGAAAGCGCACCCTCGCTGGATCAGGCAAAGTCATGTTGGGAAAGCGCTCAAACAGCATCGGCAATAGGATGGCCCCAACGGTTCGCCGTGACAGGTGCGCGCCCGCACAATGATGCGGGCCGTTGCCAAAGGCCTGGTGAGGATTGGGCTCGCGCAGCCCGTTGTAGTTCTCGCCATCTTCGAAGACGTCCTCGTCTCGATTGGCCGACGCCTGGATCGTCATCACGGTGTCGCCCTTCGGAATGAAGCAGCCATGAATCTCCGTGTCCTCCATAACGAGCCGTGAACTCGCCTGGATCGGGGCGATCCACCGCACCCCTTCCTCGAAGGCGGAGCGCCATTTGTCGCCTGCTCGCACAGCTTCAAGCTGATCCGGATTGGTGAGCAGACCGTAGAGAATCGTCAGCAGGGCGTCGCGCGGCTCGTTGATGCCGCCGCCGATTGCGATCTTTACATTAGCGATCATCTGGCTTTCTGGAATTGGATTCCTCGCGTTCACCATGAAGGAGAGCGCTGAAGAATCCGGCTCGGCCCGCACGCGTTCGGCGTTCGCGCGGATACATTTGTCCATCTCCGTATTGGCGATGTCGGTCGCGTCAAAAGGCCCTGGCGTCCAGCCGAAATTGCCGGCGCCGTCGATTAGCGTCTGCGACCATCGCTGCATGTCTTCATCGCTCGCATCCGGAACGCCCATCGCGTGCGCCAGAATCCGCGCAGCAAGCGGTCCTGCGAGAGCGGGAAAGAGATCGACCACCTCGCCGCGCGGCAGCCGGTCAAGATACGCCGCGGCCAGTTTCGCATACAGCGGCGCCCAAAGGGAGTCGATCGTCTTCGGCATCAGGGCTGGCATCATCGCCATGCGTTCGGTCCGGTGCTCGTCGTGGTCCTTGCGCATCAGCGTATGCGCAAGAAAAGCGCGCTTCATGGGCGTGTTCGGGTCGTCGGAGCTGAACAACGCCGCGTTGTCCTTCACGTATTTGGTGTCGGCCGCCTTGGTGAGGAAGGTGCGACCCACAGATTTGACCCGCAATACGGGCGCTTCGCGTCTCAGGCGCCTGTAGATCGGATAGGGATCGCGCGTGAGCTGCTCGATCGTGATCGTCTCGTCCAGCGGGGCCAAGCTCGCAGTCATCATCGGTGGATCCTGTTCGATGCGGGCCAGTATGCGCCAGAGCGAAGGATAACTACAGACCCGAAAAGCACAACCTCGGCGTTGCCGCACTGGCACTGCTGGCGATCGCGATGGCGTCCAATGTCGGCAGCACGGCCACGATCACCGGCAATCCCTAGAACATGATCATCGGAGGGCTTTCGCGGGCACATGCAAGCCCAAGAGATAAAATGCGCTGCGGTGGGAAATCGGCTCATGTCGGTGCCGATTTCGGCGAGAATCATTTGGGCGCTGAGCTCGCTGACGCCAGGGCTGGTGATCAGCAGTTCGACGCCGGTGCGAAAGGGCGCGATGCGCTCATTGACCGCGCCGTCAATCTCACCGACGGCGGTATCAAGGGCATCAATCTGCTGGAGATGCTGCCGCAAGAGAAAGCGGTGATGCGGCATGACCCGGCCGCGCAAGGCTTCGCGCAGCTGATCCGGTGCTGCCTTGATGCGCCGATCGGCAAGAGCAGCTAGCGTGACAGGATTGGTCTCACCCGCAATGATGGCTTCGATCATTCTCCGACCGGTTAAGCCGATGATGTCGGAGATCTCAGAGTCGAGCTTGATATTGGCTTCCTCAAATGTCTTTTGAAGCCGCTGAACATGGCCGCTTTTCTCGCGAACAAGTTGTTTACGGGTGCGCAGCAAACTGCGTAGCACCTGCGTCGCGGCATCCGGCACGAAACTGCCTCGGATCAAGCCATGGGCCAAAAGATCGGCCAGCCAGGTCGCGTCATTGACGTCGGTCTTGCGGCCCGGCACGTTCTTGACATGCTTGGCGTTTGCCAGCACCAGCTAAAAATCGCCATCGCTGAGGATGTGCCAGACCGGCTTCCAGTAGACCCCGGTGCGCGGGTCGCGTGCATCGCATCGTCCGCGCGATCCTCGCGCTCCCTCACCTCGACCTCGGTCGCGCCACCGACGCGCATCTGCGGATATCTTTGCAGCGGCAATAATAGGATCACGATCAGCGGAACCTATTTGCTTGAGATTAGTTGAGTAATATCACCGCGCCGTCTTGGGCTCTATCGGTGACTGAGAGTGTCGTGCTCCCGCCTAATGAGGGAGACAACACCGTGACCCTTCCACCCCGTTTTCAGGCCTCCAATGCAGCGTTTAATGCTAAGACTTTTCTTAGCCGACCCGCCGCGGGAAAAAAGATAAAAACGTTCGAGAAAGGGCAGGAAATCTTCGCTCAAGGGGAAGTCGCCGACTCGGTTTTTTACATTCAAAAAGGCAAGGTCAAGGTCACGGTTTTATCCGCACAGGGTAAAGAAGCGGTCATTGGGATTCTGGCGCAGGGACAGTTCTTCGGCGAAGGTTGCCTTGATGGCGTGAAATTGCGCACCTCGACGAGTCATGCGATGGAAGAATGCCTTCTCACGTCACTGACGAAAGACATAATGATTGCGACCCTCAATGCCGAGCCAAAGTTTTCTGCGTTCTTTCTCGCATATCTGTTGGCACGGAATAGCCGGGTCGAAGACGATCTGATCGACCAACTGTTTAACTCGAGCGAGAGGCGGCTAGCACGACTGCTACTGCTTCTCGCAAATTTCGGCAAAGGGGAGGGCGCGCAGCGTGTCCCGATCACGCTTAACCAATCTACTTTAGCAGAAATGATAGGTACGACGAGGTCGCGCGTAAGCCTCTTTATGAACAAATTTCGTAAAAGAGGATACATCAGTTACAACGGTAAGATCGAGGTCCATAGCTCGCTGTTGGACGCGGTCTTGCACGATAAGCCTCAAATTAACGGAGGCGAATAGGCGCGGCAAGCCAACCCAATCCATCCGGGTCTGAAAAATAATCCGCGAACGTGTTCAATAATGAACACGAAAGCCGATGTTTGGAATGGCAGATTGGTTGTTCATCGGGGATCACGGTGATTGCGAGCAGATATCGGTGGCCGTTATGCCGTCTGTTGTCCGTTTGTCAACGCGCGAGCACTCGCTCTTCAAGATAGACGAGCCTGGGGCGCTCCGCCGCCGCATTCTGCGCTGTGCCCGACACCGCCCCGGCCCCGAACGTAACCAGCACCGACAGTCTCTCTCGCTACGCAGTCTCTTCGATAACAAGAAGTGGCGGCATGCCCACATCTTGGAGAGTTAGGTGGGGTCATACCCACATCGTGAAGGTTGCGGCCGATGCAATGAAATCGGAAATTTCGGTTGGCTGAAGGCCAAGTCGAATGTTCCGAGGTGAATCAACCGTCGACGGTCAATTCGCGGAGCGCTCCGACGATCTGCGAGCTGCTGTAGGGCTTGGGCAGAAAGTGACTGCCGGAGGGCAAGCCGCCGTTGCAAATCTTGAGCAGTCCCGAGGTCGCTATGATTTTGATCGGCGGCCACCGGCCCCTGATGGCGGCGGCCAGCTTCAACCCATCCATGGAACCCGGCATATGGATATCCGTGAAAACGACGCTGATGTCGAAGCGGTGTTCAAGGATAAAAATCGCTTCGTCGGCGTTTTCTGCTTCGACAACGTCGAAACCAGCGGCCCTGATCATATCGACCGCGTCCATGCGGATCAGGAGCTCGTCTTCGACGATCAGGACGACAGGCGGTTTTCTTTCCGATTGAAACACACGATGCGCCTCCCTAGTGAATGCTAAGCATGACAATTGACTTTGGTTCCCGAACGAACAACGGTTGACTAAGGGCGTTAGCGTACAGATGGGACATCTGAGCAAATCAATGACGGCGAACGAGTTTGCGGCGGACATCGACGCAATAGAGCGTATCGATGCGGTGCCTCGCATTCTTGAGGTTGTATGCCGTTCTACCGGGATGGGCTTTGCCGCCGTCGCAAGGGTTACTGATGACCGCTGGGTTTGTTGCGCGGTGCGCGACGAAATCGCGTTTGGCTTGAAGCCGGGCGGCGAACTCAGGCTTGAGACAACGATTTGCAACCAAATCCGCCAGGGCCACCAAGCCGTCGTCATCGAGCATGTCGCCGAAGACGAAGTCTTCAGCGGCCACCACACTCCGGCGATGTACGGCTTTCAAAGTTATATATCGGTGCCGATCGTCGTGGCCGACGGATCAATGTTCGGAACGCTATGCGCGATCGATCCGCGCCCGGCGCGTCTGAAAAACCCCGAAACCATAGGGATGTTCAAACTGTTCGCGGAGCTCATCGCCTCTCAACTTAATTCCGCCAGAAGTTTGGCGGCAAGCGAAGCTGTTCTGTTGGGCGAGCGCGAAGTATCCGAATTGCGCGAACAGTTTATCGCTGTGCTCGGCCACGATCTGCGAAATCCGCTTGCATCAATTGCCGCCGGGGCCCGGATCATAACGAGGTCAAAATCCGAAAAAGAGACGTTCGAAATTGCCGCCCTGATGCAGGCCACCGTCAACCGAATGTCTCGGTTGATCGACAACGTGCTCGATTTCGCACGGGGACGCCTCGGTGGCGGGTTAACGTTGCAGCGCAACCCAAATGAACCAATTGGTCAGATCCTCAATCAGATCGTGGCCGAGCTTCGTTCAAGTCATCCGGACAGAACGATTGAGACGAAGATCGAACTGACCAAAACTGCCAATTGCGATGGCCAGCGCATTGGCCAGCTGTTTTCGAATCTGCTCGGCAACGCCATCACGCACGGATCGCCGGACAAGCCGATCGTCGTTCGCGCCAAGACCAGACAGGGTACGTTCGAATTGTCGGTCGTCAACTCCGGCGATCCGATCCCACCCACCGCCATGAAGCAACTATTTCATCCGTTTTATCGAGGGACTGTGAAACAATCCCTGCAAGGCTTGGGACTGGGCTTATACATAGCTTCCGAGATAGCCCGCGCGCACGGCGGAACGCTGGATGTAAATTCATCCGCGGACGAAACTTGCTTTACCTTTCGAATGCCACCGACTTGACGTGCACCGCGTCACTTTTGCTCACTGTTCCAAATCGAATTGACGGTGTCCGGACGGTACCGGACGGCGGTTCCTGGCCCCTTTCCGTCCACGATGGCCTTTTTGAAAGTGAGCAAATTTTGAACAGGCGATCGCAGGGCATATCTGCTGTGCTGGCAACCAGCGGGGGATTGCGTTGTCCGGACCTAATCCAACGCCACCGGGCATCAAGTCTTGTTCGACGCAAGCCGCATAGCGGTTCGGCCCATATCCGTCCCAAGTGTCTGGGTCCAAATGATCCTGATGCGCATCAAGCGCTCTCGGATCGGATTCGAGATTCGCACGTTTCAGGGCGTCAACTGCCATCACGATGAAGTGGATTTCTTCCGAGCTGCGAGTGCTGGCTCGAAAAAACCCCGGCAAGCTTTCGCGCGCGATCGCCGCTGCCCAAGTACTGGAGGGCGCCAGGGCGTGCGAGGTTAAGCGACCACGCCGGATTGAGCCCGGAGACCGGGGGTGACCACGAACGCGGAGTTTTGGCTATGAGCGTTATTCCTCTTCACCTTCAAAGAGAGCTTGAGCAGCGGTAGGCCGCTAGATTCGTCTCTCGGGTGCATCGGCCGGGCCCAAAAACACCGACTTGAAAGGGACCGTCAACAACTCGCCGCGTCCGCAAAAGCAAAGGAAAAGCCCGCTGAGTTGGGTAAGCGGGCTTAGCCAATTTGGAGCTGGCGACGCGAGCCAAGATTGCGAGTAAAGGCAGATTGCCCTGCCGAACGGGATGCGAACGAGCGGATTGTCCTACTCCGGGACGTCAACATGCCCAGAACAATCGCGACCCAAGCATGGCTGAAATAGACGACCGGCTACCCGACGACTCCGGCAGCCAGGGCAACGAGACGATTGATGGTTTGGATTCTGCCACTGAAGCATTGCGGCGCGCGACAGAAGGCACGGCTTCCGGCGCCGCACCGCGTGGTATGCCGCCGAAAATCCGATTGAGCGGCAACCAAAGCACGCGCTCGTCAGCAGCATTGATGGGAGAGACAAATGTCAAACAGTCCAAAGATAGAACACGAGTACCACGCAGGCAAGCACGAGCTGAAGATATCGGTCCATGGCGGGTGACCTCTGCTGTCGAAATGAGAGCCAAACCCTTGGAGGGTTGGCTCTCATTTCGACTGTAGATGCCTCCCTATTGGTGGGGAGTCATCTTTGCGACCAGGCCCTCGAGCGGCTTGTATGCCTGCCTGGCAAGGTCCGCGTAGAGTTCCGAGATCTTCTTCGTCTCTACCACAAACGACTCATACGCTGACTTTGTATATTCGCTCTGAAGCGCGATAACATCGGTGGGCGTCTTGAGGCTTGCCAGCTTCGTCATGAATTCTGAGCCGTCCTCAAAAGCCTTCTTGGTATAGTCGGAGTAGGCCGCCGTAATCGCCTGAACGCTCGCGGCGACGGTCTTGGCGGACGCAATCGCTGCATCGCTTTGCTCTTTGGCGTTCAGCTGTAATTGCTCAACGTTACTCATTTTGAACTCCTTTGCGGTTCGATCCAAGGACTCGACGCAAGTTGCCCTGGGTGCAACGTGCCGCGACAACGTGAGTCCTTTCGATAGCACGGAGTATTCGCTTACGACGGTCAAAACAGCTCAGACCGCGCACGATGCGACAAGTGACGATCCCGACGATGAGGGTCTACTTTCGGCCGCGCCAATGGCGTGAGTGACGATGGCAACCCCCAAATCGAGAGGACGACATGGCGAAAGAGGCAAATCGCTTAAGCGATGACACTCTTTGACTCGGGTCGCTCGCTCACGAGCGACAACATCACATGTCGCGATCGACGGGAACCTATTGTCGGCTGACTACTTGTTCTCTCACCAATCCCCACTTAAGGAGTTGTCATGATCTGTCGCTTTGTCGGAGCCGTCGCTATTGTTGTCTCGGTGTTCCTCCCCGTTGCGACCCAAGCCCAAGGCGTGCCCGGAGGTGTCGAGCGGGGTGCGCGGGATGGTGAACGAGCGGCAGGCCCTGTCGGTGCGGTTGTGGGTGGCGTCGTCGGCGGCGTCGTTGGCGGAGTAGCCGGAGTCCTCGGTGTCGATGAACGTCCTCGCTTTCGTTCCTATGTCGTCGAACAAAGACGCCCCTCGTATCAGTATCGCGAAAATCTAAGAGTTGGGGCAGTTCTCCCAGAAGAGGGCGTTACCTACTACGATGTGCCGCCCGAGTATGGCGTCCATGAGTATCGTTACACAGTGGTAAATGGTCGCACGGTTTTAGTCGAACCGCGAACACGCCGAATCGTCGAGATCGTCGAATAACGACATTGGCCGTCTTTCGGGGCGGCCTTTTCGTTTGTAGACAACCGAACGCCGCCGGCGCGCCGCTCATCTACGAAGGCCATGCGGCGTCATGCCCCGGGGCGGCCTTTTTTATGGAAGTCGGGGCGCGTCCTGCTTGAATTTGATAATGGCAAATTATTCGGGTGACAACCCGGGTTATGGAAAGCAGATGAGGCCTGTGATCAGGCAGCCGTTCAAAGCGCATTCTACCGAAGAGCTCATGGCACTGCTCAGCGCGGTGGCGACTGCAATCCTGGCTGTCATAATCATCGCGATGCTCTACTTTGGTCGTGAGATCTTCGTGCCCATTGCATTGGCGATTCTTCTCAGCTTCGTGCTGGCGCCGGTGGTTGTGATGCTGCAGCGCATCCATGTGCCGCGCGGGTTGGCAGTCGTGAGCGTGGCAGTACTGGCCTTTGCGTTCATTTTTGCGATGGGGAGCCTCCTCGCCACGCAACTGACGCAACTCGCAGGAGAACTCCCCCGCTATCAATCGACGATAAGCGAAAAGATCCAGTCGTTTCGCGATACAAGAGCTGGCAGGGGGACGCTTGAACGCGCCTCCGACATGTTGAAGGATCTCGGCAAAGAAATCGATAAGCCGAAAGATGCCACATCTGCGCGTGCGCTAAACTCCATCGTTAATTCTAATGCGCCGGGACCACAGGCCCCCGTTCCCGTGGAAGTACGCCAGCCCGATCCTGGCGCGCTGGAGAGCCTCCGGACTTTGATTTCCCCGCTTGTTCATCCGCTCGCGACAACCGGCATCATCATCATTTTCGTCATCTTCATTCTGCTTCAACGCGAAGATCTCCGTAATCGGCTCATTCGGCTGGCGGGTTCCTATGACCTGCAACGAACTACAGCGGCGCTCGACGACGCGGCCGGACGCCTTAGTCGGCTTTTCCTAACCCAGCTCATTCTGAACAGCGCCTTTGGCGTCGTGATTGGCGCAGGTCTGTGGTTGATAGGCACGCCAAGCGCGATCCTGTGGGGTATCCTTGCGACAGTGCTTCGTTTCGTACCTTACATCGGCGCCGTCATCGCGGCCGCGTTCCCGCTTGCTCTGGCTGTAGCCGTCGATCCCGGCTGGTCGATGCTGCTGTGGACGCTCGCGCTTTTTCTTACTGTGGAACCGGTTGTGGGCCATGTCATTGAACCGATGGTCTACGGCCATAGCACAGGACTTTCTCCTGTTGCTGTGGTTGCGGCGACGACGTTTTGGACCGCACTTTGGGGACCCATTGGGCTCGTCCTCGCTACACCCCTTACGATATGCCTTGTTGTGCTTGGGCGTCATGTAGAACGCTTGGAGTTCCTTGACGTCATGTTTGGAGACCGGCCAGCTCTTTCTCCCCCCGAAATCTTCTACCAGCGCATGCTGGCCGGTGATCCAACGGAAGCTGCCGAAAAGGCCGAAGAATTTCTGAAAGAACGCTCTCTGGCCTCATACTATGATGAAGTCGCCTTGAAGGGTTTGCAGCTCGCGCAAGTTGATGCCGAGCGCGGCGCGCTTGACCAGGAACGCCTCACCAAGATTCGAGATGCCGTCAGCGAATTTGCCAGCGACCTTGCCGATCAGGATGACCGGCCGCCGACGAAAGTCCATTTAACCACCGATGCAGAAGCCTCGTCCGCGGTAGAGAGCGTCGCGGAAGATGCGGCGCATGAAGATTTACTCATTATCAGCAAAGACGGCCTGCCGCACGATTGGCTCGGTGAACATCCCGTTCTTTGCATGGCCGGACGTAGTCTCATCGATGAAGCGGCCGCGATCATGCTGGCTCAGCTTTCGACTGCACACGGTCTTGCAGCACGGGTCGAAGGAGCAGAATCGCTCTCCAGCAAAAATGTCTTCCGACTTGAGACAACCGGCGTTGCGATCATCTGCCTGGTCTATCTCGATTCGAGCGGACCAGCGCATATGCGTTATGCCGTTCGGCGCCTAAGGCGGAAGTTGCCAAAGGTAATCATTATCTTGGGCTGTTGGGTCAAGGAGATCGATCCAACCGCGTTGGAACTGTTGCGGGACAACGCGAAAGCCGATCTCGTAGCAACGAGCCTAGGCGAGACAGTCAAGTTTTGCATCGAGGCTACGGGTGTGGCCCACCAATCTCACACGGCCTCCAGGCAGGAAAAGTCCACAACCGCCGCTGCGTGAGATTTTGGTGGCGAACAACACAGCACAAATACAAAGCGCTATGGCCCCCCGCCAACCAAGATCTTTAACCCCTTCAATCGCTGGTGTGAGACCGGAGTCTGGGATCGGCTGATGGATGCAATCATCGAGGCCCGTCCGGACGTGCGCCGGCCCCTACTCGCCCGCGCTGCTGGCGTCCTTCCTTCGGCAATGGCAGGCGGACGGCGCGCCTTGCCGAAAGGAGTGACACGGAAGTATGCTCAAAACAGCCGATCAACACGCGACCCATCACGAAATGAGACGGCGATGGCAGCAAGGGGTCGATGCATTAATTCGGATCAGCCACCTCCAGCCGCAATATTTCGATGCGATTGAAAGGCCTCTCCGACGCCAAGCGTTTGTCGGCGAGCAGGTGATTAGCATGATGCGTGTCTGCCCTTGCGACACGGGGCGGGTGAAGCGCTCCGGCTCGCGTTTCTTGTTCTGTTTCTATAAATAATTTCAACTACTTACGCTACATGTCAATTTTCGTGTTGGACGTATTGTTGGACGTTTCGTTCGACACTCAACTCGGCTCCTGTCCACTCCTGACGGACGCCGTGACTCAACCTGTGGTTAGCGTCTCACCTATGTTGCGGGGGCAACTTCGCTTCGGGTTGCAATTGGACAGGCAAGCCTGGGGCTGTCCCAGGTGACGGCCCGAAGCAATAAGCGTAACACCAGATCCAAACCGTGACACGCGATATAGCCAGTTCCCATCGTAGCATAATGGATCCGACCTCAGGTCTTCCATGCGGAGATCTACCCACCGAGCATCTTCCTGACGCCGGCCAGTCCAACGCGAAGGAACGGATCCGAATGGATGTAGAAGTAGCGCACTCCGTGTTCGAGCCAGGACGGCAATTCGTCCGCCGTCACGAGCGTACCGGCAATCTTGCCGGCCGCGCGAATCTTCTTGACCGCAAAGCCGACCCGCTCTGTGACGGCCTGCGGCCGAGGCTACCCGAACGGCGGGGCCGGCGGATACCCCATGTTCTGGGAGAGATCGCCGGGGCCGATGAAGAACACGTCAATCCCCTCCACCGCGAGCAGCTCATCGATGTCGTCGATCGCTTTGGGCGTCTCGATCATGGCGATGATCAACCGCCTCTCGTGATCGGAGAGGCATGCGTAGCGCACCGCCTCAACGATGGCGCGCGCCTGGTCCGCGGTATCGACCATCGGCACCATTAGGCCGTCGGCGCCGGCGTTGAGATAGCGAATGAGGATCGGCCGCTCATGCGAGTGCGGGCGGACGATGGCCGCGCCGCCAGCGTCGCGGATCGCCTGCGCCGTGACGCGCACATCCTCAAAACTCCAGGTGCCGTGCTCGCAATCGACGAAGATGGCGTCGGCCCCAAGCTCCACCAGGCGGACCGCCAGTCCCGACGAAGCATGGTGCGGCGTGAGCATCGTGATCGCCTCGCCCTTGGCAAGACGTTCGCGCAGTTTGGCGCCATTCATGGCAGATCCTTTCCGCTCAGATCTTCGGCTTGTCGCTCAGGCCTGCAGGCGCGCCGACCCATCGAGCCGCCTCGATATCGGCCGACGTGTCGCGCATGAAGGTTGGGCAGATGTGCAGCTCCGGAATCATGGCGCCCTTTTGCAGACTGGCGCAGAGCAGCACCGCGCGCGCGACGTCGTGCGGATTGAGCATCACGGCCCGATCACCTTCCGAGGGCAGCCGCGCACGTTTGTCCATGATGGGCGTATCCGTCTCGCCCGGCAGGATCGTCGTCGCGCGGATGCCTTGATTGCGGTACGTGTTGTGGAGGAAGGTCATGAAGTTCTTGACGCCGGCCTTGGCCGCGCCATACGCGGCACCGCCCAGCAGGTTCGGATTGACGACCGCCAGCGAAGAGACGGTGATGATCGTGCCGTCCTTCCTGGCAATCATATCTTCCAGCACGGCCTGGGTCAGGTTGAACACCGCCGTGAGATTGACGTTCACCGTGGCGTACCACTCCGCCTCGCTGATGAACCGTGCATTCAGCACCTTGCTGGCACTGCCGGCGTTGTTCACGAGGATGTCGATCGACCCGACGTTGCTTTTCACCCAGGCGACGGCGTCCAGGATTGCCTCCCGCGACGCCACGTCCAGCGCCTGCGCCACGGCCTTGCCGCCCGCTTTCTCGATCACCGCGACGACGTCCTACAGCGGTGCTATCCGGCGGCCGATCAGGACAACCGTTGCACCTGCCTCAGCCAACAGGATCGCGGTTCTGACAGAGGTACCGCGACGCCTACTGCCGGCTCGCCCGGTCTCCTTAATTTGGATTCTCGGCCATTGATCGGAAGTAATGTTCGGCGTGCTGGAAGTAATTCTCCGCCACGATCCGGTCTCCAGCCAGAGCTTCGGCGCGGGCCAGGGCCAGATAGCGTTCATAGTTTCTCTGGGCGCTTTGAGCGTTTCTCGCCTGGGGGCGGGGAAACCCGAAAGGCTCATTTCTCCCGGCGGGGTGGGAACTTTGCGGTAGAGCGTCGGTAATAACCTTCGCGTTTGAGCGTGGCTGTGCCTTCGCAGGTTTAAGTTCCGAAATGTGTTTCATGTTGGTCCGTACGCGGCTCCGGCGGAAGCCGGGCGACGTTCATTGGAGGAATTGTCGATTTAGGCGCCGCAGTGAGGGGCGGCGATCAAGCTTTGATGGAAGCAGGAAGTCGGGCTCGGCACTCGATCAAAAACACAGAAAGCTGGCCGAACGGATCCAAATCGACTCAGGTTATGTAGGAAGGCAAAGTGACGATTTCAAGTACCGGGCGGCTCGCTGGCGTCTACAGCAGCGTTCCCCGCAGGATCATGGAAGCGACGGTGAAATAGATCACCAATCCCGTGACATCGACCAGGGTCGCGACGAATGGTGCCGAAGCGCTGGCCGGATCGAACCCGGTCCGTTGCAGAATGAATGGGAGCATTGATCCGGTCAGCGAGCCAAACATGACGATGCCAACCAAGGTGGCGCCGACCGTCAGCGCGATCAGCCTCCAGTGCTCGCCGTAGTCGTAGAAGCCCAGATACTGCCAGAGCGAGATGCGGACGATGCCGACGAGGCCCAGCATCGCCCCGAGAGCCAGCCCATTCGGGATCTCCCGCAGCGCCACGCGCCACCAGTCCTTGATCACAAGTTCGCGCAAGGCCAATGCGCGTATCAGAAGGGATGTGGCCTGCGATCCGGAATTGCCTCCCGAACTCATGATCAGCGGGATGAACAGCGTCAGTACGATCGCCTTCTCGAGCTCGCCTTCGTAGCCCTGCATCGCCGATGCGGTCAGCATTTCGGAAAGGAACAGCGCGCACAACCAGCCGCCACGCTTCTTCATCATCTGCCAGAAGCCGATTTCCATGTACGGCTCGTTGATGGCCGCCATGCCGCCGAACTTCTGCACGTCTTCGGTCAATTCCTGCACAATAGCGTCGATGACGTCGTCGACCGTGACGATCCCAATGACGCGACCGTTATCGACGACCGGCACCGCGAGCAGGTCGTATTTCGAGATCAGGCGCGCGACATCTTCTCGGTCCATGAAGGGAGTGGCGGTGATCACACGGCCTGGACGGGCTACCGAGAGCACCGGTGCTCGCGGATCTCCCGTGATGAGCCGGCGCAGGGTAATCGTCTTGACCAGTTTCTTGCTGAGTGGATCCAGCACGTAGATCGCGTAGACGGTTTCCCGGCTGCTTTCGACGTGCCGAATATAGTCGAGTGTCTGCTCGACGGTGTAGGTCGAGGGAACGCTGGCGAATTCCGTCGTCATGATTGATCCTGCGGTGTCCTTTGGATATTCCAGCAGGTGGCGGATGTTGACCCTGGTGTCGGGGTCCAGCCGATCGAGCAGCTCGGAGCAATGCGGCTCTTTGACCTGGTGGAAGATGTCGGCGACGCGGTCGGCTGAAACGCCGGCAAGCAGCTGTACGGCCGCTTCCCGCGGCATCAGCGTGACGAGTTCTGGCTCGCGTTCCAGCCCCGGCTGGTCGAGGACTTCAATGGCGCGATCGGGCGGCAGATGAAGCAGAACCGCGACCGCGAGTTCGGGCGGCATGTCGTTGAGGGCTTCCACGATATCGGGCGCACGCTCGTCGATCATGCTTGCTGCGAGGGACGCCGGATTGACCATGTGGTCGGCCTTCGCCGCCGCATCCTGGACGCCAGGGTCGGTCATCATTCACATCTCCGTGCAGACAACGAAGGGATATCATTTCCGATCAACCGAAGTAAGCAGACAATTTCAGAGCCCGCCAGCAACGAGGGCGAAAGAGACGAACACCGCTTGACGGCGCACAGCTAACGATCCCGCCCAGCTTTGGCTGGGCGGATCATCTGGACACGGCAGCACAGGATGCTTCAACCGCGCTTAGCGCCCGCGACGTGGCCCGCGGTAATCTCGTCTTTGTGGGCAGCGAAGGCTGCCAGGACTTCGGGCCCTCTTGGCTTCGGCACCTTGAAGAAGTCAAGGGTCCGTCCGAGCTCCACTGCGACCTCATCGAATTCTGCGGGCGAGATCCGGAGGTCGCGGTGGGCCTCCTCAAGGCCGAGCGGCGTCGCGCCGGGCTTGGTGGCTGTGAACTGGAAAAGCCCGCCCGAAATGTTGCAGACCCACAGTGCCCGGATGAACTAGACGATCGATTCCATGAAACCTGCATCATGGAACCTATGGGTTGATGGCGGATTCCCTGTTTTGCGGTTGGCGAAACGAGGAGCGGCATCATGGCAGGATGGCGGCGAGTAGTCGAATTGGCAATGACCGACGAAGAGATTGAAAGATTGACGGCTCTTTCGCGGTCGCGAACCGAGCCGGCGAGCCGGGTATCGCGGGCGCAGATGCTGCTGGCCTATCGCGAGAATCCTTCGTTCTGTGCGGCGGGGCAAAGAGTTGGGGTTCACCATCAAACGGTTCAGCGCTGCGTGGAGCGGGCACTGGGCTATGGGCCGCTGGCGGCGATCGAGGATCGGCCACGGCCGGGCAAAGAGTTGGGGTTCACCATCAAACGGTTCAGCGCTGCGTGGAGCGGGCACTGGGCTATGGGCCGCTGGCGGCGATCGAGGATCGGCCACGGCCGGGCAAAGAGCCGGTCATCACGCCGGAGGCCAAAGCCTGGTTGGTGTCGCTGGCGTGCGACAAGGCCAAGGAGCACGGCTATCCGCATGAGCTGTGGACGACGCGGCTTTTGGCACGTCACGCACGCGAGCACGGACCGACGTCGGGGCACGAATGTCTCGCCAAGCTGGTTCAAGGCACGGTGTGCAAGATCCTCGGCCAGGAGGAAATCAAGCCGCACAAGGTGCGCTACTATCTGGAACGTCGCGATGCCGAGTTC
>Ga0210408_10001615_pt1 | contig 23277 bp, 29 predicted proteins | sample IncBWH4MmetaG_FD_155471 | JGI IMG/M metagenome (GOLD analysis project Ga0210408, IMG submission 155471) | Forest soil microbial communities from Barre Woods Harvard Forest LTER site, Petersham, Massachusetts, United States - Inc-BW-H-4-M | ecosystem: Environmental > Terrestrial > Soil >...
TCCGTCTCTTTTTTGAGAACTTCCAAGGCTTCATCAATACATTTGTTTTCGATCAATTGTCTAGCTCGCTGGACTTTCTCACGCAAAGCGAGAATCACATTCGCCATGTGAGAATACTCCTCGACAGTCAGCGTCGTATAGTGTTCAACATCCGTCATACCGTGGCTGGAGCCGAATTCGGCTTGCCGTCGCCTTTGATCCAGATCACCTCAGGAACATGGGCATCATCGGTTGAGACGTCCAGATGCACATGATGAGGCTTTCCATTCGTGTCAATGTAGATCCCATATCGCGTAATTCCTACCTGAATCCCCGCTGAGATAATGCGATAGACCTCGTGGTCGTTTTCGACAACCAAATCAACAGCCAGTCCTTGAAGGTGCGCCGAGTCCGAAACTGCTCCAACTGTTGATTCGTTTTGCGCCAATGTACGTAAGCCACTGGTGATTTGGAAAGGTATGCCTGCGATATGTCTAGCTTGATCGAGCTTCGCAACGAAGGTTTCATCAAGGCCAACCACCTCCTCGGGTTTAAAGTAACGATATTCAGGCGGCATTGGTATCTCCTTTGTGTATCCGGTTCGGCGGAATCTCAGGCTTACTCCAATCCTCGGAAATTTCCACAAGGCATTGAGGACATCGCCAAGACTGACCAAGAGACTCATTCTGCGTCATTTCCATCTCTGACTGACATTTCGGACATTTCATTCGTTATGGGTAATACCCCTGAATTTTGGCTTTTCAGGAACTTTATGACCCATCTTTTCTGGCAATTTCAATCCCTTGGAAGCCTTATCAAACTCATTAACTACTTTTGGGCTAATCTCTCCACGTTCTTCCATTGCATGAAACTTACCGCGCTGAGCTTGCGATTTGTATGGCATTAGTAACTCCTTTCTTACTATTCTTCATATCGAAGTACTTTCTTAATACCCCAAGAATCAGGTCCATTATCCATAATCCGAATTCCATTGAATCGATGGTTTGGCATTGGCTGATCTGGCTTAGGACCTCCATCTGAATTCCGGCGCGGAGGATCAAGTTTATCTTGACCACCTCTCTGATCGGCTCCAGTCCCTAACCCTTTTCTGACGGTTTCTTCATCAATCTTATTTTGTTTCGTTTTCATTAGGATCTCCCAAACTTATTGTCATAATAGTCGCACTGAATCGTAATGCCCGCTCGTTTCTTTATTTCAGGAAGTGTCGGTGGTCTAACTTCCTGCGATTTCAATGGTTCTGGTTTTGACACATAATTATCACCAATTGGATTGGGGTTTTTCTGGTTATCAGTCTGGGGTTTCATAAATTCCTCCATAGCGTCTAATTCTTTGTTGCGGTTGTCGTTCCAGCATATCCGGCGCACTCTGAATATCCGCTTTTGCCGCCTCTACTACGTTCGCAGGATTCTGAGGAAGTCCTGCTTGTTTGTCCTGGACTCCTAATGGCTGATACGTCCCTGATGGATCATGAAAAGTCGAGAAACCTTTACGTGCAAAACTAGGCTTGTTTGATGGGGGTTTCATACGATCTCCTTTAGGCCTTGACAGTGCTGCACTTTGGTGCTACACTTAAATTGAGAGGAGAATCCAATGACAAAATTACCCAGAGTAATGGCGAACATTCCGAAAGACTTGTACAAGAAATTGAAAGAACGAACCAAAAAGGAGAAAACGACCATGTCCAAATTTATCGTCAAGCTTTTAAAAGCTTCCATGGTTCTTTTCATGTTTAGTCTCAATGCCTGTAAGCGTGATCCTGGAGGCAATGGAAGCACCAGTTTAATCACTGGCTCAACCCAGCCACCTCCTGTTATTTCAACAAGTCCAGTCACAAATCCCATTGCTCCCCCATGTACCATTTCCACTCAATGCACAAGTGATTACTCGTTTTGCTGGCAAGTCTGTAATTGAAAGGAGATTCCAAATGGAAAAACCAATCGGACAAATGACTTTCGGAGAAATATATTCGGAAATATGCTGGGTTCTATTCATTACTGGCTCATTGGTTCTCATTTTCGAAAATAGTCATATAGTCCTTTCGCTCCTAAAGCTCCTAGGACAGTTTCTCCTGCTTTTAATCCGTACTTTTTAGCCAGTTCTGTAAATGCCTGTTGGTTACTAGCTATCCCATAAGCCTGATTTAATCCTATTCGCGTAGGCAACGTTCCAATTGGCAATTGTTTTCCTTGTAATAAAGGTTCTACGACTTGATTTAAAGTATTTGTTACTTTCTGAGCCGCTTGCGTTGCCTGAGCATAAATAGGTGTTATTTTTCCTTCTGGACTAAACTTTGGGATATCTCCATTAGCCATTTTTGTTGAAAGAAGTTGATGATAATCTGATAATTCTTGAGGCGTAAGATTAGTCCCATGTTGTCCAATACGATCATTGATTTGATTTATGAGAGCCCCGGGATCATTTGGATATTTTGTTGGGACTGTTGAGGGAAGTGGCTGAGCTGCCCCTTGTCCTGATTCTGCTGGATAACTTAATTTTGGCCGCGTGAATGCTGGTGCATTAGGATTTTCGATGGGTTGATAAGTAGGACTACCTGATTGGATTGGCTGATATTTTATAGAATTTGGTTGTCGGCCAGTAATTGGAATTCCTGCTGCTTGAGCATCTTCTGCTGATACACTACTTCCCCAACCACGTCCTTGAATTGCTGGGTGATTCGGATCACCAAACACATTATAAACAGATCGTTCAGTTCCACCAGGACCAAACTTGTCATTGTAGGCAAAAAGAGCATGAGGATCTCCCGTTTTGGCTCCTGGCTGAATTACTGGTAAATCCGGCTGTTGAACAGGGATATATTTTGGTTTGGAAAGCTGAGAAGGATATTGATATGGATTTTCATATTGAACTTTCCCAGCTGTTTCAGGAATGTCGTTAGAAATACCAGCTGCTTGATTTTGCATAGCATATTGTGGACTCAAATCTTTTGGTGTATTTGTAATGCCTGCCGCAACTGGATTGGTTGGATTGTATAAACCTTTCAGGCTCGTATAAGCCCCAAGAACTTCAGGACCAAGAGCTGGGATAGACCCCGCCACTACACCAACTCTTTGAATGGCATTACCAACATTTGGAAATCCAGCACTCGTTACTTTGCCGCCAAGATATCCTCCGGCTTCAGCAATATCGCCACCTACATTTTGTCTCATTTGAGTTAATTTATTGACTGGATTCATTGCTGCCGCTTGGCTTAAGGCAAATTTAGCAACATCCATTTGGCTAGAACCATCAGTAGGAGATTCTGCTGCTTGAAATGGTTGCGATGGATCAAAAGCTGGCTTATTGCCAGGAGTAAATGGCTGACCTGGATCAAATGCAGGTTTATTCATAATTTTTCCCATTCCAAGTATACGTATGACCATTTTGAACTACTGTATTTCCATGTGGCCCTCCTTGTGAAGATTGATTTTGTCTAATTCCAATCGAAGGAACTGTTCCTTGCAAAATAGCATTCTTTACATTCTCGACATTCTGTTCATTGCCTTTTGCCATGACCCCTAGAAGATTATTCAGGTTCTGAAGTTTCTGCTGTTGGTAGGCAGGCGTATCTTTTGGTTGAGGAATGAGCGAACTAGCTAAAGCCTGAACTTCCCCAGCATTAAATCGATGAGAGAGAACCGTATTCAATCCAGTTGCTAAAGGAATCATCGAATTTTGCATATTGGCTGCTTGAGCCGACCCCAAACGACCGCCTGTTGCTCTGAACACTTCACCTTTGATATTTCCACCCAAACCAAGATTTGTCGGCATATTCTTTTGTAGATTTCCAGCCAAAACTTGTAAATCACGAATTTGCTGAGAATCCTGGCTTTGCTTGCTCACTTCTCCAGCCACTGTCTTTTTGACTTCCATCGGAATCTGCTGCTGAGCGTTCGCCAAAGACTGTTGCTTTTCAGCTAATTCCGTCGGTTGCATTGCTACTTCATTGGCTGTCTTTTGATACGTCAACGGAGCTGTCTGAGCTTCCATGCCTGTTTTAAGGGCGTTCAATTGACCACCCAACATCTGTTGGTTTGCTTGCCCGAACTTGGAAGGACCATACATCCCAGCTGATTGTGTCATCTGTCCCGTCAAGTCCTGAATCTTCTGACCATAACCTGCAAAGTCAGGATGGCCCATGCTTAAGCTTGTGTGAATCGTTCCTCCTGGCGACATTGGATCAATAGCTGGTTGGCCTCCATGCGGTGACTGAGTAGGTTGAGTTTGTCCAGCTGACTGCCCCTGCGACATATCGGAAACTGATGTCGGAGGCAGTGGCTGTTGGGCTTGGGTTGATGGTTGCTGAGATTGTTGACCGTTTCCGTAAAGCATATTGTAAAGAGCCGGACCCCCCTCTCCGAAAGCCGCCGCTTTTGTTCCCTGGATACGCAAATAATTTTCAAGTTCTTGTTGGCGAAGTTTATTATAAGTATCTCCTAAACCAATTGCGGAAGTCCCCATATATTGCTGAGCTTGTTGTTGACGATTAAGAGAGGAATCAACAAGAGGGAATGGATTAACAGGTTCTACATATTGAGGATTTCTCTGTGGAATCTGAATTTGATCTGCCATAAAGCCTCCTATAAACCTGCCGAATTTATCCCGTAATTAGAGGGATTATTATTTGATCCGTTGTAATAATTGGAACCCTGCGGAGGACCACCCCCGAAACCGCTACTTCCTCCTCCGCTACTACTTCCGCTCCCAAAAGCATTAACTCCACCACGACCTAAATTCAGAGCGGCATTGGCAAAATTCAATCCTGTTCCAATATCATTAATTAGACCATTGCGTTTACCATACTGATTCAGATAATTATTATAGGCTGTCTGTTGACGCTGATACATATCCAAATTTTGGTTGTACTGAGTATTTGCAGCCTGATTCGCCAATCCAGAACTAACATTCGCATTCTGAAGACCATACTGCTGACCCATTAACTGCTGATATTGATTGGCTGCATTGGCTGTTGAATTCTGATAGTTTTGGGCTGTTGTTTGAGCTAAGAAGTTCTGAAGTCCCTGATTCTGCTGAAGTGCAGCATTGGCCAATTGTGCCTGATAACCTGACGAATCCTGAGTCCTTCCGGCTTGGGCATTTTGTGCCTGAATTCCAGGCATGATGTACTTCTGGAAGTAATCAGCATTGGTCCCCTGAAGTTGACTTCCAAGTTGCTGCTGAAACTTCGTATTAGCTGTATTCTGGTATTCCTGCGTCTGTTGAAGAGCTTGCTGAACCTGGTAGGGATCTTGACCAGACGCAATCAAAGCCCCAAAATGGCTCTTTTCGTCCGCTGTGGCGTCACGTCCTAATTGAGATTGAAAGATCCCGTTTACTTGATCTGCAAACTTAGGAGCTTGCTGAAGATACTGATTCTGCTGTTGCTGATAGATGTTCTGAGGTGTATTGGTCTGCTGTTGAAAATAAGCCGCTACTTGGGCATTCCCACCCGCCACGTTCGCAATATTGGGATCGGTTCCGACATAAGCAGGCGTTAATTGATCCAATTCCTGTTGACTCGGATTACGCCCGAACGTTTTTTGGAACTGATTAAATGCATAGACTTGTGCCGCCTGTTGACCACCCCCTGCGCCACCCCATTGCGGTGGAGTTGTTAAAGGTGTTTGCCCAACCGGAACAGGAGCAATGCTAGCTGATGAATTCCCAGAAGAAGAATTCGTGGTATTGACCTGGCTAGAATCTCCTGGAAGTAACCCATTGAGTAGATTTCCACCACCATTTACTTGATTTTGTGAATTTGGTTGAAGTTGCATAACCATTTAAATCATCTCCTCTTCATCTGGCCCTTCTCGCTAATAAAGTGCCATTACCTCCGACAGACCCTGTTGACCATGTTGCAAAATCGTTTAGATAAAATGTGGTTGTCGAAGAAATACTTTCTCTAACCATCATTCCTTCAGAACACATCGGATTGCCTGCTGTAATTGGGGCTGGCGCGTCCCATTGATTTGTCATAAAAACACACCCCGCTCCGCCATTTTGTGTAGTCGTAACGCAATAATTAACCCGTGTAAAAACATTAGCTCCTGAAATCTGATCGACGCATCCCATAGGGAATAAATCCCAATCGCCAGCCGTTAACGTAACAGCAGCCACTGAACTAAACGCTCCACTTGTTAAAGTGTAGGAATTTAACGCAGTAGTCGATGAAATGTATTCGCCAAGATTCCCAACTGTGGCATTGTCATTTGTTGCTGTTGCAGGAAGTTGTCCTCCTGTAATCGTCGTAATTTGTCCAAATGCCGCTGCATCCGTAGCTGCTGTTCCATTGGCCAATCTTGTAATCTTGAAACTATTCGCATTGGCATTTCCGCCCAATGTCAAAGCAGTAATGGAGGAAGTTGTTACTGTTTCTGAACTAATAATGGCATATTGAATATTTGGATATTTCAGATCATGATAAATGTTTTGCATTTCTGCATCCATTCCAGGAGGAGTAGGATAAGTATTCTTAGGACCTCCTGCCATAGTCCATCCCGAACAAACCATAACAATAAAGATTGACTTTTTCATCAGTTTAAAACCGGACGCCAATTCAGCGGATTATATTTGACACGGTGTCCCATGAATCTCCAAGGGGCGGCAGAAGAATTGTCGCCAATCTTAAAGTCATAGTATTTTCCTATTTTCCCAGGCGGCAAAAGAAAATTTCGCTGAATCAAGGATGCTTTGGAATCAAAAGCCGTCATGTTGAACACCGTCGAAGTGCTTGAATCAAGTGTGTAGGTATAAGTCAATGTCGTTGACGATTCCCCTAACACAAAATCCGCCTGAATAAATTCTTTTTGAACCATCGTATCTTCGAAAGAAGGGGGCTGATAAGGATTAAGCGTAGACGGTGCAAAGAAACTCTTGGACCGCCAATAGGAATTAATTGCCGCTGCATTGTCAGTCGTCACGCCTCCATACTTAAAAATACTTCCGTTTGTCGGACTTCCAAAATAAAGCGCATTGTTTTCAATCTGAAAACCATTAGACGGAATATCGTAAATAAGCCACGCCCCATTCAGAAGATCCCAATAGAAAATTCGGTTGTTCGTCGAAACATTGGAACTCGCAGACACTGAAAACCAGATCGCATCATTAAAATAGGTCATGTAGGCTTTATCGGAAGCATTCCCTTCAAACCAATTGAATTTGAAATTTTGGAGAATAGGATTCTGTGATGAAGCCGTAATCGTAAAAGTATCAGACATTTGAAAGTAAGTACCCGTTGAAGCAGTAATAGTTGCATTCAATGTCTGGGCAACCCAAGCAGGGGTACTGGAAGTCACCGTAAAAGAATTGGTTGAAGCTCGCGTGAAAAATGAATGCGTACCACCGTTTGTCTGTGTCACCGCAGAAAAAGTATCCCAACTTGTTAAGTTCGGTGCATTGTTGACTGCGGAATAATAAATACCTGATCCAGTAAGAGTTGTTTGGCCCCCTTGGAAAAAATCAACATAGAAAATCTTAAAAACTCCATCAGTGGCATTCCAAAAAGTAATAGCATTACCGTTATAATTGAACGTCGAGGAATAAAGATCAAACAAATTATTTGGAGTCCCGTTTATAAAAACCCTAAGATTTACATTTGCTCTAACATTATTTGGGCTAGCTGGAATCGTATGTTGTACCCAATTACAATTCGTATTAACCAAAGCAATCCCTGTACTTGCATAGATCGTGTTGTTAACGGAATCTACGACTCCAACAGTAACCACAGAGACACCCAAACTGGCTTCATAGGCAAATATAGTCCCATCTTTAGCACTAGCTACATGGCATTGACCAATAGAATTTTGAGAAGTCGCGAAAGTCCAAGCATTATTGGTCCAACTTTGATTTTCAAGAGAATTGTCAGGAGGATTAACATCATTGGTCGATTCTATAACTCCTGAAAAACCAGAATTATAGGTCGTTGTCGTAAATGATCCAGAATTAAAATCAGCGGAAGTCATTTGTGTCCAAGCATTTGCTTTACGTCGACTAGAAGTTGTTACTGTAGGCGTTATCGGTCGGCTGATACGTGTTAAATAATAGCCATCATAAACATAAAAATGATTATCTTGACCTCTGAAAAAGATACCTCCAGGACTCTGCCCAGCATTGGCCTGAGCTGTTCCTGTGAACTTCGCCCCTGAGTCAAACCCCGAAGAATTCCAGAAAGCATCAGAATTGTCTAGTGTTCCAATCTGATTGGAAACAATAGTCAGTTGCCAATCGAATTGGTTGGTGAAAGTGGCGTATCCAAAAGACTGATCTTTCCACCAGAAGAGTTTTCCGAAATAATATGCAAGGTGGGTAATCCGAGAACCAGGACTAGCAATAGGCTCAGTAAAAGCGCTAGAAGGCAATACCCCAACCGTGAATGTGGTAAAAGCAGGAACAGTCTGCGAGACATAAATGGTACTTTCATTGCCGGATACTCCTGCCACCACCAACTGAAGTGGCGTAAACGTAAGCATGGTTCCAAGGGGAATACCACTCTGGAAACTCGTGTTTGCCGCAGATCCATCTGTCTTGACAGCTGTATCTCTGGAACTATCTAGACAATAGGCAAACCCCTGCGAATCCGCACATTGCCAAGTCGCACCAACCGTTCCTGTCGCCAGCTTGACGAAAGCGGCGTCATTCACTGATCCAGCAAGCTCGGTGTCGTTGCCCCAAAGCTGAACATCATTACCACCAACCTGCTGAAAATGATATCCGCCATGAACTGCGCATGTGGAACAGGCAATCGGAAGAGACTGAAAAAGCCCAAATCCATCGCGTTTGAACACAGCCGCTCCCCCTGGCTGTAAGTTCACATTCAAAAGATCCTGGGCCGCATTAGGGGGAATCTCAGCAGGGTTGTCTAGCGTGTCCAAACCGGCCCCAAAGTTTGAAACGACTATATCCCCCGAAAAAGCTATTTTAGGCCCTAAAAAGGCCAAAAGCGTCCCAAATAGGGCTATTTTTAAGAGCTTGATGCGATTCCAGAAGGACGTACGGTCCTGCCGCCCCCAAACCGCAATGGCGCATCTTCTTCAAGCCCTAAATACATCTGTGTAACCAAGCTCAGATAAGCATTGGCCTGAGCCCTAAAGATCTTGGCCTTGGCAACAGTTTCGGCTGTCGGATCAGGCTCTAAAAGAGCCGCCGCACAATCTAATCCCAATCCAGCCAAATAAGGAATCATGCTCGTATTGATAAATGTCCCATTCACCGTAAAAGGCTGATCGCTTGCATTGACAAGCTGAGTATGTGGACAAAGGTATTCCACACCCAAAGGATTCTGATTTGTAATTCCCACCGCATTGCTATAAAGTGTCACGTCCCCAGTTTGCGGAGTCGGATGAAGAATCAAAGAGGGCCCTGTTTGGCTAAGACTAGAATTATTCGAATTCAAATCAATAGCATATTCCTGCGGTGTCCCTATCGTCGTAGTCCAATCAATCGATGAATATTTATCGAAATAATCTTTGGAACGATAAACCAGTGGAATGCCTTTATGCGTTACGCGTAGGATTTGGATGGGCTGAAGCGTCAAACTAGAAGATAATTGATAGCGATATACATTCGCCGTAGGCAATACATAATCCGTGATTCGGCAAATCTTTGCCTCGTTATTCCAGCGATGCTGTGCCAGATCAATTTGATTATTAATGAGCGTCAAACTATAACGTGTATTGGAAGGATCGTTGATCAGGTTTGAAATATAGGTCTGAAGATCTGAAAATGTCTGTGGAAAAGAAGCCATTATTGAGCCACCTCACGAAGAATCTGAAGATATGTTCGAGCTGTCTTTGCCACATTAAAATCACGCTTGATTTGATCAAACGCGTTACGTCCAATATCTCTCCTTAGTCCAGGAATTTCAATTAAAAGAGATAAATATTCGATCCAATCTTTTTCGTCGCGCGCAATAAATCCCGTCTTTCCCTGTTCAATGACTCGCATAAAATCTGGCAAAGAAGAAGCAATGGTTGGGATCTTTAAAGCAGAATATTCCAGCCAACGAAGATTGGATTTTCCCCGATTGAAATTGTTGTCTTCCAAAGGCGCAATCCCAATATCAAATTTGAAAGAAGATACAAACTTTGGATAGAGATTGATCGGAGCCCAGCGGGTCGTCCAATACGTTTTATTCCATGTCTTAAAACTATTTGGGACACCATGAATACAGTAGAACCAGACGTTTTCATACTTTCGTAAGATATGCGAAAGAGGCGAAGCGATCATTTCCAAATCCGATGAATGTGTTGCTCCTCCAACCCATCCGATACGAAGTCGGTTATGCTGCCTTTCTCCCAAATCTTTCCACTCATTAAAATCGATGGAATTCGGAACAACATGAATAGTAGCGTTCTCAGATCGATACATCTCCGCTAAATAAGGTGTTGAGACAATCAAGCCATCAGCTTGCCTAATTTGAGAAAGAGCTACTTTTCGAATCGCAGAACCAGGACGCCAAGATTCAAAGGCTGCATTGGTGGATGGAATATCAAAAAGATAATCGTCCGTTTCAACTAAAAAGGGTTTCTGATGCCGCATTCGCATTTCTTCAAAGAATTCCAATGTATGTTTATAATGAAGCGTTTGCCAAACCACCACATCAGACTTCTCGCAAATATCATTCAGATGCTTATACACCACATCCGTATTCGAAATGTAATCACGTTCCCAAGGGTTTTCTTCTAGATGATCAAAAGCAAAAGGTGAACAGACCGCTTCTACTTTAGGATGCTGACGCATCTTCCAGCAAAAAGAGGCCATCCGATAATAGGATTGACCACAAACCATGGTCGGAATCATTCCGACTTTGAATGTTTTAGAGCCGAGCCGCGATTCTTTCTTCGATAGTTCCAAGATAGGCATCTTTGACCTTCTGAACCTTTTCCTGATCACGGCGATCTTCGGTATTCCCAGGCAATAGACGGTACTGCGAAAGCAATTGCTTTGCCGGAACAAACTTATAGCCTTTTAGGAAAGCATCCCATTGAAATTTCCAATCATCCAACCCCAAATGCGAAAAATCCCCTTCGTCATATTTGATATTGAGCGTCAATCCTTGACGATACGCCATCGTCGAATGGCAAATGAAATTCATCTTATGTTTGATCGCGAGTTCTTTATTGAATGGACCAGCAGCCGTCTTACCAACAATCTGACCTAATCCATCAATCGTCTGGAAAGGACCGTAAATCACATCGGCTTTTTTAAGCTCAAAATAGGCAATCGTATCCCGCGCCCGATTCGGAAGCGAAATGTCGTCAGCATCTAGAACAAGAATCAAGGGAGCTTTGGCTTCCAAATTCCCCTTATTACGTGCTGCTGAACGCCCGCTATTCTTATCCAAATTAATAAGCCTAACCCGCTCATCTTTCATGCTATGCCATTCCACCAGTTCCCGTGTTCCATCCGTAGATCCATCATTGACCACAATAATTTCAAGCTCTTTAATGGATTGACCGCGACAGGATAAAATGGCTTGCGCGAGATAAGTCTCGGCATTGTAAGCGGGAATCACAAATGAAACACGTGGCGTCTTCATGCAACCACTTCCAATTCCGGCTTCTTCATAAGCGATTTCAGCTTCTCCACAAATACATCAGGATTGACTTGCGCGACATAGAAATCTTTCCCCTCCTGATTGAACTTCAAATAACGACCGTCCCGAATACGATGAATGAGTTCCTGCTTGAAATCTTTAACGTTCACATTGGCATCAATGTATCCACAATAGGGAGCCTGAACATTTGAAATCACATTCCGTCCATTAATTAGCATCCGACGAATCGGTTCGTCAATCGTTGCAAAGTCTTTGAATGAAACAAGCATCGAATAATCTTCAACTTTGACGAAAGGATTGGTTCGGAAATCGAGGTCATCAATTTGGATATAAGGCAAGTCCTGTTTGATGCTCCGTACCATCGGATGCCAACGTTCATCTACATCCAAAAGAACGCGATATTTCTCCGGCAACTTTGTTTCGGCATCCGTTACATCAGACGGAAGAGCTAAAATTTCGGGTTCTGGCATACCCATGAACTGAAAGAACTTAGCAAGCCTCTTCTGAGAAAAAATTTCGTTGACGAAATGAATATCCACTTCTTTTTTGCAATGCTCTAAACAAAGCACCATGCGCGATCCAGGAATCTGTTCCAACGCTTCAATATCCCAAGGCATCCAATATTGAACTTTCACACAATCTGACGGAGCATTAGCAAAACGAATGTTCTCACCAAATCCAAGATTAAACGCCAATTTATAATCATTATGCCGGAAATCAAAAAACTGATTGAAATCGGCATTCATTAGCTTCGCGATATGGAGCCCTTTAATCTTGTGCATCGCAGACCCCACCATAATATCCCGTACTGGAATTCCATGCTTATCCTGAACAGTTCGTAATGTCGTTCGATAATTCTGATCGCTCCATGCCACCCCTGAAATAGAATCTTTGGTTGGAGCCTCCGTAATAAAACCATAACCTTCGATATAAGACCCTTTATGACCTTTTTCGACAATGGAAAGCCATAAATCCCAATCTTGGGCTCCCTGTAACGATTCATCAAAACCTGGGAAAATCTCTCGTTTCATAGGAAACATCGTCGCAATGTAATTCCCGCAAGTCAGAAGATAAGGATCAAAAAGTTGTCCTTCTACCGCTCCTTGTCCATTAGCGAATTCATACCCCGTATAAACAAAATCAACGGAATCATCTGACTCAAACTCCTCCATCCAGCGTTTCGCCATTTCAGGTTTGGCATAACAGTCCGCGTCCCAAAATGAGATATACTTTCCCTTCGAATATTTAAATCCTTCATTTCTCGCTTTCGGCGCCCCCCCATGATCGATGACCACCTCCTGCGTCTTGTATTTTTCAGCCACCTTTTGAAGTTCGGTGTCCGCGCCGTCGAAAACGCAAATCACTTCAAAGTCTTTGAAAGACATATCGAAAAGACTTTTTAAACATCGCTCCAACGTCTCAGGATGCTTTTTGTAAATAGGAATAACAAACGAAAGAAGCGGAATTTTCATTTACAAACCGTTCCAGTCGAAAGAATGAACTGGCCCACCAACGTATTGGTCGGAAACCCAGCTGTCGAAATACAAACCGTCCCGCCTGTATTTCCACCCGCTGTACAATTTGTGCAAAAAACCATTTGTCCAGTAGCTGTCGGCGTTAGAGCATTGATTGCTGCCAATGGCAAATTCCAAAGCGCAAACCCACCAGAAGCCGTTGCACTCGACATTTGAACAGCACCAATGGTTTGATATTGAGTCGCTGCCCAAACTGAAATACCGCTCAATAAAATCAGTCCCGCTATAATCGTTTTTTTCATTTTTATTCTCCTTTATCCCGTTACCGACGTTCCGACTAATGCTGCCAATGCTGCACTAATCACCGGACGATTGTTTGCAATGGCCTGAGCGTAAGCCGTAATAGTAGCCGCTGAAACATTCCCTTCAAAAACAGGTCGAATGGTTGACATGGTTGTTGTTCCGTCGGAAATAGACATTTCTGTGTAAGTATTGGTTCCGTCATAAGCAACACTTAAAATCTTGACCGTAAACGTCGGACTAGGCATATGCAATCTCCTTTTTGAAAGGCGCAAATTCCGCCTCGTATTTTGTAATCACATTAGGAATTTGTTCTTTCATTTCTTCAAATTCAAACTTGCCGAATTTGATTCCTGAAGGCTCTAGCGTTACACGAGGATGATGGGCTGCTAATTCTTCAATATAGGATTCTTCGAAATCGGGATTCTGAGTCCGTAAGCATGTCTTCATCTTTTCAAAACGTCTCTTATAAGGCTTTAGCTCACAGTAGTGATTAATTTTGATGCCAGAATCCGCTACTTGGAATGGATACTTCGAGAATTCTGTTCCATAATGCCGATAAGCATTGCCGGTGATGTCGCGGTGATAAAAATCCTCGTTCACCGACCCGTACCCGCCATAGTAATGGAGCCCGAATTTCTTGGCATGTATATTTTTCCATTGGGTCGCCCGTCCTTTCGTGATCTGCGTTTTAAAATCACCAGCAAAACTCGTCATCGTGACCCACCAAGCCAAAGACCCCTCTTTTAATTCTGCACCTTTTGTCAAAATCATATCGGGATGCAAAAACATCGCCGCATCACCTGTCATCTTATCAATGCAAACGTTAAACGATTTATTGTAAGCCGCCATATCATGAGGATGAAAATTCGGGAAATCTATAATGATCAGTTTTTCACACGCATATTTGTCTTTGATGTAATGCAAAAGATCTCGCGTCCCATCATCCGACTTTTCATCAAGCGCATAAATAAACTCATGGAAATATGGCAATGCCGCCATAATGGAATAACCAATCCATGGATTTTCATTGAGAACAGGTGCTATCGCTGAAATTTTCATTCGTAATCAAGAATGATTGCTTCCCTAACTTCTAAACAGTTCCTGTTTACCTGCCGCTGATCAAACGTAGGTTCTGTTGACTGTCTAGAAGCTAGAGTCGCTTTCATTGACTTATAACAATTCGTGAACGAACAACAACCGACCAGCGGACGGATTCAGAGCTACGGCCACGCCGTAGATTTTGTACGTCACATCCACAAACTGATCGAAGGGATCGTTCTTATCGGGTCCACGAGCTACAATCATCTTGACGTTGCCGTCAAGTGATGTAAACCCGTATGCCTGCTGTCCGAAAATAAAGACAGCGTTAACCGAATGAGCCGCTACCGCATAGCGCGGAGCCATTGCACTCTGGACAAATCGGACGCCATTGACAGCCATTCCGACTTCACCTTTGTACATGGTCTCTTTGCTATTTTGATACTGATTCCAGTCCTTCCAATTCGTATCTTTCATCAGCGTATGAAGCGCATTGGGATGCGCATACCCAACGAAATATCCGTCCGCAAACGGCTTCGCAAAGACAGCGCGAAGTTTTGTGACCGTCTTACGAATCGAATACGTCGAAAGCATCGCTGAGAAAGTCGGAGCCGTCTTACTCACGGCAGAAAGCCGCGTCACAGACGCTCCAATCACGGCTGGGAATTGGAACTGAATATCATTAGCTTCCGTTCCTGTAGTCGCACAGAATGCAGAAACCAACGAGGACATATAGGCAGAGAAGTTGGTCGTCGAGACCTGATTCTTGTTAATGTCCGCTTTGTAAATCCCCATCTGACACATCCGCTCAACCGTTTCAGCCGCCGAATCCGCTAACCGTTCCATCGCCCCATTGACGGCATCAAAGATGGTCGTCATGGTGGTGAGATCGGTCAGTTTCACTCCGCGTCCGTATCCGGCAATAGTGCCAGACACTTTACGAGACGAAAGCGCAATCAACGAATTCGCCGTGCCTTCGGAAAGGGTTGACGAAGCTCCTTTGATACGATTCCATCCGTTGAACGTCGCTGTCGTGCCTGTGCGAAGCGGAAGTTCATCCCGTTGCGCGAACTCGATCAGCGGGGTTTTCGGAACAAGTGTGGCAATAATCTTCCGTGAAAACCATGAAAGCAGAAGGTTATTTAACGACGTCGTAGTAGTGTTTGTATCAGCCATCTAATCTATCTGGGCCCTGGGCCTGTTATGGCTTATGTCCCAAATCCTTTTAAGCACGAATCTTGAAGCGGACGCTACTGCTGCCAAAGGCCCCGCGTCATTTCCTTGAGTTGCTCTTCAAAAGCTTTGCCTTCAGGAGAATAAGGATTCACCTGCTGAGCCTGTTGAAAAGCCGTTTGAGGCGTGATCGGACCTGGCAACGCTGAGACAGACGGTGGTGCGCCACGCCCTAACGTCGGCATGGCACTGCTGGGCTGTGCTGGAACCTGATTAGGTTCGCCCAATCGCAACCGTTCTTTGACTTCATTCCAAGCGGCTTTATGAGGATTTTTTAAACGCATCATGCCAGGCTCTTCATCCAATACCTGATTCACCATGGCATTTAAACGCGGGTCCAAGAAGCGGGGATCGGCTTGCGCCAAATCCGCCACATTCTGCCGCATTCCTTGTAATCGCCGTTGTTCATCTTCCTGCTGGAACCGATCTCGAAAAGGAGCCAACTTTGTCTCCGCAATCGCCTCGGATAACTTAATCACCGTATCTAAAGGATTTTGCTGATAGTCCTGTAAAATACGTTGCTGAAGAGCTTGCGGATCTTGGATAGGAACCACAGGAGCAAGAACTGGCGACATCTGCCTTTCAATCTCCGCTTTCTGCTGTCCTAGCCCATGCAGTTTCTTCTCGCGTTCTTGATATTCCAGAAGAAGTTCATCAACAGTCTTTTGTTTCTGTTCTACGGCCTCATTAAGTCGCTCGGAAGAAGCCTTGAGCTTATCTTCGTCCACTGTCCCATCCGGTTTCTGAAACTTCTGTGGAACAACAACAGCAGGTGCAGGTGCACTCGGAGGTTGTTCCGGTCCTGGAGCCGGAGCCTGCGGAAGCGTCACCGTTACATGCAAATCATTGTCATTCCCTTGAGCCGCTGCCTGCTGAAACATCGCTCGAATCATCTCCTCTTCGTTCGCCGTCGGTGCTTTCTCTACTGCTCCCGATTGTGACGCTACGAATGGCGGTGGTTTTTGCGCGTTCAGTTCTACGGCTGACTTCATTTCTGTTACTTCTGCCATTTGAATCTCCTTATTGTCAGTCCCTCGCGGGATTATTGACTCTGTCGTAGATCAAGAGGAGCCGCCGTGGATTGAGCTATTCGCTCCGCTCTTCGGTTCTGGAGTTCCTGATCTTCTCTTTCGGAATTGAGTACATCTCTCGCATCCAAAATCATCTGGACACATCTAAGCAATGTCCTTCGTTCAATGGCAAAAGTTTCCCAAATTCGCTCTTTATCTGGTTTGGCTAAAAGGTTGTCAAGTTCCATATTCATCTGCTGAATCTTTAAAACGATTTCCATCAACCACAGCGTCCGAACAGCTTGATCTTGAAGAGCCGCATGAACATCCTCAAGCGATGCTTCCCGATATTGCATCTCAGAAGGTTTGAAAATATCTTGCAACCATTTCCGAAAAGAAATCATTCGTCATCATCCTTGGGTTCATTGTCCCAACAGCAACTATTTTCTTCTACCGTATGACCTTTTAGTGAACACCAGCCTGGTCTTCCTTCGCTGTCAGACCGCATCATGGGTTTGTAATATTCACAGCGAATACACCCATACCCTAAACTATTTTTTGTAGTTCCAAAACCAATCCTGTCATCATCCAACCGGCCATCAGGACTATAGCGAGCTTCTTGATCTCCGGCATTGGCTATTTCCCAGAAAGCACAGCTTTGGAAATGCGGATTGCTTAAATCTCCTTTGCGAATGAGACATTCATTGCCTTCCCGCTTATTACAGGGAGAACTTGAACCATCGGACCTGCCGCCGCACAAATAAGCGCCCATCGGGTCATAGCAATTCGGAAGCCCGCATTTGGTGTCGGAATATTGCGAAACACGCACAGAATCCATGCGCCTTTTTGCCCATTGCACCTCATCTTCAGAAGTGAAAGAACTATCCGGCATCGAGAATTTACCGTCACTTATAGGCTGCGTTAATATTTTCCTAATATTCGTTTTTATGGAAATAATGGCTCTACTTTGAAGAGAAACATATTCCCTGACAAAATTTTCAAGGGCACTCATGGAGCCACTGGTTGTCTGCGAATAGGACGCGGTAAGAAGCTAGGCTGATTACCACGCGGCCCCGATTTCATGCCAGGAGCGGCCATCGCAGTGCTAGGACTATTATTCTGCATCGGAACTTTATTCGGCGGCGCATGACCAGCTTCTGGTCCAAGAGGACCCATTCCAGGAGGAGGTGTGCCAGGAGGTGGCGGACCTCCAGGCCCCCCCATTGAAGGCGGCATCATTTGCGGAGCACCACTTACAATTCCAGGCATGTCAGGAAACGGTGGGAACCAGGCTTTGGCTTCTGGAATGGTCTGCAATTTTTCCAGAACAAATTGAAGGGCAGAAGAGATATTCATACTCCCAGGCGGAAGCATGGTTCCGACCTTGATTGCATCCATCACCTGCGCTGACTTCACAATCTTATTCTCCATTGAGAAAATTCCCATAGGCCGAAACCGATAGCTTTCCGCCACCATCTCAGGTGGAACAAACACAAAGGCCAAATAGCGTGGAATCATGTGCGGAACAGATTGCGGAGGAGCTTGCGGCAATGGCGGCATGCCTGGAGGAGCTGGAGGAGGCGGTGGAGATGGAACTTGTAATGTACCAATCTGGACTGGCGTGTCCCCCAAAATCGCTTTCATGTCATCCGGCTGCAAATTTCCGTAAATGAGCGAGTAAATTCGTTCGCTTGCTTCTACGAGAAACTGACTTTCAATAATCATGCCGTACGCTGCTAAGCGTTCATTAAACATCTGTTTCAAAAGTTCCATTCCACCCAACGTCTGATTAGAATCTTTGACACCACCAGAAGAACCCATCGTTACGCGGTTGGCTCCTGTTCGCTCCTGAACCTGTCGTTCAATTTCCATTGTCTCTTTATAGGCCGATTGCGAAATGTCGGGGAATTCAAGGGGAGTCAATACCTTGCGGATATCATCACTCACCTGATCTTTGATACGGACAATACCACCAGGCTGACTATTCAAATCTTTACGGTTAACAATCGCCTTCTCGAATACGGCGATCATCTTGTTCATAATGAGATTCACGTTATCGACGCGCTGGTTTCGAATCTCGTTAATCTCATCTTGTTCATCCAGAATCAGTTCGATCACACCTTTGCCGTATGGCTCGCCAGTGCGAATGTAATCGACTTTGACAATGGAATTATAGCCTTCAACGTTATCGTTCTCCATGCTGGCCAACAACCACGCTCCAGAGGCTACGAGTATTCGACCAGGAACCAATTCTTCCGCCTGCGGACCCTCCGGCGTCTCAAAATCAATCCATTTGCGCGGAATCGGAGCTTCCAATTCCCAGATCGTATGCCGCTTCTCATAAGTCGACCAGATGCGCGTGAGATCAATAAACTTGCGATCCGCTTTCGATGTGCGTAAGTCATCGTCAAATCGTTCTCCCTCCACCAACCCTTCCAAATCCTGCGAGACATCAAAGAACTTGCCGGACTTGATGCCGTCCATAATCCAACCATACGATTTCTTTTCACGATGAAGAATCTTATCCCAGGTCGTTGTATTGGGTTCTGGAAAGATGTTTCGGATATGAACATATTCAGCATTCAAGCAATTCTTGATCATCACCTGTTTCGGAGCCATGCCGAAACCCTGAAACGGTGGCGTTCCCATCGGAGCCTGTCCGGTTAACTGCGGTCCGGAGAGCCCCTGCGCGAAATCCTGCGGACTCTGCGTCATCATCGTTTTTCGCTTGCGAGTCTCAATCCTCTTTTCCCACCAAAGTTTCATAAACCCTGATCCATATCGACACGCTTCTTTCATGGAATCATAAAAAGCTAAATCAAACTTCGCTTTGTGCATTTCATATTCTGTCGCGTCCTGAATGAGTTCAGCCTGTAAAGCATCCCCATCCGGACCCGCTTGAACTTCCACAACAGGTTTCGGCGCGAACATGATCTTAAAAATGGAGTTGGCAATAATCTCCACATTCTGAACTGCCACACCCACAAACATATGGGACTGCCAAGGTTCTTTTCTTCCAAGCAGGACAGGATCATAGAGGCTATGGTAATTCCTATCGAATTTGTCCCATTGAGCGTGATAACGCGTACTGCGCCAATCCCAACTGGCTCGATAAAAACTCTTCACATAAGAAACCAATTCTTCTTTACGCTGAATTGCTAATTGCGAATCCCCAGGCCTCGCCGCCTGAAGCGGAAACAGGTTATTATCCGGCTGATTAGGAAGGCCCTGAACCATTAATTCGATCTCATATGTTTGGCGCAAAGATACGTTTGCGCTGGAGCTTTTAGTTCAAAACATCCTTCTTCCACGCACATCGCATCCGTTTTTTCTGTCTGCTTCGGCAATTCCAATTCCGGTGACTCTTTTTCTTTCGAATCAAACCCAAACATAATCCCTCCTATTCCCGAGGCGTCGGTTTATACAAAGACTTAGGAGGCGTCTCACCAGAAAACTTAAACATCGGAGCACCCCCACCTTCCACCTCCGTAAATAACGTTTGCGGCAATGCCGAAGAATCATAATCTCCCGAGTCATCTGACGGAATATCCTGGACATTTAAGTCGGTCTTATAAGAAACTGGGCCTTTTCCGCCCATTCGACCAAAAGTTCCGTTACTATCAGGATTATCGCTATTTGCCGGAGTTCCATCCCCTGCCCCTCCCGCTTTCCAAAATGTCTGAGGAAGACCCTCATCCGTTTGGACATGCTTCCACGGAGCAAACTCATCACGAGAATCTTCTTCGTGTTTAATGGCTGTTTCTGAATCTTCATCACTAGAACCGGATTCGTCCTTGTATCGGGTCTGGGTCGATTCTTCTCCCCACACCGGTACATCTTCCGAATACCCTTTTTTACCGGTAATGTAATTAAAATCAACCGCCGGACCCGTATTAGACCCTACATATCCTTCCGCACCATCCACAGGAGCTAATTCAAGAGGAGCTTGCTTGGTCGGAAGATTAGGATTCTTAGAATAGTTCGGCGGACGCCGTTTGGACAATTCCCGATAATAGGTATCCACGTCCTGATCTGCCGCCGATTCTTCATGCTCATCCCCAATCCCGCCACCCGCATCAGGAGTCGCATATTTAGCCGCCGTTCCCGCATCATCTTGATTCGTATTGCCCTTGCCAGCATCCAAACCACCCATATACGGAGCGTTTCCAGAATTATCGGTCACAGAAGTCCGATATTGTCCTTTTGGACCGGATGCTAAACGGGTAGTCTCTCCCGCTCCACCGCCAGATTCCCTCGGACCATTCGTCGGAGCACCATCTTTGTCCCCTGCAAAAACATCATCATCCGTTCCTTTGCTGCGTTCCGTCACCATGTCACTTTTTTTCGCCATATACCCTCCTAGGGATCAATTGTTTTTCGGTACGGATTGCGCTCGTCATAACAGGCCCTGCAATACGCCGTCCCTCGATGCAGAATCTCCGCCGTGTGTTTCCCATAAATACATTCAAACATCAAAAAATTAGGCTGAATCTTCGGTAGTTCTCGCTGAATCTCAATTTGTTTCTGATGCTGTTGCGGCCATTGCGTTCTCATGCCGCATCACTCACACGCTTATCTATCGCATGCGCCCATCTTGGACCATAGTCGCGACTGTTAGATGCCCAGTCATATACCTGTTTTGGATGCCACGTCTGGCCTTGTCCTACCTGATAACGTGGCTTTCCTTCCATCGATGCCGTCTCCGAATCAAGAGGCACATTCTGATGCCCCGAATTGGGTTTGACAAGATCGGGATGAAAACAATAGGCCAAAGCGTCCACAAGATCATCATGCTCCTTCGATTTATCATCCACACGATAGGCATAAATCTGTGCCCGCAACAGGCCCATATCGGGGTGGATATGAATACTTCTAGCTTCCCAACGTCCCACAAGTCCGCCAATACGATTGTCCGACCATTTGGCCTGTCCGTGATGCTGAAGCTCCACATACTTGAAATCAAATAGCTGATACCGCGCAATCGCTTCTCTCAAGCTGTATTCCAGAGCTTGCCCCTTTCGTCTTTCGACTCCCAAAACATCCGGTTTCTGATGCTGAAGCGTCTTCACAAGCTCTTTAACGACTTCCCCAGGATCTTCTCGCCTAATTCCTTTGGCTTCCAGCACCCAAGCCTGGTTCCCATGCGTAAACCCAACCGTCACAATCGCCGTATAATCCCCGTCATTTTCAGAATAAGCCGGATCACACACCGTTACTTTCCTGGCCCAGCGCATCCCTTCCGGCATACTCGTATACAACGTTTCAAACTGTTTTTTGAACGGTTGCGTGGCAGGATCGATTCTCTGTAGCAGATATTCTCTAGCGAAGTTGATACTGCCCATCTCTTGCCGCTTTAGGGCCAAGGCTTTCTCCGACCAGAGAAACGGAAAGAGCGCTTTACCGTTATAGAGCGCTGGCTTTTTCCATTGAGTGTACGCCTCATTCTTCTCGAGTTTTTCAAGCAGATCGCCAAAATTGACGGGTGTTCCGACAGTCACCAGCTTAGTCTTTTCCATGGCCATCCCCGTAATAACCCCAAAATAGGCCCGTTCCTGGTCCTCATCCGTCATGCCCCCCAAATCCTTCAGCGGATCATCCACAATAATATCGTCAGGATGCCGACCACGGCTCGAAGTGCCAAACCCTAACCCAGAAATAAAACTGCCGTTCGAAAAACTAAGCTGATCGGTTCCCCAGATTTCTTTTGTCGTCGGACGAAGCGGAGCCAGGAATTCATTGTTCTCCACCGTCAACCGTAAATCTCGGATGAGTTTTCGGCATTGATCTTCGGAATAACTGATGAGCAGGATTTCTCTCTTGCCCCTTATGACCCGCCAGAGCGGATACGCAATCGACCAAAAATGGCTTTTGCCATGACCTCTGGGAGCCTGAACCAAAAGCCGGTCATGATTCAAAATCAACTCTTCCCAATCCTGATAGTGCGTCGGCCATTTCATGCCCAGGAATTTTCTGGTGAAATACTCTAAGCTTCCCTGCGCCAAGAGCCACGGCGTCGCATTCATTAGGCCGCTTCCGTATCGAGTGCGCGTCTGGCCAGTTGTTTGAGTTCCGATTCGACTTCAGGAGTGAGCTGAGGAAGGTTAAAAACGTTGATCTGCGTGCCAGGAGCCGTCTGCTTGTAAGCTCCTTCTATCTTAGCCAGTTCCGCTAAACTTTTATGCTGGCTGTCTTCTAACCGACCGCCTTCATAGAAGTTCTCCACGTGCTTTGCCGCAATCCACGCAGGCGTCGGAATTTCGCAGAGGGCTTTAACTTTCGCGTCTTCTTCGCGAAAACAAGATAACTTTTTAATGAGGCTCTCTCCTTTTTCAATTCCAATGCCAGATGCTTCTGATGCTTTAGAGACATCCCAGCTATGCGCCCGAAGTTCCCGCAAAAAACGGAGGTCGTTAAGGCTAAGCCTTTTGAAGATGAGTCTGTCGATTGTGGCAGGATTTCCGTCTTCGTCGAATTTAAGGGGGACAATAGCTTCTTTGCCACGGATCTTGATCTTGCGGGCTTTGTCATTAACGACCTTTTCAAGATTCTCTTTCAAAACGGACGTGAAGTGGCTCTGCGCTGTCCTTCACGCCGATTGCTCTCGGGCAGAAAGCAAATCGGAAAATCAAACGCTCTCAGCCCGAGATTGCGCTATCTATAGCATGAA
>Ga0210408_10001616_pt1 | contig 23273 bp, 26 predicted proteins | sample IncBWH4MmetaG_FD_155471 | JGI IMG/M metagenome (GOLD analysis project Ga0210408, IMG submission 155471) | Forest soil microbial communities from Barre Woods Harvard Forest LTER site, Petersham, Massachusetts, United States - Inc-BW-H-4-M | ecosystem: Environmental > Terrestrial > Soil >...
CTGTTTTTTCTGGCATGAGGGTAAGCGCTAGAGCAGGCGCGTCTCCCGAAGAGCTTAATGCAATCGCGGCCATAGCGATTGACGGACTGAGAAAGCAATAAAAATGAAAGCAGCAGATGTTTCTACTTTCACGTTTAATTATTGACAAGAATGTCCATACTGAAAAGGAGTAACTAAAAAATGGGAGAAAAAATTATGTCATCAAAGAAATTAGCAGGAAAAGTAGCGGTCATTACTGGTGGTAACAGCGGGATTGGACTTGCGACTGCGCAGCTCTTCCATGCGGAAGGAGCAAAGGTTGCAATCATGGGGCGCGACCAAAAGTCAATTGACACTGCCCTTAAAACCTTAAACACTGACTCGCTGGGATTCGCAGGAGATGTCAGCTCCTTGAAAGATCTCGAAACCTTCATGGCTAAAGTGAATGAGAGGTTTGGCAGGATCGATACTTTGTTTGTCAATGCGGGAGTTACTTCCAATGGATCCACTCCAGTAGCTACCGCATCTGAAGATGAGTTTGATCGAGTCTTTGCCATTAATACGAAGGGCGCATTTTTCACCGTTCAAAAAGCGCTCCCCTATATGCCTAAAGGATCGACCATCGTCTTCTGTACTTCGATTGTGGACAGGCTTGCGAAAGCCACCGCAGGCGTTTACTCTGCAAGTAAGGCTGCCGTTCGTTCATTCACCAAAGTGATCGCGTCTGAAATGCTAGAAAAAGATATTCGCGTGAATGCTGTCAGCCCAGGACCAATCAAGACTCCAATCATCGGGCGCCGTGCCGATGAAAAGGCTGTTCGACAGACTTGGGACTATCTGGCTTCGGTTATTCCAATGAAACGCATGGGAGAGGCCGAGGAAGTCGCTAAGGCCGTACTGTTCCTATCTAGCGACGACTCAAGCTTCACGACTGGAACCGAACTGCAAGTGGACGGCGGAAGCGTTGATCTTAACTTGTTTGAAGGGAATAAATATGAACGGAGAGAATGATAAACTGATTCGCGATTTTATGAACGCCTTCGAGAAAAAAGACGTGAAGGTGCTTGAAGAATTCTTTCACCCGAATGTTGTGTTCCGAAACTATGGAGATAAAGAGGTCCGGGGACGAGAAGCGCTTTTAAAAGTCTGGTCCCATGTGTTTGGGATGTTTGAGAGAGTCCGCTTTGAAACTGTCAATCAAGCGACAAATGAGAACATCGTGATATCCGGGCCGAACGCGCAAGCGTTCCCTGAGTTGTGCTGAGATAGACTCTTTTCCTACTGCCCCCTTCTTTGTCTTCGATTTTTTTTCACGGATTTATCGGGCGTGTCCGGCGCAGCCGCCGGTCGGGCTTTACTCGCGCGAAGACGCGCTCCCGGAGCCTGTAGTCGGGGTCACTCCTCCGTTTGTGAAAATTGTACGTTAAGCCGCGAGGCTGAAGTAACCACAGCGCCTGAGCTTCTGTAGCGCGGCCTCCGGGGCAGCCTTGATCGGATCGAGGACCTGTCCAGCGGCAGAATGGGCCAAATCGATGAGGTCGTTGATGCGGTGATGTACCTGAACGATTATTGCATGAATCGCCCTTCGCTCTGGGAACTCGAGTGCTTCGTCGCTGTCGCGGAAGAATTACATTTTTCCAAAGCGGCAAAACGCTTGCACCTCTCTCAACCGCCGCTGACCCGCCAAATTCAATCGCTGGAGAGAAAGTTAGAGGTCCAGCTTCTCCGGCGAAAAACCCGAACCGTGGAATTAACGCTGCCCGGAGAACTATTCCTGGCTGATGCTCGGGAAATTTTGAATCACCTGGATCGAGCATCTTTCGCAGCGAACCAAAGTGGCGGAGGAGAAACCGAGCGGCTGCGCTTGGGGTTCCTTAGCTCGTACTTGGGACCAGACCTCATTCGAGTTTTACGCTCGTTTCGTGACGAGCGACCGACCTGCCAGGTGGAGTTGCTCGATCTACCGGCAGCAGATCAACTATCGCAGATTCAGAATGGCACTCTCGATGGCGGTTTGATCGGAGGTGCTCCAGCGAAGCATTCAAGCGATCTTCGGTTCCTGGTGTGGAAGACGGAACGGTATATGGTCGGTCTGCCGGAGAGACACCAGTTGTCGGTCAAGACGATGTTGTCATTGTCAGAGTTGAGAAACGAGAGGTGGGTGCTTACCTCCCGCGCGACCGCGCCGGCGTTCCGGCAACGGATCGATGAATTGTGTGCGGCGGCAGGGTTCAGACCCCGAATCGTCTCGGAATCGGAACGGTCCCAGGCAGTTCTGGCGATGGTGGCTGTTGAAAACGGCATCGGAATGTTCACCGAAACGATAACCCGGTTGATTGATTGCGGTGTGGTTTTCCTACCGCTGAACAACCGGAAAGCGGTGCTCCAGCACACTCTTGTGTGGCAGGTCGACAAAAGTTCTGAGGCGCTGCTCGCGTTTCAGAAGGTCCTACGGCGCCAAGCGGACCAAAAGCCCGCGACAAAAAATCAGGTGCGCTGAGTATCTGTTTAGCGCCAAGAGTTTGGGAGGTTGTCGATTTCAGTTAAAACGTAGACTGAGCGCCGATGAGTTTCCCTCGGAGTCTACGATTTAATTGAAAAGGGTTTTTTCAGTTAAATCGTGGACTTTTCATTTAATTCGTAGACCATTTGTGGCCCGAATTTGGTCGCAGATTTAAATGAAAAATGATCGCTCTTGGCACCGCGCTGACCAAGCCGAATGGGAATGGGATTGTCGGCCGAACGCTCTGTTCAGGCTGCTGGCCGACGAATTCTCTGCCTTTCAGACTGTGTGTGGCTCTTTGCATAGGAGAGTGCAAAATGGTCTACGATTTCTCTGAAAAAAGTCGGTTTAGTCCACGATTTAGGTGAAAAAATCTGACTCGAAAATGACTTAGTCTACGACTTAACTGAAATCGACATCAGCTACATGGCCTGATCCAAGCGGCAAGCAAAGGCCGACCACCAGAAATCGCCTCAAAAATAATTCTTCGAAAATTGGTTTAAAGCAGAAAATGCTCGCTGTATTGAACCCTCGCTGCCTAACAAAAGCACCACGTGCGGCGCTGTGGCGAAGGACGCCGGGCACCGTGGCCGAGCTCCGAGTCAATGATGACCGTGCCATCCGCCGCCGTGCCAGCCGTGTCCGCCGCCCCACCCGCCATAATAGCGATGCCCCCAAGGCCGATCGTAGCCTCCCCAGCCGTAGCCGTAGTAGCTGGGGTAGTAGCCGTAGTACGCGTAGCCAGGATAATCGTAATAGCCCCCGTGAGCAAATGCAGCCGCGGGCATCATCGCTAAAATGCCGGCCAAGACCAGACCGGCAAGTGAACCTTTGATTAATCTCATAAACAATCTTTCTGGAAAGACTATGGTCTCAGGCACCCTTAAGGGCTAATCGGATGTTCTGATCGCATATCAACCAGCACGATAGATGGCCGGATCGTTCTGGAGGACAATTACCATCTCTTACCCCAGGATCCCCGTTTCGGTTCTTAGGCAGCCTCTTTTAAGGGGCTAACGCTCACCGCGGATAACTCGCTTCGGATCGAATTAGCGAACTGATAGAACTCACCGGGGAGTCCTCCCAGCTCGCCGCTGGGCAGGGCCCAAGAAAACATCCGATGAATTCGAAGACCAGGAATGTTAATCTGTCGGACGAGTCCCATAGCAACTGCTCAAAGACCACCGGCTCGAACCCGTGATGTTTGAGGTATCTTGCCGCCACTAAACCACCAGGACCACTTCCAATTATAGCTACCCTATGCCTTGAAACCTGTTGGTCAGCCGATTCCTCTGAAGACGCAACTTCGTTCATAGCCTCTCTTTTTACTGAGTCGTGATGGTCGGAAGTGCCCGCGGCTAGAAAGCTGCTTCAAAAGCTTTCCGTCAACCGGAAGTATCTGTCTACGACGCTCGCCCAACGTCCGCGCGCCGGTCTCGGGATTACGCCGGATTGCGAGAACGCTCTGCGTCGGCGCGATGTTGTACGAGATCGGAAGATCGTATACATCTATCCAAGATTGATACTTACCTTTGCACGGGTATCGAAGCTAAACTATTTACGTGAAGCTTAAAATATTGTTAGCAGCAATGCCTAACGCCAGCTTTGCTTGCCCTGTCTCCATGGGCGTCGCAAGTGCTGGATATTTGGTTGCGGCTTTGCTGTGTTAGGCAGGAATGCTGTTAAGCCATTCTCATTTTACAATCGACTGCTGCCTGACCGGCGTAATTTTGCTGGTGCAACGTTTGAACCCAGGGAACAGAAAGGCATCGACCGCCTCAAGGTTCTCCGCTTCGATAATGTAATAGATGACGTGCTCAGGAAAGGCTCCATACATGGCCAGAAACTTCACACCTTCGGCCTTTGGGTCATACAGGGTGGCTGATCCTCCTTCGTCTTTGGGACACAGTTCGGGGGGGTGGGTTTGCGTGATGTGGAATAGCATCTTATTTTTTCTTGTTTTTATTCATTGCCGACATTTCTCATACAAGTTCTTGCCCACACTCAATGAGGGGCTGTTTTGGAGGAAATTCACTCCCCCCACCATCCCGTGCTTTAAGCGGCCTGTTCCGATCGACAATCTGCATGCTGCGCATCGTGATGATCTTTTGTCTGCTGCATTCCGAAAATTTGCGTTTCCCGTGGGGCGGGAGCGTAAGCCCATGTTCTTTTTGGAGGCAAGTACGCGGTATTTTTCAAAAAAATCGACGATTGTCGATAAGTATTGAGTCGTCTCTCGCGGGGAAAAGACAGTTCTCCCCGGGTGCCAGAGGCGGAGGCGATCTTGGCCAAGTTAAGTCCCGAGGAGCGGGAATTCGCCCGAATGGGCGGCGAGCACCCATTCAACCAACTTCTTCTAAGCCGGTGCTCTGACCGGTTCGGCAACCGCGAATGCGCCCGGGTAACGCACCCCGACGTCGCATACTCCGAGCTTCTCCGAGTCAATGGTGACCGTGCCCGCCGCCGCCATGCCAGCCGCGTCCGCCGCCATGCCAGCCGCCGCGTCCGCCATGCCAGCCACCGCCCCATCCGCGTCCGCCCCACCCGCCATAATATCCGCCGTAGTACCGATGCCGCCACCAAGGCCGATAGTAGCCGCCCCACCCGTAGCTGTAGTAGCTCGGATAGTAGCCGTAATAGCCTGGGTAACCGTAGTAGCCTGGGTAACCGTAGTAGCCGTACGACGGATAATATGGGCCGCCGCCAAAAGAGAAAACGAACTGAGCAGCAGCCGAGCGCGCAGAGGCAAAAAAGAGCGCGCAACTCGCCAGCAAAACGAAAAGCGCTTTCATGCATTGAATGTAATGCCAGCGAGCGTTCCGCGCATCTGATTTTGAACGTCGCTAAAGATAGGCGATCATCAACTGCCTGAGCGTCCGAATCTTCTGCCAGTCCGCTATCAGAGCCCGCGAAGAGGCTTTGTATCTTCGACAGACGAGCCCGAGGTGCGCAGCGCTTGCGCGATTCGCCGCCCATATGACCGTGGGCCAGAGGGCTATGGGCGCGGTGAAGGCTAGAGAAGAAAGCGGGCGCTCGAAAAAAAGTATCGACTCGATACTTTTCATTTCGCTCGAAGAAATGGCTTAGCATCCCGATCTAAGCGAGGCTTAAGCTAAGCAAGCGCTTTTCAAAGCAGAGCTTCCTTCACTGCATTTCTTTCGGCTGCGTAGCCTGCAACTTTAAGGCCGATATTTGGGCAATTTTCCAACTAAGCGCCACGTTCTGGAAATCAGCCAGCAGCCCATGCGCCGCTAGAATAGCAACGCTACCAAGTGGTTCACTATACATAGAGATGGCGCTTGGCCAGCGTCCAGCAAGGCAGAGTGATTGCCAAAGAAATCCAGCATATCAGCCACCAGCGGTCTCCAATACCGCCCTGGTCAAAAACATACCAGAGCAGGCAGTAAAAGAGAATCCACATGGAGGGCAATAAAATGATGATGCCCTCCTTCCGCATCCTAGCCTGCTTAGCCCCGGAGCGCGCGCGTTTCTCCGGGGGAATATAGCGCGCTCGTTCGCGCTTATTCGAGCTCGCCACCTCGAGCCAGTTCAGGTTTACAAAGACTGACAATCAACTCGAGGTCGACTCTCTTCCATTATGGATATCGACGCTCGATCTCGGCTTCGGTCTCCCAGGGGTACCTTTGTGCTCGCCTCTTTGGTAATCGTAGTGGAATCTTTTCCCCGATGTGAACGCTAAAGAATCCGCCAACGTGCCTCCTGAGCGATTGCTCCTGCACTGGCTCGATCATTCCAGTGCGAATTAAACTGGTGGAGGTATGTCCCAAGTGCAGTGTAGGATTATTACTGCCGAGATCGATGATCGATGTCATGGAAAATATGCTCTTTATCTTGTGAATCTTTTAGCTTTGCCGGCCCGCGGCTTCAGCCGACCGCAGAAAGGGTAGTGTGGCAACTATGGAATCTTGTTGTGAGTTTTTCGGGCTTGGATCTTCCCAAGCTGGTTCAAAATTTCGCTCGTGAACGGCTTTCACATAAATCAGATGCGGATTATCTTTAATAACCGCCGCGCCATGTATTGCAGCTTTTTGCATATCCTGTGCTGCAAGTGTGATTACTGCCCGACACTCCACCTCGTAAACTTTCATTGATCGGTCTCCTCATTAGCTTCAGTCGTATTGGAAAGACTAATGGTCTCAGGCACCCTCAAGGGGTAATCGGATGTTCTGATAGCATATCAGCCAGCACGATAGATGGCCGGAATCGTTTCTGGAGGACAATCGCCATCTCTTACCCAGGATCTGTACTCTTTAAATCCGTTGGGATGCCACGCAAGCGCTCCCGCGCGGCACGTCCGATGGTAGGGACACGCTCCCGCGTGATCCGGCGTCGCGCGTCCGGAAAGGGCAAAACAGCTGATGGTAAAGAGCCTGCACTCTGAAAGCGGAAGAGCGCCTTTGCAGAAGCAGCAAAAAGAGGCGTCGAGACATGTTGCGCCGGACGCGCGCGGGAGCGCATCCCTACCTGCGCCAGCGCCGGTGCAGCAGACCCAATTATTTGTTACAACGAAACTTTGGAACGACCACCACACGAATGCGCGCAGCGCACTGAACGAAAGTCTTAGCCGGCTTGGGCTCGACCACGTGGATCTTTATTTGATCCATTGGCCGAAGCCGCGTCAAAACGCATATGTGGAGGCCTGGAAAGCGCTGGTAAAGCTGAAGGAAGAGGGACGAGCCAAATCGGTCGGAGTATCCAATTTTACGGTCTCGCACCTCAAACGAATTATCGATGCGACGGGCGTAGCACCATCAGTCAACCAGATTGAGTTGCATCCACGATTTCAACAGAAAGAACTGTCGGCTTACCATACGGAGCACGGAATCGTTACTGAATCATGGAGTCCGCTCGGTCAGGGTAGCTTGCTCGAAAACCCAACGCTCAAGGCATTGGCCCAAAAGCATGGCAGAACGCCAGCCCAAGTTGTCATTCGGTGGCATCTCGATCATGGTTACATTGTGATTCCGAAATCGGTGACGCCGACGCGCATCCGCGAAAATTTCGATGTGTTCGATTTTTCGTTGGATGCCGATGATCTAGCAAAGATCGCTGCCCTGGATCGCAAGGATGGCCGGATTGGCGCTGATCCTGAGAGTGCGGATTTCTGAGCCGAGAACGCCTGCGAATAGACGCGATCGATCTAGAAGAGTAGCTCGCTCTCGCGACCAGATTACAACGCCTCATTGGACGCGGCCGGTTGTCTATTGTCCAGCCGGGGAGCGCAAGCATGAGCTGGCCGAAGAACACCTAGCAAAGACCAACATCACAAACTTCGGCGAGCAGGCGCTCCGAATTCAGCGATGGCGGCACCGAAGGAGGCAATTCCTTTGCGATAAGAGCCCGAATAACTAAAGCCACCTGGCCAATCCAACTTCTCCAAAATTAAACTGTAAGCGGAAGCTTACTTCTGTCGCATGTTGGCCTCGGCTTCTTGCAGCGCTGCCTGGGCAGAAGCTTGGCCATTTGTTGCGATTTGAAGGGCCGCACCCACAGAGGTAAAGTAACGGCCCATTTGAGGGATATTTGGCATGATCTGGCCGTAATCACAGGATACCTTCAGCTGCCGCAAAAGCGGGTTGTCATTGGCCATCTTCTCGTAGAGCGAAATGAGCGCTGGCACGCCGATCGGCTTTGCGTGATACATAGCGTTGAGCCCCTCTTCGGTAAGCGCGTAACGCTCAAGGAAATCCTTGGCCAAATCTTGGTTCGGGCTTGAACGATTGAGATAGGCAAGCGTAACCCCGACGAAAGGACGCCCCACGTTTTTATCCACGCCCGGGATGGGTGCCACCCCGAAGTCGATCCCGCATTTCATCAGGTTCGACCATGCCCACGGCCCGGAGATCATCATCGCAAGCTTGCCTTGGCCCATCAGGTCTTCATCCGCACCGGATGAGACGCTTTTTGGCAGGACACCGGCATTGATCAAATCGATGATTGCTGACAGCCCCTCAACGGCTCCGCGATCTGCGACGCCTACGTTCTTCAAATCGTAGTCTGTGCCGTTCTTCCCGAAAACGTAGCCGCCGGCACTAGCCAGAATCCCCCAGGAGTAGTAGGAGCTTTTGTAATCCCAGAGGATGGCAGTCACACCCGGATGTTGGTGTTTGATCTTCTCGTTAAGCGACACCAGCTCGGACAGCTGCGTCGGCGGAGGACCGTCGAGAAGTTTTTTGTTATAAATCAGGGTGACGGTCTCCAGACCGATCGGATATCCCCAAAGCCGCTCCCCGTGAAGCGCCGCCTGCCAAGCTTTCGGGAAGAATTTGTTTATAAGTTCGTTCGAGACCTCAACCGGGGCGATCAATCCTGCGTCCGCCCATTCTCCGAGCTTGTCGTGTGCCCAAATCACTAGGTCGGGGCCCTTCGCCGCTTGCGCAGCAATTGGGTAACTGTCTGTAATCTTTTCGGGCGCCTCGATGGTGACCTTTATCCCAAAATCGTTTTGGAATCTCTTTGCAATCGGCGCGAGAGCTTGGCCTCGGTCGACATCCATCCAGATCAAAAGCTCACCATTGGTCCATGCGAACAGCTCGAACGGGACCAAGCAGAAGACCGCCAGAATCAGCAGCAATTTCAAGGGGAAAGACACCGCTCCAGTTTGAATTTAACACCAAACTATTGGCCAGCAACGCTACTTTTGTTTCCTAACCCAGTGGAATCTCTAGCAAAAAATTGTCTTTCTTATGCTCCGGTCCAGGATGAAATTGGTTCGTGGAAACGCGCTCACTAGTGACAATTTCTCGAATTCCCTCGAAACCGGTGCTGGTCCGCAGGTGGGCGTCACGCAGTTGGACCGATGGCTTTTCCCAACCATCCGTAGACGGAGGCCTGAATGAAGAAGTTGTTCTGTGTTCCCATTTTGTGCATGGCGCTGCTTTTGGCGCTCGGCCCAGCCTGCCCGGCTCCTGCGGCCGGGAACAAGCAACTGGAAGTGTTCTCCTGGTGGACCTCGGGGGGAGAGGCGGTGGCCCTTGAGGCGCTCTTTAAAGTTTACAAACACAAGAATCCCGACGTCGAGGTCCTCAACGCCGCTGTCACCGGAGGCGGCGGTTCAGCGGCGCGGCCCGTGCTGCAGACCCGCTTGGCGGCGGGTAACCCACCCGATACCTGGCAGGTCCATCCGGGGCACGAGCTCTTCGGCCAGTACGTCCAGGCGGGCTACTGCGTTCCTGTCACCGTCCTCTACCAAAGTGAAGCCTGGGACAGAGTCGTGCCCCAAGGCCTGCTCGATCAGGTCAGCAAGGGCGGCGAGGTCTATGCCGTGCTGGTCGGGGTACACCGGGGTAACGTCCTCTGGTACAACAAAAAGGCCCTTAAGAAACTCGGTATCAAGGTCGGTGACACGCTCAGCTTCGAGCAATTCTTCTCCGTAGCCCAAAGGTTGAAAGCGGCTGGCTTGGTGCCCCTGGCGATGGGCGATGAGGGTCTGTGGGCCACGGCCGAGTTGTTTGAAAACACGCTTTTGGGCGTGCTCGGGCCGCAGGGCTGGCAAGAATTGTTTGGCGGCGAGATGGCGTTCGATGATCCGCGGGTCAAACAGGCGGCCCGGCTTTACGGTCGGATGCTGGACTGCCAGAATGCGGACCACTCGGCCTTGAGCTGGGACCAGGCGGTCCGGGCGGTTATCCAGGGCAAGGCCGCCTTCACCGCCATGGGCGATTGGACCTATGGCGAACTGGCGAAGGCAGGCCTAAAGGAAAACCAGGACTTCGGCTGGGTCAGCTCCCCCGGCACCGAGGGCGCCTTTTTGGCGGTGGCCGACGGCTTTACTTTGGCAAAGGGTGCGCCGCACTTGGCTGAAGCGGTGGCATGGCTAGAAATGGTGGGCAGCAAAGAGGCGCAGGAAGCCTTCAACGCGCTGAAAGGTTCCATCCCGGTGCGCACCGACGTGGACAAGGGCAAATTTGGCGCCTATCAGCAGTGGTCGATGGCCTCGTTTGACCACGACGTATTGCTGGCAAGCTGCGTACATGGAGAAGCGGTTCCGGCGACCTTTCAGCAAGAATTGAACGACGCGATCGGCTTGTTTGTGGCCGACAGGAACATGGAGCGCTTTACGGGGGCGCTTGTGCAGGCCGCCAAAGCGTCCGGTCTGGCAAAGTAGGGACATGGGAAAGTGGATCTGAGGCGCATCGCCATAGTCTTCCGTCAACTAAAGGCTGCGAGCGAGGCAAAACGGGGCCCTAAGTAGGTCTCCTGCGCGGTCCAGCTCCATACACCTTTATGCGCCGTCATCGTGCCGTTGGTGACTTTCACGATCCCGTAACGTAATCCTGGACGAATCATGAACAGTTTGATTGCTTTGACCGACGCCGGGTGTTGCTCAGAGCCCAGGTAATGTTCCCACTCAACATTCCCAAGGTATCGATCCCCTAGACGGAAGAGGAAATCACCTTGCGGGACTTTGCTTCGACGGTCTCCAAGTGATGGTGCGGTCTGGGCCCTTAAATGGCTCCCTGGGTGACTCGTATTGGCGCACGATCGGCGGCATCGCCGTGGCGGACAGGGTCGATAGCTGGGGTCGCGTTACTTATGGCAAAACCAAACGGGGCGAATGTATGTCCGAAAAAGAAGCAGTCCAGAAGGGGTATCGACCAGCGAACGGTACAGGAGATGGGACAGGCCCGAGCTGCACCGCCTGCTGGACCAACTGAGCTATCTTGGACCCCTCAACAGGTCCTTTGGTGCTCTCACGTCGCAAACCTCAACCGCTCTCGAGCGAAACGAACGGGTGGGAGAAGCGACAAGACGCCTCCGAAGGATTACCGATGTTTGAGAATCGGTTGAGGCAATTTCTTGACGGATGCTCTTTATCCGTTGAATCGGTCTGAGAGGAAGGAATTTCCTCGGCTCCGTTACAGCCCGTACCCGGTAACTGTCGGAGCCTGATCTGGATTGCTGCCTTGAAACGGGCTGTCATCGACTGTCCCAAGCGTTACCTTATTACTCGAAGGCGTCCCAGATTTCGCCAATAATGGTAAAGCCATTGTTGGCCCTGGTTTTTAGATTCCTATTCATATTTTACTCCACGAGCGATGCATCTTGATCCGGCGTCAGGGACTTCCGCCCTGTATCTTAATTTCGCAATCTACTTTAGCGCAGTAGGGGAACGGCAAAACTCACAAAGGCGGCGATCTTAAAGAGCTGCATGTTTTCGTGGTAGTACATTGCCAGCACTTTTTTCTGCAGCTCTGGAAGTTGCGCCATGCGCGGAAATTAAAATTCCGCTACAGAGCTTTTTGGGCGTCGAAAGAAACCGAGCACGCGACGCGAAATAATTTCTCAAAAGCATTTGCCGCTATTTGGAATAACGTGGCAGTACCTGCTTTCGCCCGCGGGGGCGGGAGGAAATTTGGCCATGGCTCGAACGAAGCGCCGCTGTTTTTTATTTCCTGCGGCTGCTGGTTGTTGCGGCGAAAAATTTCCTGGCGCGCTGCTGAGTTGCCTGATCTTTGATTCGCAAGCGGGCAGGAAGGATATACCACATCCTGCGGACCCAAAATTCGCGACCCGTTGCGTCTTTTTTCAATCCCTCTGCCCCGACGCTCCTTAGATCTTATGCTGCATCGGTACTAGGTAGTTGTGCATTTTTCGCTGGGCCAAATGAAGCCGCGTCTTCACTGTCCCCAAGGCGATTTGCCTTTTCGCGGCGATTTCGCGCTGACTCATCCCTTTGAAAAAAGCGAGATGAATCACCTCTTTTTGCGCTTCGGGCAATTCTTGCATCGCGCGGTTAAGAAGTTCTGACAAGTCGTTGACCTCAACTTGGTTCGTTTCGGGCACTGTCTCGAACGTCAATGGATTGTCCATGTCCGTTTTCAGGCTTTCGGTTGCACGCCGATAAGCGGCTCTTCTCCGTAATCGATCCAAAGACCGTCTGCGTGCCAAGGTGGCTAAAAGTCCGCGCAGTCCCTTTTCGTTCGGATTGTAGCGGTGCCCCTGTTCCCAGACCTGCAATAAAACGTCGTGAAGAACCTCTTCCACATCTGCCTCGTCGCGAATGACACCCAGAATAACAGAGCGAAGAAGCGATCCGTATCGTTTGTAGATGGATTCGAGCGCGTCTGCTTTTCGATCCACAACAGCTTCCATTAACTGGTTATCCGAGGCCCACGTCTGTTGGCTTGCAGCTTGTTGAGTTATCACAAGCTAAACCTAAAGAATTCCGACCGATTGAAAATCGGGGGCGCCCACGATAGACGACTCGGCGGAAGCCTTAGGCACAGGTTGATATGACCTGAAAGTGCCGAGGCTTTTTTGGGGGACTTTCCCGGTTTGGATTACCCTTTCCTCCAGTGGATACGCCGATGTGTGCCTCGATCCACGTCTTCCGCCAGCGTTACCGACTTGGCTTGGCGGATTGAGTGCGTTGTTTCCGAGGATCCGGACGGTAATAGCGATGCCGGTCACGAAAGCCGCAAGGCTGGCTCGCGAAGTCCTTGAGCGATTTTCACTCCCCAGCATTCTGGTCAATGCGGAGGTTGTGGCCCAGACTCACCGGAACCGCATAGCGTCTCCGGCAGTTCGTGCCTATCCTCGATCGCGTGGCGGAGTGTCTCGACGAGCCACCCGTAAACGCCCTCTTTGCTGATGAGGTGTTCCGTTGCTGTCGCAGGTGACTCCAGACATCATCGTCCTACACGGATCTGACGGTCACGCGTGACTGAATTTCCGAGTTTTTGCGACACGTTCATAAGTCGTGTCGCCCGCGACGACTGAAAGAGGATCGGGGTGAGACTACGGGTCGCTGTGCGCTCCCCTTAGGTGATCTTTCAGGGCACTTCCTGAGTGCGAAACGCCAAATTTTTTGTATGATCTAGGGCGCCAAGATGAAAGCTCCCCCGATCGAGGGCGTTGTTTCAGGATCTCCCCGACAGCGAAAATTCGCGAAATCCAAAGACTTTAAGCAGCGAGGCGCTCGATCTCTTCGACGAACTGATCTAGCTTCAGCGAAGGGGAGGAGTCACCTTCCGGCTCAAACCAGACTCCCCTAAAAAAAAAGAACTCGGATAAATCCCGCATTTACTTCCCCGAGCGCATCAGATTAAAAAGAGCCTTCCACTGTGATGAGGTACCTCCTGCTCCGCTGGCTCGCCGCCCTCGTGTGCGTCGGTGTGTTCAGCCTGGCCCAGACTTCCGCCGCGCCCAAGCCGGATCAACCGGACGATCCGAATTTCAGCGGTACCTGGGCGCTGGACCTTAAAGCATCGACTTCGTTCGAACCCCTGATGAAGCAAATCGGGGCCAGTCTCCTCGAACGAAAATACGCCGCCTCGGTTAAGCTTAAAGCCACCATCCACCAAACCGAACATGTTATGACGATCGCTGCCCGCGGTCCCGGCTTCGCCTTTGATGACACCCTTTACCTCGACGGGCGCACCGCGCCAAGCAAGCTAGACCTCTTGGGAGCGACTTCCCTCAAGACCAGAACCGCCTGGTCCAAGGACCACCAGCAGCTCATCGAGGCTCATCAGATCAAAACCAAACAGGGAAAAGAGGGCCAACTGATCATCAAAAGGTACCTGATAGACGAAGGGAAATCCTTGGAGGCCGCTTACACCCTAAAGCTCGACGCAGAACCAAACCAAACCTCTGCCCGCCAAATCTGGCACAAGGAAGCTTAAGCAACCGGTTCCAGATCGGGTACCGGGATCGAAACCGAGTTGGCAAGTGAAGACCGAAGAGAGTTAGTTACAGCCGAAATGGGTTAGCATATGTACCAGGTCCCAATTCCAAACGCGAGCGACGATCACCACCGGAGGGGACGCAAATTGGGTTAATACCCCGCCAACCGAGATATTGACGAACAGCAAGCCGAGCGTGGCGTATTTCAGCGACTCCGATGGCTTGAGGCTATAGAAACGATGACGCAGTAGAAGGGCGCAGATGGTCATTGCGGCCCCCGGGTTCTTTCCGGTCGCGGCCCATAATCGTCGAAATCGCGAAAGGAAATGGGATAGCGCTCGGGCGCACTTCGATCTAAAATATCCGATCCATTCTAATCTAACCAACCGGACAAGTTTGACATTTCTGGGTCCGTCAAAAGGCAGATGAGTGCGACCAATGCGAACTAGCAAGCAAAAGGATCGCATGCGATCGTAGAGTGAAGCCTTGGGCCTAGCCTCATGTCGAACAACCGTCTCAGTAATCTCACAATTGTCGTTGTGGAAGATCATGACGATACACGAAGGTTTCTGGGCAACTTCTTGGGTCGCTTGGGTGCAAACGTCGTGCTGGCGAGGAACGCGGTTGAAGGCGTCGAGGCAGTCAAGACTAGCCGCCCGAACTTGGTGTTGTGCGACATTAAAATGCCCGGACGGGACGGCTTCGAGGTGCTGAGTGAAATTCGAGCCATTGGCCCGGCTGCTGGAGGCAGTGTTCCGGTTATCGCTATGTCCGCTTTAGTCACGCACGCAAGCGCGCGTATGCTCGGCTTCCAGGCATGCTTGGCGAAGCCGTTCACTCCAGACAAGTTACTGGAGACGATTCTGACTGTACTCTTCTGACTGTACTCAACGACTGAGCGGCCGTTTCGAGCCTGGGCAAGCCACAGACCGCTCACCGATCAAGCCTTTAGGATTTACTCTGAATTTCGGGCAGCTTCTCCGCGCTGTTTGTTTATAAGCTGATCGATTGTCGTCTGAAGTTGCTGAGGCGACACCGGCTTTATAAGATGGACCTGGAACCCGGCGGCACGGCTGCGTTCGATATCTTGCTGCATTCCGTACCCGCTGAGTGCGATGCCTGGTAAGTTGTGCCCCTTTTCCCGCAACTGCCGGATAAGGTCCTCTCCACTGCCGTCCGGCAATCCGATGTCGCTTACCAACAGATCAAATTCTTCCTGCGTGGCGGCCTGCAGAGCTGCTTCAACGTTCTCTGCGGTCGTCACGTGATAGCCGCTTGCCTGGAGGAACGATTGCATCGGGCCTGCGCTATCGACGTGGTCCTCAACCAGTAGAATTCGCCGATGAGTCGCAACGTCTTGCGCCGCATCAATCGCGGATGGCTGGGTTTCTATTTTAGAAGAGGATGAATCGGCAGAACTTGGAACTACGTTCGGGAGCTCGATTACAAACGTTGAGCCACGATTCGCGCCTGCGCTGGACGCGAAGATCCGACCTTCGTGCAGTTCGACGATCGCTTTAGAAATCGTTAACCCCAGCCCCAGACCGCTGAAGCCGGTGCTGCCGCCTTGCTCAAATGGATCGAAGATTCTCGGGAGAACGTCCGAAGCGATTCCAATTCCACTGTCAACAACCTCCAGCCGAAACCAGCTGCTCTGAGGATTGCTCGAACGCAGGTGGAGCTGACCATTCGGCGGCGTGAACTTGACGGCATTCTTGATGAGATTCCAGAAGACCTGCTGCAGACGCGCCGCGTCCGCTCGAATGCGGTGTCCGATCGCTTCGAGCTTAACCTGGATCCTTAGGTTTTTAGCCGAGATTTCGTTCGAACAGATTCCAAGGGCGGAATGGAGTAACTCATGAGCGTCGACAGTTTCGAACGTCAGGCTTAACTTTCCTTGGCTGATTCGGGTAACATCCAGCAAGTCGTCAATCAATCGTGCCTCCAGCCCTGCGTTACGCGCAATGATCTTTAGCTCTTCTCGGATGTGATCGGGCACCGTTGGATCTTGACCCAAGACCGAGGACACAAAGAGGATCGGCGTCAAAGGTGTACGCAACTCGTGACTGAGCGTCGCAAGAAAGCGATCTTTTGCTTTGTTTGCCGCTTCGGCCTCTGCTCGAGCGGCTTGTTCCCGAAGCAATTGTGCCTGTGTTTCGGCCTTTTCCTCGAGTTCAAGATTGGTTTTCTGCAACTCGAGCTGACGACTTTGCAGTTCGTTGGTTAGCGACTGCGATTGCTTGAGCAGATCTTCGGTCAGTGTGTTCGCCTCGATCGTGTTCAAAACGATGCCAATGCTCTCGGTCAGTTGGTCCAAAAAAGTCTGGTGGGTGGAGTTGAAACGTTGAAAGCTGGCTAGCTCAATTACGGCCTTGACCTGATTTTCGAACACTACCGGCAGGATAATGATGTTCGCTGGTGGCGCTTCGACAAGTCCTGAAGAGATGGTGAGGTATTTGGCAGGTACGTCGAGCAATAGAATCCGCCGCTTCTCGAGAACTGCTTGTCCAATCAGATCTTCGCCAGGCCGAATTTCGGTAGACCCGTCTGTCCGCTTGCGATGGGCATAGCCGGCTAGCAGCTTTATCTTCACCTCACCCTCGGCGGCCTCACTGGCTGCATCATGTTGTACGAGGTAAAACGCCCCTTGTTGAGCGTCCACTACGGAAGCGAGTTCGGAGAGAATCATGCGGCCTACCGCCAGTAAGTCGCGCCGACCCTGGAGCATCCGCGTAAAATTCGTGAGGTTCGTCTTCAGCCAGTCTTGCTCGCTGTTCTTCAGCGTGGTGTCCCGCAGATTGCGGATCATCTCGTTGATCGTGTCTTTAAGTTGCGCGACTTCCCCTTGGGCCTCGACCGTGATCGAGCGAGTAAGATCTCCTTTGGTCACGGCGGTTGCCACATCTGAGATCGCACGCAGTTGCGTCGTCAGTGTTGCGGCGAGTCGGTTGACGTTGCTGTTGAGATCGTGCCACGTACCTGCGGCTCCTGGCACATGCGACTGGCCCCCGAGTTTGCCTTCTGTGCCAACCTCGCGAGCGACGGTCGTGACCTGCTCGGCAAACGTCGCCAAAGTGTCTATCATGTTGTTGATCGTACCGGCGAGCTCCGCTATTTCGCCTTTGGCCTCAACGAAAAGCTTGCGCTTGAGATCACCCTGGGCCACTGCCGTGACCACGTTGGCGATGCCGCGAACCTGATTCGTCAAGTTGCCCGCCATGAAATTGACACTGTCCGTCAGATCCTTCCAGGTGCCGGAGACACCACGTACGTTGGCCTGGCCGCCGAGTCTCCCCTCGCTGCCAACTTCGCGTGCGACTCTGGTTACTTCCGAAGCGAATGAGCCGAGTTGATCCACCATCGTGTTGATGGTGTTCTTGAGTTCGAGAATTTCTCCGCGGACATCGACAGTGATCTTGCGCGAGAGATCGCCTTTGGCGACCGCCGTGGTGACTTCCGCGATATTGCGCACCTGACCCGTCAAGTGGCTGGCCATAAAGTTAACGTTATCGGTCAAGTCTTTCCAGGTACCAGCCACGCCTCGTACCTGCGCCTGTCCGCCCAGCTTTCCTTCCGTACCGACTTCGCGCGCCACGCGTGTGACCTCCGAAGCAAAAGAGCTAAGCTGATCGACCATCGTGTTAATGGTATTCTTGAGCTCCAGAATTTCGCCCTTCACGTCGACCGCAATTTTTTTGGAGAGATCTCCCTTGGCGACCGCCGTGGTCACCTCGGCAATGTTGCGGACTTGGGCGGTCAAATTCCCGGCCATCGAGTTAACGCTGTCGGTCAGATCTTTCCAGGTGCCAGCCACCCCGCGCACGTCTGCCTGTCCGCCTAGTTTGCCTTCCGTACCTACTTCGCGCGCGACACGGGTAACTTCTGAGGCAAAAGAGCTGAGCTGATCAACCATCGTATTAGTAGTGTCCTTCAACTCCAAAATTTCCCCGCGCACATCGACCGTGATTTTTTTCGAGAGGTCACCCTTTGCTACTGCCGTTGTCACCGCTGCGATATTGCGCACCTGAGCGGTGAGATTGCCGGCCATCAAATTCACGTTATCAGTGAGATCTTTCCAGGTGCCAGAGACACCTTGAACTTGGGCTTGGCCGCCGAGTTTCCCTTCCGTTCCCACCTCCCGAGCTACTCGCGTGACTTCTGACGCGAACGAACCAAGCTGGTCGACCATCGTGTTGATGGTGTCCTTCAGTTCCAGGATCTCACCGCGCACATCGACCGTGATCTTTTTCGCCAAGTCTCCGCTGGCAACCGCAGTCGTGACTTCCGCGATGTTGCGCACCTGGGCTGTAAGATTTCCGGCCATGAAATTGACACTATCAGTCAGGTCTTTCCAAGTGCCGGCGACTCCTTGCACATTTGCCTGACCGCCAAGTTTCCCTTCCGTGCCGACCTCGCGCGCGACACGCGTCACTTCCGATGCAAATGAATTGAGCTGGTCGACCATCGTGTTAATGGTGTTTTTGAGCTCCAGGATTTCGCCGCGCACGTCGACGGTGATCTTTTTGGAGAGATCTCCATTGGCTACCGCCGTCGTGACCGCAGCAATGTTGCGCACCTGGCTCGTGAGATTGCTAGCCATCGAGTTTACGCCGTCGGTGAGGTCTTTCCAGGTTCCGGACACACCCTCGACTCTGGCTTCACCACCGAGCTTTCCTTCTGTTCCCACCTCTCTCGCGACCCGGGTCACTTCAGAGGCAAATGAACGCAACTGATCGACCATCGTGTTGATAGTATCTTTGAGTTCGAGAAATTCACCTTTGACGTCGACGGTTATTTTCTTCGCCAAATCGCCGTTGGCCACGGCGCCGGTGACACTAGCAATGTTGCGAACCTGACTGGTCAGGTTGCTGGCCATCAGGTTTACGTTATCGGTCAGATCCTTCCAGGTACCCGCCACGCCACGTACGTCGGCTTGACCGCCCAACTGGCCCTCCGTGCCCACCTGCCGAGCCACCCGCGTAACCTCAGAAGCAAACGAACTCAACTGATTCACCATCGTGTTCACCGTGCGGGCGGTGCTCAGGAACGCGCCTTTGAGAGGACGACCTTCTATTTCGATGGCCATCGTCTGGGAAAGATCTCCTTGGGCTACAGCGCCGATAACTCTGGCCATTTCGCTCGTTGGCCGGACCAGATCAGCAACCAGGTCATTGACTAATTCGACCGATTCCGCCCACGTTCCCTCGACCTGGCCGAGCGAAACACGCTGATTGATCCGGCCCTCACGGCCAACTGATTCACGAAGCCGACCCAACTCCCTTGACATCCGCTGGTTCAGGGCGACCACTTCATTAAAAGTGTCGGCCACCTTACCGGCGATACCTACCCAATCCAATGGCAGCCGGACTGAGAAATCGCCGGACTTCAACGTGGCAAGCGCATTCAACAGGGCTCTCGTGGTGTTAGCTGCGGGCTCGGGCCGGACTTTGCGCCTCGGTTTCACCATTGCCGAATCCTGCTGAGGCGATAGTGGAACCGAGTTGTCTTGAGTTTTCATGGCATGCAGGAGAATCGACCGAACGCTTGAGCAACGTGTGCGACAATGTCCACCGTATCTCCGCCGTAGGCGGAAATCTAGCCTGACTTGCGCATTTTGGGACACCCGTTACCCACGCGCAGATACTTGAATCAATACGAATGCTAGGTTAGAACTTTACCCGCTCTGAAACCGGGTCCGATCCCTGTGATTAATCCGACCCGGCCGGAGGAAATGGATCCAGGCTGAATTTCTGAGGTAAAAATAGTCTCCCGTTGGTGCCTACCCTGGTCGGTGACCGCTTCGAGGCGGAAGTTCGGGCGGCACTAATCCGAACCGTTGAGCTTCCTGAATCGGCACCTGTTCACGCTGGAGAATTCCGGCGATTGTTGGTGCGAAAGTTTGATCACGGAATTTTCTACCGCATTCACGGCGCTCGCATTGTAGTCACGGCCTGCCCGAAGGAGTCTTTTCGGGATAAATTATGTCATGTGCTGTGGCTCAATGCTCATCAGACTCACTTGTCGCCCCGATCGGTCAACGGTGGTAACTCGATTTCCTTGCGTTCGACGCGCACGGCATGCTTTGCCGGACGAATGCCGCGGCCGCGTTCCTGGGCGTAGACTCGAGTAAACTCTGCGCCGAAGAGCACGATTTGCGCAGCATAATAAATCCATATTAGCATAGTGATCAGCGACCCGGCCGCTCCGTAAGCGGATCCCGCTGCGCCGCTGCCCAGATAAAGACCGAGCGCGTATTTGCCGACCAAAAATAACGCGGTCGTTAGTGCCGCGCCTAGCCGCACATCGCGCCAGGAGAGCCGCGCGTCGGGGAGAAACTTGAAGATCATCGCGAAGAGCAGCGTAACAATGCTGATATCTAACACTAAATGGATAGTCCACGCCAGTACGTTGCCGCCAGGTAGAAGGTGCTCGAGGTATCCACCTACAGCGGTGATAACGGCCGAGGCCGTCAGCGAAACTAGAAGCAAAAAGCACATACCGGCCACCATGGCGAAGGATAAAAACCGCGCCCGCAGGAAGCTGACGAGACTTCTGCCGGGCTTGGGTTTGACGCCCCAGATGGTGTTGAGCGCATCCTGCAACTGGCCGAATACTCCGCTAGCACCGAAGAGCGCGACCGCAATACCGACCACGGTAGCGAGGGCACTGGCCGTAGGCTTGCCGGCACTCGCAGCAATGTCCTCCACCGCCTTGGCGCTGCTGCGATCGAGGAAAGAATAGAGCTGGTGAAGGATCTCTCGGCGGGCGACTTCGCTGTTGCCGTAGATGAACCCAAAAACAGCTAAGAGCACGAGCACCATGGGTGCGAGGGAAAACACCGTGTAATAGGCCAAAGCCGCTCCGAGCTGGGGCGCTTTATCTTCCAGCCAATGCCTGAACGTAGTCTTAAGCAGGCGGACGGAATACGACAATAACCTCTTATCGCCTCGTCCGTGCTTACCCGTGGTATCCATGGTAAAAAGCAAACCATCTTGCTATCCCAAGGACATTGCCATACATAAACTGGCGGCGAGAAAGAAGACTTCGCTAAATACGAGCAGCCCGGTCGACCAGCGCTTACTCCTTATCGCCTGCTGCCGGTGTCCTTCCATGACTCTTTCCCGCTCAGCCATGTCGGGGTAAGACTTAAGCTCCCAGAAACTTGACCATTCTTGAGTTGTTCGCCTGACGTAGAGACCGGCAAATATGGCAGTAAAGACTCCGAGACAATAAAGAATAATCGTCAGAAGAGCCGCCGACTTACCCGGGCCAGAAGCGTTATGGGCACCGTAGTAGGCCAGGACGGCGATCGCCGCACCGCCGTTAATTATTACGAGGCTTTGAACAAGCATCCTGTTGGTAGCAACGGTTTGCCTCGCATCCTCATGGCTGCGTTCGCGCGCTAGTATTCGATAAGGGTCTTCCGGGATTTGGTTATCCATACTCTTTGGCGTTTTTCGATCCGGGCTTCGCTATATAAACGGACCAGAAGCGCCGTCCTCGTGCTGTCTCCAGTTCCGCGCTACGGATGCTGCCGCCTGGCACCTTGGTTAACGCGATCCGCTCGGCTCTAGCTTTCGTGATCTTACTGGAGTGTTTTGCTTCATTTTTGTCGCTTGCTACGCCCGACGAAATGCCAAAGCAACGATCAAAATCACCGAACGAAGGAAATGTTTAGGCTTCATGATACAAGTTCGGCCATCCTGATTTATTCATGAGGCTTCCAAGCCTCAGGACTCACGGCCAGAGTTTTACTCCTGCCTTCCAGGCTCCGTTTCGATTCTAACGAGGCGCTGCCAGCTTTCTCTTCAGTTGCTCTCGACCAATTTCCAATAGCCTTTGGATTGTGATAATGGAAACCTTCAAGCGATCGGCGATCCGACTCGCACTCCAGCCTTTGATTAGGAATGGGTAGACAACTGTGCGAGTGTATAGGTCCAAGCTCAAGAGGTCTCTCAGTAATTTACAGCTCGGATGAAGGCCGATGTTTGTCCGCAGCTCATTGGTCCACCGCATCGAGATCGGTTCCGATCGAATGAGAGCGAGCTCGTCAGGTCTGCCGTCAGTGCGATTTAGAAGCGTAGTCATTTGCATTGTCTTTAATCAGTAATCAATGTAATCAATAAAACACCCCGTTACGTGTGTGCAGATGCTTGAATCACCACGCATCTCCGCGTCGCAGCCACTAATAATGGGTATTCAGACAACAGCTAAATTTGACGCACGAATGCGACGCGAAATTCAATATGGGAGGCTTTCAATGTGACATGAGCGTCCCTCCGCCCGCATCGATACGCGGAATTTTGCAAGCTGGGTCGCCCGCGGTTTTGGTTGAACGCATGGCCAGGGACGCCCATGTCAGTCGGCGTTAATGGAGATTGTCCTTCTCCTCTCTGCAGAACGGGATCTTCAAGAGGCGTACAATTGGGTTGAAGAGCACCGTCAACGGGGAGAGCACTAGTTCTCGCAGGATGTAGACTTGAGGCTCGAGCATCTCAAAAAGTTTCCTCTTATTGGGCGGCTTTATCGGGGCCGATACCGCAGTTTGCTCACTCCGAGAATTGGCATATCGTTATTTATAATGGACTCATAATCAAAGAGTTACAACGATAGATGTAGCGCCATTTGTCCTAAGTCGGAACATTTAATCGGAACGAGCCTATAATTGTTTATTGTTGTTTGTCGTGGTATCCAGGTTCTCTCCGGCGCCTCGGACGCTGAATCTAGAAGTCGGTATGAGTTCAAAGCGGAATGGGTTGCGGATCTCTAGCGGATTGACGCTCGGTATGCCGTCCCCCGTCATCCGCACCCGCGGGTGTTTGCCGCGTGCCGGGTGATGCCTCTGAGCGAGCATCGCCCCTCGGCATCCGCGCCACGACGGACGTTGCGGTTGAACCGTCTGCCGGCCAATTGCCGACGCGCCTGGAAGAGGTAACGGAGCTCAGGCCACTCGGCCATCTTCGCCTTCGGCTCAAAGATCATTTCGCGCCTTTTGCGGCGGGTAACGATTCGGACCCCTCCAACGAAACAATCTGTATTCAAATCAAAGAAACCGTACCGCCTGTTCCAGAATAGCCATGAGCATAAATATCGTGCCGGAAAGCATTACCGCTATCGCGAGGATCAAGTAGATTTCATTTCT
>Ga0210408_10001617_pt1 | contig 23271 bp, 18 predicted proteins | sample IncBWH4MmetaG_FD_155471 | JGI IMG/M metagenome (GOLD analysis project Ga0210408, IMG submission 155471) | Forest soil microbial communities from Barre Woods Harvard Forest LTER site, Petersham, Massachusetts, United States - Inc-BW-H-4-M | ecosystem: Environmental > Terrestrial > Soil >...
TCTCTTCCTTCATCTTGCGCTTTTCGATTCGCTTCATTTCTTTTTGACGCTTCTGGAATGTCGTCGTCATAGGGTCTCCTTGACAGCACAGTGCGGCGCCGGCTGGGCCGGGGCCGTGCGACCATTTCTATGAAAAAACCAGGCTACCAGCGCGGTTCGCGTGGCTGCCGCGCGGACTCGCGGTAATCTTCGTTCGAGAACCGGTCTCGTCCGCCACCGCCGCCCTTGCCGCGCCCACCGCCGCCGCCCGGACCGCGGCCGCCGCTGGGGCCGCCAAAACTCTTCGGGCCGCGCGATCCGCCGCCTTCGCCCTTGGGGCGCGCTTCGTTGACCTTCAAATTGCGGCCGCCCACTTCTTTTCCATCCAGCCCGGTCATGGCCTGCGCCGCTTCCGCGTCGTTGGGCATTTCGACAAACGCGAAGCCGCGCGCACGGCCGGTTTCGCGATCCATCGCCATGTGCACGCGGGTGACCTGGCCGAACGGCGCAAACAATTCGCGCAATTCGCTTTCCGTGGTCTGGAAGCTCATATTGCCGACAAACAAACTCTTCATCTTGGTTCTCCCTGAACTCTTCGAAGCACCACGAGTGCAGGATTTCGGCTGTCTGCCGCTTCCCAGACACTACGGGACGTTGACCTAAATTGGCTGAAGTCGCTGGAGGGAGGGCCGCAAAGCGCGCCCTACAAGGAAGTCAGGCAATCCTACTTCGGGAGTCTACCGACTGACAGTAACATATTTTGCGGGAAATATCGCCCTGCTCGTTTCGGGGAACCAGGGCGTCCCGCCAACTCACAAAGTGAGACACGGAACGGCATTGTCACGAACCCGTTCGGCCCGCCTGGGTCTCCCCAGCCAGACTTCCTGGACGAGCGAAGCTGATTCCGCCTCCGATCTCCTTTGCTTGGCGGATCCATCACTCAAGTCCGATTGGGGCAAGCCGTGCTTCCGATGCCAAACGCGTCCGCCTGTGTTACTGGTAGATCTCCGCGTTCGCAAGAGCTGTTGAGTTAGTTCCTCCGGTAACGAGCACGGTTCCGTCATTGAGCAGGGTGGCCGTGTGGCTCTGCCGTGCGCTCGCCATGCCGCCGGTTTGCGAAAACGCTCCGGTGGCTGGGTTATAGAGCTCGGCCGTCGACTGCGCCGAGGTCCCGTCGTCTCCTCCGGTCACGAGAACTGTTCCGTCCTTGAGCACTGTGGCTGTATGAAAGGCGCGTGCGGTTCCCATGCTGCCCGTCGTTGTAAAGGACTGGTTCGCGGGATCGAACACCTCCGCAGTGATGATGGCTTTCCCCATGCTGTCCAACCCTCCCGTCACGAGCACTTTACCGCCTGGGAGCAAACTCGCGGTGTGCCATTGACGCGCCGTTGCCAGGATACCGAGCGTCGGCGAAAAGCTTCCGCTGGTAGGATCATAGAGTTCGGCTTCGGCGAGCACTTTGAGTGTTGCTCCGGTCCCTTGGACTCCTCCCGTCAAGAGCACCTTTCCAGAGCTGAGCAGGGTCGCCGTATGCGAGACACGCGCTGTGGCCATGCTGCCGGTCTGTGCGAAGGTTTCCGTGCCCGGATCGAAAAGTTCGGCTGTGGCGTTGCCCCAACCGGCTACGAGCACTTTGCCAGTGTTGAGAAGCGTCGCAGTGTGGCTTGCATGCACGAATTGCATGTTGCCGGACGTCGGGGAAAATGTTCCGGTTGTTGGATCGTATATTTCGGCTGTCGCGAGCGGGTTCCCGGCAGGGTCCAAGCCGCCGGTCACGACCACTTTTCCGCTGGGGAGCAACGTCGCCACGAAGTGGGCGCGCCCGGCGCCCATGTTGCCGGTCAAAGTAAAACTTCCGTTGGTCGGATCATAGAGCTCGGCTGTTGCGAGGGTGCCCCCGTTCGCATCTGTTCCTCCCGCTACCAGCACCTTGCCATTGTTCAGCAATGTAGCAGTATGTGCGAAGCGCGAGGTTGACATCTTGCCGGTGGCTTTGAATCCATGCGCGAAAATCTCAACGTTGAAAACTTGCGGCGCTGAGTCTTGTTTGAACGTGTCCTCTGCGTTCAGCGTGAATGAGGATGTTCCGGCCGCCGTCGGCGTGCCGGAAAGTACTCCGCCTGCGCTGAGAGCAAGGCCGGGAGGTGGCGTGCCAGCACTGACTCTCCAGACCAATGGCGTAGCTGTGCTCGATGCGGTGAAGGTAAAGCTATACGGTAGATTCACTGCTCCGGTGGGAGGCGCAGGAGTCGTACTAATGACCGGAGGTGCCGGGTTGTTGATGACGATCGTGGGGCTGCCGGGCGTCGTTACTTGCGGTGTTCCCGAATCCGCTACCGTTAAAGCGACACTGTAGCTACCGGCTAAGGTAGGCGTCCCGACAATCTCGCCACTAGTTGAGTTCACACTCAGACCAGGGGGCATCGAGGTAGCGCTCCAGCTATAGGGCGGTATCCCTCCAGCAGCAGTGAACTTGAACCCCGTAAAGATTTCTCTCGTCTCACGACAGGGCAGGTGCGAAAAATTTGGGGTGCAAATCGGAAGTGACGCACAAGACGAAGGATTAGGACACGATTGGCAGAATACGCCCCGTCTACCCAAAGAACATTCGAAGACTACGGACTTTACAGAACCATAGCTTGCCCCCACTGTCCCGATTGGCGGAGTGACGGGGTTGATCGTGAGTGCGGACGCGGCAGCGACGCCGATCGAACTCGAACTTCCGGTAAGGGAGGATTTAGCCTTGTCGGTCGCCGTGATGGTTTCGTTACCGACGGTTTCGAACGTCGCGGAGAAGTTCCCTGTTCCATTTGGCGGCAGCGTTGCGTCGGCCGGCAAGATCGCTTTGCTATCAGTACTAGTAAAGTGAATGGTCCCGGTGTAATTGTTCAGGAAATTGTTGTAGGCATCGAGCGCCATAACTACTACGGAGATGGAGGCTCGAGCGGTTGCGTTGGCCGGGGTGGTAACCGTGAAGTGAGTGGCAACACCCGCGCTCACGTTCGTCAAATTCGCAGTTCCGACGATCGAGGCCGTGACGGTGTCGGTCGCCGTGATGGTTTGGGCGCCGGAGGTCTTCAGCGTCGCCGAAAAAGTTCCTACCCCATTCGTTAATGTCGAATTGTGGGGCAACACGGCCTGAGGGTCACTGCTCGTAAATTGCACCGTCCCGGAGTAGCTCGCGACCGTGCTGTTCGAGGCGTCGAGCGCCGTGACGGTGAAGTTGAAGACTGCGCCGGCAGCGGGCGTAGCAATGGCCGGGCTCACGGAAAAGTGAGTAGCCCCGCTGGTGCTGACGAGGATCGGAGTCGATGTGCCGGTCAGAGCAGGCGCGCCGCTCACGGTGATGGTCTGACTACCCGCTGTACTGAGCGATATCGAGAAAGTCCCCATTCCGTTCGTCAGCGTCCCACTTGCCGGTTGCACCGCCTGGCCATTCGAGCTTGTGAAATGAACCGTTCCCTGATAAGTGCTGACCACGCTATTCGAAGAATCAAGCGCAGTGACCGTGATGTTAAAGGGCGTCCCGGCGATTGGTGCAGAGGTCGCGGAAGTGACGGAGAAGTGAGTGGCCACGGGAGGAGGGGGCTGCATACTCGTGCCACACCCGGTGAGAAGGCAAAAACTACAGATTGTGACGAGGAACAATATGGACCCTTTCATGACGTCTCCTGGGCCCAGAATGGCTATGCGCGGTCACGATTCATGCCCTCTGGACGGTGTTACTTCAATTTTGGTGGGAGAGTGTTGCTGCGCCGATTACTTCTGCCGAGTTACTCCAATCGCAACGATCTGGAAACCACGCGTTAAGCGCAAACTAGTCTCGATTCGGAACCGTGGCAATGACCGAGATGTACGATTCGGGTTAGTTTTTGGTAAGGAGCCAGAGCCTTGAAAGCGAAAGAGTTATTGTCTTTGCAATAGGAGAGATTTCCCGCATCGCTGCCGTCAAAAGCTGATAGAATCCTGGTCAATTGACGTTCGCTGGTGATGAATGCCCAATTCTGTACCCCGCTCGGCCAGCCTGTGCTTTGGCCCCTTCGCATTGGACACGACGACCGGAGAACTCCGTAAAGCTGGCATTCTCATAAAACTACAACCTCAGCCGTTTCGTGTCCTCTTGCTCCTGGCGGAGCACGCCGGGGCGGTGGTGACCCGAGAAGAAATCCAGCGTTGCCTCTGGAGCGAATCGACCTTTGTCGATTTCGAACACGGCATCAACTTCTCCATTAACCAAATCCGAGGCGCTCTGGCCGACGACGCCGAAAAGCCGCGATACATCGAGACGCTCCCGCGACGTGGGTACCGTTTCATTGCGAATGTGGAGTCTTTGAAGGAAAGCGCCAAACCTGAGTCGAGCGTTAAGGTTGCACGTGCCCTTCCCTGGCGATCCGTTTTAGTTGCCGGTTTGCTCTTGATTCTTCTACCGGTGAGCTACCTGGCTTGGCATCGGACCCATCCGCCAGTCGTCGCACCCCCGAGCAGGATCATGCTGGCAGTACTGCCGTTCCAGAATCTCACCGGCGACCCGAAGCAGGAGTACTTAACTGATGGTGTGACCGAGGAGATGATTACCCAGCTCGGCCGGCTGCAACCGGAGCGCATGGGGGTTATTGCTCGCACTTCTGTTATGGGATACAAGCACGGCGACGAGCGCCTGGACCAGATTGGCCGCGAATTGGGCGTGCAATACATTCTCGAAGGGAGCGTGCGACGCGATCAAGATCGAATGCGCATCACCGCACAGCTCATTCAGGTGAAAGACCAGAGTCACCTGTGGGCTCGAGAATACGAGCACAGTTTGAAGGACCTCTTCGCGCTGCAGGATGACGTGACCGCTGGGGTCGCCCAAGAAATCCAATCGCGGCTGGCGCTTGAGCCGCGAAACCGTGCGGGGCGCAATCATCCCGTCACTCCGGAGGCCTACGATGCCTATCTCCTGGGGCGCTATAGCCTGAGCGGGCGCACCGCAGCGGGGTACCAGAATGCAGAGAAGTATTTCCATTCAGCTATAGCGGCCGACCCTAACTACGCGTTGGCCTACACGGGCTTGGCGGAATCCTACTTGTTGATGTCGGCCAACGGCAGTTCTCTTCAAGCCGTAAGCCTTCAGGCGCGAACTGCGGCAAAAAAAGCGCTTACGATTGACCCTACGCTGAGCGAACCACATGCCATTCTGGGGTTGATCGCACAGAACCACGACTGGAATTGGGAGGAGTCCGAACGGGAATTCAAGCTAGCCATGGCCCTGGATCCCAATGACGCAACACCCCATCAGTGGTATTCCGGAAGCCTGGTAGTAAGGGGACGTTTCGAGGAGTGTTTTCGTGAAATCGCAATTGCAAGGCAATTAGATCCCTTATCGCTGACGATACGCACTGCCGAGGGAGAGTGGTTCTATCTCGCAAGGCGCTACGACGACGCCATAAGGAAGTTCGATCGAATCCTTGAGATTGAGCCAAACTTCGCCACTTCCCATATCGATCGCGGTCTTTCGTATGAGCAGAAGGGAAAGTGGCGGGAGGCGCTAACTGACCTTGAGACGGGGAGAAGGCTTGACGACACTCCGCACAACGCCGCGATGTTAGGGGAAGCATACGCACTTTCAGGCGACAAGAATCGCGCCAGACAAATTCTTGGTGAACTGCAGGCCCGCGCGAAGCGCGAAGATGTCAGCGCTTTGTATCCGGCCGTCATTTATACCGGACTTGGGGAGAAAGACTCTGCCTTTGCGGGTTTAGAGGACGCATTCAAAGAGCGCCCGACATACCTCCTCGGGCTAAAAACCGCTGCCCTCTATGACCCCCTGCGCTCTGACCCGCGCTTTGACGATCTTCTGAAACGCATGGGCCTGCCACAGTGACGCTTCTTCATTTCGGTTAGTCATTGTCACCAGCGAACTGACCAGTCAACTACAAAATAATTACGGCGAATCTGGACATTCGACGACGACCCAAACTTCATACCTGGTGACTGGGCCGGTCTCCGATTTATGCGTATTCCGCCTTGACATTGAATCCATGGAAATCCACGAAGTGTGTGGGTGTTCTGTCATATCGTGGGCGAGGGCGCCACCCGAATTGCCAAGGTGTAGGAGCGATGAATAATGGCGCGCCCGGAGAGATTCGAACTCCCGGCCCTCTGGTTCGAAGCCAGATGCTCTATCCAGCTGAGCTACGGGCGCGTAACCCATTATACCAATCAAACGGATGCACTTCTCTCTCAGGCCCAAACCTCGGCTCAGGGGACTCAATGAGTATCAGCTTTGCAGGATTTCGCCGACGGCGCGCCAGGCTTGATCGATGGCCACGTCCGTGTAGGCACTGGCGCCCGAATCCGAATTCGCGATGGCAATCTTTCCGAAAGGTTTGCGGCCAATGACCCAGGGCTCTTCGCCTTCTTTCCAATCGGGATCGAAAAGAGGATTGGGAGTGAACGCGTAGCCATGCGCCCAGCGATTGACGGTAATGCCTTTGATGTCCTTTGCCGGATCGAATCCAGCGCTGCCGAGCATCAGTGTCAATTGGCCGCGAATGTTCCTTTCGAATGTCGAGAAGGGCGTCTGCATTAATTCAGCGCGCCCCGCGCGATTCTGCTCGCGCTGAGGCAGCCCAGGCTTGCAGGGCGTGCGCAGCATGAAAAGCACGATGGGCTCGTTGGGATTACTAGGGAACTGGTATTGGCCAAGGCTCACCGGAAAATCCAGCGCGGTGTAAGTGTGGTACGCGCCGGGAGCCACGATGTGGTGCACATTTAAGTTCGCAAACGCCGTCCAGTTTCGCAACGCTACATGGGAATAGACGAGCGGAGCTTTTACGAGATAGGACAGCGCTTCCTTTTGCTTTTCCGGCAGCTCGGGGCAAATATAGGGAATCATTCCGTTGTAACAGGCCAGAACACAATTTTTCGCCGCGACGGTTTGCAGCTTGCCTCCGCGCACATAGGCAATTTGCACATCCTTCGTTGCGCTTCCACTACCGGCGTGCTGTACGTGCACTACAGTGCTGTTCAGTCGGATTCGAACCGCAGCACCCGTTTGATCCAGCTTGGCGTAGCCCGCCCTTGCGGTGACGAGATCCTCCATGGTCGATCCTGGAACCGCTTCCGGAATCAACCAGCGGACCAACAGCCGCGCGATTGAGGAATTTCCGTCGGGAAAATGAAAGATGTACGGCTCTTCTTTATGGCGTTGAGGGAGTCCGAGTCCCTGAAAACCAGCGTAAGTGAATGAGCCGTAGTCGTCGCCCGCTTCGTAGCAGGCCATCGCCGAGACGGATTCGATGCCAATACAGAAGAGATCGTGAGTGAACGTCTGGAAAAACGGAAGCGCCCCCGGAATAAGCTTGCAATGCGCGGTGAGGTACTCGGCGTAACTGATCTTCGAGAGTTTGGCGATTTTTTGCTCCGGCGACAATCCCGGAAGATAGTCCTTTTTCTCGGTGTAAACGCGCGCGATGTCTTTGCGCACAGCGTCCGAAAGCGGGGCCTTGGCGAGGAATTCAGGCCAAGGGGTGGAGTTCATGCCCGTGACGAGGCGGTCATCGCCAAACGTCTCCTTGTCGAAAAAGGCGGCCGTCCCCATTTTGGAATACAGCTTCTGGTCGTAAGCTTTGTAAAACTTCTCGGTCTTGATACTGAGCTCCGCAAGCAACTGCTTTGCCGCCGCGCTGTACTTGCCGGGACTCTCGATCGATTGCGTTCCTCCATAACTCAGTAAAGTGCGGCCCCCGGCGCGAAACTCGTTGCGCTTGGCGTGACCCCCGAAATCATCGTGATTGTCGAGAATGAGAATACGGACGTTGTCGCCGGCGCTCTTTCTGTAGAAATACGCGGCGGCGAGGCCGCTGATGCCTCCGCCAACCACGACGAGGTCGTATTTCTCCCCGGTGTCAACGGCATCTCCGAAAGAATCCGCGGCTTCTCCGTCGCGCAGGCGATGGGCGAACGTGAATGTCCCGTCATGATTTCCGCGCATGCCCATCTTGGCCGGTGGGTAGTAGTCCGGTGCTTTTTCCGGCGCGAATTCATCGAGCGCACCGGCAGAGAGCAGTGTCTCCGGGGCGATGCTGGCTCCAACGAGAGTACCTCCCACACCAATGGCAACGCCATTCAGAAAATCGCGCCGCGTGATCTCGCGGCTCATTCCCATCTCACGATCTTGTTTTTCATCGGTCATGCAGGGCATTCTCTCCTCGCAAGAGCAACAATTATACAATGCTCGCGCTCCCTGACTGACATTTCAAACATCGTTGGATTTGAGTTTCGGGAAAACTATCTTGGAAGCGGAGGTTTCGTCGAATGCGCTGAAAAGTGTACCGGTAGCTTCCTCAACCGTTCAATGCGTTCTCACTTATAGCTCGCGACGATTTCGCCATTTTGGATGCGTAGATCGGAAATCTCCGAAGGCAGCTTCAATTTCTCTCTGTTTTCGGGTGAATCCATCATCCGCTGCACGGCGGATTCCAGCGCGGATTGCGGGATCGGGAATGAGCCAATCTGTCCGCTCAGCGGTTCGAATCGTAAGTAACCATTCTGCGTGCCCAGCCGCCCTTCGAGTTGGAGCGTCATGTCCTTGCCGTGGACACTGAAAACGACGTACGCCTTTACCCGGTCGTCGATCAATTGAACCTTGAAGTCACTGACATTCGAACGCATCTGTTCGACTTCCTGTGGTGAGGGACTCGAGCCGTTCGGCAGGTTTTGAGCCGTTTCCGGCGGCCGCGCGTTCGGGCTTGAGGTGCCGGTGGGGCTCAGGTGTGTGGAAAGATAGGAATTCAATTCCGTTTCGTCCAGGCGCAATGTTGCAGCCTGACCACTGGCCACGGCACTCTCTACTGCTTCAAATTTTTCCTCGGCGCGCGCCGCAGCCTGGGGACTGGTTTCGACCGGTGGCGGAGCCGATTTGTGGAACAGCAGGATGAGAGTGATTAAGGCAAATGCATAGGTCGTCCAGCGCACGAACCGAAAGATCTGTTTCCACAGGCTCGGTTTTGCTTTGGCCTCAGGCGCAAATTCGCTTTGATCGGCAGGGGGAGTCGCAACGGTCATGAATCCCTCCTCAACAAGTCCTCTAAGGCAACCGTAGCCTTCCGCGAGGTAAGCGGCAAGAGAACCGCGAGGGTGAGCGGCCAATCCAGCACCTGCCCACCCGGCCGCCGGCTCGCAATGCGCATGTCCATGACCATACCGGATATATCTGGCCGGCGTAGGGACGGCGATTCGGCACAGCACGCACGCCGAAAAAACATCGCAACGATCGCGAAGCCCGCTGCGCAAGAAAATTGAAACAAAACCGCTAGCGATGCGTTTATACTCTATGGCGTGACGCGACATAGTGCGATCTGCGCCTGCTTGGTCTTTCCGGCAGGCTGAACTGCCGAGGAGGGATGTCTATGAAAAGAATTCTCGTAGTTGTATTCATCGGACTGACAATCACAGCGATGGCGATTCGCGTGGGCCACAGCCAGACGCCTGCGGGGGCGCCTCCTGGGCCACAGTTCGCGGCGGATGCAAAACTGGTGCGTCCCGAAGGCTACCGCCGCTGGGTGTACGTCTCTTCCGGCTTGGGGATGAGCTATTCCCAGAAGGCCAGTGACAGTATGCAAATGTTTACGAACGTTTTTGTCAATCCGGGTTCCTACGACTACTACCTGCAGCACGGGACGTGGCCGGACAAAACCATATTTGTTCTGGAACTCTATGGTTCGACTTCCCAGGGCTCGATCAACAAGCACGGCAACTATCAGAAGGACTTCATGGGACTGGATGTCGAAGTCAAAGACGAAAAACGCTTCGCGGACAAATGGGCTTACTTTGGATTCAGTTCGGGAGAAAAAACGGCAAGCGCCAGCACTCCGGGCCAAAACGGTTGCTGGCATTGCCACGACCAGAACGCGGCAGTGGAGCATTCCTTTGTGCAGTTTTATCCCGAGCTCCTGAAAGTAGCGAAAGAAAAAGGGACCATCAAGCCAACAGTACACCTGGAGTAAAAAGTAGAGGTTGAAGGATTCCTTGCAGCCCGTCCCGATGTATGATGCGGCGCGCGGAATACGGAATGACGCCTACTTTACGCGGCCAAACGGCGATGATTACCGGTGCGGGAAGCGCCGAAGGAATTGGATTTGCAGTGGCGCGGCGGCTGCACACTGAGGGTGTGCGTGTCGTAATTACTTCAACCACGGACCGCATTCATGCCCGCGCGCGGGAACTCGATGCGGGCGGCGAGGCGGTCCTTTCCTTTATTGCCGATCTTACAGTGGAAACAGAGGTGCAGCGTTTCGTCGATTCGGTGCTATCGCGCGCGGGGCGCATCGATATTCTGGTGAATAATGCGGGTATGGCCCAAACCGGACGGCCGACGGAAAGTAAGCCCTTGCGAGAAACTTCTTTTGCGGAATGGCAGAACCAGATCGCCATTACATTGCACACAGCGTTTCGAATGACGCGGGCGGTTTTGCCGGGAATGACACAGCAGAAATACGGGCGAATCGTGAATATCACTTCCGTGACGGGCCCGGTGGTCAGCAACCCGGGCTCAGCGGCATACGGCGCCGCCAAAGCAGCCATGGACGGTATGATGCGAGCTGTGGCGCTGGAAACCGCGTTGGACGGGATCACCATTAACGGTGTGGCCCCCGGCTGGATTGCCACGGCTTCCACGACGGAGTCCGAAAAAGTTGCTGGGCTGCACACTCCCCTGGGCCGCTCCGGCACTCCTGATGAAGTGGCTGCAGCAGTCTGCTTCCTCGCCTCTCCAGAAGCATCCTACATTACGGGACAAGTGCTGGTCGTCGACGGCGGCAACATCCTGCAGGAAAACAAAGGGGCGTGAGGCATCATCGACACGGATGTGCGGTTTCTGACACGTAACTTTGCCTGCCGGGTACGCGTATCCCTTTTGTCTAGTTCCGAGGTTTCATCTCATGATGACCGTTGAAGATTGTCGCCGTTTTTACGCGCAGGAAGTTCGATTCGCGGCCAACATCAGTTCGCCTGCGTTGGTGGAAGCCTACGCGTCTGTCCCTCGGGAAAAGTACCTGGGTCCTCCGCCGTGGCAACTTGGCTCGCCCGAACAGCGGGCCTTGTCCCTGACAGGCAAGGCGGGCACTTCGTACTACCCAACCGGGGACCCGCGCGATCTCTATCACAACCTGGTGGTGGCGCTCGATGCCTCTCGCGATATCAACAACGGCCAGCCTAGCGCCCTGGGCCGGTGGATCAACGCGCTGGACTTGAGGCCGGGCGACCGCGTCTACCACCTGGGATGTGGCGTGGGCTATTACACCGCGATTATGGCGGAAGTCGTTGGGCCGACGGGCAGCGTACTGGGGATTGAAGTGCACCCTGGACTTGCGGCGCGCGCCAAAGAGAATCTTTCCAGCTATCCGAATGTGACTGTGCATGCCGGGGATGGCGCAACCTTTGATCCGGGCGAGTGCGACGCGATGTTGATCAACGCGGGAACAACGCATCCCCACCCCCTGTGGTTGCGGAGGCTTAGAGACCGAGGTCGCCTGGTGGTCCCGCTCACCGTTGCCGTGACGCCGACCTTGGGGCAAGGTGTAATGGCCAAGATCGTTCACGAGGGCGGCGGATTCTCCGCGGAAGTGGTCACGGTGCTGGCCATTTTTTCTTGCATCAGCGCGCGGGATCCACTGCTCGAGCCGCTGATGGCAAAAGCCCTGACGACGGGAGCGCTCCTGAGAATCAGGTCGATTCGTCGCGACGTCCACGATCAGGGGGAAACCTGCATCCTCCACGGGAGCGCGGTGTGCGTGAGCAGCGCGGAGCTAGCCGCGGCCTCGGAGGCTTCAGCCGTTTAGGCAAGTGCTGCACACATCGCTCCAGGAAATCTAAATCTCTCCCTCTCAGGCAAGCGGTTCCTCATCAACGGGAAGTTCCTCGGAAGAAGCCGTTGCGACGAGCGCCAGCAGGCTGCGCGCGCGAAACGTGCCAATCAACAAAACAAAATTAGTGAGCAGAATAACGGCGAAGGCCAGCGAGGGTAGAAACTCGAACCGCGGACCCCGCGCTCCCAGAACCTGAATACCGAGCACTGCCGTAATTAGCCCACGCGGAAGAAACCAGATCATCAGCTCGCGCTCCTGAGGTGTAAAGTTTCTCCACGCCAGTCGACCGCCCTGTACGGCGAACCACCGCGCCAGAAACAATGCGCCGAAACAACCAAGGGCGAGAAGGGCGTTCTTGCGCAGGCCGGCAAAATCGACCAGTGCACCCAACAAAACAAAAAAGAAAGTACGAATCAGAAATGCCAGCTCGCCGTGAAAGGTCAGCATCTGGCGATAGTGCGGTGCTGACGCGCCCGCGAGCTGTTCCTTGATGGGAACCTCGGAAAACCAGTCGGAGCTGCCTGCCTCATCGTCGAGATGCATTCGCTTTCGAATCGAAGGAAAATTCGAAAGCGTCAGCCCTCGTTTACTCGGGCGTTCATGCGCTGAAGGGCAACGAGCTCGTTTCCGTTCTTCGGAAAGAATGGGCAGAAGGCAGGACCAGGCCATGCCAGCGAGGACGCCTCCAGCGATGGCGAGCAGGAGACTGGAAACCAGCGTCCAGGCGACGGCTTTCGGCGAAGCGCTGCCACCGGCGGCAACATCGATCAGCGCGGTCACCGCCAGAACGGCAAGCGCATCCCCAGAGCCGCTTCCACTAGAAGCGTGACGCACACTTCGCGACGCAATTGCACCTGTTGCAGCACCGGCAGAATAATCGAACTGCTGATACAGCCGAGCACCGCGCCAACGAGCAGAGCAGGAACCCAGGTGAAATGCAGCGCCTGGCGGCAAACGAGCGCGACGGCGCCCATGGTGAGCGCGTAGCTGACGAAGGAAAGAAAAAAGCCCCCGGCGAAATGACGGAGAATTTCGTATTTCTTGTTTGAGTAGACTACGGACTTCATCGTGCGTGAATTTTGTGCTGGCCTGCCCATTTCGTTCTGGGAAGCTACGCTGAAACTAGCCAGGGAGATTGCAAAAACATTCAGCACAAGCCACCTCGTCCAGTTAATCGGCTGGCACGGCCGAGGCCGTTTTCATTTGTATTGTATACACAGTAGTGTCCCAACGTTTTGCTTCTTGCCTTCCGTAAATTATTGATGAGAAACGCATAAGCGGCAAATTCTCTTGGTCTCGATTTGAACTCGGAACGCGGGTTCTGCGACCCTGCGAAGCATAACTTCGTGGGGGCCATCGATGAACCGAGGCAAGCTGATGTTTGCGCAGCTGATGCAACATCTTCCGTTGACCACCTTCCGTCGTTGCGTCACCCGCTATCGAGGCGCGTTCAAAGTGAAGTCCTTCTCGTGCCTGGATCAATTCCTGTGCATGGCGTTCGCTCCGTTGACCTTTCGGGAGAGCCTTCGAGACATCGAAGTATGTCTGCGCGCGCAAAGTTCCAAGCTCTATCATCTCGGGATTCGTTCGGCGGTGGCTCGTAATACGCTGGCCAATGCCAACGCTGCGCGCGACTGGCGCATCTATGCCGATTTTGCCCAGAGCCTGATCGGCATCGCCCGGCCGTTGTATGCGCAAGAGTCTTTCGGCGTCGATCTGCAAGAAACCGTTACGCGCTCGACACCACGACTATCGATCTGTGTCTGTCGGTATTTCCGTGGGCGGTGTTCCGCACGGCCAAGGCAGCCATCCAGCTGCATACGCTGCTTGATCTGCGCGGCAACATCCCCACCTTCATTCACATCAGTGATGGCAAGGTGCACGAGGTCAACATCCTCGACCAACTGCTGCCCGAGCCCGGGGCCTTCTACATCAGGGATCGTGGTTTCCTCGACTTCGAGCGCCTTTATCGCTTTCACGAAGCCGGCAGCTTCTTCGTGACCCGCGGCAAGTCGAACCTCAAGGTCCAACGCCGCTACTCGCATCCGGTCGATCGCACGACGGGGTTGATCTGTGACCAAAGTGTCGTCCTTACTGGCTTCTACTCGCACCAAGGCTTCGAGGCACCGCTGCGCCGCATCCGCTTCAAAGACCCCGAAACCGCCAAGACCCTCATCTTTCTGACCAACAACTTCGTCTTGCCAGCATTTACGATCACCGAACTATACCGCTGCCGCTGGCAAGTAGAGCTCTTCTTCAAATGGATCAAGCAGCATCTTCGAATCAAAGCTTTCTTCGGAACTTCGGAGAACGCGGTCAGGTCACAAATCTGGATCGCCGTCTCCGCCTACGTGCTGGTCGCCATCGTCAAAAAGCGATTGCATATCTCGGCCAGCCTGTATGAAATCCTACAGATCCTCAGCCCGACCATGTTCGAGAAAATCCCGTTGGATCAACTACTTGCACAAACGATAAGCGACAAAATTCAACCGGTTTTCGATAACCAATTGATTTTGTTCGCATAACGTTGGAACACTAATGTTGTATACATTGAACTTACGGCGAGAGGCGTTCGCTGAACGACGCGGTTTCTGTCACACGCTGTTGGGAACCGCGCCCACACATTTTTGACGGCTAATCGCAAACTCCTGATTTAACGCTGCGGGCTCAACCGAAAACTGACCCTCTACGGCTATTTTCATTCTTGACTTTCGCTTTTTGTTCGCCTATAGTCGGGGCGGTAGAGGAAACGGGAAACGGGTGGCGCGCCGCCTCCATTGCCGATTAGGCTCTCACGAGTTGGCCGCCGCCCGTTGAAAGTTCCGAGCCGTAAGCGGGGTGAGGGGTCGGCTGCAAGACGATCCCTCGATCCCGAGCCGATGGCATCATCGGCCAACGGCGATTCGCTCGGGAGACAGTATATGCATCCTGCTTCCCTGCATTGGCCGCTGGTGCGGTCACAGTTAACAGGAGCCGCCATGGACGTCTGTGTCGAAAGCGTATTCCCCAACCCAGCGGTTGAGGGCCGTTGTAGTGGCGGGTCTTTAGACCCGTCGCCGAAGCCGGACGCGCTGCAAACGGAACCGGCGGAAGAGAAAAATCCGTGGGCCGGCTGGTCCTGGCTCGGATGGTGCAAAAATTCGAATCCCAAAACTTCCAGCCCCAAAATTCCCAACATCGTCCACGTGGATGTGGACGCGTTTTTCGCGTCGGTCGAGCAGGTCTTGAATCCCCGGCTGCATGGAAAACCCGTGCTGGTGGGGCGCGGCTGCGTGGCTTCGGCGAGCTACGAAGCAAAATTCCTCGGCGTGAAAACGGCGATGGGCTTTCGTGAAGCGCTGCGCATCTGCCCGAAAGCCATCGTCGTCCCCGGACAGTACGAGCACTACGCCGATTTTGCCGAACGCGTGCGACGAATTTTGGAAACGTACACGCCTGCGGTGGAAACTGCGGCGCTGGACGATTTTTACCTCGACTTTGCCGGTACCGAGCGGCTGTATCCGGATTTTCCGGGAACCCTGCGCCGGCTGCAGATGGAAATTTTGAAGCGCACGGGGTTGAGCGTTTCGGTTGGCGCGGCGCGGACGAAAGTAGTGGCGTCCATCGCATCGCGCCTGGAGCGCCCGCGCGGCTTTCGCATCGTGACTCCCGGCGAAGAAGAAAACTTTCTGACGCCGCTGCCGGCGGAGAAATTGCATGGGATCGGCCATGTGCATGCCGGAATGCTGGCCGAGCGCGGCGTTACCACCATCGGGCAACTGCGCGAAGTGCCGAAACTCGCGCTGCAGGCTGCTTTCGGCGAAGTCATCGGCCAGCAGATCTGGGAACGCGCGCGCGGTCTCGACGGCCGCGAAGTGCTGCTGCCCTCGACGCCGAAATCCGTTTCGCGCGAAACCACCATCGAAGGCGGCACCATTGACACCGAGTTTCTCGGTGGCTTGATCGAATATTTGAGCGAGCGCATCGGCTCGACCCTGCGCGAATACGGCAAGCAGGCCCGCACCATCGGCCTGCGCATTCGCTATGTCGATCATTTTTCCGCGCACCAGACGGTGCGGCTCGGCAAGCCCACGAATGACGAGCGCGAGTTGCTCGCCGCGGCAAAAGAGCTGTTCGAAAAACTGTTCACGCGGCGCGTGGCGGTCCGGCTGGTGGGCGTCAACGTAACAAATCTCGAGGCCGATCTCCGGCAACACGAACTGTTCGACACGGATGCGAACCGGCGGTGGTATTTGAACCGCGGCCTCGATTCCGTCCGCGGCCGCTATGGCTGGAACGCCGTCTTCTACGGCAACGGCCTCGAACTCCGCGAACATTACGCCACCAAGCCCAACGGTCTGGTCCTCTCGACACCGTGTTTATCGCGGTAGTTTGCTGAAGTTTTCCCTCCCTTCCCTACCCCATTTGGATCTTTGAATTAACGAGCATGCCTGCTGAAAAGCGGGCATGCCGTCTTCCCTTTTCTAGACCGGGGCTTCCGTGTTCGTACATTTGCATTGTCACAGTCACTATTCGTTCTTGTGGGGTGTTGGGTCGCCCGAAGAGATCATCGCCGCTGCGGTGGAGCAGAAAATGCCGGCGGTGGCGCTGACGGATTTGAATGGTTTGTATGCGGCGGTGCCATTTTATAAGGCTGCTCAATCGGCTGGCATCAAGCCGATCGTCGGCGTGGTACTGGATGTCGAATTTGGTGCTTCGAACGACGCGTTTCGAAATTCGAAAAACGAAATTCAAAACTCGCAAAGCACACAACTAACGTTGCTCGCGGCGGACATGGAGGGCTACAGCAATTTGTGCCAGCTCGTGACGCTGCGGCATTTGGGCACGACGCAGCTGGCGCGGGATGTGGCTGCGGCGGCCGGAAGAGAAGGTGGCCGGCCGGTGACGTTACAGGAATTAGCGGAACACAGCCGCGGCGTAATGGCGCTGTACCCGATGCTGGCAAGATCGCGCGATGCGAGCAACCGTAGGGGCACGATACATCGTGCCCCTGCTCAACCAGAGGCCAATGCCCACGAGCAAGAAGCGTCTAGCACCAATCACCAGTTACCAATTACCAATCACTTTTCACGCCTCAAAGAGATTTTCGGCGACCGCTTGTACATCGAGGTGCAGATTCTGTCGCCGGGAGATCGGCGAACGCTGCGCGAGGCCGAACAGATCGGGCGCGAACTTAGCGTGTCGCTGGTTGCGACGAACAACGTGCATTTTCTGCGGCCGGAGGAGCATCTGCATCACCGCGCGGTGAACGCCATTCGAACGGGCGGATTGCTGACGACGGTGACCGCACCCGAAATTACGACAAGCGAAGCGTGGTTCAAATCTTTTGCGGAAATGCAGCGTATATTCCCCGACCATCCAGAATTATTGCAAGCAACGACGGAGATCGCGGACCGCTGCAATTTACAACTCGAACTCGGGAAAACCATTTTCCCAGAATTCAGCGTGCCGGAAGGTGAGTCGGCATTTTCGTATTTGTGGAAGCTGAGTTTCGACGGCGCGCGAAAACGCTACAAGCCCCTGCGCCCGGAAGTGCTTTCGCGGCTCACGCACGAACTGGAAGTGATCGAAAAGCTGCATCTGGCGCCCTATTTTCTGCTGGTATGGGACATTGTGGAGGAAGCGCGGCGGCGCGGAATTCCCGCAGTGGCGCGCGGCTCGGCGGCGAGTTCGATGGTGACGTATTGCCTGGGGGTTTCGCGGGTGTGCCCCATACGGTGGGGGCTGTACTTTGAAAGATTTTTGAACGAGCAGCGCGGCGATTGCCCGGACATTGATATCGATATTTGCGGCGCGCGCCGCGACGAGCTGCTCGATTATGTTTACGAACACTGGGGCGCCGAACACGTCGCGGGGGCTCGGCAAGAGCCCCACGTCGCGATGATCGGCAGCTTCATCACTATGCATGCGCGGCTGGCGGTGCGCGAAGTGGCAAAAGTATTCGGCGTGCCGCCGGGCGAAGTGGATCGATTCACGAAGCGGCTCCCACACCGGCCGGTGCGGGAAATTCTGACGGCGATTCGCGATTTGCCGGAGTGCCAGGATCTTCCCGTAGACGACGAACCGTGGAAAACCATTCTGCAAGTGGCGTTGCGTCTCGACGATGCGCCGCGGCACCTGGGGATTCATCCCTGCGGAACGGTGATTTCCGCGCGGCCGCTGACGCGGTTGGCGCCGCTGGAGCGCGCCACGAAAGGGATCGTCGTAACGCAATACGACATGAACGCCGTCGAGGCGCTCGGGCTGATCAAGATGGATTTGCTGGGCCAGCGCGGCTTCACAACGATGTCGCTGGCGCTGGACAACATCGAGAAGAACGAAGTTAAGGAGAGAAAGGAGGTAAAGGAAGTAGAGGAGAAAAACAATGTTGCACCCGATGGAGTGACGCCAAGGCCGAAAGCGCGAGAGATCAATTTCGATGCGATACCGGAAAACGATCTCGCGACTTGCGATGTCATCGCCACGGGCCGGACGATGGGTGTTTTTCAGATCGAGTCGCCGGCGATGCGCGGACTGCTGCGCATGATGAAAGCGCGGACGCTGGAAGAAATTGCGCAAGCGCTGGCGCTGATCCGGCCGGGAGCGTCGGAGTATGGTTCGAAAGAATTATTTGTGAAGCGGCTGCGCGGCGAGGAAGAAGTCAAATACGCGCACCCTTCGCTGGAAACAATTTTAGGCGACTCACGCGGTGTATGCATTTTTCAGGAGCAGGTGATGCAGATCTCGCAGGCGCTGGGGAGCATGACGCTGGCAGAGGCGGACCTGGTGCGGCGGTCATCTGCAAAATTCGCCGGGCGGCGTGACCTCGACCGCTTGCATGGAAAATTCCTGCAAGCCGCGGGAATGATGGGGCTGAACGAAGCACAGCGCGAAGAAACGTGGATGATGGTGGAGAAATTCGCCGGCTTCGGTTTCTGCAAAGCACACGCGGCGACGTATGCGGACATTTCCTACCGCATGGCCTATCTGAAAACGCACCACACGGCGGAGTTTCTTGCGGCCATGTGCAGCGCGGGTGCGGGGTTCTATCACGTGTCGGCGTATGTGGAGGAGGCCAAGCGCTGGGGCATCGGGGTGCGGCTGCCATCGGTGAATCATTCGCGAATGGAATATACGGCGGACAATGGCGAGGACGGAAAGCGCGCGCTGCGTGTCGGGTTGATGCAGGTGAAAGGCCTGCGCGTCGAAACGATGACGACGATGGTGCAGGCGCGGGAAGAAAACGGAGCGTTTCGCTCGCTCGAAGATTTTCTGCAGCGCGTGCCGGTGGAATGCGATGAGATCCACGCGCTGATCAAGTGCGGAGCATTCGATGAAATGAGCGATGAAGCAGGCCAGAGGACGCGGCCGGAGTTGCTCTGGCACTGGAATCTGTTGCAGGCGGACAAAGGTATACAGGCAAGTGCATCGGTGGCAATGGGAGCGGGACAGGGATGCATGCCGGCCCTTTTTTCGACGGAAGAAAAAAGCGGACAGACAAGAATGTCTGTCCCACAGTACACGCCGGAGCAGAAGCTGCGATACGAGCGAGAAATCCTCGAGGTTTGCGTGAGCGGGCATCCACTCGATTTTCTGCCGCGCAACGGCGAGGTCTGGAGCGATGAGCTGCAGAGTTTGCGCGGGAAGCGCGTAACGCTGTGCGGCTGGGTGGTGACCTACCGCCATGTGGGAACAAAAAACTACCGCAACATGATGTTCGTGACGCTGGAGGATCAGCGCGGCATGTATGAAGTGGTGCTCTTCCCCGACGCCTACGACCGCTATGGCGGTCTGGTGTTCGAGACGCGGACGATGCGCGTGACCGGGCGCGTCGAACCGGATGGTCAGATCAAGGGGGAGAAGCTGGAGGCGTTGAAGAAATGACTTGTGGCGGTTGGCGAAATCATCCGAAGACTGTGATGAAGGCAATATGAACTTCATGATTCACCCAAAAAAACGAAGCACGGAATCCGTAGCGGAGCCGGAGGCCGGGCGGCCGGCGGGGAGCGGCGAAGAGTGGCTGGGGCGGAACCGCAGCTCGAAGCGGAAGCTTTGGGAACGGCTGAACCCGCGGAGCCGTAAGCAGATTCGCGTGCTGGCCGAGGCACTGGCGCTTCAGCAGACACACGCACAATTGCCGGAACCATTGCGCGCGCGGCTGAGCACGGCGATCGACGAATTGGAGCGGCATCTGGCGCGGCTCCGGGCGCTGCTGCTGGAGGTAGCACGACGGACACCACGCGGCGAGTGAAGGTTGCGGCGCACCGGTGGCGGCGGGATAATTTCCTCATGACTGTCTTCCACAAGCGCGCTGCCCTCTTCGCTGCCGCATTCTTGCTGATGATTTCCGCGAATGCGCTAACTGCGCGTGCAGACGAGATTCAGCTGAAGGATGGCAAGAAGCTGTACGGCGTGATCGTGGCTTACGAAGACAACATGTTCAAGGTCAAGACGGACTACGGATTCGTCCTCGTCGAAAAAGACAAGATTGCGAAGATTATTCCATCGACGCCGGCGTCAAAATCGGAACCGCAACCAGCGGCGAAGAAAGATGTCCCTCCAGCTAGGCCAAAGCCCGCAGGCGATTCCCAACCGCAGACAGAGCCGGCGGTGGGATCTTCAGCGGACGCGCCAACAACGGCGACAAACACCAGTGAAAAGTCCGCGAGCTCGGGCACGCCGAAAAAGACTGATAAAGCTGCGCCCAAAGTCACCAACGTGGTTGTCAAGCCTGAACTGCCAGCAGGGGCTCCCGCAGGGAATGTAGCGGCACCGGCAATCAAAGGATCCGCAAACGCGCCCGCGAATAGTCCAACGGCAATCGGCGCGGCGCCGGCTCCTCCGAAAGAACCCGAACTGCCGGCGAATCGTGAAGAAATTCAAGGCAATCTCTACACGAATTTCACACACGGCTTTCGCATGTACAAAGCGCCGAGCTGGAGCATGATCGAAGAGGCACGCAGCGCGCTACCGAACGCCATCGTGGCCATGGGCACGTCGAACGAATCCACGCTGATGGTGGTTGGCGAAGAAAGCACGAAAGAACCGCTGGACGCAGCTGCCGCGGGCGTGGAAAGGCGGCTGCATGATGTTTATGCGAAGTACCAGCGAATTTCGCAGCGCAAGACGGTGGTTGGCGGACTGCCGGCGGTGGAGTATCAGTATCGCGGAACGGCGGATGACCACGATTGGTCAGGAAAGCTCGTCGTCGTCGCGCGCGGTAAGGACATTCTGACGATACTGGGAATGACCTACGCCGACACGGACCTGATTCAGATCCAGGAGAATGTGATCGCGCGGGCGATTGCGAGCCTGGATTTTAATGTGCATTAGGGCAGCGATCAGTGATCAGGGATCAGAGAACTGAGATCAGAAAACAAAGATCAGAGAATAGAGAGCAACACCGCCGGGCGTGGGGGAAGATAAGATCAAGGCCGCGGTATTACAACTGTTGGCGGCGCTGCAAGAGAAGTTCGGGAAGGCGGTCTTAAGGAGGCTGAGCCGTTTTGAAGTTTACGTTCATGACCTAAAGCGAGTTGCAGCGATCGATCCCGGCGGGCAGAGTTGCGAATTTCGTGACGCGAATGCGGAGAACGCAGTCAGCGCGCGGTACACAATGTGCAGCCAAGTATTGTGGTATACGTCCGCGCATACCTGGGGCTGGGGGACTACGGCGGTGTCCGGGATGTATCTGGACCGGGAATTCAAGAACAAGGGCGAAGACAAGCTGCTAAATCGCGCGATCGACGCACTTTCAACAGATTTGTACGACTTCAGCAGTCCAAAGCGAGCGCTGCGTACACTTGGTTTTTTCTGGGCCAAAAAGTTTGAACTGCTTTACCGGTATTTGGGATCCTCTGCTCCCTTATCGATTCCCTAAAGTGGGACCGGTGCTTTGCCGCCTCACAATGTCGTGCCACCTTCCTCGTCGGCATGAAGCTGGACCTCAAGAATAAGCCAGAGTTTAGTAGCAAAGTACGCTCGATTGCGGATGGCCGTCCGTGTAAGGACGATGCGGCGGCTTCACCGGGTTCGTGTAGCTGTGTTCGCGGATTAGCTAGTCCGATGAGGGCCTGGGCGGCGCGGGGAGGCTGCGGTCGCGGCACGAGATTCGAACCACCACCGCACAGCCGGAATTCTTGGCTTTTCACCACACGCTGCTAGCTGGCGGCGGCAGCGGACTCGGCGGGTTCGGCTAGTTTGCGGTGCTCGCGGATCAGGCCGATGAGGGCCTGGGCGGCGCGGGGGAGGCTGCGGTCGCGGCGGTAGACGAGGCCGAGTTCACGCCAGAGGTCCACACCCTCAACCGTAAGCAGCTTCACTTCGCCGGCTTTAACATAGTCTTTGGCAAAACTCTCGCTAATGATGGAGAGGCCGGCATCGGCGGCCACGAAGCGCTTGATCATGCCGATGCTCGGCAACTCCATGGCCACGTGAAGGCGCGAGCGGTAGGGCCGAAAGAGCTTATCGAGCACCTGGCGTGTAAAACCGGTGCGCGGAAAGATTAGCGGCTGCCCGGCGACTTCTTCGAGGGTGATTTTGGCGCGATGGGCGAGCGGGTTGCGCGCGCTGACCATGAAACGCAGCCGGTCGCGATAGATGGGATGCACTTTCAAGGTTGGCGACTTGATGGGCATGGTGACGATGCCCACGTCGACGGAGCCGTCTTCCACGCGCTGCAGAATCTTGTGGCTGAAATTGCGGTAAATGCTGATATGCACCAGCGGATAGCGCCGCTGAAATTCCGCAAAAATGTTGGGAAGCAGGTAGAGGCAGGTGGCTTCGTTGGCGCCGAAAACGATAGGGCCCTGCACGACGTTGCCGCGGTCCGCGACAAACTGGATGGATTCATCGCGCAGGCGAAGAAGCTTTTCCGCGTATTCGAATAGAACGACACCGGCGGGAGTCAGCTCGACGGACTTGGCGGACCGGTCGAGGAGACGGGCCTTGTAGGCCTGCTCCAACTGGCGGATTTGCGCGCTAACAGCGGATTGCGAGCGGAATACTTTCTGGCCCGCGCGGGAGAAACTCTTGAGCTTAGCGACGTATACGAAAGTAGTGAGTTGATCGAAGTCCATAGTCAGAACGCCCGGCAAGGATTATAACGGATTCTTCTTGCCGGAGGCGGAGCGATTATTTTTCCTTTCAGGCGTGAAGCGCTGTTTGCGAGATGGGCGCCGCTATCGGTGCCGTCAAAATATCAAGACGGTGCTTAAACTGAGCAAGAATGGGGCTCCAGGTGGCTTCGACGGTTCCCTGAAAATGAATCGGCTGAACGCGGACCAGCGGGAGCGCGCCACGGCGAGAGAGCAGGCGCGCGGCACGCGGACTGGCCGTGAAGTGCACATGCTCCTTGAGTGAGCGCCGCAGCCAGGCCTGTTCATCGGTGTCGGTCTCAGCGATGGTCACAAAATCGCGGTGGAGGACATCTTCGGCTTCCGCACGGAGCACATAGGCGAGACCG
>Ga0210408_10001618_pt1 | contig 23247 bp, 17 predicted proteins | sample IncBWH4MmetaG_FD_155471 | JGI IMG/M metagenome (GOLD analysis project Ga0210408, IMG submission 155471) | Forest soil microbial communities from Barre Woods Harvard Forest LTER site, Petersham, Massachusetts, United States - Inc-BW-H-4-M | ecosystem: Environmental > Terrestrial > Soil >...
TTCAAGCTGGAGGATGGTGCGTCAACCATCTACCGCGAAGGCAACTCCCGTTACATTGCGATCAAGTACAGCGTCCGCGGACGCGATCTGGGCAGCACGGTGCGAGAGGCGATCGACGAAGTCCACACCAAAGTGAAGCTGCCCGAGGGCTACCACCTGGACTGGACCGGCGAATACGAGAGTCAGCAACGCGCCAACCGGCGCCTGGCATTCATCGTGCCGATCACCATCCTCCTGATGGCGTTCATTCTCTACTCGGCGTTTCAGTCGTGGAAATGGGTGGGCTTGATCCTGGCCGTGGTGGGCTTGTCGCCGCTCGGAGGATTGGCGAGTCTGCTGCTGACCGGAACACACTTCAGCGTGTCGTCGGGCCTGGGATTTCTGGCGCTGGTCGGCGTGTCGGTCGAGATTGGCGTGATCATGGTGGAATACATCAACCAGTTGCGCGTGCGCGGGCGTTCCGTGCGTGATGCCGCCAAGGAAGGCGCTTCCCTGCGCCTGCGCCCCATCATGATGACCATGCTGGTGGCGACCCTGGGATTACTACCCGCCGCAATGTCGCACGACATCGGGTCGGATTCGCAGCGCCCGTTCGCCATCGTGATTGTGGGCGGGCTGATCGTGGAGCTGTTTATCAGCATCATTCTGCTGCCGGCGCTGTACGTGTTCTGGGCACGTCCGGATGATCTGCTGCCGCCCGCCGAGTCGGGATTCGTGGAGGAGTAGGGATCACCAGAGAATTGCCGGAAAATGAAATGAGACGCGGCGAACCGCGTCTCTACCGGAGGGTTCTAATGGGCCGAACTACCTAGCTAATGGGGGAGGGCTCGCGGGCAGCGTCAACCGCGAAGCTGGCGAATAATAAGAGTCCCGAGGTGATGTTGGTCTCATTCCTCTCGGCCAGTAGCTCGCGTTAGACCCTCGTCGACCTGCTCTCGTCGCTTCCTTGCGGGTTACAACGCGCGATCTCGACTCGGGCTCCGGGCTTACCGCCAACCGGATAAATCAGTCCAACGCCTCGGGACTCTATCTTGCCTCCAGCTCTCGTTCCTGTTCTCCTCGACCAGCGCTTTGCTATAGACCCTTGCTGACCTTCTTGCCCCTCTTTCGAGAAGTGAGTGATCGCGCTTGAGCCCCGGACGCTGCACCAATCGGCAAAACTTTCAGAACGCGCCGAAGAACGAGTGTCTTTTTACGCTCTTTAATTTTGCAGTCAATCAAAACCGCACGAATTTATCCCCTGTAGAATCAATCGAGTGCAGCCCATTCACAAGCCTCTGCCGGATTTTGGTGCAACGGGAGCGATAGTTTTCGCAAGCCCTCCCGCACTTTGCCCGTCTTTTCTGGCATTGCCCGGACGAGACCTCGCTTTGCCCGCGCGCGCACGCCGTTTTCCGCTTGTGGAAATCTCGTCACTATCCCGTAACCACGCATGTTTCGAGAATTCACAGGCGGCGGCACCGACGGGCCGGCGGGCAGCCTCGGGCTACGGAAATCTCCTGTGAAACTGTACAATTCGCATTTTCCTGACAGGGGGAGGATCGCCCGTGGGGCTGAAACTTCGGTCATTGCTTCTGTCTGCCGCGATTGTTTTCGCAGTGGGCGCTGCTGCCCAGAGCGCGGAGGAGCGCACGGCGCGCCATTTCGCGTTGATCCGCGAGAATCCTTCCCTCCTGCTGCCCTTTCTCCGGGAAATGCCCAAGGGGGGCGATCTGCACAACCACCTCGGCGGCGCCATTTATGCCGAACGCTGGATTGACTACGGCGCGCAGGACAATTTGTGCGTCGATCGGACGAGCTCAAACCTGCTGCCACCGCCCTGCGATGCCTCCTGCGCCAAATACACGGCCAAGCCGCCCGTGAGCTGCGCTTACGGAGACCACGTGCTTTACAACCAGCTGGTGGATGCGTGGTCGATGCGCAATTGGAACCGGGCCGAAGACTCTGGCCACGATCACTTCTTTGCCACCTTCGACAAGTTTAATCTGGCATCGCTGAATAGCGTGGGCAGCCAACTGGCCGAAGAAGCCTCCCGCGCCGCCGCCGATCACCTGCAATACGTCGAACTGATGCATACCGCGGACGGAATGCAGTCGGCTCAGCTCGGGGCGAAACTCGGCTGGGACGATGACTTCGGCAAGATGCGCGACCAGTTGCTGGCCGGCGGGCTCAAGGACGTGGTGGCCAATACCCGGGAGGCGCTCGACCGCGACCTGACGAAGCAGCAGCGGAACCTGCACTGCGGCGCGCCTGAGGCCGATCCCGGCTGCCGGGTGACGATGCGCTTTTTATACCAGGTGCTTCGTGGCTTGCCGCGCGAGATGGTGTTCGCCCAGATCCTTTTGGGATTTGAACTGGCCCAGGCCGATCCGCGTTTCGTCGGTCTGAACCTGGTCATGCCGGAAGATTGGTACGTGCCGATGCGCGATTTCGATCTGCATATGAAGATGCTCGATTATCTGCACGGCCTGTATCCGAGGGTTCATATCACTCTGCACGCAGGCGAATTGGCCATGGGGCTGGTGCCTCCGGAGGGGCTTGCGTTCCACATTCGCGAGTCGGTGGAGAAAGGGCACGCGGAACGGATTGGCCATGGGGTCGACGTCATGAACGAACTCGATGCCCTTGGCCTGCTGCAGGAAATGGCGCAGCGTAAAGTGGCCGTCGAGATCTGCCTTACCAGCAACGACCTAATCCTGGGGGTGGAGGGCGAGAACCATCCCTTGCCGGCATACATCAGCCACGGCGTGCCCGTGGCGCTGGCGACGGATGACCAGGGGGTCTCTCGTTCCGACATGACGCATGAGTATTTACGAGCGGAGCAGACCTATCACTTTTCTTATACCGACCTGAAGCGTATGGCGCGGCAAAGCGTGGAACACAGCTTCCTGCCGGGGGAGAGCTTGTGGCGCTCGGGCGGTAATTTCCAGGCGGTTGCCGCTTGCACCGCGGACCGTCCCGATGCTGAGAACAATTCCGCCGCGTGCCAGAAGTTGTTAGACGGCAGCGAACGCGCCCGAGTGCAGTGGGAGTTGGAAGAAGCGTTTGCGAGTTTTGAGAAGAAGTATTAGGCGTAGGGTTTGGGCTATCCATTGCTCTGTGTCCTCTGTGGTTGACAAGGGGTTTGCATGCCGAACGATGATCTGTTTTCGCGGACAGATTCAGCCGCGCAGTTCCTGCTCTCGCGGGCGCGCATCGCGCCGAAAATCGGACTCGTGCTGGGTTCCGGGCTGGGCGCCTTCGCCGACCAACTCTCGGACGCCAGCCGCATCCCCTACGCGCAAATTCCCGGGTTCCCCCGATCCACCGCCATCGGACATGCCGGCCAGATGGTGATCGGCAAAGCCGCGAACGTTCCCGTCGCCGTCATGCAGGGGCGCGTGCATCTATACGAAGGCTACTCGATTCAGGAAGTCGCCTTTCCGATGCGCGTGTTCGGGCGCCTGGGCATTGGCGCCGTCGTGATCACCAACGCCGCCGGAGGAATCAATCTGAAATATCAGCAGGGCGTTCTAGTCGCGATCACGGACCACATCAACCTCCAAGGACACAACCCGCTCGTCGGTGCGAACGACGACCGCTTCGGCGTGCGCTTTCCTGACATGACCCAGGCCTACTGCCGCTCCTACGCGAAGGCTGCGCGGGAAGAAGCCGCGAAACTGGGCATCGCTCTCGAAGAAGGGATTTATGCCGGCTTGCTGGGGCCCAGCTATGAAACCCCCGCCGAGATTCGTTATCTTCGCACCATCGGCGCGGACTTGGTAGGGATGTCAACCGTGGCGGAGGTCATCGCTGCCCGCCACATGGGAATCAAGGTGCTCGCGATCTCCTGCGTCACCAACATGGCTGCGGGAATCCTCGATCAGGTTCTCAGCCACCGGGAAGTAATGGAAACCGGCGAGAAGGTCCGCGTCCAGTTCGAGGCCCTGCTGAAGGCCGTGCTGCCACGGATCGCGTCCGACCTGGGCTAGCGGCCCTGTGAAAACGGTTTTTGCGGAGGCCCCGGCTTCAGCGCTCCTACAGAGAGCCGAGTGACCCGCCCCAGCGCCTAAAGGCACATCGATGAGCGGGCCTTAGGACGCGCCTGCAGGCGCGCCCTGATACGAACCAATCGTCTTACGCCAAGCCTTGGATCTTATTTCGCCCGCGGGATCCTAAACCTCACCGGCGGCTTGATCCCGTACACATCGGCAAAGCTGGCCTGGTTCACCGCGAGCGCAAAGTATCCCCGCGAATCGATATAGATCAGCGGCTTCTTGAGCGGGACGTCGCTGAAGGTATTCACGAACGGGAGATCGATCTTCATATCACCGAGTATCATCGGGACACTCTGGCCGCGCTGGTATCCCAGCTTCAGAAAGTCGTCGACCGCGACGTTCGTGATCAGGTTGCCGAACGGGCCATCGGTGGCAATGACTTCTCCGTGCAACCCTTGGTCGTCGATTTTGACCGCCTCCAGGTCAAGACGCACCAGAGACTTCACATCGAGTGCCGGACCCACCTGGATCCAATCGTCGCCGCGGGCCAGGTGCGCTCCCGCGGGAGAAAAAATGTCGCGCCCATGAAATGTGGACGACAGGGCCTTCCCGTACATCCAATTCGTATTCGTGATTTCGCGCGCGCCTTCCAGACCGTCGCGATCGGCCACCATCGTGATCAGCCCATTGTCGGGCAGAACGAAGTATTGTCCGCGTTTCGACTTGATGATCACAGCTTTGCGCTTGCTGCCAACTCCGGGGTCGATCACCGTGACGAAGACCGTTCCCGCCGGGTAGTAGGGCGAGGCGCCCTCGAGAAAGCGCGCGCCGTCAAGAATCGAAAAGCGATTCACCTGGTGCGACAAGTCCACCACGCGCACAGAGGGCAGCACGGAGTACATGACGCCCTTGCAGATGGGGACAGCGTCGTCCACGGTGCCGAAGTCCGTCATGAACACGATCGTGGGCGGATACTTGGCATCCTGCGGGTAGGCGGGGATCGCCACTGCGGCGAGAGTCAAAACCACCACTATCCACAGAATAAGCTGGTGCGCGCCAGCCCACAGATTCCTCATTGAACCTGCCTCCGAAGGAGATCGCTAGTTTCGATTTGAGCTCAAGTAGAACCGCCCATGCCGGTTCGACTCGATGAAAGACACTTCGTTTTGCGTGATCCAGCATTGTAATCGCTGGGGCAGTCTACCGGAAACACCCCCTCAGGTCTGATCGACGGCTGCGGCACGCGCAGCGAAAGTGTTTCCAGCGCAGCATGCTGCAGTGAATCCCCGGCGCGGCTATAATCTGCGGTGCTTCATCCTTGGACACGATCAGGAGGCTTTGCATGGCCGGTGCCATCCCCGAAAAGTACACGGACCTGTTCCAGAAACGCGCCTTCGCCAATCTGGGCACGCTCATGCCCGACGGACGCCCCCAAGTCACGCCGGTTTGGTGCGACTTTGACGGCGAGCACGTGATTTTCAACTCCGCCAAGGGTCGCCAGAAAGACCGCAACGTGCGCCGCGACCCGCGCGTCTCGCTCGCCATCAGTGATCCGGAGAACCCTTACCGCTACCTCGAAATCCGCGGTCGGGTGGTGGAAATTACCGAACAGGGCGCCAACGACCACATCGACAAGATGGCCAAGAAATACCTGGGCGTGGATAAGTATCCGTACGGGCAACCCGGCGAAGTGCGCGTGATGTACAAGGTGAAGCCGGAACACACCACCACCATGGGCTAGCGGATTTCGTCCGATCACGGGAACCTCGAGAATTTCATGCTCACCACCCCAGACGCCGCCAGTACCTCGCTTGATCTCGCCTGGATCCGCTCCCAGTTCCCTTCCTTTGCCGAGAAGGTGAATGGCCATCCAGCCGCCTACCTTGATGGTCCGGGCGGTACGCAGGTTCCGCAGCGCGTGATCGACGCGATCAGCGACTACCTGAAGCGTTCGAATGCGAATACCAACGGGGCCTACGCGAGCAGCCAGCGTACCAACGAAACCATCGCAGCCGCGCGCTCGGCCATGGCAGATTTCTTCGGTTGCGACTGCGATGAAATCGTATTCGGCTTCAACATGACGTCACTGACGTTTGCCATGAGCCGTGCGATTGGGCGGGAACTAGGCCCGGGCGATGAGATCGTGCTCACGCTGCTCGACCACGACGCCAACTTCTCCCCGTGGCAGGCGCTCGAAGAACGTGGCGTGACCATCCGGCATGTCGCGATCAACCCGGCGGATTGCACCCTCGACATGAACGATCTGGCACGCAAGATCAACCGCCATACCCGGCTGGTCGCGGTCGGATATGCGTCAAATGCCGTGGGAACGATCAACAACGTGAAAGAGGTCGTGCACTGCGCACACGCCGTAGGAGCTCTCGCCTACATCGATGCGGTTCACTATGCGCCGCACGGTCCCATCGATGTGCGGGCGCTCGATTGCGACTTCCTGGTCTGCTCGAGCTACAAATTCTTTGGACCGCACATGGGAGTCCTTTACGGAAAGCGCGAGCACCTGAAGCGACTGCATCCCTACAAGGTGCGCGCCAACACGAATGAAAGTCCGTATCGGTGGGAGTGGGGAACCTTAAACCACGAGTGCATCGCGGGCATCACGGCCTGCGTTGACTACATCGCAGAGATCGGACGGCGGATCAGGCCGTCGGTTCGGTCGCGCAGGGCGGCCATCCTCGCGGCTTACGAAGAAATCGTGCAGTACGAGCGTGGCTTGTGCGTGCGCTTACTGCTGGGGATGAAAACCATTGCGGGGTCGAAGGTCTATGGCATTACCGATCCCGAGCGATTTGACCGCCGCTGTCCGACCATCGCGCTACGCATTGAGGGATTCACTCCGCTGGAGCTGGCGACTCGCCTGGGCGAACGCGGATGCTTCACCTGGGATGGCAACTACTACGCGCTGAATCTGACTGAGCAACTGGACGTCGAGAAAGACGGTGGCTTCCTCCGCATCGGGCTCTTTCACTACAACACGGTCGAGGAAGTTGACCGCCTGCTCGCAGCGCTGCGAGAGATTGTCGCAAGCTAGTTTCCACACCTTCACGGCCGGAGCGCAATCGTAATTCCGCGCCCGAACTCGATCACAAACCCGAGAACCAGGATTGCGGCGACGGAAATCCACGCGAAGCTCCGGCTTATTCCGTCCAGAGGAAGGCCGGGGACGATTCCTTTCGGAATGTAGTAGCGGAACCACAGGAATCCGCTATACGCGCCAGCCGTCGCGGGCAGCGCGGATTGCCACAGCAACTGGATTCCGATCGGATTGAACAGTCCCGACCCGCCAATGAGCAGGATTGCGGAAACATAGGGAAGGATCGTCAACCTGCGCAAACGGGCATCGTCGGGCGCAATCCCTAACTCGCGGACAAACCCGACTCCCCCCAGCAGCACAGCTCCGTAGTAGGCGGCAATTCCAATCACTCCGAGCAACGTCCGCCAGGCCCAGTGGGGATGCATTCCCGCAATCACCTGCGCCCAGTCTCCGAAGTCAGTGACCCCCGAGAAGAAGAAATATCCGGTCCCGTCAAACAGGTTGAAGGCGCAACTGATGAGCAGGAAGAAGCGGGTTGCGGCTGAGCGATTTGCGGCGCGTCGCAGAGCCAGCCACAGCAACAGGCCGGCCGCGAGATTTACCAGAGTGCCCCCCGCCGCCACCAGTCGCGAGTCGAATTGGCTGGACCACGCCACCGTCGAGAGTACCCCCGACTTGGCTCCGGTCAGCACCGCCAACAACGCGTGGCCGACGCCCTCATGCAGCACGTCGGCGAGCATGGCCGCAAGCGCGCTGATCGCACATACGGTCAAGACGTCGTCCTTCAGCGGAGGCACGGCCGTTGTCGTAGACATAACGGTGGCGGGTAGAGACGGGGCAAGCCGGGTCTCTACCCAAACTTCTTCCGCAAGGTCTTGAACCCTTCAAGCAGGTCGAAACTCCGCCACGTCGCCAGCCTTCGCCATCAGGACCACCTTGGCCATCCCGACGAACAGCCCGTGCTCGACTATGCCGGGCGTCTCGCTGAGCTTCCAGGCCAGAGTCCCCGGGTCGGGAATCTGGCCGAAATGGCAATCCAGAATGTGATGGCCTTCATCGGTGACGTAGGGCTTCCCGGCCGCGTCTTTTCGCTGGGTAACGCTGGCACCCAACTCGGCGATCTTCTTTATGACCAAAGCCTCGGCAAAACCGATCACTTCGACGGGCACAGGGAACTTTCCCAGCACCGACACCTGTTTGGAGGAGTCAGTGACGATAACTAATTTTTTTGTGGCTGAGGCCACGATCTTTTCCCGCAGCATCGCGCCGCCGCCGCCCTTGATGAGATTGAGCAGCGGATCGAATTCATCGGCGCCGTCGATGGTGACGTCGATTGCCTGACATTCGTCGAACGTCACGAGCGGAATCCCGAGTTGTATGGCGAGGTCGCGGGAAGCGATGGAAGTCGGGATCCCGCGGATCTTCAGGCCCGCCCGGACTCGATCGCCGATGTAGCGGATCGCCATGGTCGCGGTCGAACCGGTGCCGAGGCCGACGATCTGACCGTCTTGAACGTATTTCAAACTAGCCCGAGCCGCGGCTTCCTTCTCCGCCTCATTCGCCATGAATCAGTGCCATCCCGTTTCGATGTAGATGAGATAACCGCCAAGGGCCAGGCCGAAGAGCGCAGTCACCACCGCCACCAGGTCGATGACGAATCCGGCTGGTTCGAAGTTGCCGCTGTCCAGTTGCGTCCGGGTGCGGCGGTAGCGCGCCAGGCCGGCTAGCGTCAACAGCACGCCCGCCACGATCGAAATCATGCCAAACCAAACCGAGATTCCGGTCGTTTGCAGTGGTTTGCCCTGCATGATGCTGAACTGGCGAATGGCGATCGAGAAGCGCCCGATGGCAAAGCCGAAAACCACGATCGCGATCCCGGTACGCACCCACGCCAGGAAGGTGCGCTCGTTGGCCAGGTGGTCGCGCGCTCGGTTGGGATTATCGGGCATGCGGGCGGCAGTGCCGGATGATTATTCCACAGCTTTCTGGATCAGCGCTCCTGCTCCCGCCAGATTCGCCACCAGGTTCGCAGGAATCCCGTGGCGTTGCTGCAGGTACTCGGGGCGGTTCTGCGTAATCCAGACCTTCCCCTGATCATCCTCCCAGACCAACGCCTTGAGCGGCAGGTCGATCGCCACCGAGGGCGCAGCCAGCATCACCGGCGTGCCTCCCTTGGGACTACCGAAAATCAAGAGTTGCGTCGGATGCATTTCCATCCCAATTTTTGCCGCTTCCCCGCTGTGGTCCACTCGCGCAAAGATGGTCAATCCCTTGGATTTCAGGATTGCCTCCAGCCGCTGCAGAGTCTCGGCAACTGAGTACGGGCTGGCAGTATGAATCAAGCCATGGTTCATTGCATCCTCACTACGAGCTTACGGGCAGGTACAGGAAGTCATCATCTTGCCGAGGATTTCCTTGAGCAACTTGCCGGCCACCGTGGCCGTGAGTTCGGAAACGTCCCGGCTGGGGTTGTACTCCACGATGTCGGCGCCGACGATGGTCGCGGTGATCGAATGCAGGTGTTCGATCACCTCGCGCACCGACATGCCCCCCGGTTCCCGGTGCGATACCCCGGGGGCGAAGGCCGGATCAAGCACGTCCATGTCGAACGAGACGTATACCGGGCACCAGGTCTTCACCTCTTCCAGAGCGCGCTGGTGACCGATCTTGTAGACTTCGACCCCGAACCGCTTGACCTGGTTCTCCTGCTGAGCATTCATGGTGCGGATTCCCACTTGGATGAGTCGCTTGGTTAGCTTTTCTTCCATGATCCGCGCAAAGGGCGATGCATGGGAATGCCGGCTGCCCTGGAATTCATCATAAAGATCCGGATGGGCATCGAAGTGAATCAGCGTCAGGTCTTTAAATTTCCGGCCGAACGCCCGCAGGATCGGGTAGGTGATGGAGTGATCGCCCCCCAAGCAAACCGGACGCTGGCGCTTCTCGAGCAAATCGTCGACCGCCTGCTCGATCGCCGGGAAGGGATCGCCCTCGGTGAATCGCAGGTCGCCGGCATCGCGATACGCGCCCTCGACCCCCACGTCGACGCCCAACTCGCTCCACATGTTCGTGGCATCGCTGCGCAGAGCATCCCGGATCAGCGGCGGCGCCGCGGCCGAGCCGCGCTTGTAGGACGAATTCGCATCGAACGGAACGCCCAAGAGCGTGGGCGCTCCCCACGGCAGTTTTGCCTTTGACGTGCTGGACATGGAGCCGACCTCGAAGGTCCCAATAACCTTACACCCTCCGTGCCGGCTTCCGCAGCCCCAGCGATTCCCTCGCCTTAGGCAAACCCGTTCTCAAGCGTGAAGGCAAGACGGGCGCCAGCCCGAAGAATTTCTCCGGTTGACGCCCTCTTGTTCCTGCAACTCATCCATGCGGCAACGGATCGCCGACGGTTTTATTCATCTCCGAAGTTGAACAGGTCCATCAAGTCGCCGATGGCTGGGCTGTTCAGTGGCACGTACGGGTTGCCTTTGCTCGCGTTGGGATTCGGATAGTTGTCGCGACTGCGTTTGGTCAGCGGCGCCAGATCCCAGTTCGCTTCGATGAACTTCAAAATCGAAACGTGGTCGGTGTAGGTGTGGGAAATGTGGCCAGCCTTGGTCCAGGGCGAGACCACCAGCGTCGGAATGCGGGTCCCGTCGCCGAAGAAATCCAGCGGCTGAATGTAGCCCGAGTCCCAGTAGCCGCCGCCTTCGTCGAAGGTCACGACGATGGCGGTGCTCTGCCATAGGTTCGGGTTGGCCCTCACCCCGTCAACGATCTTCTTCACGAAGCCTTCGAACAGGTTCAGCTTGGAAGAAGCGGGATGGCCGTCGAGGTAGCCATCGGGTTTCACGTAGGAGACCGCCGGCAGGGTTCCATCTTTGATCGCCTGGTAGAGCGCGGTGGTGTCCTGGTTGTGGGCCCGCCCGGACGCGCTCGTCATGATCGCGGTCGAGTACTGGAATGGGTTGCAGATGTTGCAGTAGGTGTTATCGGGGGTGACGTAGTTGTTGTCCGGATTGGCCAGGTAAGTGCTCCACTGGTCGCCGTAGAACGCCCACGAGATGTTGTTCTCAATCAGCGCATCGCCGATGTTGCGCAGGGTTGACGGCGGGATGGTGAACACGGTTTCGTTCGGGTTGGTAATGTCGGCGTATGCGCTGCGGCCGTCGCCGTAGTAGCCGGGGTTGTAGTTGTTCAGCAGGTAGTAGTGACCCTTTTGGCAGCGCGGATCGATGGGGCGCGGCAGTGACTTCAGGTAGCTCACCACCTGGCTGACACCGGCGGCATCGCTGTCGGAGCATTCGCTGTAGGTGCCGCCGCCGGAGGAGGCGGAACCGTAGGAACCGCTCCCGTAGCCGTCTTCCGTGTACCAGTTGTTGGTTCCGACCTGCGGGTTCGGGTTCTCGATCTCATCGACCACCCCGGCGTTCGGGCTGCCCGACGCAACCAGTTGGTTGTGCGGCGGCCGCGCGGGATGGCCTTTCGCATTGCTAAACCAGATTGCATCGCCAGAGCCCAGCATGACGTGGTTCGCGCCGGTCCCGCCCATTACTGACTGGTGGAAGTTGTCGCTCATGGCATAGTGGTCGGCCAGGTATTTGAGGTAAGGCGCGTCGCCTTGCAGCATGTTGTAGAAGCCCATCGACGTGGAGCCTTCCTTCGTGCTGGTGTCGGTGAAGGTGGGCGACTGGGTCTTCCCGTTGGATCCTGCGCCGATGGTGGTTTCCACCCACGGAAACAGGTCGTTGTTGCAGCCGCTGGGGTTGGCCTTGGTGGCGTTCGCCGCGCTGCAGTCAAACTGCTGCCACATCTGGTAGAAGCGATGAACCGGGCTGTTGTCATAGGCATCGTAGGGGTGGGTCGAGGAGGTCAACTGGAATGGGCCGTTGGGAAGGTTTGCCGCATTCGGAATGCGCGTGTCCACGTCACCGTGGTTGAGGCTGCCGATGCCACCCGTGGTCAGGTAGATGTAATAGTCGTCGGGAAGGCCGTTCTCGATGGACTTGGCTGTGGCAACATCGGGGAACGGAGGCGGGCCTCCGCCCGCGAGCACTGGCGGCAGAGTCGCGTACGGCGTATTCCCCGAAGGGCTCAGTTGATACCCGTCAGAGAAACTGTCCGTCGCCGACGACTGCGCTCCCAGAGAAAAATTCGGTCCTGGTGTGCCGTCCTCCTTGACGATGCCCTTGGAGAGCAGGTTGCTCACGCTCTCTCCCTTCTTGGGCTTGTAGGTGGCGAACACGTGGTCGAACGTCCGGTTCTCGCCGATGATCACGATCACGTGCTTGATGGGGGTGCGCGTTTTGGCGGAGTTGTCTTCCGCCGAAGCGAAGGCGGGAGAGATCAATTGAGCGATTAAGGTCGTCACACTGGCCACGGCGGCCGCGCGCTGTTTCCATGAAACGGTTTGGCTGAATGCCATTCAATGCCCTCCTCCAAAAGGACCGGCCAGCCTACCGTCCTAGTGTTGCGCTGCGGTAAAGGGCGCGTTACAGTCCGATGAATTTACTTGGCTTGTGGAAAACGTGGCGCGGACATTTTTATCGGACAGCGACCCACGAACCTAAGGGATTTCCCGGAGGGCACGCCCCCACGGTTTCCTGCGGTTCGGGTAGACTTAGCCGCAAACTCATGACCGGCGAAGGCACTTTCTATCGCGATCTCGCTTACGTCTTCGGCGCTGCGGTGGTCGGTGGTGCGATCGCCCGCGGGTTGCGCCAGCCGTTGATTCTGGGCTACGTGCTGGGCGGGATTCTGGTCGGCCCCTTCACCCCGGGCCCCACAGTCGCCGATGTCCACGAGTTCGAGGTCCTCGCCGAAATCGGTGTCATCCTGCTCATGTACTCGATCGGCCTGGAGTTTTCCTTCAGAGATCTGCTCCGCGTAAGGTGGGTCGCCATCCTGGGAGCACCGCTCGGCATTTTGCTGTCGATTGCCCTCGGCCTCGGCGTGGGATCGCTCCTCGGATGGACTTGGCAATGCGGCGTCGCCGTCGGGGCCATCATCTCGGTCGCCAGCACCATGGTCTTGTCGCGGTTCCTCACCGAGCGCGGGCAACTCCGTTCCGAGCAAGGTCAGGTCATGATCGGCATCACGCTCGTCGAAGACCTTGCCGTCGTGGTCCTCACCATCCTGCTCCCTTCGCTCGCTGACATCAGCCGCGATCGCGTGCTGGCTCTAGGCATCGCATTCGGAAAAGCCCTTCTGATTCTCGCCCCGGTCACGCTCGTGGCCTACAAGATCGTGCCTCCGCTCATGCAGCGCGTGCAGCGTGCGGCAAATCCAGAATTCTTTGTGCTGGTCGCTCTCGCCCTTGGATTCCTTACCGCAGCCCTGACTCAGGCAGTCGGACTATCGCTGGCCCTGGGTGCATTTCTCGCAGGATTGCTGGTAAGCGAATCGAGCGTCGCCCACGAAACCATGAGTCACCTCCTCCCTCTGCGCGATGCCTTCGTCGCCCTCTTCTTCGTCACCATGGGCATCCTCGTCAATCCGCGCATCATTGTGTCGCAACCGTCCTTGCTTCTGATCATCGTCGCCATGGTGGTCGTGGGCAAGTTCGTGATTTGGTGGCTGGTGGTCAACTTGTTCCGCTACCCGAACGGCACTGCCCTCGCGGTCGGCATCGGCTTGACCCAGGTCGGCGAATTTTCCTACGTTCTGGTACGCGTCGCTCGCGATGCGCACATCGTCGGCGACGACATCTACAACGCCACCCTGGCCGCGTCGGTGCTGACCATCCTCATCAACGGCCTGCTGATCCGCTTCGTCCCCAAGGTCTTTGTGGCCAGCCCTGCAACAACTTAACGATTGCCCTCGTGCCACACCTCGATTCGGCCGAGCCACCCTGAATCCCCGCAGAACCGCCCGCATCCGTTATTCTAGTAATGACTTTTATGGCCCCGCGAAATCCCAAAAATTCATCCCCATCGACATCCATCACGCTCATGGAGGCGCCCAACCTCGAGCGCGAGCGCGTCTTCGATGCCTTTCGCCACTGGGGATACCTGGAAGCAGACCTCGACCCGCTCGGCTTCCTGCGGCCGCAACCGCAACCCGACCTGCGGATCGAAAGCGAGTTCGCCCGCGAGGCGCGCAATTTCTACTGCGGCACGATCGGCGTCGAATTCATGCACATCCTCGACGGCGAACGCCGGCGCTGGATCCAGGAGCGCATGGAGTCGGAATCCGGCGCGGTCGATCAGCACCGAATTCTCGACTTCCTGATCCGCGCTGACGTGTTCGAGCAGGTCATGCAGCAGCGCTACCTCGGCACGAAACGGTTCTCGCTCGAGGGCAACACGGCGTTGATTCCGCTGGTCGACGAGATTCTCGACGGCGCCGGGCAGCGCGGAGCGGTGAACCTGGTCATGGGAATGAGTCACCGCGGCCGCTTGAACGTGCTGCTGCACTTGGCCCGGCGCACTGCAGAAGAGATTTTCGCTTCGTTTGAAGATGTCGATCCGCGCAGCGTGCTGGGATCGGGCGACGTGAAATATCACCTGGGCGCGACCGGCGAGTACATCACGCGCAGCGGCGCCAAGATCAACATTCACCTGGTCTCCAATCCCAGCCACCTGGAGGCGGTGGACCCGGTGACCATCGGCCGAACCCGTGCCAAGCAGGACCGCGCGGGAGACGGTGGACGCGAGAAATATCTTCCGCTGCTGGTGCACGGAGATGCCGCCTTTGCCGGCCAAGGCGTCTTCGCCGAAACCATGAACTACGCCGACCTGCCCGGCTACACGGTGGGCGGAACCATTCACATCATCGTCAACAACCTGGTGGGTTTCACGACCGGCCACCGCGAGGAACATTCGGAGCGTTTCTCGGCTGACCTGGCCCGGCGGCAGTCGATTCCCATCTTTCACGTGAATGCCGAGGACGTGGACGCGGTCATTCGCGTCGGCCGCATGGCGCTGGAATATCGCTACACGTTTGGCACCGACGTCGTGATCGACATGATCGGCTACCGCCGCCACGGCCACAGCGAGGTGGACGATCCCACCGTGACCCAGCCGCTGCTCTACAAGGCGATCAAGGACCATCCCCCGCTCTGGGACATCTACGCCGAGGACGCGGGACTGGAATCCGAAGCCCAGGCCAAGGCCGCCGAGGTCAAGGCCGAATACGAAGCCGGACAGAAAAACGCCGGCTCGATCACGCGCAAGCCGACCATGCGCGATCTGCCGGGCTATTGGGACACCTACTTCGGCGGACGCCACAAGGCTGAGTATGAAAAAGAGACGGGCTTGTCGAGCGAAGAGTTGACGGAACTCACCGCCAAGCTCACCACCTATCCGGCGGGGTTCCACATCCATCCCAAGGTGAAGAAACTGCTGGAGCAGCGCGCGGAAATGGGCGCGGGCAAGCGCGATGTCGACTACGGCATGGCCGAGGCGCTCGCCTTCGCCAGCCTGGTGAGGCAAGGCATACCCATCCGTATGAGCGGGCAGGACTCCCGCCGCGGCACCTTCAACCAGAGACACTCGGTGCTGCTCGATATCGAGAACGAGCAGGAGCACGTACCGCTGCAGCACGTCGACGCCGGACAGGCCCGTTGCGAGATTTACAACTCAACCCTTTCGGAAGCCGGAGTGATGGGTTTTGAATACGGCTACAGCCGCGACTACCCTGAAGCTCTCGTGCTGTGGGAAGCGCAGTTCGGCGATTTTGCCAACGTAGCGCAGGCCGTGATCGACCAGTTCGTGTGCGCGGGCGAAGACAAGTGGGGACTGCTCTCCGGCTTGGTGCTTCTGTTGCCGCATGGTTACGAGGGCCAGGGCCCGGAGCACTCCAGCGCCCGCATCGAGCGCTTTCTGCAACTGGCTGCGCGCGACAACTTCCAGATTTGCCAGCCCTCGAACGCCGGGCAGTACTTCCATCTCCTGCGCCGGCAGGCTTTGCGCCACTGGCGCAAGCCGTTGGTCGTCTTCACGCCCAAGAGCATGCTGCGCCATCCCGACGCCTGCTCTCCGATCGAGGGCTTCAGCCGCCAGCACTTCCTGGCAGTGATTCCCGACTCCGAAGTCACGGACGCTAAGCGCATCTTAGTCTGCACCGGGAAGATCGGGCACGAACTGCGCATGGAGCGGACGAAGCGGAAAGATCAGAACACCGCCATCATTTTCCTCGACCAGCTCTATCCCTTCCCCGAAGCCGAACTTCACGCCGCCATCGAGCAACACACTGCGGCCCGCGAGGTGGTGTGGGTGCAGGAAGAACCGGCCAACATGGGGCCGCTATTTTACACCTTGCCCCGCCTGCGCCACATTGCCGGAGAGCGAGCGGTGCTGTCGGTGAAGCGCTCCGCCAGCCCGAGCCCCTCAACCGGATCGGCCGGCGCGCACGAGGTGGAGCAGAAGACGTTGCTGGCGTTGGCGTTTTCGAACGGCAAAGACTAGGAGTGATCTCGGTGGTGTAGGTTCAAAAGTGGTTGGTGAGCCGGGGGTATAACGACGGTTACGCAGGTTTGCGCCATTCGGTCCGGAATTGCGCTGATCAAATGCGCCCGGGTGCGCAGTTCTCCAACACGCAGACGCCGCCCCACGGCTTGTCGGGCTTGCGGCCAGCTGGATCGGGGAGAAGCGACAGCAGCCGCATCCCAAACGACAGGCGCTTCAGCTTGGCTGCAGTGTGTAACAGAGAACGCGTCTCGACCGGCTTCCACCCGAATGGGGCGAAGAATTCCGGCCCCTCCCGAGGCGCGAATTTCAGCGGCGAACCGACGTCGGCCAGCGGGACACCAATGGACTTCTGGAGCATCTTGAGAAGCGCAGGGGATGTAAGGTCGGTGACCCAACGCCGGAAGCTCGAAGGGGCTGCCAGATCGCGGGCCAGTTCAGCAACACCGTCGGCCTCGAAGTAAATGATGAGCCCTTCGCTCACCAGCAGCGCCCGCTTCGCTTCGCCTCCGAGCCGCTGAAACAATGCCCGGCGCGCTGCAGTATCGTTCAAATCCAACGGCACCCGCTCGAGCGCACAGAGCGGACGGTCAGCGGCGAGAACTTCCTGCTTGTAATTCAGCATGTCCGGCAAGTCGATCTCGATCCATCGAAGCGAAGCGGGAAGCTGCATCCGGTACGGCCTGGAATCCAGCCCGGCAGCCAGATTCATGACCATGTCCGCGCCTTGCTGCACTTCGCGTTCGATGATTTGATCGACCAGCCAAGTGCGGGCGGTGTAAGACCAGGAATGCCGCTGGGCGAATGGCATTGCGGCGGCGATTTGCAGGCCGCGTTCTCCGGCCAACTTGCGCGCATAGGGGTCGCGGAAGACAGCCTCGACGGACTCGCTCTCCTGCGCGCGGTACACGGTTACCCACAGCGCGGTGTCGGAAATATGGCGGATTGGGTTGGCCGTGCTCACGGCAGGGGAATCATACCCCTTCGCGCTTGGGGAATCATGCGCCGAATCCAAGGTTGTTGATGAAACCAGCCCGGCAAGCGAGAGGGTCGAACCATCGACCCTATTTCGTGGCTTGCTGTTTTGCGGAACCGCACATACCGAGAGCGGCTTTCCTGTCCATCTTCACGGCTTCCCGCCGCTCGACAACCGCCTGCCCGCCTTCATAGCGCGTGATGAGCACCGCTGTCGGCTTTTCTCCGCCGGGCGTTGTCTCCAGCAAACACGAGAACACCGGGACCAGTTGCCGTTCCGGCCGACTTCCTTCCGCTCCCACGATCCGGTACACCGCCTGCCAAGCATGGGTTGGCCCCATTGAAGAACTGGAAACTAGACCGTCCTCAAGAGGGCTGAGGTTTGTCAGTAGTTCCATTTGCTCCCCTAGAAAATTCTTCACGAAAATATGCTGCTTCGGGTCGTAGAGCCAGACGCAGTAGCGGGCCCACTTCGCCCCGAATTCCCGAATGCCCGCCAGGTCGGGGTGGCGGTCGAAGTCGAAGTCCAGCACAACGAATTGCGATACAAATTGCTCCCGCACCGTGGCCAGTTCCTCCTGCGTTGCCTCAGCATCGTCCCGCAACAAGGGACACCCTAAACTCTGCACCTCTGTGCCTCCTTCGTTCCGTACGGACACAACGCCCCGTCTCCCCTCTGTCGAAATCTTCAACTTGACGACGGGTTCTCCGGCTACGCCGGGAACGTTTATTTCCCTCGCTTTGCTGGCGTCTGAGCCCTGACCCGGGGTTAACGGGGCTAACCAAATTGCAGCCCAGCCGAGCACAAAGAGAACTGGCACCTTGAATTGAAACATCGTCAACACCTCGCCGCCATCCTACCCCCGCATCAGCGTGTCCCCACAACCTACGGATTCGTTCTTGCAGGTCGCTGAGCGGAAGCGGCCAGTCCAATGCTGCTGCACTCCGGTCATCATCTGCGGGGAGAGATGGAGGCCGCGCCCCCTGTGCCCGCCGCGCCACCGCATCGAACCGACCTACATTGCCTCGACCGTTCTGCGCTGTCGCGTTTCCCTTGCGATCCGTCATTATCAGGAAGCGAGCCTGTTCAAGTCCGACCGAGCCAGTCAGTCCGTACTCAGAAACCGGTCCTAAAAGGAGAAGTAGTTCCTGTCCTTTGCCGTATTCGGATGACGTCCGCTGCTGACTAAGGTCCCACACATATTGTCGAACGCTGATCGTCTTGCGCGCTGGGCCTTTATAAGACCCTGCTACGCTCATGGTCACGACTAGGGTCATCAGATTGCGCCAGTTGGAGGTGCCGCTCAAGTTTGGCTGATGTCACCTACCCCAGGGACGATGACATCGGTCTCCGCCGTCGATTGATCGAGGGTTCTTGGAATCGTACGTGCACTGCTCTGGTGGAAGGAAGTGCTGGAAAGGCTAAGCGTCCGGACGGTAACCGCGCACCGCAACAGCAGCGAGCGACGCGACATCTGACTAACATCCAAGACGTAGCCGCGCCCGTTTAACATAGGCAGGGAGCGGTACTTTATCACATCTTGACCACCGCGAGTAGCTGCGACACCTCGGTGAGCCACCTTGCTGTATCTTCCGCCTAAATCGTCCGACGGGCGAGCTACGGTGCGGAAGTTTTTTGCAAAGAATGCCAAAACGGGGAGGGTTGGCGTTAGAAACAGCGGGGTGAATGAGACTGGAGAAACTGGCGTCCCAGCCCGGCGGGAGCGAAGCGGCGGCCCTGCTCAAGGTAAACTGCGCGACTGGTATCAGGCATGCCTGCAGGCGTTCCATGACTTCCCGCCTCTCCACCTGCCCTTAGAACGCCGTCCGCACCTTGCAGTCCTGCCGTGAAATCACTCTCCAGATGCTACCCTAACCTTCCGTCAGAACATGCCGCGCCCTCCGTCCACTGTCCGCATCGCTATCGACACCGGCGGCACCTTCACCGACTGTGTCTGGGTCGAGCGTGGCCAGGTGCGCATGCTCAAGCTGTTCTCTACGCCCGCGGACCCATCGCAGGCCATTGCCCAGGCGGTGGCGAAAGTTGCCACCCGCTCTGGCATCGTGCTTCTTCATGGCACGACCGTCGGCACCAACACCCTGCTGCAGCGCAAAGGCGCGCGCGTCGGGCTGATCACAACGGCGGGCTTTGAAGATGTAATCGAAATCGGACGCCAGGCTCGCCCCAAGCTCTACGACTTCTTCTTCGAGCGGATCGAGCCGCTGGTCCCAAGCGAACTGCGCTTCGGCATCGACGAGCGCACCGACGCGGAAGGCCAGATCGTGAAGCAGCCCGCACTGCAAGAGTTGGAAAGCTTGGCGGCCAAGGTGGGAGAGAAAGAACCCGAGGCCATTGCCATCTCACTGCTGTTTTCCTTCGCGAACCCAGCGAATGAGCAGGCCGTTGCCCGAGCCTTGTCGAAGCTGCGGGCCCCCCTTTCCATCTCGCACCAGATCCTCCCCGAGTTCCGCGAGTACGAACGCACCAGCACCGTCGTTATGAACGCCTACCTTCAGCCGGTGATGCAGCGCTACCTCGAAAGCCTCGATCTCCGCCTGCAAGATGCCGCATCTGACGTTCGGCGCCAAAGCAAAATCTTTGTGATGCAGTCGAACGGAGGTATCGCGGCGCTCGACACGGCCGCGCGCGAACCGGTGCGCACCGTGCTCTCGGGACCGGCAGGCGGCGTGCTGGGAGCCGCGGCCGCCGCCCGGCGCAGCGGGCTGGAACAGATCATCTCCTTTGACATGGGAGGCACTTCGACCGACGTCGCACTGGTCGATCGTGAAGCGCACGTCAGCAGCCAGTCGGAAGTCGCCGGTTTGCCGGTCGGTGTCCCCATGCTCGACATTCACACCGTGGGCGCGGGCGGCGGATCGATTGCGCGTTTCGACGCCGCCGGAGCCTTCCGTGTCGGCCCGGAGTCTGCGGGCGCTGACCCTGGCCCGATCTGCTACGGCAAAGGCGAATTGCCCACGGTTACCGACGCCCACTTGATTCTCGGACGCCTGCAGCCCCATCGTTTCCTGGGCGGTAACTTCCAACTCGATCTCAAACGCACGCGGCAAGTGGTGAAACAGTGGCTGGGCAAGCAGCGCTCCGATCTGTCGCTCGAACAATTCGCCGCGGGCGTGGTCCGCGTCGTCAATTCCACCATGGAAAAATCGATGCGCCTGGTTTCGATCGAGCGCGGCCACGATCCCCGCCGGTTCGCCTTGGTCGCCTTCGGCGGAGCCGGCGGTTTGCACGCCTGCGAACTCGCGCAAGCGCTGGGCATCCCGCGGGTGGTGGTTCCGGCCATGCCCGGAGCGCTGTCGGCGTTCGGCATACTTGTCAGTGATGTGGTGAAGGACTACTCGCGCACGGTGTTGTGGCGGGTCTCGGTAAAAGTACCGGTCGCACAACTGGAAAATGAATTCGCGCAGCTCTCGCGATCCTCGCAACGAGACTTCCATAGCCAAGGCTGGACCGGCGCAGTTCGCGAGCAGCGCAGCGTCGACCTGCGTTACCGTGGACAAGGCTACGAGTTGAACATCCCGTGGAAGCGAAGCCTGCTCGCCGACTTCCATGACGCCCATGCCCAGCGCTACGGCTATAGTCATCCCGACCGAGAAGTCGAACTGGTCACCTTGCGCCTGCGGGCAACCGTGAAGTCTCCACAAGCGAGAATCGCTACCGGACGCAGTCCAGTGGACTCTGCTCCGGGTTCAGCGAAAACAATACCCCAGGGCACTCCCTCCCGGCCGGAACGGCGGCCCGTAGTTTTCTCCGGCAGGAAGTTGCTGACGCCGATCTACGAGCGCAACCAACTTGCCATCGGCAGACGTTACTCCGGCCCGGCCGTCATCACGGAGTACAGCGCCACGACCGTCGTTCCGCCCGGCATGCGCTTCTGGCTCGACTCCGCCAGCAACCTTCTGGTGAACGTCCGATAGCGCATCCGCCCCAATCCCGCACCTCCCTCTTTGTTACAAGTGTGTTAAAGAACAAGGTGCCACGTTCTGATGCGGCTACAATACGTATCGTGAAACCGCACATCTTCGTTGTGGAGGACGATCCGGACATTTCGCGCCTGGTGCGTCATCATCTGGAAGGCGCCGGATTCGCCGTCAAACTCTATCCCACGGGGAACGCGATCCTCGCCGAGGCCGAGCGCCAACGCCCCGCGCTATTCCTTCTCGACATCATGGTCCCGGGCAAGGACGGGCTGGAACTGTGCCGGCAGATTCGCCAGACCCAGGCGCTGGCAATGATCCCCGTAATTTTCCTGACGGCCAAAAGCACCGAAGCCGACCGCGTGCTGGGCCTTGAGCTTGGCGCGGACGACTACATTCCAAAACCGTTCAGCCCGCGCGAGCTGGTGGCGCGGGTGAAGGCGGTGCTCCGGCGGTTTGAGAGGCCCCTGGCCCCCGGACCCATAAAGGTTGGCGAGATCGAAATCGATCCCGTCGCCATGACCCTGGCCGTGAGCGGCAAGTTGGTGACCACCACCGCCACCGAGTTCCGGCTGCTCGACTACTTCGCCCGGCATCTCGGCCGGGTCTTCACTCGCGATCAACTCCTCGATTCCGTCTGGCGCGATACTTCCTACGTCACCCCGCGCTCGGTCGATGTCTACGTCCGCCGCATTCGTGAAAAAATCGAGCCCGATCCGGAAAACCCCCGCTACCTCAAGACCGTCCGTGGCGCCGGCTACCGCTTCGAGGTCCCGAAGTGAGAAACCGGATATTCTTCAAGATGCTGGCGGCTTTTGCACTCGTGGTCGTCGTCACCGCGGTGACGCTCGACATCTCGATCCGACGGGCCTGGGAAACCTCGTTGCGCAACGAAATTCAGCGCAACCTCACCGAGAAGACCCAGCTGTTCGCCCATCGCGTCGAGATCGACCGCCAGCACGCTCTCGAGGACATCACCTCCCAGGAAGGCCTGGCCGCCGGGGCCCGCGCTACGATCATCGACCCGACGGGAAAAGTTCTGGCCGATTCAGAAGCCGACGCCTCGTCCATGGAGAACCACGCCGATCGCAAAGAGTTTGTAGCCGCGCTCGCCGGCAACATCGGCGTCGATGAGCGGCGCAGTCATACTCTGGGCATTCCCTTTCTCTACGTCGCGGCCCCGGTCTCGGGCGGCGCGGTGCGGCTGGCGTATCCGCTTTCTGACGTGGAATCCTCTTCGCAGAAAGTACATCGCGCGCTTCTTGTAGGCTCGCTGATCGCATTCGTCGTGGTGATGCTGCTGGCTGCGGTGGCAGCGCACGACACGGCCCGGCGCCTGCAACGCATCGTGGCATTTGCCGACCGAATTACCGCCGGAGATCTGACCGCCCGCATTTCCGCCACGTCTCACGACGAAATCGGGCAGGTCGCCAGCGCTCTCGACAGAACCGCCCGCAGGCTGGAAGAAAGCTTCGTGGCAGTGCGAACCAGCCAGCATCAACTCGAAACCCTGCTGAACTCGATGCAGGATGCGGTCATCGCGGTCGATGCCGACGGCCGCGTGCAATGGGCAAACCGCGGGATGGACCGTCTGGTCCCGCAACACACCCGGCTGCACGCGCCGGTGGTTGAAACCGTGCGCGATCCCCAGTTCCTGGCCGCCGTGCGCAATGCCACCGAAGGCCAGAAGTTCGCTTCAGCACGCGCTGCCTCCATCGTGCCCGGCCGCAGTTTCGACGTGACTGCTGCGCCCCTTCCCGGCGGGGGCGCCGTCGCCGTCTTGCGCGACCTCACCGAAACCGAGCGCGTCGAAAAAACGCGCCGCGACTTCATCGCCAACGTTTCGCATGAGCTGCGCACCCCGCTGACCTCGATCCAGGGTTACACCGAGACCTTGCTCGACAGCGCCACG
>Ga0210408_10001620_pt1 | contig 23224 bp, 21 predicted proteins | sample IncBWH4MmetaG_FD_155471 | JGI IMG/M metagenome (GOLD analysis project Ga0210408, IMG submission 155471) | Forest soil microbial communities from Barre Woods Harvard Forest LTER site, Petersham, Massachusetts, United States - Inc-BW-H-4-M | ecosystem: Environmental > Terrestrial > Soil >...
AAAGCGAACCGTAATCCGTTATCGAAGCCATGTGTGTTTCCCCCGTGATTATGTCCCCGCTTCGTTTAGGCGGGTTCTCATTCCTGAGGCAGAGGATAGGTCGTCCGTCTGTTGACGCAAGCCTTTTGGGCACGACCAGAACCGGTGTTTTCCGATCGCGAGGCCCCGCGAATGACAGGTGAGGAGAAATCCGTGTTGGAACGGTGCTTTACACAGTCTGGGTCAAAAAACGGAAGTTGGCGCGCCTGAACGGCATGTCCATTCCACCCTCGACAGCAGACGTCATCGGACCGCCTCGGCATGTCCGGGTGTACCCAACACCAGACATGCCGCCGCCTGATCGGTTTTTGAGTGAGCTCGTTTCAACTCTTGGAAAACAAAGCCACTGTGTCGGATTTGTAAGGCTTGCGATTCCGGCGCGCGGCGCGCTCACGCCGCCACAGCTAACGGCGGCACTTCAGCCGACAAAGATGCGTTCGACCAGCCAATAGGTGCCGATCACGGCTACTGTCAACGAGGCGATGCGCGGGATCAACCGCGCGCCGCGCCCACGTGCCAGCCACATCTGCGCCGGCAAGAAGACGGCGACGAAAAAGAGCTGCCCGATCTCGACACCCACATTGAAACCCACCAGTCCGCGCAGCAGCGCCGATGCCTTCAGGTCGAGCTCTATGAGTGCGGAGGCAAACCCCAAGCCGTGCACCAGGCCGAAACCGAAGCTCCAGATCCAACGCCTCCGGTCGGGCTCGGCCGCGAAAAGATTTTCCAGGGCGACCCAGACGATCGTTGCCGCAATCAGCGGCTCGATGATGCGGCCAGGAACCGTCACAATGCCCAGCGCCGCGACCGACAATGTCAGGCTATGGGCCAGCGTGAAGGCGGTGACGATGCGCACCACCGACCACACGCCTCGCGCGGTGGCGAGGAGTGCCACGAGGAACAGCAGATGGTCATAGCCGGTGAGAATGTGCTCGGTACCGAGCTTGATGAAGTCGAGCCAGCCCGTCGCGGCCGGGCGGTCGATGTCGAGATTGGCGGTCCTCGACCCCTCGCCAAAGATTACTTGGCGCTCGCCGCTCGGCGTGCGGAGGTTACCGAGGGTCTGGTAGTGCTCGCCAAGAAAGGCGCCCCAGTCTTCGGTGATGTCGAGGCGACCATGTGAGGCGTCACAGGTGAAGTCGATCTCGACTGTTGCGCGCGTCTCGTTTGTGCCGGCGCCGCCAATGCGCACCCGTCCCGTCCGACAGCGACCGCCGGCGAGGTCGAGGGTGACGCTCCTGCGCGCCACTTCGGCCGTCGTTTCCGCGGCCGTGCGGTCGCCGTTGGCCGCAGCGGTCAGGATAGCCGCCGACGCCGCCGGGAGCTCGGGCAGAGCGACGGAAAGCGCATAGAGCGCCCGACCGCCTGCGAATTCGATGCGCAGCAGTCCCGTCGTGGTCACATGCGCAAAAGCGTCGCCGAAGCCGAAGAGCGCCAGCCAGAGTACTGCCCATCGCACGAGCCTCGTCGTCACGGCGTTGCTCCTGTCCGTTCCCATTGTTCGGCTACGAAGCCTGGCAGCAGCGCGATCTCCGAACTCCCGTCCAGCCTCGCATAGTGCGACAGGCCCATCGGATTGGTGACTCCGAACGAGATGGCGAAGTGCGAGGCGTCGGCCCCGCTGACGGTGATACGCAGCCGAGGCGGCGCCAGGCCGAACTGCGCCGCGCCGGCCCGAGCGACTTCCGCCTCGGTGAGGACGCGATCCGGCCCCGAATTGCGCAGCAGCTTGAGCGCGCCATCGAGGCGCGCCTCGAAACCGGCGGTGACCGTCCCCTGCGTTGCGCGCCAGCCGTCATGGGTGCGCACGAAATGCCAATGGCCGAGCGGGGCGACGACATCGACCTCCCGCACTTCCTCGACCGGGATCATCATCAGTCCCTTTGGCTTGAACGGCTCGAGCCCCGGGCCGCCGCGGCCGCCGGTAAACGCGAGTGCCACCAGGAAGGCTGTGGCGCCGAGCGCGGCGGCTGCCCAAGCCAGCCGGTTCATCGTCGCCACCACCACACCGCGCTGCCGGCGAACGCGATCAGCCCGGGCATCAGCAGAACAGTGACCAGGAAGATGCTGCGCATCTGTTCGCCGGTGAGGGAGACCGTGGGCAGCACCTCGACGGGCGGTTTCATCGCAGGTGCCCGTTCCTCGCGAGTCAGCCAGGCGATTTCGGCCAGCACGGCGTCGGAGTTGGCCAGATAAGGAAAGAAGGAATTGGAGGCAAAATCGGCATCGCCTGCAACAATGACGCGGAAGGTTGCTGCCGTCGATTCATTCAACCGTCCCTCAGCGGCGAGAGCGATGATCTGCGATGAACGCGGCCCGGACTTGGATTTCGAATCGTCCCCGAGACGATTTGCGATGACGTAGCTGTCGGCACTGCTGCTGGCCAGTGGCGTCACCTGAACGCCCGCGATGGGCAAGACCTCCAGCGGACGGGCGCCGGGATAGAACGAGAGTGCCAGTCCCCGCGTGGCAGGATGTGGGCCGTAGCGTGTCACCGCGATCATCTGCTCATCGGTGAAATAGTGCTCGGTCGGATCGACGACTACGCCGTCACGCACCCTGATGCCGGTACTGGCAAGCAGGCCCGCGATGCTCTCGTCGAGCACGTAGTCGGGCTCGATCAGGAACATTGCAGAGCCGCCGCGCCCCAGATAGCGGCGCAGCATGTCGGTTTCGCCGGGGCTGTAGCGGGTCCGCGGATTGGCTTCGACAATCACGGCGCAATCATCCGGGATCGGCTGCCCCGTGGCGAAGGAGACCTTGCGGGCGACGAGGCCGAGCTTCTCGATGGCGCGCCTCAGGCGGCCGAGACCGTGCTGCTCCATCTGCACGACACCGGTGCCGGAGATGTCGTGGCTGTGGTTGTGCGAGCCCTCGAAATGCGTGTGGAACTCGAAATTGTCGATATCGTATTCGCCGTGACCTGTCGCGAAGCAGACCACGACCTCACGTGTCCGCAGTAGCCTCAACACGCCGAGCGCGAGCTCGCGATCGTCAGTGGTGATCACTTCGACGCGGCGCTCGCCGAGGCGCAGCACAGCGGAATTGTAGGTTCGTACGCCCTGGCTGCTGGCCAGCGCCGGATTCTGGTCGGCGTCAATTAACTGCACGCGGAAATTCGCGTTCTGTCGCTCGAGTTGTCGCAGCATAGCGCCCAGTGCGAGGGCAGCTTGGTTCTGCTTCTGGTAGAAATACACCACCTCGATGGGTTCGCTGAGCCTGCGCACGACCTCGCGCGCCTCTGCCGATGGTGTGAAGGCTTTTTCGTGGGTGAGGTCGAGGTGGGCGTCGTGACGGAACAGCGCCACATTGGCGAGGATCGTGACCGCGACGGCGGCAGCGGCTACCAGCGTGGCAGAGGCGATGCGACTGGCTAAAGCGAGCCGCACCCGCACTTTCAGCCCAGCAGCAAACAGCACTGCCAGCGCAACGAGTACCCCGGCAAACCAGCCGAGATTGATCCAATCGAGCGATTGCAGCGGCTCAAGGAGGTGGTGAAGAGAGCTGCCGTCCTCGGCTGGCAGACCTTGCTCGTCGCTCATCGCTGCGCAAGCCCCCAGGCGGTAAGGAAAAGCGCAAGCATGCTCGCCGTGACGAAATAGCCGATGTCCGACAAGAACACCGAGCCGCTCACCATTGGCTTGAAGTGCCCGATCAAAGAGAGGTTGATCGCAAAGCTGTCGAAGGGGGGCCGCAGCAGATAGGACACCGAATCGGCGAACCAGAGCATCAGGAACGCGCCGATCGACAACGCCGCGGCGACGACTTGGCTCTCGGTGATGCTCGACATCAACAGGCCGACCGCGACCAGCAGCGAGGCATGGAGCGTCAGCGCCAGATAGCCGGCGTAGATCGGTCCCCAGTCCGGTTCGCCGTAGCGGTCGAGGATGACGGCGTAGACAAGCGTCAGCGCGAAAATTCCGATCACGAGCGTCAACGTGGCGGCATATTTCGCCAGCACGACGGAAAGTTCCCGTACCGGGGCGGTGAGCAGCAGTTCAAGCGTTTCCGATCGCCGCTCCTCGGCGAAGGTGCGCATCGTCAGCACCGGCACCAGCAGGATCGACAGCACGTACATCTGGTGAAAGATGTATTGGAGGTTCGCGACCTTGGTGACGAACAGCGTCAGGCTGAACGTATAGCCGAGCACAAGCAGGAACACCGCCGCAACCGTGTAGCCGATCGGCGACGTCAGTATCGCGTTGAGCTCCTTGGCGAAAAGAATGCGGAGCGTTCTCATGTCAGCGACAAAAACCAGCTTTCGAGATCAGGGGTATCGGCCATAGAGCGGACGCCGAGCAACCGGCCGTCGAGCATCACCGCGACCCGATCGGAGGTCTTCTCCACCTCGCTCAGGATATGCGAACTCATGAGGACCGTATGACGCCCGGCAAGCGAGCGGATCAGCTCCCTCATTTCGATGATCTGGCGCGGATCAAGCCCGTTGGTCGGCTCATCGAGGATGAGGATGTCGGGATCGTGGATCAGCGCCTGTGCGAGGGCGGCCCGCTGGCGATAGCCGCGCGACAGGGCCCGGGTCGGCTTGTCGACAACCGCGCCCAACGCAAGCCGGTTCACGACACGCTCCACGGCGCCGGCGACCTCACGTTCGGGCAGCCCGCGCAGCCGCGCCATGAATGCGAGAAATTCGCCGACTCGCATCTGCCGGTAGAGAGGTGCCGATTCCGGCACATACCCGATGCGCCGCCGCACCTCGAGTGAATCTCGTACAGCGTCGCGGCCTGCCACCGTGAGTCGCCCGGCAGAAGGCAAGAGATAGCCGGCAAGCAACCGCATGAAAGTGGTCTTGCCGGAGCCGTTAGGTCCCAACAGGCCGAACACCTCGCCGTGGCGGATGTCGAGCGTCAGCCGGTCGAGTGCAGTGACCGAGCCGTAGCGTTTGCTTACGCTGACGGCCGAGATGGCTGGAGTATCCGTCGCTCGGACCGGCGCATCGTCCAGCGCCGCCGCGTCGATTGACGAGATGGTCATGCAGCGCCTCGAAAAGCAGGACCTGCCCAGCAAAAAGCTTGCTGCGTCGCGTCGGCGGGCTCGCCAGGAAGTCTGGTGCGGGCGCTCCATCGGGGAGAGCCCGCGCCGGCTGGCTCTCAATCGTAGAAATCGGGCGCGTGCTTGGTCGCCTTGAACACTTCCGGATCGTGCCCGAAGAAAATCTGTGCGTTATTGGCGTCGCGCACGAGCCGAATGCGCTGATAGCTGCGATAGGCATCGCCGGGATTTACCGTGCCCGGGATCGGTGGGATGAGGTTCTTGTCGAGGTTTTCCTTGAGATAGACAACGTCGCTGGTGAGGATGACCGAACCGGTCTTAGGCAGTTTCACGGTCACGAACTGACTGCCAGGGGTATGGCCGGGAGCACGCATGACGCGAACCGAGCCGTCATCGAACAGGTCCAGGTCACCATTGAGCCGGATGATGTTCATTTTCTTGGTGTCGGCGAAATCGCCCGGAATGTAATAGACAGAGAAGCCGACATCCGGCCACCAGGCGGCCTTCAGTTCGTCGTCCTGGGTGACGAGGGTAGCATTCGGGAACTGGCTGACATTGCCGCCGTGATCGAGATGCAGGTGACCGACCACCACGTATTTGATGTCGTCGGTCTTGAGGCCAATCTTGCCAAGCTGCGCCGGGATCGCGTCGTCCTGCGTCATCTTGAGACCGAAGCCCTTGGCGAGCGGTCCCCACCATCCCTCGGGATCGGTGATCGTCTTGTCGTTGTTGCCGGTGTCGATGATGACGTTGCCCTTGGGATGCTTGAGCACATAGAAGCTCACCGGCGCCCAGTCGATATTGCCTTGACCGCCCATCTGCAGGGCCGCCTTCGGGAAGCCTCCCAGCGAACCTGATGTGAAGACGTAAAGTTTCGGGCCTTCCTGTGCGACGGCCGGCGCAGCGGCGGCTGCCGCAAGGCCGAGCGCGACGGCTAGACTCAATGCAAATGGCTTCGTCGTCATGGCGTTTCCTCCTTCGTCTTCGCTTTTACGGGCTCTCTGTGTAGCCACAAAGCCCAGCTCGAAGCGATTGAGGCCAGGCACCTGAGAATAGATTGCGCGCCCCGGTAAAAGCAAGTTGGGAATGGTCTTCTACGTTGACCGCCCTGCCGTTTTCTGAGGTCACGCTAAGCCGGAAAATTCCGGTTTTGGATTTGGCACTTGGCTAATCCAGTCCCAGGAGAACATCGGCGTCGAGGTTCGCCTGGCCAAATTCTTCCTTCCCCAGTCGCGCTCGAAGTAGACCCACACCGACCGTTTCGCCGCGCAACAACCGCCATCAACGGTCGGTTTGAGGACTTTCGGCAACAGTTATCCGCAATCATCCGTTGGCCTCCACCCAATGTCATTGACCGCCGCCGTTCGGCCCTGAAGGGGAGTTTTATTCGGCTGTCATCGTGTATCGGGGGCTATCATGGCGTGGCGTGTGTGTTTGGTAGCCGGGCTTTCATCTGCGTTGCTGAGCGGGTGCGCGAGCAGCGGCAATGAAAGCATCGCCGACGCCTCGGCTCAAACCGTGTCCGAGCAACTGGTCAAAGGGAAAACCACTCAAGCGCAGGTGCGCCAGCTGTATGGCGATCCCATGAAGACCTCCTTCACCGACAGCGGCAACGAATCATGGGAATATGAATTCTCCAGAATGCGCTCGAAGCCGATAAACTTTGTTCCCTATGTGAACGTCATTTATAGCGGGGCCGAAGGCGATAAGAAATCACTGGTGATTTTTTTCGACAAAGCCAAAGTCGTTCAGCAATACACGATAAGCACGTCGAAGGTCGATGTCAGCCGAGGCCTGGTCACGCGATAGCGATAGCCTTCGCGCCAACAGAGCCGTGGGGCGGGTTACGAAAGCGTAACCCGCCGCTCATTGTCGACGGAACGGCGGATCACGCTTCGCTGATCCGCCCTTGGGCTGTCGCCACAGCGAGCCATCAGACCCGCCAGGACTTGCGGACATCGCGCAAATCGGTCCCGTCCACATGCACATCATTGTGAAGTAAGGAACTGCAGAAGCACGTAACGACGGCGCTGCCGGTGCGTAGGTGCCTAAGCAACTTCAACACGCCGGTTGTCATCAATCTCGAAAGGAAAGAGGCGGCCCACATGAAAACAACTTTCAATGTCGCTGAAAAAGGCGACGGTTCTTATCGCCTGCTGGCGATCCTCCGCTGGGTCATGTTTGTCATCTTCGTGTCGTTTGGCATTCAGAAATTCACGTTGCAGTCGGCACAGGGCATCGTCCAATTCATCAGCAACAGCCCATTTGTTTCGTGGCTGTCGGTATTCGGTTTGCGGGGCGAAGCGTATTTCCTCGGTGTCGCCGAGCTTCTCATCGCGGCGCTTCTTGCGGCGGGCGCGTTCAGTCCGATCTTGTCAGCCGCAGGCTCACTGATGGGCATGGCTACCTTTGCCATTACGTGGTCATTCTTCTTTACGACGCCGGGTGTGGTGAAATGGAGCCTGTCAACTGATCCAATAGCGTGGAATTTGACGGGCGAGTTCATATTCAAGGATATTGTCTTGCTCGGCGTCTGTGCGGTGCTGTTCCTGGCTTCGTTGCCGCGGTCCGCTATCCGATCACGCACCGCCTAGATTCCATTACGCGGCAAGTGTTTCGCTTCTCCGCGACGGCGGGCCTGACGGATCACGCTGCCTCGCCGCGCTTGCTCCCTTGCGGGTCTCTCCGGCATGTTCCGCAACAGAACAAGCCACTCGGAGGAAACGCCATGAAGATCATCGATGCGCAAGTGCATATCTGGTCACAGACGGTGATTCCGACCTCAGGCCTGCATCGCAAGGTTTCGAAATTCACCGCCGAAGAATTGTTGAAGGAAATGGACGAGGCGGGCGTCGACGCGGCGCTGATCCATCCGCCCGCGAGCTGGGATCCCGACGCGAATGCACTCGCGGTGGAGGCCGCAAAAAGATACCCCGGCCGCTTCGCGGTCATGGGCCAGTTTCCGCTCGATAACCCTGACAATCGCCAACTGATCCACGGCTGGCGCCATCAGCCGGGCATGATGGGGCTGCGTTGGCCGCTATTGTTGGAAGCGCAGCAAAAGTGGCTCTACGACGGTTCGCTGGAATGGCTGTGGCCGGCGGCGGAGAAGCAGGGGCTGCCGATCGCGATGATGGGAGGGCTGTTCCTGCCGAAATTCCGCGACATCGCCGAGCGCCATCCCAAGCTGAAGATGATCCTCGATCATTGCGGCCTCAATCGGCGCGGCCAGGACGAAGCAGCCTTCGTCCATCTCGACGAGCTGGTGGCGCTGGCGAAATTGTCCAATGTCGCCGTGAAAGCCACTGGCGCGCCGCACTACTCGACGCAAGGCTATCCATTCCGCAACATCCAGGATGGGCTGCATCGCATCTTCGACGCGTTCGGGCCGAAGCGTTTCTTCTGGGGCACCGATATCACCCGCATGCGCTGCAGCTACCGGCAATGCGTGAGCTTCTTTACCGAAGAGCTCGGCTGGCTCAGGGGTAAGGAGCTCGAGGACGTGATGGGCCGCGGTCTCTGCGAATGGATCGGTTGGGAATATAGTTTCTGAACCATCCATCAATCCCCAACGGCAAGTGGCGGAGTCGCTAATGCTGGAATTGACTTCCTCTTTCGGCGGCATAGCGGACGTAGCTAGAGCTGGCTGTGGTTCGCCCCAGTCGCGAATGACCATTTCGGAAGTGGCGCTCCCTTGATAGAAAAGCTGCACCAATGCATCCTCCTTGTTCGATCAACACGCGGATGGCGGCGATGAACAGCGGAGTAATACGATTATCCATGATCGCCGCGATGGTCGTGCTCGCGACGTTTGGCACAACAAGGGCGGAGGAGGCCGCAAATCTCTCGGTTGCCGTACCAGTCCTATCGAACACTGGCCCTGATGCGGCTGCTTACGGAGCTGATGAGGGATTTCCGCTCGGAACATTAGCGACCGCATCGCAGATGCGGCATCTCGTTGCCACCTATAGTCATTTTGACGAACTGACACCTGCGCGCATCGTTCCACATGCCGCCTCACCCTGGTCGTTTCAGCGAGCCGCCGAGCCCGAGATCTCCTACACCTTCGATGGCCAGCACCGTAAAATAATGGATTATCTCAACCGACAGCCGACGACGGGGTTGCTGATCGCCAGGGATGACACAATTCTCTACGAACACTATCAGTACGCGCGATCCGAGCGCGATCGCTTTCTCTCCCAGTCGATGGCGAAGACCATCACCGCAATGCTGATCGGAATTGCGGCGGCCGATGGGGCAATCAAATCCATCGACGACGAGGCCGCGACCTACGTCACCGAACTCGCAGGCACCGAGTACGGCAAGACGCCTATCCGCGCGCTGCTGCACATGTCCTCTGGTGTCGAGTTCAAGGAGACCTATGACGGGCAGGACGATGTCGCGCGCCTCGGACGCGACCTGTTCGGCCAGCCCGGCAAGAACCCGGTGGTCAGCGTCGCGCAGTTCAACACTCGCGTCGCGCCGCCCGATACGCGATGGCACTACGCCAGTTCCGAGACTGAGATTCTTGGGCTCATCCTGCGTAGGGTGATCGGCAAACCAGTGGCCGATTATCTGAGCGAGAAGATATGGCAGCCGATAGGGGCGGAGGCCGATGCCTCATGGGCAACCGACGGCACCGGCCAGGAGGTGACCTTCTGCTGCTTTAATGCCGTGCTGCGCGACTACGCTCGTTTCGGGCGCTTGTTGGCGCATGACGGGGTGTGGAACGGACGAGAGGTCATCCCACGGCAATGGCTAATGGATGCGACGACGGTGCGTTCATCCGATGCCCATCTCGCGCCTGGTGTAGCCTCAAGGTACTACGGGTACGGCTACCAGGTCTGGCTGCTGCCCGGCGCCGACCGTAGGTTTGTGCTGCTGGGCATCCGTGGCCAGATGATCTTTGTCGATCCCGCGACCAAACTGGTTATGGTGCACACGGCTGTGCGTGCGAAGCCGGTCGATCTGGGCGCGTCAGCAGAGACTGTAGCATTATGGACCGCGGTGGTGGACCAGCTCGGTCGCCACGCACAATAGGCGCGCCCATCTCGCGGCAGTGTCGCTATTGAAATGTTTCGGTCGTGTTAGATTTTTTACGGGACGTATCCGGCATAGTTTCGAGCGTCGTCTCAGCATCGCCAATCGACATCGTGACGATCTTGTTCCGCTATTCATTCAAGCGGGCACAGGAACCCCGTACAACTACCGGTATAGCCGCTATTGCGCCACACTCAAACCCAACGATCTCCCAGATCGTGCCGGTCATGGTCGTCCTTTGGACAACTTCGAGTTGCTAAGTCCGCGCTCGGTATGGGATGCTTCTGATAACAAGAAAAATAAGAAGCAGTTCCAGCACGCCCCATTGTCGCGTCACAGTAGCGGGGAGCTTCACCATGGCACCTCAACATAGATCAGGCGACCCTGACGTCGATGCGTTCGAGGAAAACACAGCCGATCAACGAGCTGCGCCCTACGACTTGCGAAGATCAGCCCGAACGGATCCTTATCGTGAGAGTTCCGTTCCACTGTTTCTTTCCGACCCTGACGGCGAACCGGACTCGAGCGAATATGTCACTCCCTTGCGGAAGAAGCGAAAAGCTTCGCTCTCGTCACGAATTCTGGCGGTTGTTTGCGCGGCTGCAGCGGTGGTGGTTTTGGTCGCGCTGTTTTCTTCAGATGCCGCACGGGATACGGTCGTGAGTGTCAAAGCTTCGATGGCCGCCGTTTTGCCGGCTCCATCCTCGGCCGCGCAATCCGATCCGAAGCAACTAACAGCGCTTGTCAGACAGAGGGATCCCGCTCGGCTATCGGGCTCGGAAAATCAGGCGCCCAGTGTTCCCAGTGTTCGAGGTGTTACAACGGCCTCCGTGGCGCCCGCGCGTGAGGAGATTAATAGTGCCTATCAGAGCGCGCTGCAGGGCCGCGCTCCGGCCCCAGTCGCTGCCGCAGAGCCTACGACGCCGGGAGAGGCGATCCATCACCTCGATCCCGATGTAATCGCCTCTCTGCTCACGCGTGCGGACGCCTTGATCGCGAGCGGCGATGTCGCTGCGGCCCGCCTCGCGCTGCGGCGCGCGGCCGACGCTGGAGATCCGCGCGCCGCTATAATGCTCGGGGGAACCTACGATCCCGCACTTCTGGAGAAACTAAGCGTCCATGGCATCGCGCCGGACGTCGCCATGGCGCGAAGCTGGTACGAGCGAGCCCAAAAATTCGGATCGGCGGAAGCGCCTCAGCGGCTCGAAATGCTCGCAAGCAGGCGGCAATAATCAGCGAGGCACACGACACGTTTCAAGGACCGCAAACGGGCCGGGTCCGCCGAATTCCGGACGCGGCACACTCAACTCGCAGCAGATCACAGCAAAGGGCAATGTTATGGGCGTCTCCAACGCGACTGTTAGAAATCTTTTCGTGTGCCTGTCGTTCTTGTCTCTTACATTCCTAACCGTCCCCTCGCGTCCCGTTTTGGCTCAAAGCCCAAAGCCGGTGGTCAGCTACGAGGAAAAGAAACGCCAAGCCAACGATATCGCCGTAACGGTCGTGGTGTCCGGCCTCTCATGTACATGCGCTAGGTTCTCCGAGGACATCCGGAACGTCGTGAACGACTTGAGTCCGGACGGAGTGCGCATCTTGCCGACCCTTGGCGTCGGCGGACTTCAAAACGTAAACGATGTGTTGTTTCTCAAGAACATAGATATGGGCGTCGTCGACGAAGACAATCTTCGGCTCCTCAAGAAGAAGGATCCGGTGCTGTACGCCAACGTCGAGCAGCGCATCCAGTACATCACGAAGCTCTATAATTCCGAGTTTCAGGTCCTCGCGCGAAACGACATTAGATCCTACGACGACCTGCGCGGCAGGAAGGTCAACTTCAACCTGAAGGACAGCCAGACCGAGGTGACCGCCGACACGGTCTTCAACGCGCTCAACATCCAGACGCAGCGCTCGTACTACGACAACGACGAGGCGCTCAAGAGGCTGATCTCGGGGGATATCTCAGCAATGATCATCCTCACGGGGGCACCTCAGGCCTTGCTGGCGAAGGTGAAGAAGGAAGACGGCGTGCATTTCCTCCCGCTCGACCAGGAATCCCTGCCAAATCACAGGCTGGGCGAGCTGTTCGCAAGCTATCTTCCCGCGGATCTCACCCATGAACACTATCCGAACCTGATCCCCGAGGGGACCACCGTTCCGACCGTCGCGAACCGGGCGCTGCTCGTTGCCTATGCCTGGCCGGAGAACTCCCCCCGCTACAAGAAAGTCGCCAGATTCATCGATGCGTTCTTCAGCAAGATCGATCAATTCAACAGCCCATCGAGGCATCCCAAGTGGCGCGAAGTCAATCTTTCGGCCGAAATGCCTGGCTGGACGCGATTTCAGCCCGCGGCCGAATGGCTCGCTTCCCACCGCAATCAAGCCGTGTCCGCGAACCCGGACAGCACGCTCGACCAATCTTCTCCCGAGGTGAAGGTGGCGTTCGAGAAATTCACGCAGAAGTACGGCGCTTCGTCCGGTCGGGAGACGCTCTCCCCCAAGGAAAAGGAACTGCTTTTCACAAAATTCATGAAGTTTCTCGCCCAATCAAAGGCGGATCAGGCAGCGGCGCGTTAAGCTTGCGAGAATTTCACGACGAGAGGATCCGCATGGCCGGGCCTCGGCCCGGCTGCCGGTTCCCGAAGCTTAGACGAAGGGAGCCGATGGCTAGGAGTTAGGGCGGCCACCAGAAGCCGTCTGCGACCAACGATGGAAAGGCAGAACACGATGATCGATCGGCGCAGCCTCATAAAGCATTCCGGGGCTGCTATCGCGGCGCTCAGTGCCGGAATGACGGCCCCCTCCTTGCGCGCTTTTGCGGCCACGGCCGCGCTGCCGTTCGAGAACGGGGAACGGCCGCTCGTCAAATATCCGCAAAAGCGTCCGATGATCGGGCTGACGAGCAGGCCGCCGCAGCTGGAAACGCCATTCTCCGTCTTCGATGCGAATGTCATCACGCCGAACGACGCCTTTTTCGTCCGCTACCATCTAGCGAACGTCCCGCTGAACATCGATCCCGATGCGTTCTCGGTCGAGATCAAAGGCAAGGTCGACAAGCCCATGAAACTGTCGCTGGCCGACATCAAGAAGATGTCAGCCGTCGACATTGTGGCGGTTAACCAGTGCTCGGGCAACAGCCGCGGATTCTTCAATCCTCGCGTTGCAGGCGGGCAGTTGGGGAACGGCGCCATGGGCAATGCGCGCTGGAAGGGGGTGCCGCTCAAGACCATTCTCGACAAGGCGGGCGTCCGGCGCGACGCGCGCCAGGTCACGTTCAACGGCATGGATGGGCCCGTAACCGACAAGACTCCCGATTTCATCAAGGCGCTCGATGTCGATCATGCGCGCGACGGCGACGTCATGCTCGCTTATTCGATGAACGGCACGGATCTTCCCGTGCTCAACGGCTTCCCGCTGCGTCTCGTTGTGCCAGGCTATTACGGCACTTATTGGGTGAAGCACCTCAACGAAATCACGGTGATCGACAATGTGTTCGACGGATTTTGGATGAAGACCGCGTACCGGATCCCCGACAACGAGTGCAACTGCGTCGAGCCCGGAACAGCGCCGAAAGCCACCATTCCCATCAACCGCTTCAAGGTAAGGTCCTTCATCACCAGTGTCGCGGACGGCGCAAAGTTGAAGGCTGGCGCACAGAGCTCGCTTAAAGGTATTGCGTTCGATGGCGGCAAGGGCATCAAGGCTGTTGCAGTCTCCACGAACGGAGGAAAGACTTGGGCACAGGCCAAACTCGGCACTGATCTTGGGAAATATTCCTTCCGCGAATGGCAAATGCCGGTCCGGTTGGCGGCTGGTGAATACGAGCTGAAGGTGCGCGCGACCAGCAATGGCGGCGAGGTGCAGCCGATGGAGCCGCTCTGGAACGGAGCGGGTTATCTGCGCAACGTGGTCGAAACTGTCCGCATCAAGGCGGCTTGAGGAGCCCATCATGAAGCGATCAGCACTTGTTGCGCTGACCGGCCTCGCTGGACTGGTCGTCGGCGTCTGGGGTTCAGGTCTGGCAGAAGTCGGCGCCAAGCCTATTTCGTACAAGCTTCCAAACGAGACGGCGGGGTTCAAGCCCGGACCCAATCTGGAGGTCGTGCAGAACAACTGCACAGCGTGTCATTCAGCGGACTATGTCCAGACTCAGCCTCGGGGCCCGAAATTCAAGCAAGACTTCTGGCAGGCCGAGGTGACCAAGATGATCAAGGTCTACGGGGCGCCAATCGATGAGGCGGACGTCAGCAAGATTGTGGACTATTTGACACAAACGTATTGACGGCTGGGATTACGAATTCCGAAGCCGAATTACTTGCTGCCGCCCTTCTGGATTGCTTCCGCCTACGCGCAAGGCCGCTTCGGCGGACTCCAAGCCCGCCATAGCTCGCCCATTCGCGAGCGAGGATGATTACCGACTTCCGTCTTCAATCTTTGCCATTCGACCTGCGAGGGGGCGCGACCTCGACGAGCGATCCGACGATTTTTGCTTGTGGATCGAATTGGAGTGTCGCAAGTTCAGAACCTGGCTTCGACGCTGCAGGCTTGGGAGGTCGTATGAAGGACGTCGCCGTTGTTTCTTATTGCCGCACCGGCATCGCCAAAGCCGGCCGCGGCGCACTCAACCAAACACATGGTATTCCCATGGCTGCGCACGTCTTGCGAAACGCCGTCGAGCGTGCGCGGATCGATCCCGGTGAAGTCGAAGATGTCATTCTTGGTTGTGGTTTGCCCGAGGGCGCGACCGGTCACAACATTGCGCGTAACGCGGCGCTCGAAGCCGGCTTCGGCGTCGGCACGCCCGGCGTAACCATCAACCGATACTGCGGCTCCGGCATTACGGCTGCATCCATGGCCGCCAATCGTATTGCCACCGGCGAAGCTGACATTGTGATCGCCGGCGGCGTCGAGAGCATCAGCCTGGTGCAATTCCACCTCAACATGAACGGGTTTTTTTACGAACCGCTCGCCAAGCGCATGCCCGCTGTGTGGTGGACGATGAATCAGACGGCCGATTTTGTCGCCCAAAAATACAACATCAGCCGCGAAGCTCTGGATGCCTATGTCGTCGAAAGCCAGAAACGCGTTGCGGCAGCGATCACAGCCGGAAAATACGCCGCCGAGATCGTGCCGTTTAAAACCACGATGACGGTGACCGACAAAGTCACCAAGCAAAGTCATGCGCAAGAAGTCACGCTCGATCGTGACGAGGGACCGCGCCCAGATACGACGCTTGCCGGCTTGGCTGCGCTTAAGCCGGTTCTCCCCGGCGGCACGACGACGGCCGGAAACGCCTCCCAATTGTCCGATGGCGCGGCGGCGCTTGTCATGATGGACGCCGACCAGGCTGTGCGGCGTGGGCTTCCGATTTTGGGTCTGTTCCGCGGCATGCAGCTCGCCGCGGTCGCACCCGAAGAAATGAGCATCGCGATCACGCCATCCATCCGCAAACTCATGAAACACCACCAACTCGCCATGACCGATATCGATCTGTGGGAATTGCACGAGGCGTATGCTGTCACCACGCTCTACAATCAAGCGCAGCTCGAGACGCCGTGGGAGACGACCAACGTGAACGGTGGCGCCATCGCGCTCGGCCATCCCTACGGTATGTCAGGTGTCCGCTATGTCGGACAAACGCTGCTGGAACTCGCCAGACGCAACGCGCGCCGCGCAGTGGTGGGCGTGTGCACGGCGGGCGGCATGGCGACGGCCGCCTTTCTCGAACGTCCCTGAACTGCGCACACGCGATCGTGATGCCGAGGTCGCCCATGTCGGTTAAGTCGGATAATCCGACCCCGCCGGGCTCACGCGTCTGCGTGCGGCTCTTCGACTCACGACTATTTTTCGTACTGTTGCCAGGCGATCACAGCATTTGTCTCCGGCAGGAATACCCTCTCCGGTTGATGTAATTCACGTAGTGTTAGTGCGGTCCGGACCAGACCGGCCTCGGCTGTACCAACAGCGAGGAGGGCGAGATGTCGGCGAAATGGAGCGTTGTGTTGACTGCAGCCGCCGCGGTGCTCGGCAGCGTCATTGGAGGCAATACACCCGCAATCGCGGCCTCCGACAACAACCCAAGAACATACGCGGGAGATTACCAGGGCGGCTCGCTTCCGATCGGAACCTTCATTGCGTTCCAATACGGGAGCTTTGCTCATGCCGATGCTTTCGTCGATCCCACCGGACACGCGCTGCCGGACTCGCACGCCAATACTTGGATCGAGTTTACCCGGGTGACCTATTTTGCCGAGTTCGCGAACCATCCCTTCGTGATCGAGGCGGACCTGCCGTTTGCGACATTGACAGACGTGAACATCCCCGGCACCAACAACGGCGTTGCCGGAGGACTCGCGGACCCCGTGTTTCACCTGACCTATTTCCTCATCACCGACGCGAAGGTCCAGCGCTGGTTAGGCGTCACCAATTTTTTCTGGCTGCCGTTCGGGCGCAACTTTGACAACCGCAGTGCGGTCAATGTCTCCACGCCGCAGCAGTTCTCCGACACCCCTCAGATCGGCTACACCGAGGGACTTGGAAAGTTTTCGCCAAGCCTTAATGGGCTGTTTTTCGATTTGATCGCCGACGCAACGTTCCACACCGACGGCAACAGTCCTCTCCAGGTGGTCAATCCGCCCGGTGCCCCGCTCCCCGGAGTCCTGACATACAATACGTTGACGCAACAGCCCTCGTACGATGTCAAGGCCTTCCTGCGCTACAATCCGAGCACGTTTCTTTTTGCCGCCGTCGGCATCGAGAAGTCGTGGGGCGGCGAGCAGACCGGCACCGACGGCAGATTTGCCGTCGCCGGACTGCCGGTCGTGCTCCCTCAACCCAATGTGTCGATCGGTAAAGATGACTTCTTGAGGGGCCATTTCCAATTTCAAGTCCCGCTCGCCCAGGATTTTACCATAGCAGGTGACGTGTTTCACGATTTCCAGGCGACCGGCGGGTTCAGGGAGAACATCGGCGTCGAAATTCGCCTGGCCAAATTCTTCTTTCCCCAGCCGCGCGCGAAGTAGAAAGGACGGTGTCCCAGGATCAAGCTCGATATGAGCACGCGCCTTATTTGCCGCCGGTCCTGGCCCGGCAATTAAAGGCCTTGCGGAATCCTGCCGCCTCTGCGTCGTCCTCCGAGCAGAACCAGCGATCCGGCTGGGTGATCGCCGGGTAGCTCGGGCAAGCCCGCAGATAATAGATGCCGACATTGCCGGTGACGCGGGCGCGCACCGCGAATTTGCCCTTGATGCTGCAACCGGACGGCGCCGCGATATCTTCGGGGAATAATGCCTCGCGTATTTGCCGGTCGCGGTCGGTCCGGCACGCGCCACCAAACAGGGTGCCGTCCTTCTTGCCAACGCGGAATTCGGCCCCGGCGACAAAGCAGCCTTTCCAGAGACCCAGGCGGGCATCCCGGGCGCCGGCTTCATCAGCCAGGAAACGGCCTTTTGCGGAAGGCTCGAAATCCAGCGCAAAACCCGCGCGGACGAGCTCCTGGTTCAGGCTTGTGGTTTCGCCCTCGACGGTGCAAAGGCCGATATGGCGTCTCTTGAAAATCTTGTCCGGGCCCAGATCGTCGCAGCGGACCGATCGGTCGCCGATCAGTTTTTTCAATTGCTCGCGGGCGTCGATGCCGCAGCTCCAGGGATCGGCCTGATCGTCGATGCAGGTCTGGTCAAGCTCCGGCGCGTCGATGCCGTCGAGGCGGTAGGTCACCTCGCCCAACTGGATGGTGTTGCCGTCTTTCACGGTAGCGGTCGCAGCCCAGCCCGGGCTGATCGAGAGGACGACGCCAAGAAAGAGAAACGACCAAATTGGAAAGAATGAATTCCGCGACCGCATGCATTCTCGCTGGGATGCCTTGAGCACTGATCGCGGCTTTCTAACACATCCGGATGTTAGCGCTATGCCAGCGTGAGTTCGTCATATCCCCTTGCCGCGACCTCGTCGCAGCGGGCGCGATAGGCCGGCGCGCTGCCGCTATAGCGCGCGACGATGCGCCTCTCCTTGCCCTCGACGTTGCGATTGATCCCGGTCATCCACGAATCGACCTCGTTGGACAAAAGCCCCACCCCGAGCGTCTTGACATGATCGGTCCAGGCCTCGACCCCGGCGGCGGTGGCCTCGCACCGCGTCAGGCCGGCGTCTTGCGCAAAACGCAGCAGGCCGGTCACCCAATCAACGCTATATTCGATGCTGCGCGGAATGTTGCCGAGCGCGGTGTGCGGTCCCATCAGCATCATCATGTTGGGAAAACCATCGACCATCAGGCCGAGATAAGTCTGTGGCCCGTTTCTCCATTTGTCCTTCAGCCGCGCGCCGCCGGCGCCCCGGAAGTCGATTCTGTCGAAGGCGCCGGTAATGGCGTCGAAGCCGGTCGCGAAGATGATGATATCGAACGCATATTCCTTTGCGCTGGTCTTGATGCCATCGGGCGTGATCCGCTCGATCGGCGTCTCCATAAGGTCCACCAGCTCGACATTGTCCTGGTTGTAGACCTCGTAATAGAAGGTCTCGAGCGGCAGCCGGCGGGTGCCAAAACCATGATTTTTCGGAATCAGCGTTTCGGCGACCGCCGGGTTCTTGACGCGCGCGCGAATTTTGCGCGCGACAAAATCGCTGATCGTCGCGTTCGCCTTGCGGTCGGTCAGTATGTCGCGGAAATTGCCCTGCCAGATGCCGAAGCCACGCTCGCCATAGAGCTTTTCGTAGAAAGCTTCGCGCTCCTCGTCCGAAACCTCGAACGCGCCGCGCGGATCGGGCGTATGGATGAAGCAGGCGAAAGTCTCCTGGCAACGCGCGAACATCTGCGGGTAGCCGTCCTTGATCCTGGCTTGCGTCTCGGCGTCGATCTTGCCGTTGTGCAGCGGCGCGCACCAATTGGGCGTCCGCTGAAACACGGTGAGATGTCCGACCTCCTTGGCAATGGTCTGGATGGTCTGCACGCCGGTAGCACCGGTGCCGATCACGGCGACGCGTTGGCCGGCAAAATCCACGGGCTCCTTGGGCCATCGCGCGGTGTGAAAGGATTTCCCTTCAAAACTGTCGCGACCCTCGATGCGCGGCAGCGTCGGCGTCGACAGCGGGCCGATGGCGGTGATCAGGAAGCGCGCGGTAAAGCTGCTGCCGTGCTCAAGCGTGATGCTCCAGCTCCGCGTCTCCACTTGGTAAATCGCCGCAACGACCCGGCTCTTGAACTGGATGTCGCGGCGCAAATCGAACTTGTCGGCGACGTAATTGAGATAGCGCAGCGTTTCCGGCTGGCCCGCAAAATGCTCGGACCACTCCCATTCCGCGAGTAATTCCTTCGAAAACGAATAGCCGTAGGAATAGCTTTCCGAGTCAAAGCGCGCGCCGGGGTAGCGGTTCCAGTACCAGGTGCCGCCGATATTGGTGCCGGCCTCGAACACGCGCACCTTCATCCCCAACTCGCGCAACCGGTAGAGCTGGTATAGCCCCGACATGCCCGCGCCGATGATGATGGCGTCGTAGTCCGGATCGGGCGCTGCGTTGGATGAGGTCTGCTGGCGCGAGGCGGCCAATGGCAGTTACTCCCGTAAAGCCTTCTGGTTGACGCAAAGTTATCCGGTCTTTGGCTTCTGAACAAACCTGCATCGACGCTTGGCAGGGTTGCTCGTCGGCCGGCCGCCTTTACTCCGCACCGATTCTGCCCCTATCGTTGGCGCATTGATCGCCCGCCAAGAGGCGAGGGCAGGGAGTGAAAATTTCAGGAAATGAACGATCCCGTCGATGTCCTGATCATTGGCGCCGGCGCTGCCGGCGCCGCGGTCGCGTGGTCTCTTGCCGACACCAAAATGCACATCCTCTGCCTCGATCAGGGCGGCTGGATGAATCCGGCGGAATATCCGAGCACCGGTCGCGACTGGGAGGCGCGGTTCTACGGCGACTATTCGCCGAGCCCCAATATCCGCGCCCGGCCCGAGGACTACCCGATCAATGACGACAACTCGCCGATCAAGGTCGTCAACTTCAACGGTGTCGGCGGCTCGACCATCATGTACACGGCGCATTTCCCGCGCCTGCATCCCTCCGATTTCAAGGTGAAGACGCTCGACGGCGTCGCGGACGACTGGCCGATTGATTACGATACGCTGGCGCCATTCTTTGCCGAGAACGACCGCATGATGGGCGTCTCGGGATTGTCAGGCGATCCCGCCTTTCCGCCGACCGAGCCGCCGATGCCGCCGCTGCCGCTCGGCCGCTCCGGCACGCTGCTCGGCAAAGCCATGAACAAGCTCGGCTGGCATTGGTGGCCGTCGGATACCACGGTTGCGACCACCGACTACGAGGGCAGGGCGCGCTGCATCAATCTCGGCCACTGCACGCCGGGCTGCGCGCAAGGCGCCAAAGCCTCGACCGACATCACCTATTGGCCGGCCGCGCTGCGCGCCGGCGTCGAATTGCGCACGCATTGCCGGGTGCGCGAGATCACGACCAACGAGCTCGGCTTCGCCTCCGGCGTCGTCTACTACGACAAGGACGGCGTCGAGCAGTTCCAGCCGTCGGAAGTGGTCGTCATCGCCTGCAACGGCGTCGGCACCCCCAGGCTACTCTTGAATTCGGCCTCGGGGCGATTTCCGAACGGGCTTGCCAATTCGAGCGGCCTGGTCGGCAAGAATTTTATGTTCCACCCCTACGCCCTGATCTACGGCTATGTCGATGAGGCGACCGACAGCAACCGCGCGCCGCCGACCTGCCTGTGGAGTAAGGAGTTTTACGAGACAGACCGATCGCGCGGCTTCGTGCGCGGCTATACCTTTCAATTCGGCCGCGGCGTCGGACCTGTGATGGAAGCCGTCATGAGCGAGGCCAAGGGCACCTTGCCCTGGGGTGCGGATCATCATGCGGTGTTCCGCAGGCTCAACGGCCATCGGCTCAGTCTGGCGGCGATCTGCGAGGACCTCCCCGAGGAGCACAACCGCGTCACGCTCGATTCGCACCTCAAGGACAGCCACGGCATTCCGGCGCCCAAGGTCGACTACACCATCGGCGAGAACTCTGCGAAAATGCTTCAACATGGCATCGCGCGGGCGAAAGAGGTGCTTGCCGCCGCCGGCGCCACCGACGTTTGCGTCAACTGTCCGATCCTCTATGGCGGCTGGCATCTGCTCGGCACCGCGCGGATGGGGACCGATCCCGCGCGCTCGGTGGTGAACGAATGGGGCCGGTCGCACGATGTGAAGAATCTCTTCATCGTCGACGGCAGCGTGTTCGTCACCTCGGGCGGGGTGAACCCGACCTCCACCATTCAGGCCATCGCGCTCTACATCGCCGATCAGATGAAGCGCCGCCTTGCCGATCTGTTCGATTGAGGACGTGATGTCTGCCGAGCCCACTCTCACGCCAGCCCAGCGCGGTGACCTGCGCACCATTGCCGCAATGATCATTCCCGAAAGTGCCGAATATAGAGTGCCGGGCGCGGACGATGCGAAAATCCAGGCCGATATTCTGGCAACCCTTGGCCGGGATGCCAAACGGGTCGCGGAGGCGCTGGATCACCTCGCGCGCTTTGCCGGACGACCGCTGGCCGGTCTCGATCCGGAGAGGCGCGAGGCGGTAGCCCGGGAATTCCGAGCAACAGGCGGAGCGGCCGCAGCAGCGCTCACGCGCGTGGTGCTGCAATGCTACTACCGCGACGATCGCGTGCTGCATTCGCTCGGCCTGGAACTCCGGCCGCCGTTCCCGCAAGGCTATCCGCTGGAACAGGGCGACTGGTCGCTGCTTGATCCCGTGAAGACGCGGCGGTCGATGTGGCGGCGGGTGAAGTAGGGGCGGAGCAGCTGCGGCTAAGCCCTTGTGCAGGCGGGACTTCGGCACCATCTGACATGGCCTGAAGGAACTTCGCCATGTTGGATTTAACCTCAGCTATCCCGGATGACGGCGTGTCACCGCGGGCGACCGAACACACTGCAAACAACGATCAAGCCCTGCTGGATGCGTATTCGAACGCCGTGATCGGCGTGACCGAGCGCGTCGGTCCGGCCGTGGTCCGGGTCGAAACCGGGCCGAAAGTCCACAATACGCGTGAGCGCGGCGGGCTCGGTTCCGGCATCGTGATCTCACCCGACGGCCTGGTGCTGACCAACAGCCATGTGGTCGGATCCTCGAAAGAGATCAGGCTGCGCGACATCGAAGGCGTCGTCACCGACGCGCGCGTGCTCGGGACTGATCCCGATACCGATCTGGCGCTGCTGCGCGCCGATGGCGCGCGCGATCTGCGCTATGCCTCGCTCGGCAACTCGAAAACCTTGCGCCGCGGCCAGCTTGTGGTCGCGATCGGCAACCCTCTCGGCTTCGAATCGACGGTCACGGCCGGCGTGGTCTCGGCGCTCGGCCGCTCGATCCGTTCGGTGAGCGGGCGAACCATCGAAGACGTGATCCAGACCGATGCCGCGCTCAATCCCGGCAATTCCGGCGGCCCGCTGGTGTCGTCCGGCGCCGAGGTGATCGGAATCAACACCGCCATCATCAACGGCGCGCAAGGCATCTGCTTTGCGGTCGCGAGCAACACCGCGCAATTCGTGCTGTCGGAGATCATCCGCCACGGCTATGTCCGGCGCGCCTATATCGGCGTCGCCGGCCAGACCGCGCCGATCCCGCGTCAGCATGCGGTGGTCGCCGGCGTCGACAACAAGATGGGCGCGCTGCTCGCGCAGATCGAACCGGACGGTCCGGCCGCCCAGGCTGGACTGTTGCCGGGCGATGTCGTGATCAAGCTCGATGGCGTCGATATCAACGGCGTCGACGATCTGATCCGCGCGCTCGACCGCGACCGCATCGACCGCACGCTCGAGATGAACGTGCTGCGCATGGGCCGGTTGCGGTCGGTCGAGATTCACCCGATCGAGCGCAAGCCTTCGGCCCGGCAGGGTTAGAGCAATTTCCGGTTCAGTGGCTTCATCCTTCGAAACGCGCGCAAGTGCGCGCTCTTCAGGATGAGGTCTTAGACCCTCATGGTGAGGAGCGCGGCAACGCCGCGCGTCTCGAACCATAAGGCCACTGGATACGCCGCCGGCATGCGCACACCAAACAGGTCGCCCAACGAATAAGCAAATGCCCGTCGCGAAACCTGCGCTCAGAGAATAAGCAGACGCGCCTTCAAAATACAACCGGTTGA
>Ga0210408_10001621_pt1 | contig 23222 bp, 22 predicted proteins | sample IncBWH4MmetaG_FD_155471 | JGI IMG/M metagenome (GOLD analysis project Ga0210408, IMG submission 155471) | Forest soil microbial communities from Barre Woods Harvard Forest LTER site, Petersham, Massachusetts, United States - Inc-BW-H-4-M | ecosystem: Environmental > Terrestrial > Soil >...
GGTGGCGGCACACACGGTTGACATGGAGCGCACGGACTACATGGATATGGCATAGCTTGGCTTCCTTTCAGGTTCGATGATTGTTGAACGGACGTGGGAAGTGAAGGGCCGTAGGCAAGATTAGCATCCCGCTTTACCCAGAGATACACGCCCCCAAGGGGAGATTGCTCGGCAGGTACGCGATGGACAATTGCTTCATCAGGTATGTCCACAAACGAACTGAGAGCGGGATCCAAATAGAGCCGCGCTTGCCCCTTTTGGGACGCAGCCCCTAAATAGCCGAACAAAACATATAGATTCGGAGGATGATTCGGATCCTCCACGAGGTGAGCCGGAAAGCCTCCGGTGTCTTTACTCTGTTGCGGATTAGCCATAGTTTGTTTCTCCTCAATCAATTAGTACTCCCCAGCCGGAACCACTCATAACTAAACATACTGGATTCTCCAAACGCCTCGGAATGTTGTTACTAAGACATACTGAATGCAAGATGTCAACAGAAATAACCGTCAATCCATAAATTCATCTTCCTTGTAACAGAGCTCTCCAACGCTCCTCTAAAGTTGAGTGAAACAGAGAAGCCGGTGTCCCGCACGAGAATCTCCCCGTTCGATCATTGGGCCAAAAGCGTCTGAATCAGTGTGTCGGCCCGGCAAAAAAGGTAGTTCAAAATCACGCATATGGGTTCATGCAATCACCGTACTTTTGGCTCAATGATAATCTGCTAATGTTCTTGTTTGGCTGATAACGCCACTTAACCATGCAAAGTCCGCCTCGTCAATTGGAAGCTATTGTCTAAAAGCGACATTCTTGTCTAAACGCGACATTTCCCGCCTCCAATCGCACGCTTTTTCATTTTGTTTGAAAGATTTTGCCTTTTTCCCCGTATTAGCATTAGAGGGCTGTCGTGCCGACACGATGGGACCCTCCACGGTAAGTCGATGACCAACGACGCAAGCTCAGAAATTGATTATGATAACACGCCACCATTCGCCTGCACGGACCGTCCCCGTAGAAATCATCGCGTCTTCGATTTCAGCGACGCCTAAAATGACCTCGAAGGTTCTAAAACGCGCCGCAAAGCTGAGGAAGGAGATTGATGCCCTCCGCAAGCGGCTCGCTCAGGTTCTTGGGGTCACCAGCAAATAGAAATGAGCCGGCGGTTGCCAGGCCACGCCCCCCACACTTTAATAACCGGCCTGGAGGTTCAATCCAGGAGTGTTCCGCAGTGGTGCCGACCGGAAGCCCCAAAGCCGCCCGACTCTGCTTGTCTCTGGCGCTTTAACCGTCTGGCCGACACCGGCCATATTGGCAAGATTTCTGCGCGAGGAGCGGAGCTTGACTGACATAGCCGACCTGCCACATTGTTTTGCCTATGAATTCAACTCTCGTAAACTTGTCTCCAAAAGACCTACGCCGGGCCGCTGATCTCCAAGAAAGGCTTCAGGACCTGGGAAAGGAACTTACACGTCTGCTCGGTGCGGCTTCTGCCAATGACAGCCCCGAACGACCCAAAAAACGAAGGAGAAGGATGAGCGCTGCCGGTAGAGCTGCCATCGCTGCCGGCGCCAGAGCCCGGTGGGCCCGGATTACGGGCCGAAGAGCCGGCCAGCAAGGGACCAAAAGTAAGCGGAGGATGTCACCGGCCGCAAAAGCCAGACTCTCGGCGCTTGCCAAGGCACGCTGGAGGAAGGCCCGGGCGGCTGGAAAAACGACGTTGTAATCGATTCCGACAGAATCTCAAGGCGCAACACCTCTGCTGAGGCGTTGCGCCTTCTCATTTGCCGGAGGGACCCGCTGCTTGTGGATCTGCGTTCCTTCGCGCTTGGGTCCGCGCATTGCTCCGATTTTAACGTTCAAGCGCGTAACCCCGTTCCCTGAAGAGGTGCCACAAGCCCAACGCGGGGCGGTCTTTCAGAATATTTTTGATGATTTTGAAAGATTTTTTGCAAGATTTTCGGTTTTTGTCCGAATTACTAGTAGAAGCATCTATCGCGTTTTAGCTGCAGAGGTGCCTCGGCGCCCGGGTGTTTGGGGCCAAATCCGCGGAAATTCGGCTGATGCGAGCAAAAGACCAATAACAAACAGGAGCCTTTTATGGCATTCGGACGATCTTTCAAAGTATTTTTGCCGATTTCGAAATATTCTTTGAAAGATTTTCCGTTTTTCTCCGTATTAGCGAATAGGCACATGTCGCGTTTCCGCTGCAAAGGGATTCCTGGAGCCTGGGGCGTTTGCGTGGAACCCGGCGGAAATTCGAAGAATGATGCAGCACGACAACGACAAAAAACCAGGAGCCTTTTATGGCATTGAGCAAGCAAAGAATCATACCGATGGCCAGCGTCAACCGTGATGATCGGGGTTGGACGCATCCATCGGCCACACCAGTCCCGTGGCACAGAGCCAATGCAGACTTTGGGAGGTCCACGTGAGCGGCCGGCTTTTGAAGATACAGCAGTGGGAGGAACTCGCCCAGAATGCGGAATTCCAGCCTGCCGCCATGGCAGCGCTATGCCCGGTCTCTCTCCGGCAGATGGAGCGCTTCTTCGCCAAGCAGTTCCATAAGACTCCAGGCGAATGGGCCAGGGAATTGAGATGCCGCCTGGCCCGGCACCTGATTTCTGAAGGATGGTCCAACCGAGCGGTTGCAGAGGAGTTGCATTTCGGCAGCGAATCGCACTTCTGCCATGAGTTCAAACGAGTCTATGGGGTCTCTCCTCAGACGTTTGGCCCGGTCTTTAACACAATCCCGAAGGTCACACCTCAACCCTCGGCAAGCATTCCGATGCCACTCGTAAATCAAAATATCGCTCTTGGACAATAATTTCATCGTTGATTTGTCATACTTGTCGATTGACATCACATCAGAACATGGTTCCAATCCGCCTAACCAAATTAATGCGCCAGAAAGCAAGGACAAGTTGCTAATCCAAAAGTTATTTGCCAACAAATACAGGAGGATCACATGGAGCTCCGTCATCTGCGGTATTTTGTAGCTGTGGCCGAAAACCTGAATTTTACCAAGGCTGCGGGAAGATTGCATCTGACGCAGCCCTCGCTAACGATTCAGATTCGCAACCTGGAGGAGGAAATCGGCGTGCGCCTCCTCGACCGTACCAAAAGCCATGTGGGTCTGACGGAGGAAGGACGGTCCTTTCTCATCGATGCCAGGCGCGTGCTCAGCATGGCGACCGAAACCGTACAATCTGTGCAGCGTCTCAGCAGGGGAGAGACCGGTCGGTTGAACATCGGATATTTGGCCAACTTTAATTTCGACATGCTCCCCAAAACACTTTCAGACTTCCGCCGGGCCTTCCCCCACGTCGCGTTGAATCTCTTTGATTTGAATCCGGCGGAACAGTTTCACGCTCTCGAGGCACGCACGTTGGACTTGGGTTTTGTGGGCCTGCGTCCTTCGGCAGCGATCCAGGATCTGCAATGGGAGAGCCTCGTCAGTCACAACGCAGTGGTCCTTTTGCCGACAAACCACCCGCTTGCGAAGAAAGCCCGGCTAAGTCTACTGGATCTGGAAGAGCTGTTTTTTATAGGAATGTCGGAAAAAACGCATCCGGCTTTTCACGAATGGCTCTGTGACATTTGCCAGGCTGCGGGCTTCAAACCGAGAATTTTACAAGACGCCGATTTAGAAGCGGGGCTGCTAACCTTTGTCGCAGAGGGTTTAGGTGTCACGGTGGCACGGGAACAAATAAGAAAGTTGCCTCACCCTGGAGTGACTTTCAGGCCATTGGCGCCATCGGTCAAGACCGACTATTGCATTGCTTGGAACCGCCACAATCAGTCAAAAGCTTTGTTGGAATATATTCAAATCGTCAAAAATCTCTCTCCGCAACTTCGATTGACGTTAATCTCCCCGACGCCAGTTTTGATATAAGCTAATTGCGCCTACTTCGGTCGCGAGGTGACCTTGAGTCCTAAGGCAGAGCTCCTGGTGGTAAGGGGCAAATGAGATCTACTGCGTCAATGGCATTGAACGCATCGTGTCACTTACCCATAAATTAAAGCTATCGTCAACCGTAATTTTAAGTATTGGCGCAGTGGCACCGTCTGATGCGATGTTCCGAAGTGAATGAAACCGCTTAACCAGAAAGATTCGGCAATTCCGCTCGGCATGTCTCTGCACGGCACAATGGCACTGACCGCACCGAATATCCACGACTGAGCTGGTATGAAGGAAAGGCGACGCTAGTGATTTGGTTGTGAAAAACTATATTCGCATCGTAGCGGGGGTGCTTGCCTTGGAAGGGTTGGCGATGTTATTCACTGCTAGCGGCAACGAGCGGTTGCAGCAGCAACGAGATGTCTTGTCCGGGCTGTCCCATGAAACGATGCTGGTGGCAGGGGGCCTTCTACACTTGATCCTCAGTGGCTGTCTGCTTGTCTTAGAGAACTCCATGAGCAAGGGGTTTCTTGCGTTCTGGATGGGCCTTAATTACATTGTTTTTCATGCTGCAATGTCTTGGGCGAGAGTGATCGCTCCTTTTCCCACAATGCGACTGATCGCGTGGAAAATCGGAATCAAGCCAGACATTTTGAACTGTTGTTGGAATCTGTTCACCGGCTTCTTGGTGATAGGAGGTGCTCTCTATTTGATGCTGGAATGGCGAATTTCAGAGCGCCTGCAAAATGATGCCTACTTAAAGGATTGGAGTAAGAAGCGTGAGCGGAACGAGGGTGGGTCAACCGTTATGGGACACCATTGAACGCGACAAACACAGCCCGTCTTCGGAACTCCGCGCGCCCTGTGGAGCGCTCTGGTTTTACGCTGATCGAATTGCTCGTGGTCATGACGATCATCGGTATTCTTTGTGCCTTGTTGCTGCCTGTGTTCGCGTCTGCAAAAGTCCGTGGGCAGCGGACGGCGTGCTTGAATAACCTCCGGCAATTGGGCATCGCATGGACACTGTACAACGCCGATAACAACGGAAAAATTGTCACTTGTGTCCCCTACAATCCCAAGGGAGTGTGCAACACGAACGCTTGGGTCATGGGGGTGGTCGAAAATCACAACGCGCCGTACCCGTACGGAGTGGTTGATCCAGGCGTTTTGGATGCGACCAACAAGAATGCCATTTCTCGCGGACTGCTTTTCTCTTACACCAGGTCGTATGAAAGTTACCGGTGCTCGGCGGATAGAAGAACTGAAGGCGCGGCCCCGTACGTACGAACGTATTCGATGAGCACCTGGATGAACGGAATTGATTGGGACAACCCGGGGAATTCTCGCGATCCGAGCACGAGCGCGCAACCCGCTCATCGCCTTTTTAAGCGCGAGTCTGACATAACCATGCCATCGCGAGAATGGGTATTGATTGATGAGGATACAGCGACGATCGATGACGGAATGTTCGTGGTGTACATGGACCCGAAATACGGGTGGGATGATCTTCCGACACGGGTGCATCGGTACGGGTATGTGCTCAATTTCGCGGATGGCCACTCGGAAATCCGCACCATCCTGAGCCAGCAGACCAAGACCTGGAAGAAGCCGCGCCATCTTCCGGAGATGGCTAGCACGCCGCCCAATCCGGATCTCGAAAAGCTCAGGGCCGTGACGACTGTTCAGCAGTAAGGGATGGGGGTGTTTCTTTGGTCGGGACCTTCCCAGGGGCCAACGCTTCGAGGATTGGCATCTGTCCCAAGTAACAAGTAAACACACGAATCGCCTGTCTAGTCTTCTCGCCTCCTGAATCTGTTTTGACAATGTATTCCCAGCCTTCTAATCTTAAAAGGTGGACACCGCCGACAAGCCAGCCCCAAAAAAATCCGCGCTCTTGTTCCAAATCGTAGGTTCCTTTCTGTTGGCTTGTGCTGGATTTAGCCTGTGGCACTATTATTCGGCTCCGCGTTATGATCGGGAGCCCGATGATCCTGGCTATCGGCAGATACTCAGCAACTTTCTCGCCGCGCAACCGATCGCAGTGAGCGTCTCTCCTGACGGGAAATACCTCCTCACGAAAATGGAGCAAAACGGCGGATTTAAAGTGTCTGTTCTGGACCGAGAGTCTAAACGCGAAGTCGCCTCCAGTCTCTCCAAATGCACCCAACGCGCCTTGACCTGGCGGCCTGACAGTCGGGCGATTGCCTTTCAAGAGATTTCCGGCTTGGAGCGACCGCTCTATTTGCTGGATGTGCCAACCAGCAAAAAAATGAAAGTAAACGCTCCCGTCAGCCACACGGCCCTGCCGCCGCTCCGTTGGGATCATGCGGGCAAAAGCTTGGCCTATTTTGATGGAGACTGGCAAACGGGTCGTTTGCTGGTCATAAATCCATCAGGAGATGATCCGCCCATAGTAATTCAGGAATCTTTGTCCGGCACATGCGACTTTATTTGGTCCCCCGACGGCCAGAGCATTGCGGTGGCGAGCGCCTCCGATCACGGAGCAATAACTGTGACTTCTCTGAGGGATTTGGCTCATATCAAACTCCAGGTAACAAACGGCGAAGTTCGCCAACTGGCATGGTCTCCCGACGGAAAATCGATCCTCGCCGTTGCTCGTGGGGACGAGGATGAATTCTTCAAGTTATTCGAGGTTGAAATCCACCGCAGGACGAGTTCAATCAAAGCCCAAGCCGACGGAGATATCAGCCTGCCGGTATGGACGCCTGACGGGCGTTCCTTTATTTATCATGTTTGTTCGAATGGAATCATTCGTGCATTTTTGGAACACTCGGGTTCGACTTATGTCCAGCAGATTGGCCCCACAAATGGGGTGCTGCGCAGCACGTATGTCGAACCAGATGGCAAAGCAGCCTACGCTCATTTTTCCGGGCTTTCGGTGCCGCCCGTGGTCGGCAAGATCTCGCTGGAAAATGGAGATTGGACGGTATTATACGCCTGCCCAAAGTCAGAATCGTGTCGTTGCCCGGACCCGGAGTTTCTTCGAATCAAGTCCGATGATGGTGCCGAAGTCCCGGCCTATCATTGGCCCGCCGCAGGCCAGAACGGAATCGAAGCTGCCGCCCTCATCGTCGTGCATGGAGGGTCCGACACGCAGACGTACCCAACCTGGGAGGCATATATTCGCCCTATCACCGAGCTGGGTTGTAATGTTATTGCAGTCAATCATCGAGGTTCATCGGGGTATGGCCGGCGTTATGAGAAAATGCAGGGAGACCCTGTAGCGGACGTGAATGCAACTCGGAGCTACGCGGCCAATGTCCTAAAGGTACGGCCCAACCGGATATTTCTAACAGGCATCAGCGTCGGTTCACGCCTCATCGCCGCTGCCAGCGGTAATGGTGATGAAATTGGCGGATTGATCTTGGTTTCGTGGGTAGGTGCCGGATCCTATTCTGGACAACGTTTTGCCAAGCCGTTCCCCGTTCTCGAATTTCATGGACAGCTCGACCTTGTTATGTCACCCGACCAAGCGCGGGATTCCATCATGCGATTCTTCGCGGGTGACGGACAAACACACTTCAGCATCCAATTCCACACGTTTAGGGACGAAGGCCATTTTTTTTATGACGCCACGTCGCTCGCAGCGGTTTATTGGACATTATCGAAGCTGGTTCAGCCTGAGGAATCAAAGCGCTAACCCCCTATTAAGCATCGCGGTCAATAGGCAAAAGAGATACATGACGGAATTTTTCAATGCCGTTTTCGTCCCCGAAACGGGAACTCCGATTTAGTTTTCAGTTGGGCAGCTCGGACTGAGCCCCCGGAACAATCCCTCCGAGAACGGACTCCGGCTAAACACCTATTCGGACTAAATCGGGCCGGTGTGGAGTGCTATGACCTACAGAAAACGAGCTGAGGGAGACAGGACTGGCCACCGTGCCCTCCTGTTTCCCTCGTTCGAAATTAAGGGGAGAGCACTCGGCCCGCGCTGGCACCTGAACACTTGGCCGCTGACATAACCTCGGAACGTCACGATAATTTTGGAGCATCCGCCCCAGTGACAAGTCCACAAAAAACTGGAGCCGCAGACGCGCCGGCAACGACCGGTTAAGCGGCAGTCGCCTTCATTTGAATGGATAATCTCTGGTTGACTGCTATGAGTTTCTGGACCGTGTCGCGGCATTGGATCGCGGCGCTGTACGGCCGCGTGGGGTTCAGGTACAAGAACAGGACCGGTACCCCAGCGGGCAACGAAGTCAAATGGCCGTAGCACTTGGCCGCAGCCCCCAGTCAAGAGTCTGGTTTGCTGGCTTGGCCCAACGCAGACCGGCCGCGCTTGGGCACCAAGAATTGTGGTCTGCGGCTCATGCGGGCCTAGCGCTTAGACGCAACGCTTAACACGATAGAATACCGTCGAGCCGACCTGCCGGCATCTAAGATCCCCGAGTCAAATCAATTCAAACCAGGCCGGCGGCGAAGGCGCAGCAAACGCATGGGGAACAAATCGCCCGAGGTTCTTTCGGCCAACACAAGACTTCTACCGTGAATTGTCAGGAGCCGATTCTAATTCTCGGCCAGCAACGCGTCAACAGCATCAGCCAGCGCTTTCTCGCGGACGTCCCGGTAACGAATCACTCCATTGCGGTCCAGCACATACACGGCGGGCCAATCATGAACGTTCCACGTTGTGGCAATCGCGCCGTGAGGCCCCCCGTCCCGAAAAGAGGGCCAGATAATCTTCTCCTTCTTCAGCATCTCTTTCACTCGGGTCATGTCACTGTCTGAATTGACGCCGACCAATGCGAAGGGCTTCCCAGCCAACCGTTCCATAAGTTTTCTTTCTTGGCCGATCATTTGAATGCAGGGGGCACACCACGTGGCCCAGAACGTCAGCACGACCACTTTACCGCGGTTATCGCTCAGCTTCATCTTGATACCGTCGAGAGACTCGCCTTCTATTTCCGGCGCCAATTTCCTGACCCTCAATCGACGCAATTCAGAGAGATCACGGCGCACCCGGTCTGCCAGTGAGCGGCCAAGACTGTCTGCGCACTCTATCTGGGCGTAATTGGAAAGGAACCGCTCGAAAAGCTGTTCCGCCTCCACGGCAGCCTTTTCGTTGACTTTATCGATAGCGTTGCCTTTCGCCCGTTCCGCCAAAGAAAAGCACGCCTGTGCCTGGACTACGGGATTAGGATTCTTCTCCAGAACAGATTCGAGCAGTCTTGTCGCGCAGCGATGGTCCGAGCATTGCAATCCCTGGACGAGAGGAGCGAGGCTTTCGCTGGTCACATGATTCTCCAGCACCATGCCTGCAGCCTCTTCGACGTCAGGGCCGTCAGGAGTGTTTAAGATAACCCATACGGCCGCGTCGCAAGCGAGAGGCGACTTCGGATCCTTTTCTGCCAACGTAAGAAGGTCTGCCGGGTTTGGCAGAGTCTTGCCTCTTGTTTCACCTTCGTGCGGCACCTCGACCGGATTCTCAGAAAGCCCGGTCCCGTTCCAATATCCGATGTGTCGACGTATACGAAGATCGGTGATTATGGTACCCGCGTTCATGCCGAGACCCGCGAGCGTCCATGACGCTGGACCAGCTGGCGCATCGAATCGCGCGCTTGTGCGCGTGAAACGCTGTTCCATGGACGGACTTCCCTTTCTGTAAAGCGTTGTTCGCATTTTGACCGGAATCGGATCCTCAGGATTGTTGTCGTCGAATTCCGAAGTCCCCATATCCCCGTTGACCACGACTTTGACGACACGATATGGGTGGCGGTCCTCTATCCAGAAATGATTGGTCCGGGAGCCAGAAGTATCCGGCGACTGGAATACAACATGGATATGCCAGGTTGATCGTCCATCAGTCATTTCGTTCCCTGAAAGATAAACCGAGGCTGCGTGGGCACCAAGGCAATCCTCGATCGTCTGCGTGACGGATGGAAAAGGCGCCAGACCAAGAACGCGAGGGTCGAATATGGATGTTACACTACCCTTAGCGGGGTCGTCGACGACAGTTTCTTGCGCTTTGCCATCTTTCTCCGAATAGCGGAATAACCGCGTGCCGTCATAAGTCGTTACGGAGTGTGCGTCGAAGCCTTCGAGGAACCCGGCTCGGCAGGCTGCCTCTTGGGATAGGCCCAGTTCCCTAATCTTGGCCGCGGCGGTGTCCGCTGCCTCCCCGCCAACGGCTTTGTAGTGATACTCCCGCTCAGATTGCTCGAATCGCTCCTTTCCGTCGTTGAACGTGATCTTTAAGGTCACGCGATTCGTGCCGTCCAGAGGGCGTTCAAACGAATAGACGAGCAGTTCGAACGCCATTTCGCCTGAGATGATATTGTGGCGAGCCTGTGCGGCTGATTGCAATAAATCGCGCGGATCCGGTTCCTTGTCTGATAACCCTCGGTCAGGATTGGATCCGCCGGTGACACCATGAGCGGTGATAAACCACCACAAAAGTGACAGAAAAATCTTGTTCTTGAGCCACCCGAAACCAACGCTTAAGTTCGTCATAACCCTAAGGAATTCCTCAGATTCAGAGCCTACCAACATAACGTTGTTGCCAAAAAGGAGCAAGTGAATACATAATCCATTTGCTAGTCGACAGGACGATTACGCGAGAGATGCAAATCGTTTCAAAGAACAGAAAGTGGACTCGTTGCGGTGCCGCCGGATTCATTCGACCCAGGTCGTTGCCAACGGGCGCGGAGCGGGCCTCCACTCGCTGCCGGTCCAGAACTCCACTTGCCGCTTTTCGCTCAGGCGAGCGGGAACTCCAACCGAGCGTAGCGCCGCGGTGTAAACGATTTCAAAATCTACTAGGTTGGCAATGTGTCCGTTCCAGATGGATTCAACGCCTCGTTGTTTAGGATAGTTTGGAGCGACGGTAATTCGCTGCCGAAGAAATCGGACAACAATCGCCGCCGCCGCATCCGTGGTGTTCTCATGGCGGACAAGGGGGTAAAAATTCTCCCACAGTTCGCGCCGCCAATTAAACTCATCCTGTTCCAATGGGTATTTCCAACCATGGGCCTTGAACTTTTCCTCCACCACCGGTGACAGCACAAACTGACGATAAACCGTGTCGTCCAACTTCCAGTTGACCAGTTCGTTGACGGTGTAGTGGGCCAGTTCGACGTGTTCCAATAACGTCCCTACAACTTGGCCGCGCCAGATGGGCAGCGCCGCTAGGGTCTCAAAATCTTCGCGCCATTTCGGCGCAAGCAGATGTTTACGTGCGATGTCCAAAGTTCGTTCGTTCACTTTCATTCGGGGAGGCACAACATGCAAAACCGTGTCTGCAACAGCCAGGATCGCCAGCGCAGCTGCCACCACATGCAAACCTAATCCAAGCTTTGAAAGGTTGCAGCTCTTCCTAAGCCGAAGCAGAGATGCAGCGCGCGTCCCCTTTTCCTTTCTGCGGAGATAAAGCCAGGCGCCAAGCCAGACGAACGCAGGCGATATGTACAAAAGGAGCGCACGCGGATGAAGTTTCGGAAACTGCGGGAGCGGATGCTTACGAACAAGTTTGGCTTTGCAGTATTCTCCTGTCAAACGGACAACCAACGAGTGTTCGGCACCAAAAGCATGAACCTCGCCCGGAATGATCTTCAGCGTCACCGGTGTACCCGCAGTTTCGAGAACTCCGGCCAACTTTTTCGCACACGGCAACGCAAGAATGTCATCATTCTCACCATGAACAAAAAGCACGGGGCACGAGAGACAAAGCGATTGCTCTGGAGCGCCTTTCGCGAACCGCTGATTTGATTTCAGAGAGCCGATCTCCGCGAAAGTCTTTTTTGGAATTCGAAGCTCACCGCAGGATGGAGCTAAGCCATTGTTCTTCAAAGCCGCAGCGGAGGAAGATTGAGTTTCGATCTCCCTCTCGATCTGAATCGAAGGCTGCTCCATCTCAAAAGACTCCGCAAGTTCCGGGATCCATTTCCCCGCCATTTGAACGTATATTTGAGGCTGTTGATCAGGGTGGCTCACTGCGTAGCGCAACATATGCTGGGCTCCCAGACCAAACCCGATCCAAGCCATAGCATTGGTATCCGTCCAATCCTGCCGCCGCACGCATTCCAATACCGCCGCGAGTTCGCCATCGAAATGCTCAGCATTGGTTTGATCGTAATCAAACGCCACTGCCGCTAAACCTAATTCTGCAAGTTGTCTCAGATTATTCCCATCTTTCTGCCAAGCCCCGCCGGAGTCGTGCGCGTAAATCACTGTAGGCAACTTCGCATAACCCTTCGGCACGACCGCCATGCTAGAGATTCTGCCGCTCGCCGTCTTGAGATTGAATTCCTGCCGTCGAAACGGATCACGCGACTTGGCCCAGACCAGCGAACCAAGGAAAACAAGACCTGCAAACAAGCCCAAACCCGTCCCGGCGCCCATCAGTGACTTCAGGTTTCGGTATTGGTGCCTAACAATTGTCCTCACACAAAAGGTCATACCAGTCTTCGGTGGAAATCAGAACGAGCAAAAATGCGATTGTGACACCGCCGTTCATTAAGAATCGGCCATTCCGCCTTCGCCCGACTGAGATTTGCCGGATCAACGCGGCCCAGCTCCAGCAAAATCCAAAACGTAGCAGCTGTCGGCATACTGAACAATCCTCCATCCAACCAGAAACCCATCAACAAAACAATCGTGCCACTCCTGCAAATGCTCTTTAACCATTTCAGTTCCACGATTCTGCGCCGCCCTCTACCACCTTCCGCTTTTAGTGGACCTTCCTGGATTTCATTGCCTTGCACCCCACTAGGAAATGCTTGCGGCGACCATGGACGCAACGATACCCACAAATACACAACGAAGCAACACAACGTCGGAACCCCCGACGTTGCGCCCAGCATAAAGTAGTCATTTGTGTGAATCGCCGATGCGTCGTCTGTCTTAGGCGTACGATAGAACTGGTCCTGCACATTTCCCGACCACTTACCAGACCACGGCTTCTCTGCGATAAATTGAAGGGCTCCTTCCCAGGCCTGAAGGCGTCGCCGCGATGAAAAATCATTTGCATTCGCCACCGAAAGAAGCCTCCTCATCATGCCATCTTCAGTCTCCCGATAGCGCCAAAAAAGAAGCATAATCAATGAAAGAACAATTGCTGCAAGAGGAAAGCAATTGTAACGTAACCACGAAAACAATAACTGATCCGCACTGTGCATTCGGTTTTGTGCCGGCCCGGTTTGAACCCTAATATCCCCTCTGCTACAGACTGAATCGCTTACTCGTTCTCGTCGGCGTTCGTTAGTTGATTCACCCGAAATCTGGAACCAACATGCTGCTGAGTAAATCAGCCCGCAAAGCGTTGCCACCCACGCCCCACGACTGTAACTATGAAATAGTCCTCTTCCCGTCAAGCAAGTGGCAAAGAGCGCTAAGCCTCCCCCTCCCCATCTCCGAACAGCTGTGTTCCAAGTTCTATGCTCCGTCTTCCAAATCCACACACAAAGTCCGAGCGCAAGCGTGACGCCTGCTCCCATTAGCAACCCGAAAGTGTTCGGACCTTCCCATGGTCCGCTCCAACGGGTGTTGCCGCGATAATAGAGCTTTGGCATTGGCTGAAGATCCCAATACGAACACGCCGCGAAGACGGCTGTAAGAAGAACAATAATCAAGGCTATCGACGATGCTGCAAAGAAAGGTGGAACAGACCAAGCCGCCCAGCAACGAGCTCCCTTCCCGATAATAGCTCCCAGCAAAACAGCTCCAAAGACAGGTCGCGCAATTACCGTATGGTCTGGAAAGCCGGAAACAAAGGCGAGTATCAGCGTTACCACCAACCACACATCCGGAGTAAGACCTCGCCTCGAATGATTACTGAATTTAGTTTTGCGATGTAGTGCGTAAGTGAAAGCAACGAAGTAAACAGTCGCACAAAACAAGATCCAGCCTTGTTTGTCGGCAGCGGCCGTCTCAACAAAGAAGGAAGCCGCACTTTGGGGAAACAGAACAGCAAGCGGGTAAAGGCAAAGGCAGAAACCGAGAACGAACAATGCTACCCCAAGTTTCAATATCAGGCTACTTGCTCTTTTGACGCATTCGCCTATCATTGGTCGATCCCTCCCCACCGTGCCTAGTTTGCAGCTCCCACTACCGCAAGACGACGGTTGCATTCAAGCTTTCGGAAAGCTCGCCTTCCCCGCCACATGGCGAGTAACATTCCGTAGCTCCCCAGGAATAGGTAGATCAGAATGGCGACAGCTACGCTATTGGAGTCCTCCGGACTTAAATAAAGAGCGTCGGAAAGGCTGCCCAAGCAGGAGCAATATCCTTCAAAACCAATGGCCCACAGGATCAAGCGATAGCCCACAAAACTCGTCGACAGACATGCAATCCCTACCGCAGGAAAACACAACTTTTCTCGACTTAACAAAATGTAAAGTGCAACCGCGATCTCTAGTCCTGCTCCAAGGCAAATGAACTCGCGGTAGGAGATGTCGTGGAACAGCGGCGATGGTTGGTCGAGGACTTTGGCGTGCCCGAGTGCCATGCCCAGCTTTCCCCCTGCCGTGACGAACAGCAGAAAAACTGCACTCTTCAAGTAAATGCGCTGCCACATAAGAGCTCACCAATGCCTAATTTTGCTGCTTTGGAGATAACCAAACGAAATGTACATGTTCAAGATGCGGCGAGCGCCTTGGCAGGTTTCCTAGATGCCACAAATATAACAAGAGGGGTCAAAACGAGCAACATACATACAATGATAGTCCAAGGCCCCGAACGCCGTTCCGTCTGTAACGGAAAGTCGGGGGTATTTGCAACGATGCGTTTTCCATCCCAAATCCCAATTTTGCGTTGCAAAGCGAAGTCGACAACATCCGCCCCAGGTTTGATACTCATGCTCGCGACCGTCCACCTAACCTTCGGCAGTTTCACGTTGCTTTTTGCTTCGAGAATCTCTAGCCCTCGTTCAGCTACCAGAACCTTGGTCCCGTCACTCGCACTGCGGAATTCTCTCACTATAACCCGGCTAGGTAGCCAAGGGTAACTGTCGCTTTCATAATAACTATATGTCTCAACACCGTTGAAATCGACTCGATACACGCGAAAGCCTCTTGTATCGTCAATCCAGAAGTCCCTAACGATGTTGCCGAAAGATGCAACATTGATTAAGCGGACATGCCAGGCCAAGCGGTTCTCAACATCCTCTCGACCAATCAATTCGATTTTATTGGGCTTAATATCATAAGGCAGGTTGTTTTCTACAGAGTCGACCCAACCGTTGTACGCGGATAGACCAATGGCTCTCGGGTCGAACAGTTTCATCGAGGTCTGGTCACCAAGACTGCGATAGGAAACTTGGTGCAATCCTTCATCGTAGCAGATCGCTTTCTCTCCATCAAAAACCGTTTGATACTGTGCGTCGTCTGCTCGTTGTGAGACAGCAGTAAAGCCACGCAGATTGCCGTCGAAGTCGACCGTTACTAGGCTTTCGTTGGTGACCAAACTGTCCTTAAAGATAAATTTAACGGTAAGGCTCGATGGCGGGATCTGCAGGCGAGCAGATTCCACACCTTGCAACAGGCTAACCGGGTTCGGAAACGATTGACCTTGCAGAACGTGGAACGGGAGTACCACTCCCACAAGTGCTATAGTTACGTAACAATTTGTCCTTCGGAGGCATTTCAGAGAATTGTGCATAAGTATTAAAGATTGTTCTGACAAAAACGTTGCACTCACTCGATGCTTCTCGTGATATGCAACGCCTGCTTCTAATGTTTCATATCAACAGCCGCTGCCCGTGGATTTTGGCGTTGCAGTGTCCCAACTGCCGAAGCCGGTGCCCTCGACACAGGTCTGTACATAATTAGTCCCATTCCAAGTACTTTGGTAAGTGCAATGAGTGGATTGGGAGCAATTAACTGGGGTGCCGTCATTACAGGTGGATTTCGTGTCCGTAGTATTTGCACATGTTTTTGTTATTGCGTTGACGTGCTTTGCATCTCCACATGTCCATTGGCCGAGGTTGTTCGTTTGAGGATTCGTGCCTGCACATGTGGTTGACGTAGCGCAATTGCTCGTGTCATTGCTCGCCTTATTACATGCCAATACTGCGGTTGCACCCAGAAGGACGCCACATCCGGCTCCTATTAGGAACTTGCTTATTTTCATACTTTATTGCTTTTTGTTAGAGGCTTTTTATTGGGACGGAGACAGACCGGGCCTCAGTGCGTCCTGCTCCGTTCCGAACCGTCAGTTCGAAATCAATTCGTTCCGCACCCGCGATTGATGCATTTGCGACCTGCCTAATATGAGTGAGGTCCCAAGTTTCCTCCGAACTGCTCACGTCAACGGTAGGCAATATCTCTACTCCAACGTTATTCCTTGTGACGACAGCACGCACGACTCTCGAAGCTTGCAAAGTGTGGATGGTAAAACGACTTTCTCCGGACGCTTGGCCCTGTAAAACAATCATGTCGGGGGTTATTTCTAGTTCCGGTCTTATGACCGCGGACACCGGGATGCTCAAGCAGGGTATTCTTTTGCTGGACGTCTGGACCATTATCGTCTGTTTGAAGGTTTGGCTGAACCTTACGCCTGGAGCTTCAAAAGTCACAAGCAGAGCAAACGGTTTCGCACTCGAATCTGCAGCGTTTGTCCTTAGTGACATCTTCAAGATGTCTGTTGATTGCGGCTGATTTATCGTCAAATTCCCCGACGCTCTAGGTGTCAACTTTATGACCCGCGTTGCGCTTTCCCCCACTTTCATGGTGCCGAAATTCAATGAACGTGGCTCAAAAGTGAAATCTGCATTCACGTTGGCAGTTATGAAAGCTCGAGCGTAGTATCTGACACCGTGGTTTTCTAGGAGTGCTTCCACATTTGCGTTTCCAGGACCGGTCTGTGAACCAGAGTGAAATTCAACCGGAACAAGCAAAAAACCAAGTCCAACTATAGTTTTGCCAGGCAAACCCTTCTCAATTATGGTACACTGGCAACTTGATCTTACGGCTACTACCTGAATTGCATTCGTGCTGCCGTTAGCCAGTTTGAACTCGTGCTTTAGCGTTTCGCCTTGGAAAACCCTCCCAAAGTCGAAGGAGGGTGGCTCAAAGTGCACGACAGAAGTGTTCCCCCTGGAACTTCCGCGGTGAAGAGTGTGGATCGCCACGATGCTGACTCCGACCAGACAGACTCCAGCAAGGATTCCCAGCATGTTCTCAAGGTTTAGTAATCTCTTGACTGTATTACTCATAACGTTCATCTTTGTTTGTAGCGTTGTTGCATCTTGGGCAAGTTTTGACCAAGCGTGTGTCGAGCCCGTACGAGGTAATAAATCCACAACATAGGAGCAATGGAAAGAGTCAGAAGCACGCCAGCTAGCAGTGCGGCCAAGCCCGTTGGATAATCTTGCATTAGCTGGTCTGTCGGCATGACTTTCTTTCCGGTGTTGTTGGAATGTGTGTCAGCCTTACAGCATAATTTCCGGCCCCAGAGAAAGTTCTACTTGGCATTACACACGCAGGTCGCTCTCGAGTTATTGGTTTACGAGTCCATTGCATAGGTGCATTCGCTTAGAGCGTGTCTTAAAAGTGGGGCCGCGTTGCGGATTCTGCGCGGAAAACCAACTCGACTCTCCGCCTCAATTTCCAAACACGTTCTTAGTGAAGGCAGTATCTACGGTTCGTTCTAACTTAGCCAATACTTTGTTTATATTGCGCTAATAGGTATTTGTTATTTCTCCATGCTTCTGTTTTCAAAGAGGTTCGGAAGCACTGACGCGAAAGGAACGGCCTTTCCACCTACAGGCCGCGTTCGAACGGTGGCCTTTGAGCATGTGTGGCTACTAGAAAAGGAAGGCAAATGAGCCTTCTCTCTGACCTTGACTGCTTTTCTGGATTCGGCTTCGTTTTGGCCATTTCCCGGCCCATCTCCACCCGAATTTAATCCGAGACGTAGCATTTCCATGCCCGGGCCGACTTGTTCTAGCTCACTTTGGTGGTTTCGTTCTTGAGAATTGTCTGTGGATTGGCTCCGTCAGCGGGGGCATCTTGAAGTAGCGCAGTAACGGTTAGCGAGCAGGTTGGCAACGGCGCCATATTTGCATTGCAGTTCAGCGCCCGGGAATCTTCAGACCAGGGCAGGCAACCGTAATCATCCCTTTTTCTTCCTTGAAGCGGAACGGGGAACAATGTTTGTCAAGCAGCGGAATCTCAAGCAAACCTCGTTCTAGCACAAATCGCTCGCGTATGAGGCTACCTGGTCTCAATCGCTTCATCGCAAACGCTTTGCCTTCCATCGCTTCCGGGTGGTCACGTTGACAACGAGCGCTGAGCGGCTCCAATCTCTCGTGGAGGTTTGCTCGCAATTGAGATGCGGCCACGGGCTTTTCCTATTTGCCAATGGAGCTTCCCTGGACAAACCCGCCAATGTTTTCTTCCCTATCTGGCAAACCGCCAAGCAAGGCGAAACTGCAAGCCTGTTAGATTAGACGCAACCACCCTCATCATGTTGCCTTGAACGGCAAATTGTCCCCTCTAGTGCGTTTGTTGTCACGGACCGTATGATGGCTTTCGGAAGCGGTTCAATTCCTGAGCCGCATTGTTCCTCACAATTGACAAGTAGGAGAAAAACTATGACCAAATCATCGTTCATCGACTTCAAGGCCGTCAAAACGGCCATATCCATGGAGAAACTGTTGGATTATTACGGTCTTCTTGGCCGGTTCAAACGCAGCGGAGACAGCCTTTCTGGCTCATGCCCCATCCACAAAGGCAGTAACCCCACCCAGTTCCGGGTGAGCGTGAGCAAAAACATCTGGAACTGTTTCGGGGAGTGCAAACATGGCGGCAACTCGCTCGATTTCATCGCCAAGATGGAAGACGTAAGTATTCACGCGGCGGCCCTCAAAGCTATCGAGTGGTTCGGCCTCGACCCCGGGGCAATGGCCGCGGATTCCGAGGAGGCTAATGGAAAGCCGAGCATGCCGCCAAAAGCCGCTGCAGCTTCGGTGCCAAAGCCGGGGTCGAAGCCAGTGGCCCAAACCCCAGAGAAGGTTGCCCCCAACAAGCCCTTGAAATTCCGCTTGGATAAGCTTGGCCGCAGTCATCCCTACCTTGCCGAACGTGGACTCACCCAGGAAACCATTGTGGATTTCGGTGTGGGTTACTGTGCCAAGGGCATAATGGCGGAGCGGATTGCGATTCCCATTCATGACCCGGAAGGGAGCGTCGTAGCCTACGCCGGTCGCTATCCAGGAGATCCTCCAGGCGATACGCCCAAGTACAAGCTCCCCCCCGGCTTCCGCAAGTCGCTGGAGCTCTTCAACATCGACCGCTCCATGAAGGAACCGGCCGAGAAGCCTCTAGTCGTCGTCGAAGGTTTCTTCGATTGCATGAAACTCCACCAGCATGGCTGCCGCAAGGTCGTCGCCCTCATGGGCAGCACCATGTCGGCCGCGCAGGAGGATCTCATCCGCAAGCATACAAACTCGCAAAGCCGCATCATCATCATGCTCGACGAAGACGAGGCCGGACAAGCAGGCCGCGAAGACATCGCCCACCGGCTGGCTAGGTTCGCCTTCGTAAAGATTCACGAGTTCGAGAAAAATGACACGCAACCGGAGCACCTGACGGCCGAGGAAGTTGAGCGGTTGTTTGGAGGTGGATCGTGAAAACCTATAAAGGCAAACGCGAAGGGTATGCGGCGTTGGTCACCGTGAATGGTCGCCCCCTCAATCCCCACCTGGATTTGTGGAATCACAGTCCGACCGGGTTTGAGTGGGGCTATGGCGGGAGCGGTCCGGCACAACTGGCGCTTGCTCTCTTGGCTGACCATTTGGGAGACGGAGACCAAGCAATCGAGCTGCATCAGGAATTCAAGTCCGCTGTCGTCGCAGACCTGCCGTATCGCGGTTGGACTCTAACCAGTCAGCAGATTCAGCAAGCAGTTGAAAACCTGAAATCCCGGTCATTGGTATCATAACCGTAAGAAACCAGAAGAAAGGAGTTAAGCTATGGACGTACATTGTTCAACTTGTGGCGAGCCCTGGGATGTGTATCACTTACGGCACGACGCTATATTCGAGACCGACCTCGACCCGGCAGAAGCCGAGGCGTGGCGCAGTCTCTCCCTAATCGAACGGCTCTCCAGTCGTTATCGCGAGAAGTTCAATGCAGCCGGATATGAGTTCGGCGCTTCTATTCTCGATGTTATGCATTGTCCCTGCTGTCCCAAGGGCGCCAAGCCCGACCCGGAGAAGGCGGCCCTCAAAGCCGGACTCGTTGAAATCCTGGGCGATGATGAAGACGGCATAGCCTCAACAATGGAGGACTTCGGATTATGAGCCCTCGCACGATTCCCGTGGCCGTATTCCGACTTGGCCGCATTGTGGCCACGCCGAATGCCCTCGAATCCATGTCGCAGGATGACATCCTCGTGGGGATACAACGCCACCAGGCCGGCGATTGGGGAAACCTCACAGACGAGGATAGGGCAGCCAACGACCGAGCTTTGGCCGAAGGCACACGGATCTTGTCCGCATATGATGCCATGAATGGCACCAGGTTCTGGGTTATCACAGAAGCTGACCGTTCGGTAACGACGGTTTTGCTCCCGGAGGATTATTGACTCTCACGGGCCTCATGTCTGAGGCCCTTTTTAATTCGCGGAATCCCACCGATTTTAACTCCCTGCCGGTTCTCCACAGCATCCACTTCAGTCGAGCGCGAAAGATTGTTATAATCGGAAGCATGGAGACTCTCGCTGCACCAACGCTTCGCCTCTCTTCTTCAACTGTTGCGGCTGGTACGAACAGACCGCCGCTCAAGTGGGCCGGCGGCAAGCGCTGGCTTGTGCCGTACCTGCTGCCGTTCTGGCAGCGGCACAGACATAGGCGTTTGGTCGAACCGTTCTGCGGCGGCCTCTCTATTTCATTGGGACTTTCCCCTGCCCGTGCGCAGTTGAACGATGTGAACCCGCACCTCATCAATTTTTACCAGTGGCTCCAGCGGGGTTTCAACACCACTTTGCCCATGCACAACAGCCGTATCTCATTCGATGCCCATCGGAAGCGATTCAACCACTTGATTGCCGCGAATGCAACCGACACGGGGGAAGCCGCCGCCCTGTTTTATTACCTCAACCGCACCGGCTTCAATGGCCTCTGCCGTTTCAATCGCGACGGGCAGTTCAACGTGCCGTTCGGTCGATATGAACGCATCACCTACACGCGGGATTTTACCCCATATCGCCACGCTTTTGCGGCCTGGGAGTTTTCGAGTGAAGACTTTGCTTCGCTCCGGCTGGAACCTGACGATTTCGTTTACGCCGATCCGCCATATGACGTGGAGTTCACCCAGTATTCCAAAGATGCGTTTGGCTGGCCGGATCAGGTGCGCTTGGCCGAATGGCTGGCCAAACATCCCGGTCCCGTCGTCCTGTCTAACCAGGCCACCGACCGTGTCGTCCGCCTCTACAAATCGCTCGGCTTCACATTGCGCTTTCTCGACGCGCCCCGCCGCATCAGTTGCAACGGCGACCGCCGGCCAGCGCGAGAGGTTCTGGCGCTCAAAAACCTATGAGCCCCCGCGACACCACCACCGGTCACGTGCTCGAAAAGATGATCCTGCCTGCTTTGGAGCAGGGCGGATATGAAGTAACCACACAGGCCGTGATTGAGGATAGGCCGGGGGGCAAGGCGCACAAGGTGGATGCTCTGGCCACCAAGGAGGGCAAGCGATTCCTCATATCGCTCAAGTGGCAACAGGTCAGCGGCACCGCCGAGCAGAAGGTCCCGTTCGAGGTTATGTCCCTTGCCCTCGCGGTGCTTACGGGCGGTTACGACAAAGCCTATTTGGTGTTGGGTGGAGAAGGTTGGACGCTTCGGGACTATTTCATCGGCGGTGGATTAACGACGCATTTGAAAGACATCGATCAGGTCAAAATCCTCACGTTGGAGAGTTTCACCGCGCTCGCCAACGGTGGACGACTGTGATTTCCATTTGCCTCTTCAGGCAAAGGTGCCCCTCTTGGACGCACCACTCCATGGCGTATCCTACAGAGCGGGTTCAAAGGGTTCTTTTTCAATCCAACACCAAAAGAAAGGAAAATCATATGTTCGCTACCTTTAATCTCACACACAGAAACGGAGGCATAGTATGAACGGCCTCATGTTGCATTGCGGCGGCCAGTTAAAGACGAGGGAAGAAGTCTTTGCGGTTCCCGCGCCTCCGGCAACCGCCACCTACGCACCCCTTCCCTACGAGTCGTATATCATCCGCATTGCAAAACAACTCGCCGTCGAGGGAATCACGATCGCCGAAGAGCGGCTCGCGCTCGCTAAGAACGGACAGCGTCTGTTTGGCCTCCTGGCCCTCACGATGCCGGGATTCGCGCAAACCGATTATGGCTGCGTCCTTGGGCTCCGGACGAGCTACGACCGGTCGTTTGCCAATGGCCTCTGCATCGGCGCCGCCGTCTTCGTCTGTGACAACTTGAGCTTCAGAGGTGAAGTCACCTTCGAACGCAAGCACACCGCCGGGATGCTCCGAGACCTGTCCTGGATGATAAGCGAAACAGTTTCGACGCTCCCAATGCGCTTTGCAGCGCAGTCGGTCACGTTTGAAACGTATAGGCGGCGGGAGATGGGGGATAAGGAGGCGCATGATATCGCGATCCGCCTGTGGGACGCAGGGGCACTCGGGGCACTCGAAATCCCCCGGTTCATCAAGGAATGGCGGGAACCACGACACGCGGAGTTCACCCAAACAAAGAACGCCTGGCGCCTATTCAATGCCGCCACGGAAGTCATCAAAGGCGACCTGTGGCGCCTGCCTGCACGCACATGCGCTCTCCACACCATCCTCGACGAAGCTTGTGGGTTGGAACCGCCCGGGAATGGCGGAGTCCCCGCTCCTCCCGAAACCGTGGAACTCGTGGCATGAGCCGCTGCGCTTTGGAGTCTGTGGAGGCGCTATGAAACCTTCCAATCCCAAAGAGTACAAGGTGACGGCGCTCCGCGAATGTCCGGTCCCTGATGCGATGGTTATCTGCGACACACCTGAGAAGGCCGCCGAGTACTGGCACTTGCACGTCGCAACCTGTCCGTACTTCAACTCGGAATGCGAGTGCCTCGTGGTGCTCCTCTTGAACACGCGCAGGCGCGTCAAGGGACACCAACTGCTTACCATGGGCACGAAGGACAGCCTCCTCGTCAATACATCCGAGGTCTTCCGGACCGCCGTGATTGCCGGTGCCGCCGCCCTCATCGTCATGCATAATCACCCAAGCGGTGTTATACCGCATCCGGTTTTATGCCGCATGGCTTGCGACTTGCCCCTGTCTTGCCGGAGCGAACCGCTCCCACATGCGGCATAAAATGGCGGCTTTGCTACAGCCCTTTGAGATAATCCAG
>Ga0210408_10001622_pt1 | contig 23222 bp, 23 predicted proteins | sample IncBWH4MmetaG_FD_155471 | JGI IMG/M metagenome (GOLD analysis project Ga0210408, IMG submission 155471) | Forest soil microbial communities from Barre Woods Harvard Forest LTER site, Petersham, Massachusetts, United States - Inc-BW-H-4-M | ecosystem: Environmental > Terrestrial > Soil >...
AAGCAGTATTGGGGGCATGGCACGAAGGCCGAGGAAGTATCTATCGGAAGGTGGACTTCTCCGGAGCGAATCTCCGCTTGATCGTGTGCCCGGCGGCCACCTTCGTCGATTGCGATTTTGGCAACGCCCAGTTGGCGAAGGTGGACTTCCAGTCCAGCAGCTTTGTCCGATGCAGGTTTGCCGGGTTGCTCCGCGAGGTGATGTTCTACGACCATGGCTTCAAGACCGGTAAGCCAGACGCCAACCAGATGGAGGATGTGGATTTCTCAGAGGCGGAGTTGCGGATGGTGGAGTTCCGGCACCTGGATCTGGACCGGGTTCAGTTTCCAAAGGACGATGCCCATTTGATCGTTAAGGAGTACCGATGTGTCCTTCAACGGGCACTGGACGAGTTGAAGGACAACGCGCAATGGCGCGGGTTTCGAGCGGTACTGGAACACCGGCTCAAGTGGGCGGGCCCACATCAGGCGACCGGAGTCTTCAATCTCAGAGATCTAGCTGAGGGTGGTGGCGAGGCGGAGGTTCAGTTCGCAAGAGAACTACTTGATCGCCTCGAGATGACATGTTCGGGGACCTGACCGTAAGGTAGACGACCAGAGCCGACTGGTCCCGCTCTGGGCGCGCATCTCCGCGTATTCGATGGCGCGTCCAAAGCGACGCGTCGTGTAGGCGGTAGCGGCCGCAGGGCCGGACCCTGAACGTGTTCGAGTGCGACCTCGAATGCGTCCGCGGCCCAGGTCCAGGACCCTGGCGTCAGCGACGACAGAGGCAGCGCGTTGGGTCGGATCGTCAGCCAGTGTGGCACGCGTTCCCTCATTGTGCCGAGGGTTTGGCCCACCAAGCCGCGCTCTCATGACAGCTGGCGTCAAGGCTGGCAGGAACGTCCCCGTACAGCAACGCCGGTGGCAAACGGTGCGAATTGGCGGCACTCCGCGGCACCCAGCGAATTCACATCGCGACTTCTGAACGGGCCTCAGCGATCTGTTAACCGCAAGGTTCAGGGTTCGAATCCCTGTCCCGGAGCCAATTCGCCATTTTGCCTTGCGAACGTCGCACGCCGACCGCTTGCGAATTGGAAATCGGTCGCTTGGGGGAGTTCGAAAGTGCCAGAACTCGACCAGTTCGAGAGCCATCTTCATTGGTCGCAGAGCGTTCTGCAGCAGTTGCTGCAGCAATCCCATCCCGAATCAGGTTGAAGGGTTGCCGTAGATTGACCGAGAGCTCGCCTTCCTTCCACGACGCACTCGAGACCATAAACGCGAGCAGCCGGCGCTTCTCCGTTGGCTCCTGTTCGAGGAAGAGTTCGTGGGCATCACTGGCCAGCTCCAGCAGCTGGATGCCGTCTTCGATATAGCTCTGGTCGGCATCCTGGTGGACTTGAATGTTGCGCAGGATTCCGTCTTGCTCGCGACGCCAGTCGGCGGACTTGCGGTCGAAGAAAGGTGCATCGATCCTTCCGTCGAGCTTGTCCAGATACATTGCATCCAGGCGCGTCTGAATCTGGTCGTAGCTCGCTTGCAAGCGTGCGACGGCCTCCTCGCGTTCATGCTTCTCGTCCGCATGGCTCTCGCGCAGAGCAGCCGCAACCCACTCGACGACATCGGCGTCCAGAGCGAGGCCCTTGAGTAGGCCGCCGAATCGCTCAGCGAGTATCTCTTCGCGCGTGTACGGCTCGGGGCATTTCCGCTTGTAGCCGGTGCAGTGGTAGTAGACGTAGCGGCCCTTCTTGATCTCTCCCACAAACGAGCAGCCGCAGTGACCGCAGGACACCAACCCCGAGAACGCGAAGTCGTGCTTGATCGGATGGGGCCCTATGGCGGAGCGTCCTTCGAGACGCTGCTGGACAGATTCAAACAGTTGCCCAGAAACGATGGGCTGGTGCACGCCGGGATACTCGATCCCGGCCCACCGGAACCGGCCCATGTAGATGGGATTCCGGAGAATCCTGTGGACTGCCGACTTGGTCATTTGAGTCCCCGAGCGGAATGTCAATCCCCACGCGCGGGCTAGGTGGGTGAGTTCTTTGAGGCTGTGGCTGCCGCTGGCATAGGTCTCGAAGAGCCGTGTGACCAGCGGTGCGAAGTCTGGATCTGGTTCGATGAGCCGCTTGCCGTTGGGCCCGTCGATGTTGCGATAACCGATCGGACCCCAGGAGGGATAGATGCCCTGCTCCGCTTTTTCGCGCATCCCCTTCTGGGTCTCCTCCGAGAGGTTGTCGATGTAGTTCTTGGCCATCAAGACCTTGATTCCGTGCATGAACTTCTCGGCCGAGCGTGAGCCTGGCGAGAGCGCCACATTCTCTTTGACGAAATGAATCTCGAGATCGAGGTCGTCGATGCTGACCCAGTCCTTGAGGTTGCGATAGAGGCGGTCGGTCTTCTCGACCAGTAGCACCTTGCATGACCTGGTGCGTCTGAAGAAGGTCAGCATGGCTTCGAAGTTCTGTCGGCCCGTCCGCTTGGCAGTCTCGATGTCAACGACCTCGCGAACGACGTTTAGGTTTGCGCTCCGCGCGTACTCATGCAAAAGTCGGAGCTGGGCAGGAATCGAGAAGCCCTCTTTCTCCTGTTCCTTCGACGACACGCGTGCGTAGATCACGGCCTGCGGCGTCGACGGTAGAGATGGATTCTTCATTCTTTCTGTTCTCTTTGTGGGTCGCTCGCGATCTTACTCGCCTTCAAGAATGTGTTCTGAAATCGTCAAGCAGCATGGCGGTCACGGTCAACACCAAGGGCTCGCTTCTTGGCCTTCCATTCGAGCAGGACACGAAAGAAGCCGGTCATGTTTTCGGCGATCTCCCGCGCGTCCTCTTCTGTGAGTGGTCGCGTACTGCGCCGGCTCCAGACTTCCAATGTTCGGTCGCTTAGCTCGTCGGCGGGCGTCTCGCCACCACCTAATGGACTTCCAGAGCGAGATTCGCCAACCGGACTTCTCGAGGGCCGCATCGCTTACACCGGACCACGCGAGGCAACGTGTGAGACACGCCGCATGTAATCGCCGAAGAGTGGAACCGTGAAAGCGAGGCGGCCGCGCTGTGGACGGTAGATCAGCCCTTTATCCTTGAGCCGAGCGATCAGCTGCTGAGCGGTCTGATTGGGCAGCCTGGTCAGCTTGAGCACGTCGTGGATCGGAGCCGATTCACCTGAGGCCGCCATAGCCCGTAATAGCGAGCGCTCTGTGCTGGAGGTTCGCGCCAGGCGAGCCTCGAAGAAAGCGCCATCGAGCGCTTCCAGAATGGTCGGACGGTGTTGATCGAAGTCGTCCTTGGTGATCCTGAGCGGCCACTCGACCGCATCCCAGAGCAGGGCGCCGACGAACTGAATGTGGAAGGCATAAGCGCCAGTTACCTGAAGAACCGCTCGCGCCATCTCCGCATCGAACTTGCGACCTGAGAGCTCAAGTGGTCTGGTGAAGGCGAGCAGGTCCTCGGGAGGACGGAGTTGGTCGAGCTCCTCCGCTTGGAACATGCGCTCGCTGTAGCTCTTGGCGCGGGCGAGATTGTCGGTCAGGGTGGGAAGCCCGCAGACGACGAGCATCACCGGCATTCCTTCGCGCTGAGCGCGCGCCAAAACGGCTAGGAAGAGGCCGAGCGGGAACTGACGATGATTGGCCGAGTCGCGCAGGACGTGGGCTTCGTCCCAACTGAGGAGGACGCCTGGCCTGCCGGCGGCCGACGCGCTCTCGCAGGCGAGTCTGAGCGAAGTGAACAGCTGCTCCTCAAGCAGTGGTATTCGCATTGGCCGAGTTCTCGGCTGGACGGCCACTGTTACGCCGGCGAGGGAGATCGTGAAGCTGCCGAGCAGGTCCAGTGCCTGCCGCGCTACCGCTTGAGATCGCTGTCTGATGGCGAGCGCGCGCGAACTCTGTTCGACTGCTCGCCGACAGTCCTCCACCAGCGCCTGTCCGAAGATGGACTCCTCTTGCAGGTGCTCATTGCACTCGCGACCGACAACGATCCAGCCCGCCTCCTCGGCGAGACGGCCGTACTGCTGCAGTAGCACGGTCTTTCCGACCCCACGCAATCCGGTCACCCGAACGTTGCGAGGCAGGCCGGGAAAACCAGCCAGGTATTGCTTGAAGCGGGCAAGCTGCGGTGCGCGGTCGGCGAGGTAGGTCGGCTCCAAGCCCATCCCAGGCCGAAATGGGTTTGGTGACAATTGATGACGGTCAAACGTCATCATTCGACATCAATCTCCCTTCGAGTGGGTTCGAGTGCTCGGCCCCAGAGCATCCTCGATGCGCGCAAAATCCCCAGCTCAGCCCTGAGATCACGCTACCTGTCCTCCGCCCGGCCGTCGTTCCCACCACAAGGGCTTGCCAAGGCAGTCGTCGATCGGCCGGTCGTTGGGCTGGATGGGCGCCAGCTGGTTGAGCGGAGTCCGCCTCCGGAGCTTGGTCACATCCTGGGCGGGCGCTTCCGTGGCGCGCACCTCGACCGGTAGCCAGATCGCTCCCAGAGGACCCCAGGTCCGCAGCCGATAGGCGGTGGTGGTCCAAAAACTGCAGCACGTGTCGTGGCCGAAATGCGGCCTCTCGCGCCAGATGGTGTACTGAAGCTTGTCCTCGCGGTCGTCGGTGGGGACGACGAAGAGAACGTGGTGCAGCTCGGCGTCGCGGTAATGCTCGAAGTAGCCGACGTAGGAGCCGATCTTCTGGCGCAAGCGAGCCAGCGACTCAGTCGCCCGATCCCACTCCAGGTCGAAGAGGATGCGGCCGGCGGCCGCCAGATAGACCCCACAGCCATCCGGCGTGGGGACGGGCCACTTGTACTCGCGGGCGGTCGCTCTGCGCTCGGCCCTCACGTGCTCCTCGCCGTACCAGACAAGCAAGCCCTCGTCCTTGCACTCTCGGCTTTGCATGATTGTGGCGACGAAGAACTGGTTGGCCTCCAGGTCGTGGGTGGCGTGCCAGCAGTGATCGCGGGCGTCGTGGCTGCGCTCGACGTAGTCCCGGGGATCGTCGCCGTGCCAATCGGCGAGCACCCGCGCCCCTCGGGCTGAGATCAGGAGCAGGGAATGACGACGACGAACGCCTGGGGTTTCGATGACTTTCCAGCGGTAGATGAGACCGAGATCCTTGAGGGACTGGAGTCGCATCTGACATGAGCGGAGACTGGGGAAGAAGAGTTCTTTGACCTGGAGCGTGTTCAGGTACCGGTAGTCGTAGAGAGCTTGGAGGATGAGTAGGTCGCGTTGGTTGAGGCTTCGGTGTAGTCGATTGAGTTGAGTCTGCGAAGGACGAGCTTCGCTTTGAGGAGGGAGGTCTCTGAGGATGATCGGATGAGTTGGAATGAGAGACCGTCCTGATTCATGTGCCGGGCCGAATTGAGTTCGGGAGGCCTGCGCTCCGTCCTTCGCTTCCTGAGGCGCAGGCCGCAGCGAATCCCCAGAGGCGAAGGCCGCAGCGAACTCGAGCTCATCGCCGGCGTCATCCAGGTCGTCCTCGAGCGAGTCCGGGTGGGGCGGCATCATTGACTTCGGCTCCCGAAGCCCCTGGCCGATTCTATGCACGCCATCGAGCCAGCCATGCGTTGCCCAACGCTCTTCCTGGGCGATCGTACGGTGGCGTTTCCACACTCGGCAGCGTGCGCACGCCGTGCGCACGCCGTGCGCACTCTGCTCGGCGTGCGTCGACCGCGGAGGGGGCCTGAGTCCGGCCCCCTCCGGTACCGCGCCCACATCTGGCCGTGCCAGCCTGGCCATTGACGTCCATCGAGGTCAGGCGTGGAGAGCCAAATCGCCTTCGGCCGACCCCTGTCTTGCCACTCAGCTCCGCGCCGAGGGCCCCGGGTGATCGAATGCCGAGGGCGTGCCAACAAGCTCTGATGCTTCTACTTATTCACAATGTGGACGATTCGTGTCCGATGCCTTGAAACTGCGAGAGGAGGTTCGGATCGCGACAGGTGAAATCAAGTCTTCTCAAGCTCGACGATGTGGCCAAGCGTCTCGGCTGCCACATCGAGACCCTCCGGCTACGGATCCGTAGCGGGAGGTTGAAGGCCATTCGGGGCCCGCACGGGGCCTACTTCATTTCCGCCAGGTCGCTCCGTGGCCTGCGGGTGCGCACGGCGTCTCTTCGGCAACGCCGCACGCCGACGGCTGAAGACCTGAACGTGGCGTGGCGGGCGATGGAGAGGCGGCTGAGGCGGGCGCCGGCCGCTCACGAAGAGCTGGTGCCCTTTCTGGAGGCGCTTAAGGTCAACCGCACCATCAACCTGGCTGCCTATCGGCTGGTCTGCGCCCGCGGCCTCCACGAACTGCGTTTCAACGCTGACGATATCGCGGCGCGGCTTGGCGTCTCAGCGCGTCACGCCCGGCGGTTGATCGGCAAGGACCCCGGTGTAGCAGTCGCCAAGGCAGCCCACCGGTGGGCGCCGATCGAAGCGCGTCGAATCGTGCGTGCCCTGCGCGCTCAGTTTCAAGCCGAGGGCATTCGGTTTCACCAGTGGGTGATGCGAGGTAGGCGTCGGATCGGGCCACCAACCCATCCCGATCGGCCACGACCAGCTTTCAAAGTCGAGCGGCTGCTGCAGGACGAGAGGGCCGGACTTCGGCGAGCCGGACTGTCGCCTGAGCAGATTTGGGCCATCAACATCGTCGGCCTCGGCTCTGACGAACTGAATGAACTCCTCCTCCGTGGCTCGCGATGAAAGTTCATTTCCGCCAGGTCGTTCCGAGTTTTGCGTGTGCGAAACGCGGCCCGTTCGGCAACGCTGCACGCCGACGGCTGGAGACCTGGACATGGCGTGGCCGGCGACGGAGAGGCCGACGGTGGTTGGTTGATGAGCGGGGTCCAGATTCCGGGCACGTCCTCACCTCCTTCGCGGATCAAGGTGGCCCCGACGCTTGGGTAGGTCCGCGGGTGGGCCGGCCGCGAGCTGCCAGAGGTGCGATGTCGGTTCGCGATAACGTACACGCCCGTTAAGCGGTACAGCAAAATGCCTCTTGGCAACTCCGGTTCAGCACGCCACCAAGGCTTGGCCGCCGCGCTACTTCAGCGGACGGCGAGCGAGGCCGCGAGATGATTCAGTTCATCCAACGTCAAACCTAATGTCTCAACGGAAACATATACGCCGGCCGATACACGGACCTGCACGGCACTAGGATTCCCGCCGGAATCCAGGTCATAGTACTTCACTGGTTGCGACCCAATATTCCCGTCGACGGATGGGCTCGGGATCAGTGGCTCTGACGCTGAATGGAACTGCTCGACCAACACTGAGCGGCCGTCATAACTCCCGTACTCAGTGATTGTGACTAGCGCGCGACCGTCGGGCCCAAGGACATCCTGAATGATTCTTGGTCCCACAATGCCGACGGGTCGCCAGGTCGGAGCGAGGAGCGGATCCGGACTGTCCGCCTGAGCCTGCGCCCATGTGACCCTCCGGGAGCCCATTCCACCGGCGCTCGGAGTCGCCAACCAAGGCACCGCCATCGTGGGGGGCATCGCTGTCGACTGTCCCGAATTCGGTGCCCCTGGCGTGTGTTGGCGGGGTATGACCATCAACGTCGCCACGACCACGACTGTGAGTGCGGCTACGGCTATTCCGGCTGACCAGTGAATGGGGCCGTCGACTCGATTGATTCGCCTCCCAACGCTTGTAGCCGTAGTGGCTTCCGGCGCTCGGGGTGGCGGGTCAGCAAATGCAACTCTAAACAGGGCACGGAATTCTTGTTCAGTCATCTCCTAGTTCCTTTGGAATCTCGATTCGCAAACGCTTGAGAGCGCGAGACGTCCGCGACTTGGCCGCATCGCGTGAAATGCCAAGTGTTTGGCCGATCGCGTCAAAAGGCAGGTCGATGTAGTAGCGAAGCGCCAATACCAAACGTTGATCGTGAGGCATTCGTCGTAATGCCAACCGCAAATCTGTTACTGCGGCACTTGGTTGTCCACCAGAAACGGCCTCGTCCCTTGAGCGGCCCAACTTGATGACCGACCACCACTTGTTTCGGCGATGCATTCGACACTGGTTCGCAACAATGGCGAGAAACCACGCCTCGATTGGTCTGCCCGCCTCATAGGATCCAATATGTCTCCAGGCGCTGACTACTGCCTCCTGTACGGCATCTTCTGCCTCGGGTCGCCCATCAAGCATCACTCTGGCCAGACGGCTAGCCCGGGGCAGGACAGGTTCGAGAAGCGCGACGAAGCGGGACTGATCGACTGCTCCGCTATGTGCGGTGCTCCCCACTGCTGCGCTCATAACCTATATATGCGCCACACCCGCGTATAGCGTCGGCCCGAGCCTTTGGGCCACCGTTTATCGCAGCCAACCGGAGCAAAAGGGGCCTGTACTCACTCGATCGACGCAGCCACCCGCAGCAGGTCCGCCTCGGAAACTCCATGTGTCTGGAGCTCGACGGATTTGGCTGTCAAACGATGGGTCCAAAACGCACCGAGGATTTTCGACGTGCTCCCCGCCGCGCTCACGCTCAATTCAAACAGAGTGACTGGAACCGAGTCCACAGTGACCTGCCTCAGGACTGTAGGTCCCGTTTGGTTGTGCTGCGCGATATGGAACTGATGGATCATTGCCCATTGTTCAGAGTTCGGATCCTGATAGCGGGTGATAGTGACGATCGCGCCCTCGCCGCTGACAGCTTGCTGAACGTCAGTGGGCCCCGACGTCAAAAATGGGAGCCAAAGTGGAACAACCAAGTGCTCGCCAGCCGTCGCACTGGCTTGCGCCAGTGTGACCGTCTTGGACCCGAACGTACTCTGCGGATCTGTCGTTGGCATGCGTCCTACCTTACTAATCGTTGGACAGCTTTGTGCACAAGAGGCCTTGATCTACTTGGCGTCATGGCGGCGATCAATATACGTAGCACTGGCAGGGCGGCCATACCAGCACAACCTGCGTGGAGCAGTACTTACCGCAACAGTTGTCGTACAGGTTGTAGACGTCGTATATGTTGTAAATGTTTGAACCGCACCAATTCGCACAGTCTCCTGACCCAAACCCACGTGGAATCATTGCAGCAGGTGAGGCAGCCCGCTTCGACCTGACGGGTAGTAAAACGCATGCCGACGGCTAGAGCCGCCAACAAGAGTCCGGCCTGAGCTAGGAACCGGCGCCGACCACTATTCGCTGGCGTGGGCGGCAACGGTTGCACCGGTCCATTCCTCAGCGCGGACCAGACCCGCAAGGAACCTATCAACCCAAGGAGACGCAAGAGTTCCCAGGCAAGTCGGGGTCCATGAAACGCGCGGGTCTGCTCGTTAGTAAGACGGACCAAGTAGGGCCGAAAGTCCCAACCGGATGGATATACGCTGTCGAGTAGTTCCCGCCCTCGCGGATCCCGGATGCTTACGACATCAACGGGATTCCGCGCGCCATCGCGAACTAACTGTGCGACGCGGCTGCATTGGAGGCATGACGAATCAAAGATGAGTACGAGTTGTTCAGCTGTGCCGCTCGACATTGGCCCCTCCACAACTTCAGACGGTTCCGTGGGAGCGCGACTCGCGTACTCATTTAGCACACACTAAACACAATGTCAATTTGAATTGCTTAGCCATTGAAAGACAAGAAAGCCTGAAGAATGCTGCCCAAACTACTCAGAGCGCGGAGAACAGTCAGCGGAAATCGCCTACGTAAACCCTCAACTCAACCAGTGTCATTCCGGTTCGGATGATTGGCGGCTCAGGTAGGCGCCGACGGCCTCCACCTTATTTCTCAGGCCATTGGTGCGATAGAACCTTTGCAGGTGGGAGCGGACTGTACTCACGGATAAGCCCAGGATGCTGGCAATCTCTTTGTCGGTCCGGCCATCGGCCGCTAGGTCTAAGACCTGCCTTTGCCGCTTTGTGACATGCAATTGGCCTTCCCGCATTCCCGCCCTCACTGCTCGCGGGTGCACTGATCGCTTAACGCCAGGGTCTAGCGATCCTTGCCGTACACAGGATTGGGAGCCTTGAACTGCGGATTGGTCACAAGTAACGACAACAAAACCGATGACGTCACAAAAGGCAACTTGCCAACAGAACGCTGCGAGTCCATGGTCGAGAAGTTAGCCGGGCGGATTCGCGGTGTCCTTCGCTCGAAGCCCAAAGGAGATGTGATGGAAGACACGCTTGAGACCGTTGGCCGCCTTAGACGCAGCATGCCGAGCCTAGCAGTCTCATCTTTTTGATCGGACGCCGACCTGAGGTTCATCGTGATCTCTAGGGTCATCTACCTCTTCTCAGGGTCCCCTATTGCGGTTGCGGCACCATCGAGCCGTGGGCGCTCGCCGCCCTTCGCAGTTCGGTTCGTTAGCCAGACATGATCAGATTCGAAACGAGTTCTTTTGGAGGATTAGAGATGGTTGCGCTACTTGCTACGGTTGATCGTGCCACGAGGTCGGTCAAGCCTATGAACGCTCTGGCGGCGGCCCTCGCAAGGCAGCTACTCCCAGAACGCAGGGCAGGCGCCTGTATCTACTGCGGACAGGAGTGTCGAACGGACTGCTACAACCCACACATTATCGATTGCGGCTACTGCTATACGTGGGACTCGTTCAACTGTCCCTCCTATAACTGTTGGCAATCGGCTTGCGATTGCTAGGGGAGCGTGTCCGCTTCGGTCGTAGGTTCGGAGCCTCGCCATGGCATCTGGCCATGGCGAGGCCAATTGGTGAGGGCAAGGATGTATTCGGTTTTCGTCCACATTCTGGTTGGGTTGATTTTTGGCGCGTCGGCACTGCTGAAGGCTCGAACTTTCAGGGACTTCGCTAGTGCTCTTCCCGTCTTCGGCGTCCCGAGACACCTCGCCTCCAACGCTGCTGCATTGGTAATCGCCGCCGAATCTGCCGTCTGTTTGATGATGTTCACCACTGGCCTGCTCGGCCTCATTGGTCTTGGCCTTGCCGCCGTGCTCCTAGCGACCTTTGCGGTGGCCCTTGCATGGGCGCGCGCCAGGCGAGTCGAGAGTGGGTGCCTTTGCTTTGGCACCGGCGGGCTCACGGTCGGCTACGTCCACATTGCTAGGAATGTTGTCCTTCTCGCCGTCACTTTCAGCGCGGCCGTACTCTGGCCACCCGAGCCTGGCCTCCCGTCTCGTCTCGCTGCCCCTTTAAATGCGCCGCTTACAGACTTGACTGTGGCAGGAGCTCTTGCTTTGGTGGCGTCCTTCGTTTGGTCTCAATTACCTGAGCTGGTCGAGTTAATGTCGGCCCGTTCATAGCCGCCGTTACCCAATTCCAAGGAGGTAGTGCAATGCCTGGATCAGAGATCCAAATGACCGTCGACGTCGTGGTTGCGATGCTGCTTACGATCAATATGGCTGTGACGATGGCTCTCGTCCATCGCGTCAACGAACTACAGAAACCTCCATCGCGCGGGCTAGTCTCAGGCCAGATAGCTCCTGATTTCAAGGCCGAGAGTCTGGATGGCAGAACATTGACCCTAGCCGACTTCTCAAGCCGCCGAATGGCATTGGTCTTCGTCGCTCCTTCATGCCAACCATGCAAGCTTGCCGTGCCTGGATACATCGAATTGGCGTCGCATTCGGCTGCCCAGGGAGTGGATCTGGTTCTGGTGAGTGGCGGAAATGCGGCACAGACTCGCGAGTTGGTTGGCGTAGAGCCAGGGAGTGCCGAGGTTCTGATCGCCCCTCGAGACCAGAATGACTTTTTCAAGAGCTACGAGGTGCCGGCCACTCCACACTTCACCATCGTCGAGCGCGGCCGGGTCGTACTCTCTGGTCTTCCGGACTACACATCCAAAGACTGGAAGAAGCTGACCGAGGTTTGGAAGTCGGATGGAATGTTACCGGCGCGATCACGCGCCGCGTCGCCAACCTCTTGACGTGGCCTCATTCCTGGCCATCACTTTGACGGCGGCTGTTGTGTTGACAATCGTCATCACGGCAAGCGCACGGCTGCTTCTCTGTGTCGTCGTGATCGAAGGGTCCAGCATGACGCCTACGCTTAGGTCCGGTGATCGCGTGCTCGCGACGCTCTGGTGGCCAAAGGGGTGGTTCAGACAGGGAGATCTGGTTCTGATGCACCGACCTCATGATCGCCTTGGCGCGGCCTCACGACTGATGATCAAGCGGGTTGCACAGGTCGGAGGGGCGAACATCGTGATCCCTTGGGACGACCTTCCGCAGTATGACGAGCGGCGGAGGTCGCTCACCTCTGGTACGGGCATTGATTGCCACGTCGAATTCAACCTAGCTCCTAATGAGGTCTTCGTTGCCGCCGACAACCCTGACGGAGCCGACTCTCGAGTATGGGGCCCTGTATCCGACAATCTCCTTGTCGGGCGGGTCGTCTTGGTCGTATCGCGATCTAGCATCGTGTCTGCTCAGGTAGCGTCAATGAAAACTCGCACCAGGCACTGAGGTGCGCCTGCGCTGGGGCCGAGTAATGGTCCAGGCATTCTCAGTGGTAGCGCATGCGGCGCCAAGGGAGTTCGCGGTCGGGGCGCTGCTTCAATTGCTGTTGGGTGCTACTCTCGGCCTTCAGTTGCTTATCGTTCGGAACCTACTTTCCGTCGCATTGGTTGGCAACGGAGCCGGTCAACACTCGTATGGCGGCGCGGGCTTGGACCTGGTTGTACTCGTCATAGTTCAAGCGTCTGGAGCCTTGATTGGGATCTACCAATCCCAACAGCAGCAGCTGCTGAGTGAACTCGTCCAACGCCATGCTGCGCGGCCAGTCGTTGAGGCTGTGGCCCGGATGGAACTCAGCTCTTTCGAGAGCCCGGAGTTCCACGACCGCCTGAATCGTGCGATGGCTACTGCCGCCATCCGGCCAATGCAGGTGACAGGGGCAGTCGTGAACTTTGGCCGGAGCCTTCTCGGGCTTGCCGGCTTGGCAGTGGGATTGGTCCTACTATCGCCGTTGCTTGCGGCAATCACGATGCTGGCTGTTGTTCCCGTGTGGATGGCTAGGAGCCGGCTGAACCGCTCTGTCTTCGAATTCATGCGCGCAATGTCGTTAAATGAACGTCGGCGCGCCTACATTCTGAGTCTCCTGACCGATCGCAACGCAGCGAAGGAGATGCGTGCCTTCGGCTTGGCTCCGTTTCTCATCCAGACCTATGACCAACTCAGCAACCTCCGCTTGGTCGAGTTAAGACGTCGGCTACGCTCGAATACTGTTGTGGCTGCCGCCGGTTCCATAGGGACGGCGCTCGTCTCGGGTCTTGCGCTCGCCGCGTTGGTGTGGCTCGTGACTACCGGTCGCATTGGAGTCGCAGAGGCCGGAGCGGCTGCACTTGCGGCATTCCAGGTAGGTGGCCAGTTACAGGCTCTTGCGGGTTCGGGCTCGCAACTCCATGAGGCGTCACTCTTCATAGACGACCTCAACCACTTTGTGACCGCGGCGCCGACTGTCGCCGATCACAAGTCACCGCTGCCAACGTTCACGCGGCTAGAGGCCAAGAACGTGAGCTTCGCCTATCCAGGCCGACGATCGCGGGTTCCGGGCCCCGCCTGCGGATCGACACAAGGGCTTCCGTCAAGCAACCCCGCCCAGCCAGCACCATCTCAACCGCGCGGACGCGCCCTCGAGGACGTCTCAATCCACATCGCGGCGGGCGAAGTGATAGCTCTCGTGGGCGAGAACGGTTCCGGTAAGACGACGCTGGCTAAGATTCTCGCGGGCCTGTACAGGCCTGATTCTGGTTCGATGCTTTGGAATGGGATTGACGTCCGAGAACTCGACCAAGCCAGAGTCCAAGAACAAGTTAGTGTGTTGTTCCAAGACTTCGGGCACTACCAGTTCAGCGCAGGCGAGAACATCGGAATGGGGCGGCCCGCGCGGATGCATGACGTCACAGGTATTCGGCGAGCTGCTGAGAGAGCCGGCGCTGATGAGTTCATCTCGCTGCTGCCTGATGGATACGCGTCGCTCCTCGGGCCGAGCTTCGGTGGTACTGACCTTTCGGAAGGACAATGGCAGCGACTTGCTCTGGGCCGGGCCTTCTTCAGGGACGCTCCGTTGGTCATCCTTGATGAACCGACCGCATCGCTGGACGCGAGGGCTGAGGCCGAGCTGTTCCGACGAATGCGCGAGCTCCTCGCGGGCCGCTCAGTTGTCCTGATTTCGCATCGCCTTGCCAGCGTTACGATCGCGGATCGAATCTACGTGCTCCGCGATGGCAGGCTGGTCGAGGCCGGCCCCCACCGGGATCTGATGCGGATCGACGGACATTATGCTGAGCTTTTCAGGCTGCAGTCGGCGACCTATCTCGCAGCTGTTGGTGAGCGGTAAGGCCCGATTCAATGGTCGAGTCAGCCTCGACTAGTCTGTAGTGAACCATGACCATAACTGCAATGCGACGGATCGTCCGCGCGGGTGAGTGAGCCTGCAGCGCCGGTGATCCGGGTAATTCACGTAACCCGTCGCTTTCAGAGCGGAAACAGCAGCGTGGCGGCGCTCAGCGACATCACGTTCTCCGTAATGCCCGCCGAAGCAATAGCGCTAATGGGACCTTCTGGCTCCGGCAAAACGAGCCTGCTCAATTTGATCGCCGGACTTGACCGCCCCACCTCTGGCGAAGTCTGGGTGTGCGGGCAGCGAATAGACAATCTAGGAGAGTCTGCCCTTACCGCCTTCAGAGCCAAGGCGCTGGGCTTGGTTTTCCAAGAACCTTATCTTCTCCCCGGGCTTACTGCGCTAGAGAACGTGGCCATCGCAAGGCTGCCTTGGGAGGACCGGCGCGAACTGGAACGTCGGGGCCGTGAACTCCTAGAGTCGGTGGGGCTAAGGGATCGCATGCACCATCCGCCTGGGCGTCTGTCCGCTGGCGAACGTCAGCGGGTCGGGCTCGCCCGCGCGCTCTTGGGCAACCCGACTCTACTCATCGCTGATGAGCCTACGGGCAACCTGGACGCAGCAACGACACACGGAATACTCCAACTCGTGCAGGGGATCCGGCAAGACACCGGTGTGACTCTCGTCATCGCAACCCATGACCCAAGTGTTACCTCCGTCGCCGACCGCGTAATCACACTCGTCGGCGGCCGACTCGAATCGCCAGACAGTGAAAGCGCTCAATCCGGCGGCGCGCTAGACACTACTCGGCAGAAGTCTCATGGTGACGGTGCTTCCTAGTGGTCTGGCTCGCATTTCGCGGCCTCGCCTCACGCCGTATTGCAAGTATCTTGGCCGGGCTTGGTCTACTGACGGCAACTCTTGGATACGTCGTTCTGACCGCGACTTCAGCTACAGCCAGCGCCCAGCTGCATGGCGACATCGCGACAGCATGGGCGACACCGTTCGATCTCCTGGTGAGGCCCGAAGCCGCGATTACACCTTTGGAGCGCCAAGAGGGTCTAATACGCCCCAACTATCTGAGTTCGGTTAGCGGTGGAATCACCATGGCCCAACTGCAGCAAATCCGAAACATCTCTGGCGTTGACGTAGCCGCCCCTATCGCGATGGTTGGCATCGATGCGGCGCCGGGAACTGAGCCCTTGTTCGACATCCCTAATTACCAAAGCTATCCGCACCAATCTGGATTGAATGTATTCGAGGTGACACGCCGGGCAGTCGCGGACGCAGGCCTCTCCGAATTCCAGTTTCCCACTCTTTACGTCGTCGTTATTGGAGACCCCAAACCGATGTGGCTAAATCTCCGGCCGGTGACGGTAGGCGGAGCCCAGATCTCGTGCCAGTATCCAGTCTTCTGTTTTGGTGCCTCGCAAGATCCAGGCGCTCCAACCACGGGAGGCTTAGACCATCCGCGAGCCGTCACACCCGCCAGCACGATGATGGTCATTGCTGGCATCGACCCACAGGCCGAGGCGCGGCTCACAGGACTCGATCGCTGTGTGACCTCAGGTCGGCCGCTGACAGAATCCGATAACGCAAAGCTTGAGATGCGAGCCGGAGCCGGACCTTTCTTGAGCGAACCCGTGCTTGTCAGCTCGCATTCATTCGTCGATGAGACCGACTTCACGCAGGTCGAGCAAGCCGCAGATCCAAACCCCATTCTCAACGGCGTCTCACCAGCCGACCTCGGTTCTTGGCACCTCGTCGACAGCACAACGACCAGCGCCGCCGATCGTTATCGCGCGGTCCTGGCTTCTCTCTCAGGCGAGGTTGGAGGCAGCACTGCTGGCATCGTGTCGATCGGCGACGTGTCGTATCAGGATGTTGCATCGAATCACCTCCGGGCTCTGACGCAGCCGAGCAATCCGCGCGCGTTCCCCTACGGTAGCGACCGCCTCGCGGCCGAAACCGGAGACGTCTGGTTTCGGAACGCGACGCTTCGCGCGGCACTTGCGGTTGCGTCCAAGGGAAAGTCTTGGAACGTGGTCGGGACTTACGACCCGACATGCCTGCCCTCGTTCAATAGTTTGGCGGGAGGGGGACTTGATGCTTACGCCAACCCAGAAGTCCGGCTCGAAGATGGAAGCCTCCTGCGACCGGACCCAACTCTGACCGGCTATGTCAACAGCCCACCGACGCTCTTGACGACCCTGGACGGCGCACGCTTGTTGGCTGACCCATCGCTATTTGAGGGCCAGCCGGGTCAAGCGTTCATCGGCGTTATCCGAATCAAGGTGAGTGGGGTCGACAGTCCCAGCGCGGTGAGTGAGGCGCGCCTCGCCCGCGTTGCATCGGACATCCATGAAGCGACAGGGCTCCATGTCGACGTCGTGAAGGGAGCATCGCCCCGAGTAGTCCAGATCGATCTGCCGGCCGGCAAGGACGGTAGGCCAGCCGTGACGGTAACTGAGGGCTGGTCCACGATTGGAGTCGTCCTTACATTTTCTCGGGCTGTGACTGCACAGAATCTGGCCCTCTTCACGCTGGTTCTGGTCGGCTCGGCTGGCCTAGTCGGGCAAACAGCCTACATGTCGGTCAGGCGCCGGCGGCGCGAGCTTGGCGTTCTGAGGGCCATCGGTTGGCCGGCCTGGCGTCTGGCCACCCTGATTGAGCTCGAAACGCTCGTCCTAGGATTGCTTGCCGGAGCCATATCGGTCGTACTCGGTCTCGCCGCCGCTGCTGTATTTCACCTGAAGATCGAGCTCGCCCAATGGCTGACCGCCTTGCCGGTGGCCGTAGCGATCGCCGCTCTGTCCGCAGGAGGGCCAGCTTTCTTCGCCGCTGCTTCGGGAACGACGATGACGATCATGGCGAACAAGGGCTCTGCCAGGTCCAGCCACGTCACGCGTTCGCTCATTTTGGTGGGGGTCCGTGATCTTCTGTCGGCATGGCGCGCTGAGACGGCGCTGGGAATTGCGACCGTGACCTTGGGTGCGAGTTTGATGGCGATCCTCCTCCTCATTGAGGCGAGCTTCCGCGGCCAACTCGATTCAACAGTCCTCGGGACATATCTTGCAGCTCGAGTCGAGCCTTTCCATGCAGTCCTGGCGGTGCTTACCCTCATAGTCGCAACCTTCGCGACGGCGGAGATCCTGACGTTGGCTTATCTCGAGCGTCAACCCCACCTTGCGGTGCTGCGCGCAATCGGATGGCCAAGGCCATACGTGTTGAGACTTCTAGCCGGCCAAGCGTTCAGCCTCGCTCTCGGGGGAGGGATCGTGACTGCGATCTTGGTCGGCGCTTTGGGCATCGTGCTCCATGCATCGTTAGGCAGCATCGTGATCGCATGCGGGGCCGGCCTCATGGTGTGTTGTGTGGTCGGAGCCGCCGCAATGATCGTGCCCCTGTGGCTTGGCTACCGCTTGTCACCAAGGGACGCCATGCGCGCTGAATAACTTGAGGTATCGGGGTTCGAACGGCCTAGCCGGTACCAGGTGACGAAAAGCCCATGCCGAGCCCGAGTTGAGCGATCACCTCGAGCAAATCGTATTGGGGCGCGAGCAGCATGGTTCGAAGAGCGTGAGCCATTGTTCATTTGACGGAGACCGTGGACGCTGGAGCTGCCGTCTTTTGAACCAGACGCTCGTAGGGAGTATGACCTCCCAGTGCAGAGTGTGGACGGTCGAAGTTGTAGAAGTGCTCCCACTCCTGCAGCTTGGTGTTGAAGAGGGCGGTATTGTCGACCACGACACCGCTGAGCAGCCGGTAGAGCTCCTCATCATCGATGCGGTGTGAGCGCTCGACTTTGCCGTTGAGCCGCGGCGTGGCCGGCTTGATGTAAACGTGTCGGATGCCTCGATCGAGAACATGCCAGTGGAAGGCTGATTGGAACTCGGCACCATTGTCGGTCTGGATCAGTTCGACACGGAAGGGCAACCGCTCCAAGGCGTAGTCGATGAATTGAATGGCCGTCTTCTGGTTGAGCCGGTTGTAGAGCTTCAGGATCCGGAGCCGGGTGCAGTCGTCGATAGCTGTGAACTGGTAGTGCCTCTTGCGGGTGCCGGCAATCGGGCCGATGAACTTGACATCGACCTGGACGCTTTGACCAGGCTGAGGCTTCTCGTACCGCTGCCAGCGCTCCTTATGACGCTTGTAGCGTTGCGAGCTGGGGAGCCGGTTGAGGCCGTGTCGCCTCAGAATCCGCCAAACACCGTAGCTGCTGATCTGAATGTCGTGATAGCGCTTGAGGTACATCGCCACCCGCTGCGGTCCGAAGTGGTAGTGCTGGCGGAGGTAGATGATCTTGCCCACCACCTCTTGCATGGTGGCGTTGGGGCTCGAGTGAGGGCGCTTGGAGCGGTCGCGTAGACCGTCGGCGCCGAACTCGCGATAGCGCTCGAGCCAGTTGTAAAAGCAGGCTCGACTGATCCCGTAGTAGCGGCAGGTGTTCATTTGACAGAGACCGTTGACACATGGACTGCGGTCTTCTGGACTAGGCGCTCGTAAGGAGTATGGCCTCCGAGAGCAGAGTGGGGACGGTCGAAGTTGTAGAAGTGCTCCCACTCCTGGAGCTCGAGATTGAAGAGTGCGGTGTTGTCGACCACAACACCGTCGAGCAGCCGATAGAACTCCTCGTCATCGATGCGGTGCGACCGCTCAACCTTGCCGTTTAGCCGCGGCGTCGCCGGCTTGATGTACACGTGTCGAATGCCGCGGTCCAACACATGCCAGTGAAAGGCGCTGGCGAACTCCGAGCCGTTGTCTGTCTGGATCAGCTCGACCCGAAAGGGCAACCGTTCCAAGGCATAGTCGATGAACTGAACCGCAGTCTTCTGGTTGAGCCGGTCGTAGACCTTGAGGATCCGGAGCCGGGTGCAGTCGTCGATAGCTGTGTACTGGTAGTGACGCTGGCGTGTCCCAGCGATCGGGGAAATGAACTTGACGTCGATCTGGATACTTTGACCAGGCTGGGGCTTCTCATACCTCTGCCAGCGCTCCTTATGCCGCTTATATCGTTGGGAGCTGGGCAGGCGGTTCAGGCCCAGTCGCCGCAGAATCCGCCAGACGCCACAGGGGCTGATCTGAACGTCGTGATAGCGCTTCAGGTACATCGCCACCCGATGCGGCCCAAAGTGGTACTGCTGCCGCAGATAGATGATCTTGCCGATCACCCCATCGTCCGTTGCGTTTGGGCTCGAATGCGGTCGTTTCGAGCGATCGCGCAAACCCTCTGCGCCGAACTTTCGATAGCGCTCGAGCCAGATATAGAAGCAGGCTCTGCTGATCCCGTAGTACCGGCAAGTCATGGCCACGTTGCCGCTGACTCCTTCGGCGTGGTAAATGATGGCCAGCCGCCTCGCCGCTCTCTTGGATAGCTCTCTCTCGACCAAAGGGGCCTCCTCTAGTTGGATTTGGAGTCCCAAGTGTTAACGAGGTCCTGAAGTTTTAGATGAGGGCCGGGTCGCTTATGTCGTGAACTCAGACACCTGCTCCGGACGGATCGCTCAAGCCGGTCTCGGTGAAGCCTAATCAGGACCCGGCCGCGGAGTTCGCGCCGTCGTCCTCGAATTCATCAGGGCCCACCATGACCGGCTCGAGCTCCCCTCAGGTTGTCACCCGGCCCTCACGCTCTTAGCCAATGTAGGCGACCTTTAATGACAGATTGGGGCCACCATAATAGAAATTCGAACCGCAAAGAGCGACCCCACCCGGACTCACGGTCAGGTCCGGAGATACCACAGCTGTTCGGGCACCGATATGTGCTGTTACTGCGCCGCGGATTCCGCCTAACCAGACGGTGATTTGATCGTTCGCCCAAAGCGGTGCAAGGTCCGTGGTTTCAGTTAGGGTACGCGGACTTCCGCCCGGTATCGCAACCTCCTGGATGTCATAGATGGAACTGCTGGTTGTGGATCCGCTGATCCAGACCGCTCGTGTAGGTGTTAGCAAAGCTTTCGCGACCACGGAACCGATCGCGAGATGGGTAATTTGCCCACTCGCGAGATTGAGCAGTAGAGGCTCTCCTCCACGTCCAAGCCAAGTTTCAGACGCATGCGCCGAATCCCGATTATTGTCCAAGAACAGCAGCGTCCCGCCGGAAGCGGACGGCCGGACCGGATACGTCCCGCTCGGGAGTTTGATTTGTATGCGCGCGCCAGAGTTGGTGTCATAGCGCCACAAAACCTTGTTACCTACGCTCATCAGCTCGTCCCAGACGATGAACCCATCACCGACGGTCGGAAACGGCAGCTCGCTCAGTTGCGTGGAGTCAGTACCGCTTGCGAGCACAACTGATCGTCCGCTGGTAATCTCGACGCCATACACCGACCAGGAACCAAGAGGGCTCAATTCCTGTCCAGACTGAGCGTAAACGGCAAAGGCCGCCCACAAACCCGACATGCTAATGGGACCGATGCTTCCGTTAATAGTCAGCAATTTGCGAGGCTGGAATGTGGTCACACCGGTGGTGTAAAGAGTGTGCTGGGGACCATCGTCGAAGACCAAATCAGAGGACGAGCATGCCATGTTTCCGCCAATGCCGGGCGCAAAACCGGCCACCAGTTCTCGAGGACTGGGATCGAAGAATTGGCTCGTACTCGAGACTGACAATGGCGACGGTGAATGGGTCACGGCAGCGGGTTGGGGCCCGCCACATGCTGGCCCCAACAACGCTACTAACGAGATACAGGCGAGACTAAGTTGACTTGATCGACGAAATAGGTGCCCCAAATTGACTGCCATTACCAGAGAATCGCGTCGAGCGCTGGGTGGTTGTGAATTGCAGCCCATATGTCCTTGTAGTACTGGTTGTACTCCTGCGATGCGGTGTAGCTGTACTTGACGGCTGAGTCAGAAATAGAGATGTAATCGCCACCGCTGCTGTAGGCATAGGCCGTTACGTAGTGCTGAATATCAACGCCGGAGTACTGGCTGAACGGATACCGATACGCGTTTTGAATCGGGTCGAATCCGTAGGTCTCGAAGTTGTAAATGGGCGAATCCATGGCCCAGATGTCAAGCGTCGTGTAGTTCCTGAGATCGGCAATTCCATTGGGGTTGCCTGCTGGAGTGCCAAGGGTCTGCCACACATATGTGTTCTGGCTCTCGTGGCTGTTGATCGGACCCTGCATGTTGTTGCGGGCCGTCCCCGCTGCGGGCGTGGTGCCCATCTCGGTCGTCAGTGTGGAGATTGGGATGTTCACTCCGTATGCACCGAGTGCGTTGTGCCCCGCGGCCGGCCCGCACTGATAGCCGTAGTAACTGTTGGGTTCGGGGTCGTTATAGATCGGAATGCTGTACGAAGTGGGGATGGAGGGCGCCAAGGTGGTCGACGTGCCCACAGTTGGCTTTGGCAGTCCCTGCGGCACATAGGGGTGGGACGCTGGCAAGCCCAGAGCGTTGGTCAGTGTTGCCAGGTGCTGGAGCTTGTTCGCGTAAACCTGGAGCTGAGCTGAGGTCCACGATGCTGATTGCTGTGGACCACTCGGGGTGTCCGGTCCCCCCTGGGTGGTTGAGGCTAGTGCGGGGCTACCACTTAACCCAACAAAACATGCCAACGATAGGCCCGCAATCAAGGTCACGATTCTGCGCGGATAGTTGTTCAATTCAATGAACCTCCTAATAAGAGGTGGATGTGTACTGAGTTCAATTAACTTCTTGTGACCCTCGCGAGGTAGGGCCGTTCGTCACCCTATTTACGGGGACAAGACCCGGGTTACGGGCGATCGCGCACATTTATGCAAGAGCAGGCGCTCGACGGGGGCCGGACACCTTCGAAATCAAGTCCCGATCCTCAGGGCCAATAGCAACTACAGAAAGGCCATTAGGCCATTACGACCTGGGCGAGATCTCGTCCAGGCTGGAGAACCAGCCATTGAAGGTGAACCGCTGAGCTTGCTGGACGCGGACGAAACGCGACTGCTGAGTGACGTCCTGGCCAAACGCCGGCCGGAGTTGCTTGCCTTCCCGCAAAGAGAAGCTGACCTCTCGGGCCGACGTGGAAAAGATCGTGGATGTAATCGGCGAAGAGGTGGGTCAGATTGCTGGCGAGGATCGTGGGATCAAGATAGCTACGGCTCTCGGCTGGAACGACTGCTCGACGCGGTCAACCGGCATCTGTTGCCTTAGGTCAGTTTGATGGATCGGTTAGGGGGATGAACCGGCACATCAAGCAGATTTTTGAGACCCTGGCCCAGCGGTTACTCGTAGCTTGGAAGGTGTTCAAATCACTGAGTCGGGGAGATTACCCCCAGAGGCTTCAGTGAGTTTGATGAGTTCGGCCGATCGAACGCGCCGTGAAGCCGGTCGTGTTATCGGCGGAGGACCAAGCTCGGGTGAGGTCTCTCAAGCCAGCCGATAAATGATCTCGACCGACTGCTTGGTACTCGGGGCCTTGCACCCGTCTCCGGCTCCAGAGGGATTCCAAAGGATGGTCATGCCTGAGTAAGCATGCGGCGTAGGGGGGTGCCGGTGAACCAAACGTGGTCGATGGTCTGGCGTAGTTCAGGGGTGGGGTCGACGAGAAAAGTTCGAAGAGCGTCCACTAAGGGGAGCCAATGTCCTGTCTCAGGACATCGTGCACTCCTGTTGCAAGACATTGTGCACCGGCCAGCGGCCCCCGAGGCCGTAGTAGCTCCGATGTGGTTCGAGGGTCAGGGCTCTAAGCAGTTCACCCTGCTCGGTGATGATGCGGACGTCCTCGCCGGCGATGAGGAGGCGGACCTTCCTGTTCCTATGTGCTGCGCCGACCCGGATGTGTCGGAGCTTGCTGAGGTAGCGCAGGCTGACGGAGCCCTGGTAGTCGAGCTTGTCGTGGCGGACGCGGTGGTCGACCGCTGCCGGCTGAGCTGCAGGCTTGGCCTTGATGAGAGAGTTGAAGACGGCGATTGGGGTCTGACGGTTGAGGGCGCGGTGAGGTCTGATGTGGTTGTAGTAGCCGCGGAATTTGTCGAGTTGTTTCTGCAGCTCGGCCAGTGACTTGGCAGGTGGCTGTTTGGTGAGGAAGCGCTTGAGGGTCTG
>Ga0210408_10001623_pt1 | contig 23193 bp, 24 predicted proteins | sample IncBWH4MmetaG_FD_155471 | JGI IMG/M metagenome (GOLD analysis project Ga0210408, IMG submission 155471) | Forest soil microbial communities from Barre Woods Harvard Forest LTER site, Petersham, Massachusetts, United States - Inc-BW-H-4-M | ecosystem: Environmental > Terrestrial > Soil >...
GAACGTAATCGAGCCGGAGGCGATCGGATATTGGCCGACCAGCGCGCGCAGCAGCGAGGTTTTTCCGACGCCGTTGCGGCCGAGTACGCAGGTCACCTTGCCCGGCTCGGCCGAGATCGAGACGCCGCGCAACGCCTGCGCCGCGCCGTAATAGAGGTTGATGTTGTCGACCTTGAGCATGTGCTATCGTCCCAGATACACTTCGATCACCCGCTCGTTCGACGAGACCTGGTCGATCGTGCCTTCCGCCAGCACGCTGCCCTCATGCAGGCAGGTCACCTTGACGCCGAGCGCGCGGACAAAACTCATGTCGTGCTCGACCACCATCACGGTGTGGTCCTTGTTGATCTGCTTCAGAAGCTCGGCGGTCTGGTGGGTCTCCACGTCGGTCATGCCGGCGACGGGCTCGTCGACCAGCAGCAGCTTTGGGTCCTGCGCCAGCAGCATGCCGATCTCGAGCCACTGTTTTTGGCCATGCGACAGACTGCCGGCGAGGCGCTTGCGGGCATCGGTGAGGCGGATGGTTTCCAGCACGCGGTCGATGCGCTCGGACTCAGGCTTGCTGCCGCGCCAAAACAGCGTCGCCTTGACGCTGTGGTCGACATTCAAAGCGAGCAGGAGATTGTCCTCGACGGTCTGGCTCTCGAACACCGTCGGCTTCTGGAATTTCCGCCCGATCCCGAGCTCGGCGATGCGGGTCTCGTCGAGCCGGGTCAGGTCGGTCACGCCGTCGAACAGCACGGTGCCCTGGTCGGGCTTGGTCTTGCCGGTGATGATGTCCATCATCGTGGTCTTGCCGGCGCCGTTCGGGCCGATGATGGCGCGCATCTCGCCGGGCTCGAGCGTCAGCGACAGATTGTTGATGGCGCGGAAGCCGTCGAAGGCGACATGCACGCCGTCGAGATAGAGCAGAGCCGACGTGGCGCGGGTGTCCATGACGTTCATGCCGTTCACTCCGCCATCTTGGGTTCGCTGACGCCGTCCTCGGCGGCGGCGCTCGCATCCGCGAGCCGCCGCGCCCGCCAGGGCTCCCACCAGCCGTTGAGGGTGCCGACGATGCCCTTGGGCAACAGCAGCGTCACCAGCACGAACATTGCGCCCAGCATGAACAGCCAATAGGGCGCCAGCGCACCCGACGTGAAGACGGTTTTTGCGTAGTTGACGACGACCGCGCCCAGCGCGGCGCCAATCAGCGTGCCGCGGCCGCCGACGGCGACCCAGATCACCGCCTCGATCGAATTGCCCGGCGCGAACTCCGAAGGATTGATGATGCCGACCTGCGGCACATAGAGCGCGCCGGCGACGCCGGCCATGCAGGCCGACAGCGTGAACACGAACAGCTTGTAGGACTCGACACGGTAGCCGATGAAACGGGTGCGCGATTCCGCGTCGCGGATCGCGATCAGCACCTTGCCGAGCTTGGAGGTGACCACTGCCCGGCAGATCAGGAACGCGACGATCAGGGTCAGGCAGCTCAGCGCAAACAGCGTCGCGCGGGTGCCCTCCGCCTGCACGTTGAAGCCCAGAATGTCCTTGAAGTCGGTGAGGCCGTTATTGCCGCCGAAGCCGAAATCGTTGCGGAAGAACCCGAGCAGCAGCGCGTAGGTCATCGCCTGGGTGATGATCGAGAGATAGACGCCGGTGACGCGCGAGCGGAACGCGAACCAGCCGAAGCCGAAGGCGAGCAGTCCTGGGACCACGACGACCATCAACGCGGCGAAGTAGAACCGGTCGAAGCCGTACCAGTACCAGGGCAGTTCGGGCCAGTTCAGGAACACCATGAAGTCGGGCAGCAGTGGATTTCCGTACACCCCGCGAGTGCCGATCTGCCGCATCAGGTACATGCCCATGGCGTAGCCGCCGAGCGCGAAGAAGGCGCCATGCCCGAGCGAGAGAATGCCGCAATAGCCCCAGATCAGGTCGATCGAGAGCGCGAGGATCGCGTAACAGAGATACTTGCCCCACAGCGCCACCAGATAGGTCGGCACCTGGAAGAAGGAGCCGGCCGGCAGCAGCAGGTTCGACAGCGGGATCAGGATGCCGCAGGCCGCCACCACAATCAGGAAGGTGGTCGCGACGCGATCCAGCGAACGGGTGAGCATATGGCCCATCATGCTTCCACCGCCCGCCCCTTCAGCGCGAACAGGCCGCGCGGGCGCTTCTGGATGAACAGGATGATCAGCACCAGAATGGCGATCTTGCCGAGCACGGCGCCGGCGACCGGCTCCAGGAACTTGTTGGCGATGCCGAGCGTGAAGGCGCCGACCAGCGTGCCCCAGAGATTGCCGACGCCGCCGAACACCACGACCATGAAACTGTCGATGATGTAGCTCTGGCCGAGATTGGGGCTGACATTGTCGATCTGCGACAGCGCGACGCCGGCGATTCCGGCGATCCCGGAGCCGAGTCCGAACGTCAACGCATCGACGCGCGAGGTCGCGATCCCCATCGATGCCGCCATGCGTCGATTCTGGGTGACCGCGCGCATCTCGAGCCCGAGCGCGGTGAAGCGCAGCATCGCGAGCAGGAGGACGAACACGGCCAGCGTGAAGCAGAGGATCCAGAGCCGGTTGTAGGTGATGGTCATGTGGCCGAGCTCGAACGCGCCGCTCATCCAGGAGGGGTTGCCGACCTCGCGATTGGTCGGCCCGAACATGGTGCGGACCGCCTGCTGCAGCACCAGCGACAGGCCCCAGGTCGCGAGCAGCGTCTCCAGCGGCCGGCCATAGAGGAAGCGGATGATGCTGCGCTCGATCAGGACGCCGACCGCGCCCGAGACCAGAAAGGCCAGCGGCACCGCGATCAGCAGCGAGTAGTCGAACAGGCCGCCATAGCGGGTGCGGATCACTTCCTGCACCGCGAAGGTGGTATAGGCCCCGAGCATCACCATCTCGCCATGGGCCATGTTGATGACGCCCATCACGCCGAAGGTGATGGCAAGCCCGATCGCCGCGAGCAGCAGCACCGAACCGAGCGACAGCCCATACCAGGCGTTCTGCACCGTCGACCAGATCGCAAGCGTGCTCTGGATCGAGGCGACCGCGGACGCGGCTGCCTTGGCGACGGCCGGCGGCTGGTCGGAGCCGACGTCGCTCAGCATCCCCATCGCCTCCTGGTCGCCGCGCGCCTTGATGGTGGCGACGGCCTCGAGCCTGTCGACCTCGGACGCGTCGGACTTGAACAGCAGGATGGCGGCGCGCGCTTCGCCGAGCGCTGTCTTCGCGCTCCTGTTGGTCTCCTTGGCAAGCGCGCTTTCGACCGTCGGCAGCACCGCCTCCTCATGCGACTTGAACACCGATTGCGCAGCGGCCAGTCGGGTGGCGAGATCGGGCGAGAGCAGCGTCAGGCCGCCAAGCGCGGCGTCGACGGTGCGGCGCAGCCTGTTGTTCAGGCTGACGGTGCTCGCGCTGTCGGGAATGCTGTCGACCGCGGCGCCGGTCGCGGCGTCGATCGCCTTGCCGTCGAGCTGCTTGATATAGACCTTCTTGGTCTCGGCGTCGACCATCAGCCGCTCATCCTGGAGCGCGCTGATGATCGGATAGGCCAGCGGATTGCCCGAGGCGGCCACCACGCCGATCGCGTCCTCGGTGTCGGAAAAATCGTCGTTGGCGAATTTTGCGACCGCATCCTCGAACGGGCCGGCGAAGCAAGGCCCCGCGAAGACGATCAATACGATCGAGAGCGCAAATGCGCGAAGACAGGCAAGCACTGGCATACCCCGGCAGGAGATGAAGAGAAGGCGGACAGCGCCCGCCTTCTCTGGTCTTGTGCACGGTCAGGCGCGGATCAGGAGCCCGAACCGAGGCACTTGTCGGTCTTGACGTTGTAGTTGCCGCACTTCTTGCCGACCCAGTCGCCGATCAGGTCCTTGGAACCTTCCAGCTCCTTCGACCAGGCGTCGCCGGGCACCAGGTCCTTGGTCTTGTAGACCACGTTGAACTGGCCATCACCCTTGATTTCGCCGATGAACACCGGCTTGGTGATGTGGTGGTTCGGCAGCATCTTCGAGACGCCGCCCGTGAGGTTCGGCGCCTCGGTACCGGGCAGCGCGTCGATCACCTTGTCGGCGTCGGTCGACTTCACCTTCTCGACGGCCTTGATCCACATGTTGAAGCCGATCACGTGCGCTTCCATCGGATCGTTGGTGGTGCGCTTCGGGTTCTTGGTGTAGGCCTGCCACTCCTTGATGAACTTCTCGTTCGCCGGCGTCTTGATCGACTCGAAATAGTTCCAGGCGGCGAGATGGCCGACCAGCGGCTTGGTGTCGATACCGGCGAGCTCTTCCTCGCCCACCGAGAACGCCACCACTGGAATGTCGGTCGCCTTGATGCCCTGGTTGCCGAGCTCCTTGTAGAAGGGAACGTTGGCGTCGCCATTGATGGTCGAGACCACGGCGGTCTTCTTGCCGGCCGAGCCGAACTTCTTGATGTCGGCGACGATCGTCTGCCAGTCGCTATGACCGAACGGCGTATAGTTGATCATGATGTCGTCCTGCGCGACACCCTTCGACTTCAGATAGGCTTCCAGGATCTTGTTGGTGGTGCGCGGATAGACGTAGTCGGTGCCCGCGAGCACCCAGCGCTTCACCTTCTCTTGCTTCATCAGATAGTCGACCGCAGGGATCGCCTGCTGGTTCGGGGCGGCGCCGGTGTAGAACACGTTGCGCTCGCTCTCCTCGCCCTCGTACTGGACGGGATAGAACAGGATGCTGTTCAGCTCCTTGAACACCGGCAGCACCGACTTGCGCGACACCGAGGTCCAGCAGCCGAACACGACCGCGACCTTGTCCTTGGTGATCAGCTCGCGCGCCTTCTCGGCAAACAGCGGCCAGTTCGAGGCGGGGTCGACGACCACGGCCTCGAGCTTCTTGCCGAGCACGCCGCCCTTCTTGTTCTGCTCATCAATCAGGAAGAGGATCGTGTCCTTCAGCGTGGTTTCGCTGATCGCCATGGTGCCCGAGAGCGAATGCAGCACACCGACCTTGATGGTGTCGTCCGCGGCCTTCGCATTGGTGAAACCGGTCAGGCCGAGAACGAGACCAGCGGCGGCCGCCAGCCAGCGACGACGGCTGAAAGACGTCGCTATATCGTGATTGATCGTAAGCATGAGGTGTCATCTCCCTGACGCAGGTCGTTAAACACTGCGAAACGGCCCCACGGCCGCCTGCGTTGAGGGAATCGCAAGAACCATGCCACCGGCAGCAAACGCGGTAAGTCGATGATATCTTTTGTAAATTTTGCGTGTTTTGACCCTGTTGCAGGCACTTGCTGCCTAATTCCTGAACAGCGAAACTGTATGCTTTCGCGGCACAATGAACAAATATTATGCAACATTAGCCAAATGTCTAATTTTCTGGCACCGATTGGCCAGCTGCGGATCCGTCAATCTTGGCGGGAAATTGGCAATGTCACCAAAACCCCCGACGATTGCGGCCGAGTATCCATAATTGACCTTGAAAGCGCCGCGATCATGTTCCATATGGTTGCGTGACCGAGGGAATCATCCGGTCGATGCGAGCCGCGTGTTCTTAAGCCTGCGAACGCAGGACTTCTGGCTTGCCCCTTTCAGCCAACAAAACGACGCTCCCGGCACGCGGGCGTTCTTGATGTTTCGTCCGCTTCGGCGTTTCAAGCCGGGCGGCTGAACTTGCCTCATGGAAAGAACCACCTTTTGACCTCCTTTCAGGATTTCGGCCTGGCCGACGCCATCACCCGTGCGCTTCGCGAGGAAAACTACCACACCCCCACACCGATCCAGGCCCAGACCATTCCGCTCGCGCTCTCCGGGCGCGACGTCGTCGGCATCGCGCAGACCGGCACCGGCAAGACTGCAGCGTTTGCGCTTCCCATTCTGCATCGGCTCCTTGAGCGCCGGGCGAAGATGGCGCCGAAAACCTGCCGCGTCCTCGTGCTGAGCCCGACCCGCGAATTGTCGGGGCAGATTCTCGACAGCTTCAACGCCTATGGCCGCCACTTGGGCGTGACGTCGACGCTCGCCATCGGCGGCGTGCCGATGGGACGCCAGGTCCGCGCCCTCATGGGCGGCGTCGAGATCCTGGTCGCGACCCCCGGGCGCCTGCTCGATCTGGTCCAGAGCAACGCGCTGAGGCTCGGCCAAGTCGAATTCCTCGTGCTCGACGAGGCCGACCGCATGCTCGACATGGGCTTCATCAACGACATCCGGAAAATCGTCGCAAAGCTGCCGGCAAAACGCCAAACTTTGTTCTTCTCGGCGACGATGCCGAAGGATATCGCGGAGCTGGCCTCGCAGATGTTGCATGATCCGGCCCGCGTCGCGGTGACACCGGTCTCGTCGACGGCCGAGCGTATCACTCAGCGCATCATCCAGGTCGATCACTCCGCCAAGGCGACGCACCTCGCCGAACTGTTGACCCAGGAGCAGGTCGAGCGCGCGCTGGTTTTCACCCGCACCAAGCATGGCGCCGACAAGGTCGTGAAGAGTCTCGAACGAGCGGGCATCGTGGCCAACGCCATTCACGGCAACAAGTCGCAAAATCACCGCGAGCGGGTGCTGGCGGCATTCCGTTCTGGCGAGATTCGCACCCTGGTCGCGACCGACATCGCGGCGCGCGGCATTGATGTCGATGGCATCAGCCATGTCGTGAACTTCGATCTTCCCAATGTTCCAGAGACCTACGTGCATCGCATCGGGCGCACCGCCCGCGCCGGCGCCGAAGGCACGGCGATCTCGCTGATCGCAGGCGCCGAGGAGATGGGCTATCTGCGCGACATCGAGCGTCTGATCCGCATCGCCCTGCCGCGGGAAGACCACCGCACGCCCGGCCATAAGGACAAGACTGCGCCCGCACCCTCGCAGCAATCACACCGGGCGGGACGGCCGCACGCCGCACGAGGAAATGAATCGGTGCAGGCCCCGAAAGGCCCTCGCCGCCGTCGCCGTTCCGGTGCTAATAATGGCGCCCATCAAATCAATCGTCAGGAGCCGCGCCGTTCATCGCATGGCGGCGGCAAGGCCGAAGGGATCCAAGGTGTTGCTTTCTTGCACCGCGAAGACCGCCCGAACAACCACCCCAACCGCAGCCAGCGGCCCCGCTAGCCGTCGCTCGACCTTGAGAGAACCATGGCTAAAGAAGAACTGATCCAGTTCGAAGGACTGGTCACCGAAATCCTTCCCGACGCCCGCTATCGCGTCCAGCTCGATGCCGGCCACGAGATCGTTGCCTATACCGCGGGCAAAATGAAGAAGAACCGGATCAAGACGCTGGCCGGCGACCGGGTGACCATCGAAATGTCGCCCTACGATCTGGAAAAGGGACGGCTCATTTTTCGCCACAAAGATGAGCGTCCAGCCTCGGGCGGACCGCCGCGCGGCGGCGCCTCCCAACGCGGCGGTCAATTTCGCCGCCGCTAGTGCCCACCCCCGACGGCTCGGAAGCCCGCGCATGACAGGACCACGTCATGCGCGGACGGGTCGTTATTGGCAAAAAAACTGCACCTCAGGATTGTTTTGCGGACCCGTTTCGCATAATATAAACCGTAATCGATTTTCGGCCGGACGACATTAGCTATCCACCGGTACAGCCGGTTTAGACGCTGACGACCCTTCCAAAAATTCGATCTCACCAGCCCACGCGAGTGGGTTATGACTTTTATATCCGAGAAGGGACTATCCCGTGAGCATGGGAACAGTGAAGTGGTTTAACGCGACCAAAGGTTACGGCTTCATCCAGCCGGATGATGGCGGCAACGACGTATTCGTACATATCAGCGCCGTCGAGCGCGCAGGCCTCGGTACGCTGCGAGAAGGCCAGAAGATCTCCTACGAGATCGTGGCCGATCGCCGCTCGGGCAAGTCGTCGGCCGACAATTTGCGCGCCGCGAATTGAGGGTGCGCCGGGCGAGGCCCGGACAGATCCTCAACTGCACGACAGAACTGACAGAGCTAAGAGGCCGCCGATGTGCGGCCTTTTTTATTGCGTCTTGTTGGCCCGGATCAGGGGGTCGGGCAATTGCCCGCGGGAAGATTGTTGTAAGTCACGCACGTCACGTAGCGCGGCCGACTGTACGAGAAATCACTCAAGGTGATACCGCTTTTCGCCATCACATAGCCGACCGTCGGTTTGTAGAGATAGCTGACCTCGCTGAGAATGAGATAGCTCTGGGCAACAAGAAGCGAAGACGGGATCATGCTCGTGACGTTGTCTCCCGGGCTCCGGCTGGACGCCGCGAGCGTGGCCTGGGTCGCCCCGCTACCGATGGTCGCGCCCCTGCTCCACTGCACCTTCGCGACCTTCGTGGAATCGATGTAGATTTCCGAGATCTGCGCGTTGGTCGGCGTGGCCGAGTAGGGCGTCAGGATCGCGATGCTGGCCGTGAAAGCGTTCTGCAGATAACTGTCGGTCACGGCCGTAGACGCCTGCGACGTCAGGTCAGCCAGTGTCCTGGCCACCATCGTGATCTTGCGATCGACGGCGACGCCGGACGAGAATTCGACGGTCCCGAAGAACATCACCAGCATGACCGGCATGATGAACGCGAACTCGGTCGCCGCCAGACCGCGGCGATCGGCAAACATGCGACGCCAATTCCTCGAAAGCGATTTCATCGGTTGAGTTCCTAATAGGGTTCGTTCTTCAAGGCCGCCGTTGCCGTCAGCAGCACGTTCTTGTTCGACAGGTTCGCAAGATTGAAACCGAAGCCCGTGACGAAGGTTGGCCATTGATAGAACAGCCTCACCACGACGATGTCGCCCGGGCCGCCAGGGTTGTATTGCATGTTGCCGCTGGTGAAGTTGCCGCTGCCGTCGATCTGACTATTGATCGTGATGTTCTGAAACGCGGAATAGCTTTCGACGTCGATGTAGAGGTTGCTGCAGGTGAACAGCACCGGCGCCGAACTCTGGCAAAGGTTCTTGTTCAGAAAGTCGGCCGGGCCGCTGTATGAGCTCTGTTGGGCCTGGCCAGTCATGATCAGGCGCGCCAGATTCTGATTTATGGTTTCGAGATACTGGCCCGCGAAGAACATCATCGCGACCTCGATGATCGCAAACAGCAGCCCGAAGAACAGCGGGGCGACGATCGCGAATTGCACCGCGGCCGAGCCGTGGCGGCTGTTCCGAAACCGGCGCAGCAGTTTCCTGAAGGAGAATTGATCTTTGGGCGACGACATCGGGCATTTCCGGGCGGCAGCGGTACTTCGCGCCCGAGAAGATAGCGGCAAGAGATTGTTGAAGTGTTTCGCGCGTCACGTCCGTGAAAGTCGTTTGGATTAAGAACGCGCTAACCCTGTCGGCGATTCACCCGCTCCCACAAGGGCGAAGGGTGCACCCCCGACGCGGCTCCAACTTGACGCGCTAGTCGCTTTGCACAGTGAATTTGACCGATTGTGCCCAGAGACGCAAAGTCAAGTTCAGGGTTAGCGTCGCCGCGTCGTGTAGAGTACCGTTGTCATGTTGCGGACGACGCGCCCCCGGAACTCATCGCTGGCGATCCGGCGCAGTTCAGCCAGGACCTGGGCGCGATCGGCGCGGGCGGTGACGTTGGAGTAGGTGGCGTACAGCGCGACGGCCTGGTCGGGGTCCAGGACCAGAGACCAACCGCTGCTTTGATGTTCGACCGCCTCGAACGCCTCTGCCCGCTCCAGCGCCGCCAGCCGCGCTGGGGTGTCAAGGGCGAAGGGCACGCCAGCGCGACCAGCCGAAGGGGTCGCCGGGCCGGCGAGGAGACTGCGGGTGGCCTCGTGAAAGGGGTCGGGACGGCTGTCATCGCCAAACACGTTCCAGACCATCGCCCACCACCCGCCGGTCCGGAGGACGCGCGCGACCTTGGCCAGGGCGGCGTCCTCGTCCAGCCAGTGAAAGGACGTGGCGCTGATGCCGAGATCGAAGATCCCGTCATCGAGGGCGGCGGTCTCAAAGGGTTGCACCAAAACCCGCAACGGCGGGCTTGCACAGCGTTCGCCGAGGTAGGCAGCGAGCCGGGTATCCGGTTCGATAGCAATCAGCGGATCGGCTCCAAGTTCGAGCAGTCGTCGCGTGGCCGTCCCGGTGCCTGCGCCGATCTCGAATGTCGCCGTAGCGGGCCCGAGGCCACATCGCTCGCACAAGAGCTGGTACACCCAATCGGGATAAGAAGGCCGGATCGCGTCGTATCCTGCCGCGTCGCCGCCGAACGCGATGCGTCCGAAATGGCGATCCAACTGCACCATGCGCCCACGAGTCCCGCAAACTGAATTTGCCGGACTTAAGTCTAACTCGATCGTCGCCTGCGCGTCGAGCGCGCTCAAGCGGCCTGAACACGTCAAGATCTCTGTGCCGGGGTGCTAGTTGTTCTTGCTCGGGCCGTTGGCAGCCGTGCTGGCCTGGTTGTTCAGCGAACCGGCCTGATCGATCACGGACTTGAAGTACTGGTCGCCGTCGCCCAGCGTCATCCGCCGCTGGCACATCGGCATGCAGCTATAGGTCTCGCGTTCGATGCCCCGATAGACGGTGACCAGCTGCTCGCTCGGTCCCTCGACCTGAATCAGGCGGTCCACCAGGATCTCGCCGCTGCGGTCCATGGCGATGAAATTCGTCGCGCCGTAGCCCTTGCCGGTCACGACGACGACGCCGCCGGCCTGCAGGGTCACGTCCGCGATCATCGGATTTCCGACCACGATGGTTGCGACCCGGTTCGGCAGCTTGACGAGCTTGGCCTGATCGACATTGACCGCGACCGTATTGGGCTCGGCCAGGGCCGCAAGAGGCCAGACGAGCAGAGCGATCGCGAGCGAACTGATGGCGTGACGAAGCGGATTGCGCGGCGGGGCTGACGACATGACTTACTCCGGGGCGTTGACAAGCCGGCCTTGGCGATACGCAGCCGGACCGGCGCCCGACGCCGGCGAGTGTGATCTCAATTGGTAAACAATGAGCGAAGCGGCCTGGAAGGACTGCGGGGCGTTGCACCACGTCGAACTTACGCGATGGCCGGCTTCCGCCGGCGGAGATTTGATGCCAGGACGTGACCAAAGCGATTGCATGGGCGTTCGAGCAGCGGCTCGAACAGATAGTAGCTCAACGCCAGGGAGAACGCGGTCACGACTATCGTCATCGGCACGAGGTCAAGGGGATGCAAGGCCCAGATGACCGAGATCACAGCGAAATGCGCAAGATAAATGGCATAGGAGTGTCGTCCCAGCAGTCCAAGGACAGGCATCGTCAGCTTCGATGCCAGAACCACAAAAGAGGCCGCGGCCATGACGGCGACAAAAGCTCCCCACGACGTCAGCAGGGTGGCTCCCACCAGGAACACGGCGCCGAGCGAGGACTGGCTCTTCCGTTCGACCCAGTCGTACAAGAGGATGCCAAAACCGAAGCAAATCAACTGCCGGGGCAGCCAGCAGTAGAAGAAGCCGTTAATCAAATACACCTGGCTCGGGGGCAGCACCGCCGTCATCCACGGAATGAGATACCGGTCCGCCGAGAATTGGCCCGCAACGTTCACCAGTGCGATCAGCGCGCAACAAAGAAACGCGCCGTTCGGACGCCTGAAAATGGAGATGATGAGTGGAAACAGCAGGTAGAACTGCATCTCCACCGCAATGCTCCATCCTCCTGGGACCACGGAATTGAACGCGGTGAGACTGTACCCGTGCAGGAAAAACGCGGTCAGGAGCACATCCCGCGCGCTGATCCCATCCGGCGCCCACGCCTGGGCGCCCTCGCCCTTGGTTATTGAAAGATAGAAAAGGATGGCGACCCAGAACGCCGGAGCGATCCTGAACACGCGCCGGATGTAGAACGAGCGGGCTGCGGCAAAGCCGCTCTCGTCTCCATAGGTCAGCATCATGGTATAGCCGCTGACAATGAAGAAGAGCTGCACGCCGATCTGCGCCTCGTTGGCGAGGACCGGAGCCAAACGGGGAATGAAGCTCGTCGTTACAGCAGCGCAATGCGCCACGACGACCAACAGGATCGCGATCCCGCGCAGGAGATCCAGGGAGTGATTGCGGTCGGTCATTTGCGCGGCGCCGCAGCGATGGGGACATTCACCGGTCCGGTCAGCCGACGCGGCGAAATGGATAGATCAGTTGTCCGCCGATCTCGTGCGGGATCGCGTTGTCGTCGGCGCAATAATGCTCGGGCAGCGCGTCATCCGGCATGCGGAACGTGCCGAACAGGATGTCCCAGAGCGGAAACGTCCCGGCAAAATTGGTGTTGCCGCCGACTTCCATCGCGGTGTGGTGCCAGCGATGGAACACCGGAGTCGCCAGCACATATTTGAGCGGACCGAGCGTCCAGTTGAGATTGGCGTGAACGAAGGCCGAATGGAAGGTCGTGAACGGCCCGACCCAGAGCATGATGTTGGGCGAGATGCCCGCCATCAGCAGGATGACGTCGACGCCGATGGTGCCGAGCAGCAGGTTCACGGGATGGAAGCGCGCCGCCGAAATCCACTCCAGATCTTCCGAGGAGTGATGGATGGCATGATATTTCCAGAAGCCGCCGCCATGGAACAGGCGATGCAGCCAATACAGCATGAAGTCCGACAGCACCAGAAACAAAACGGCCTGCACCCATAGCGGAAGCTCGGACAGCGGACCATGGCCGTTGTCATAGAACGCGATCAGGTCATCGGCCTCATGAATGTTGAAGACGACGCTGGCGCCGAGCACGAGCAGGCCGATCCGGAACACGCGGGCGAACACCGGCACGAAGAACCAGTAGCAGATGTCGGTGACGAGCTCGCGCTTGCGCCACCACGGCAGGCCGGGATTGCAGGCCCAGAAATGGGCCAGGACCGAAAATACGATCGCCAGCACGATCGTGACGGGAACCACCTTCATGATGGTCTGCCCGAGCATCGTGAAGACCTCGAGCGAAAAAGTGGACATGATCGCCTCGTTGCGGGAAACCGTCCTCTCACGCTACGCCTCAAGCGCTTAAGGAGCAGTGAAATCCACGGGGCCGAAGCAGCCTTCCGTGAGATCGGGAGCAGGCGCAGGACAGCCAGATGCAAAATCTCCGGTCTGCCTTAACGGCGGATTTACTGTGCTCAACAAGTGGCGTTTGAGGCGATGTTTCTGCGATCGAATTAACTGCGCCGCAATCGTCGGCTTTTAGGGTTCCCCTCCATGGTCACGGTGCTGAGAACGCCGGCGAGACCAACCAAAGTTCGACAGCCACGTGTACAGGAGTTTTACAATGAACAAGCTCGTTTCGCGCTTCGTCAAGGATGAGTCGGGCGCCACCGCCATCGAGTACGGCCTGATCGCGGCCGGCATCGCGGTTGCCATCATCACCGCCGTGAACGGCGTCGGCACCGCGCTCTCCACGAAATTCGGCACGATCTCGACCTCGCTGAAGTAAACCGGCATCCGCCTAAAGCGGACGTCGAGGGCCCCGGCAGACCCCGGGGCCCTTTGTCATGTTCAGCGACAGGTTCTTCGCATGCGTAAGATTGCAACCGACATCGTCGCGCCCCGCCGAGCCCAGGCTGACGCGGGTGGCGAATCCCGCAACGCGAGCGGCGCGCAGCTGTCCGGCGGGCTCAAGCGCGAATCCCCGACAGAGCTGGTTTGCCTGGCGCTGGTGCTCGCGCTCGTCACTCTGGCCGGCCGCATTCTAACGACTTGGTAACGGGTTCGGGCGTTTTTCGATTGTTCACCACTTGAGGCTTAAGCTCTCGGCCAGACCCCAACTTCGGACGAGCCCGATCAGCCCATGATTCTCGATGTCGTCCGCCTCCTGCTGTTTCCCGCCTTGATGGCGTTCGCCGCCGCGAGCGACCTCCTGACCATGACCATTCCCAACCGCGTCTCGCTGACGCTGGCAGCGGGCTTTGTCGCGCTCGCGCTCGCGAGCGGCATGGGTGCGTCCGACATCCTGAGCCATGTCGGTGCCGGCGCGGCGGTGCTGGCCATGGCCTTCGTCTGCTTCGCCATGGGCTGGGTTGGCGGCGGCGACGCCAAGGTCGCGGCCGCGGCCGCACTCTGGTTCGGCTTCGCGCATCTGTTGAATTACCTGGTCTACGCGTCGCTGTTCGGCGGCGCGTTGACGCTGCTGCTGCTGCAGTTCCGGCAATGGCCATTGCCGCACGCGCTTGCCAGCCAGGGCTGGCTGTTGCGACTGCATGCCAAGGAAAGCGGAATCCCCTACGGTATCGCGCTCGCGATCGGGGCCCTCATGATCTATCCGGAGACGGAGTGGATCCGGGCCGTCGACATCATGCGCTTCGCTAATCCGTCGTGATGGTTACGGAAACCAGCCGTTAAGGCGATTTAGATACGCCTCATTAACCATGCTTTGACGAATAACTGCTCAACTCCACTGCACGGCGGCGGCAGCGTCGCCGCGTTTTGTGGAAAGTGAAGCGTATGAATACCGCACGTATTGTGGTCCTGATCATCGCCCTCGGTGCCGGGGGCGTTGCCGCATATCTTGCGAGCGGATCCGACGACAAGCCTGCGCCTCAAGCGGTCGCCGCGCCACTTCCGACCGTCGACGTTCTGGTCGCCAAGTCCGACATCGGCCTCGGCCAGTCGCTCAAGCAGGACGACCTGCAATGGCAGACCTGGCCGGCCGGCACCGCTTCCTCCAGTCTCATTCGACGCAGCGATCGCCCGGACGCCAGCAATCAGATGACCGGATCGATCGCGCGGGCGCCGTTCATCGCGGGCGAGCCGATCCTGGAGCAGAAGCTGGTGAAGGGCGACGGCTCGGGCTTCATGGCCGCGATCCTGCCGACCGGCATGCGCGCGATCTCGACCGAGATTTCGCCGGAAACCGGCGCCGGCGGCTTCATCCTGCCGAACGACCATGTCGACGTCATCCTGTCGCGACGCGAGAAGAATACGGACCGCGGCGGGCTTCCCGACATCATCATCTCCACAACCATCCTCTCCAACGTCCGCGTGCTCGCCATCGACCAGACGCCGAAGGAAAAGGACGGACAGAACGTCGTAGTCGGCAAGACGGTCACGCTGGAATTGAAGCCCGACCAGGCCGAAACGCTCGCGCGCGCGCGGCAGGCCGGCACGCTGTCGCTGGCGCTGCGCAGCATCACCGACATCAACGCCGTGGACAACCGTCCGGACGAGCCTTCCCGAAGCGCCAACACCGTCAACGTGGTTCGCTTCGGCATTCCGACCCCGACGGCGATGATGCAGAGATGACCATGAGGACACCCGACATGACCTGCGGGGAAAAGCAGCCGAAGATGACGATGCGGACGTCCATCGTCCGCGCGCTGTCGGTTTCGGCCATCGTTGCGCTGACCCTGAACCCGGCCCTGGTCGCCGCGAGCGACTATCGTCTCGCGGCGCCGTCCGCGGTCGAAGGCCAGATCAATGCGCGCGCCGTTTCGCTCGGCATCGGCAAGTCGATCGTGATCGACCTGCCGCGCGAGATCAAGGACGTGCTGGTCGCCGATCCGAAGATCGCCAATGCGGTGGTCCGTTCCGCGCAGCGCGCCTACATCATCGGCGCCGCGGTCGGCCAGACCAACATCGTGTTCTTCGATGCCGCGGGGGCGCAGATCGCCGCCTACGACATCGCCGTCAAGCGCGACCTCAACGGCATCCGCGCGGCGTTGCGGCAGGCGCTGCCCAACGCCGACATCCAGATCGACGGCCTCGGCGACGGCGTCGTCCTGACCGGGTCTGCGTCGAGCCCGGTCGAGGCGCAACAGGCGGCCGACATGGCCGCGCGCCTCGCCGGCAGCGCCGACAAGGTCGTCAATTCGATCGCGGTGCGTGGACGCGACCAGGTCATGCTGAAGGTCACGGTCGCCGAAGTCGCGCGCTCGATCATCAAGCAGATGGGCATCGATCTCTCGGGCCAGCTCAATTACGGCACCGCGGTGGTGAACTTCAACAACGCCAATCCATTCACGGCCTTCGGCCGCTCGCTGACGAGCAACACGATCTCGACCTCGTTCGGCGCGACGCCCTCCGTCACCGCGACGCTTCGCGCGATGGAGAGCGCCGGCGTCGTGCGCACGCTGGCCGAGCCGAACCTGACCGCGATATCAGGTGAATCGGCGACCTTCATCGCGGGCGGCGAGTTTCCGGTACCGGCCGGCTACTCCTGCGACCCGACGACCCATGTCTGTACGACCCAGATCAGCTTCAAGAAGTTCGGCATTTCCCTCAACTTCACGCCCGTGGTGCTGACCGAGGGCCGGATCAGCCTGCGCGTGATGACCGAAGTGTCGGAATTGTCGAATGACAACGCGATCACGCTGTCGCAATCGGTCACGGCCACGTCGGTGAATTCGCTGACCATCCCCTCGATCAAGACCCGCCGCGCCGAGACGACGCTGGAAATTCCCTCCGGCGGCGCGATGGCGATGGCCGGCCTGATCCAGGACCAGACCAAACAGGCCATCAACGGCCTGCCGGGGCTGGCGCAATTGCCGGTGCTCGGCTCGCTGTTCCGCAGCCGCGACTTCGTCAACAGCCAGACCGAGCTGATGGTGCTGGTGACGCCCTACGTGGTTCGCGCGGTCGCGCAGAAGGACCTGTCGCGTCCGGACGACGGCTTCGCCGCCGCGTCCGATCCGCAGGCCGACCTGCTCGGCAGCATCAATCGCATCTATGGCGTGCCGGGTCGCGTCGAGCCGGGGCGCAACTACCGCGGCACCTACGGCTTCATCACCGATTGAGACGGGGCAAGGATCTAACCAATGACAGCCAGGACATTCCCCGCCCGCATCAGCGCGATCCGCGCCGCCGGCGCGCTCGCCGGCCTGGCGCTGGCGCTCGGCGCCTGCACCCACGGCAATGAGGCAGTGACGACCGCGAGCATTCCCGACGACTATCGCCTGCGTCACCCGATCGCGATCCAGGAAGCTGATACGTCCATCGTCGTGTTCGTCGGCCAGGGGCGCGGCGGCCTGACCGCCGAGCAGCGCGCCGACGTGATGGGGCTCGCGCAAAGCTGGGCTCACGAGGGCACCGGCGCGATCAACGCCGACCTCCCGGTCGACACGCCGAATGCGCGGCCGGCAGCGGACGCCATGCGGGAGATCCAGTCGCTATTCGCCGCGGCGGGCGTGCCGCCGAACGGCGTCGTGGTTCGCCGCTACCATCCGCAGGATCCGCGGCACCTGGCTGCAATCCGCCTCAGCTATCCCAGGATGTCGGCGACAGCCGGCCCCTGCGGATTGTGGCCGGAGGACCTCGGTCCCTCGATCAAGAACAAGGGCTACATCGACAACAAGTCCTACTACAATTTCGGCTGCGCCTATCAGCACAACATGGCGGCCATGGTCGCAAATCCGTCCGACCTGGTGCAGCCGCGGCCCGAAACGCCGGCCTACACGCCGCGCCGCAGCATGGCGTTCGAGAAATATCGCAAGGGCACCTCGACCGCCACGACCTATCCCGAGTCGGACAAGGCCAAACTCAGCGACACAGGCAAATGATCAGCTACGCGCGCCACAACACCGAAGAGCAGCCTGCCACGGCGCCGCCGCCGGCCGACGATCATATCGCGCCGGCGCCGCGCGTCTCCGTGCAGGCGTTCTGCGATACGGTGGAAACCGCAGCCGCCGTGCAATCCGCCGGCGAGGACCGCCGCCTCGGCAAGGCGCATCTGAAGATTCAGATGGGCGGCATGGCGGCCGCCGCGGAAGCCTACCGCTCGGCGCCGACGCCGAACGTGATCGTGCTGGAGGCCGACGCGCGCAGCAACGTCCTGACCGAGCTCGACCAGCTCGCGACCATGTGCGATCCCGGCACCAGGGTCGTGGTGATCGGCCGCATCAACGACGTCGCGCTCTATCGCGAACTGGTGCGCCGCGGCGTCAGCGACTACCTGATCGCGCCGATCGGTACGATCGACGTCGTGCGCTCGATCTGCAACCTGTTTTCGGCGCCCGAGGCAAAAGCCGTCGGGCGGATCGTCGCCGTGGTCGGCGCCAAGGGTGGCGTCGGCGCCTCCACCGTCGCGCACAATGTCGGCTGGGCGATCGCGCGCGACCTCGCGATGGATTCCGTGGTGGCCGACCTCGATCTTGCGTTCGGCACCGCCGGCCTCGACTACAACCAGGATCCGCCGCAGGGAATCGCGGATGCGGTGTTCTCGCCGGACCGGGTCGATACCGCCTTCATCGACCGCCTGCTGTCGAAATGCACCGACCATCTGAGCCTGTTGGCCGCGCCCGCGACGCTGGAGCGGGTCTACGACTTCGGCGCCGACGCCTTCGATGCGATCTTCGACACGCTGCGCGCCTCGATGCCCTGCATCGTGCTCGACGTCCCGCATCAATGGTCGGGCTGGACCAAGCGCGCGCTGATCGGGGCCGACGACATCCTGATCGTCGCGGCTCCCGATCTCGCCAACCTGCGCAACACCAAGAACATCTACGACCTGTTGAAGACGTCGCGGCCCAACGACCGGCCCCCGCTCTATTGCCTGAACCAGGTCGGCGTGCCGAAGCGACCCGAGATCAACGCCGGCGAGTTCGCCAAGGCGATCGAGAGCAAGCCGATCGCCTCGATCCCGTTCGATCCGCAGATGTTCGGCGCGGCCGCCAACAACGGCCAGATGATCGCCGAAATCTCCGCCAATCATCGCACCACCGAGATGTTCCTGCAGATCGCGCAGCGGTTGACCGGCCGCAGCGAAACCAAGAAGCCGAAAGGCTCGTTGCTGTCGCCGCTGATCGAGAAATTGAAGGGCGGCTAAGCAGACCGCATGGAGTAGGTTCAGTGTTTGGTAAGCGTAGCGGAGACAACGAGACGAGGACGATGAGGCCGGCGGCAAGCGCGCCCGAGCTGGCGCCCGCGGCCGCGCCGCGCGTGGCTGCGGCGCCGCCGCTGGCGCCGTCGCGGGCGCCGTCGCCCGTCGTCGAGACCCGCCGCTCGGAGAACTATTATCAGGTCAAGGCGACGATCTTCGGCGCGCTGATCGAGGCGATCGACCTCGCCCAGCTCGCCAAGCTCGACAGCGAATCGGCGCGCGAGGAAATCCGCGACATCGTCAACGAGATCATCGCGATCAAGAACATCGTGATGTCGATCGCCGAGCAGGAAGAGCTGCTCGACGACATCTGCAACGACGTGCTGGGTTACGGCCCGCTCGAGCCGCTGTTGTCGCGCGACGACATTGCCGACATCATGGTCAACGGCGCCAACACCGTCTATATCGAGGTCGCCGGCAAGATTCAGCGCACCGGCATCCGCTTCCGCGACAACCAGCAGCTCTTGAACATCTGCCAGCGCATCGTCAGCCAGGTCGGCCGCCGCGTCGACGAATCCTCGCCGATCTGCGACGCGCGTCTCGCCGACGGCTCGCGCGTCAACGCCATCGTCCCGCCGCTGTCGATCGACGGCCCGGCGCTCACCATCCGCAAATTCAAGAAGGACAAGCTGACGCTGGAGCAGCTCGTGAAGTTCGGCGCCATCACGCCGGAAGGCGCGGAGATCCTGCAGATCATCGGCCGCTGCCGCTGCAACGTGCTGATCTCGGGCGGCACCGGCTCGGGCAAGACCACGCTGCTCAACTGCCTGACCAACTTTATCGAGCACGACGAGCGCGTCATCACCTGCGAGGACGCCGCCGAGCTGCAGCTGCAGCAGCCGCATGTGGTGCGGCTGGAAACCCGCCCGCCCAATATCGAGGGCGAAGGCCAGGTCACCATGCGCGAGCTGGTGAGGAACTGCCTGCGTATGCGTCCCGAACGCATCATCGTCGGCGAGGTCCGCGGCCCCGAAGCCTTCGACCTGCTGCAGGCGATGAACACCGGCCATGACGGTTCGATGGGAACGCTGCACGCCAACAATCCCCGCGAGGCGCTGTCGCGCTGCGAATCGATGATCACGATGGGCGGCTTTTCTCTTCCGTCGCGAACGATCCGGGAAATGATCTGCGCCTCGATCGACGTCGTCATCCAGGCCGCCCGCCTGCGCGACGGTTCGCGTCGGATCACCCATATTACCGAGGTGATGGGCATGGAAGGCGACACCATCATCACCCAGGACATCTTCCTCTACGACATGATCGGCGAGGACGCCAACGGCAAGATCATCGGCAAGCACCGCTCCACGGGGATCGGCCGGCCGCGATTCTGGGAACGGGCGCGATATTACGGCGAAGAGAAGCGGCTCGCTGCGGCACTGGACGCCGCCGACACCGCCACCACCAAGACGTGACGAGGGACCGGCCATGAAGACACAGGCGCTTGCGCTGGGCTTTCTCGCGGCCGCCGCCCTCGGTGGCGTGGCGTGGGTGTTCATCTATCCGTTGCTGTCGGGCGAGCGAAAGGCCGAGTCGCGGCGGGCCAATTTCGCCAAGGCCGAACCGGCCGCCCGCCAGGTCGACAGGAACCAGCGCACGCGCCGCGAGCAGGTGGAGAGTTCGCTGAAGGACCTGGAGGCACGAGCGCAGCGGGAAAGCAAGGTGCCGCTGAACGTGCGCATCGGCCAGGCCGGGCTCGACTGGTCGGTCCAGAAATTCTGGACCATCTCGGGCATCCTCGCCGCGGCGTGCTTCATGGCCGCGATGTTCGTCGGCGGCGGGTTTTTGGGCGCATTGGGGCTCGGCTTCGCGGCCGGCTTCGGCCTGCCGCGCTGGGCGCTGAGTTTCCTCAAGAAACGCCGCGAGAAGGCGTTTCTGAGGGCCCTGCCGGACGCCGTCGACGTCATCGTGCGCGGCATCAAGGCGGGGCTGCCGCTGTTTGAATCGCTGAAAGTCGTCGCCACCGATTCGCCAGAGCCGCTGCGCAGCGAATTTCTGACCATCATCGAGACCCAGGCCATCGGCATGCCGCTCGGCGAAGCCTGCGTCAGGCTCTACGAGCGGATGCCGGTGCCGGAGGCCAACTTCTTCGGCATCGTGATTTCGATCCAGCAGAAGTCGGGCGGCAACCTGTCGGAGGCGCTCGGCAACCTCTCAAAGGTGCTCCGCGACCGCAAGAAGATGGCCGAGAAGATCCAGGCCATGTCGATGGAGGCCAAGGCCTCCGCCGCCATCATCGGCTCGCTGCCGCCCTGCGTGATGTTCTTCGTCTGGCTGACCACGCCCGACTATATTTCGCTGCTGTGGACGCATCCGACCGGCCAGCTGATGCTGGTCGGCTGCCTGATCTGGATGACAATCGGCATTCTGGTCATGAAAAAAATGATCAACTTCGATTTTTGACGGTGCCCCATGGTCGATTTCCTCATCACCAAGCTTCATGATCCGCATTTCATGACCATGCTGCTCGCCGCCATCGCGGTGAGCGCGACCGCCTACACGCTGATCATGCCGCTGCTCGCCGGCGACAATCTCGGCAAGCGCATGAAGGCGGTGGCCAGCGAGCGCGAACGGATCCGGCAGCGCGAGCGCGACCGGCTCGCCAAGGCGGAAAAGGTCTCGCTGCGGCAGACGCCGAAGCAGCTGGTGTCCAGGGTGGTGGAAGATTTCAACCTCACCAAATGGCTGGCGCAGGAGTCCGCGCGCGACAAGCTCGTGATGGCCGGCTACCGCGGCCAGGCGCCCTATGTCACGTTCCTGTTCGCCCGCATGATCGCTCCGATCGTGCTGTTCATCGCCACCGTCCTCTACATGTTCCTGATCTCGCACTGGCAGGCGTCGGCGATGATGAAGCTCGGCGTCTGCATCGGCGGCGCCTATCTCGGCCTGCAGGCTCCGATGCTGTTCCTGAAGAATAACATCAGCAAACGCCAGCTCTCGATCCGGCGCGCCTTTCCCGACGCGCTCGACCTGCTGCTGATCTGCATCGAGTCCGGCATGTCGATCGAGGCCGCGTTCCGCAAGGTCGCGAGCGAAATCGTGACCCAGTCGATCGCGCTGTCGGAGGAATTTACATTGACGACCGCCGAGCTGTCCTATCTGCAGGACCGCAAGGTCGCCTATGAGAATCTCGCCAAGCGCACGGGACTGGAGGGCGTCAAATCGGTCTGCCTGGCGCTGCAGCAGTCGGAACGCTACGGCACGCCGCTCGGCCAGAGCCTGCGCGTGATGGCGCAGGAAAATCGCGACATGCGCATGAACGAGGCCGAGAAGAAGGCCGCGGCGCTGCCGCCAAAGCTGACGGTGCCGATGATCCTGTTCTTCCTGCCGGTGCTGTTCGTCGTCATTCTCGGCCCGACCGGCATCAAGATCGCGGCGATGCAGTGAGCGGCCGGCGGCTTGCCGAGATAGCTTGTTATCGCTGACTTCACCGCCGGCGCGCCGAGCCGGCCTTCGCTGTGGTCTTCTCAGACCTCAACTCGCGGCGCCGTGGCGGCAGGCGGCAAGAAAGAACGCGACGGCGCGCGCCACATGCGCGTCGACCTCCGCATCGAGCACCTTGAGGTTCATCTCGAACAGCGCGCGGAGCAGCATGGGCACGGCGACGAGATCGAGGAAGAGCCGCGCCGTGGTTGCGAGGCGCTCAGGAGCGAAGGCCGGCAACGAGGAGAGTTCGTCGGATCGCGTCACTTCGCCCAGCAGATGGACTCCGAGTTCGGTGCTCAGATCACGCGCCGTGCGGCTAACGGTGCTGGCCAGATCTGGGAAGCGACGGGCTTCCGCAACGGCCAGCCGCATCAGGGCGATTCTGTCGCCGTCCAAACCCCAGTGCAGCAGGGTCGTCGCGGCACTGGTGAGGCGCTCCTCGACTGTTGCGCCGGTCGGCACCCCACCCTTGAACTGGCTGATGCGAGACAGGATGTCCCGCGTCACGACGGCGGTGAACAGCGCCCCCTTGTCGCGGAAGCGGGCATAGATCGTCGGCTTTCCCGAGCGTGCAACCTCGGCGATCTCGTCGATGCTCGCGCCTTCAAACCCGCGCTCCAGAAAGACCTTGCGCGCCGCATCGAGGATGCGCCCGTCAACCTCCCCGGCAAGCTCCTTCGGCGGACGGCCAAAACGCACCGCCGCGCGCTTTGTCGGGTTCTTCTTTGCCATCGACAGCTTCCTCAAGTCATTGGTTTTCATCGCAATTATCCGGGCGTCAGGCCACCACCGCTGGCTGGCGGAGCATCTCAATCTACCCAAATCACAACTGCTTGTAAATAGAACGAAACGGTTTCGTTCTTATTGACGACACTCTGCTCCGGAATTATTTGTCAAATCGAAACGGTACGGTTTCGTTTCTTTGCGGGAGGCTCACCATGGCCTCGCCTGACAGCAGGAGCGGCAATCATGTTCGAAGATCATGTTTTGGAACGGGACGAACTGGCGCTCGCGGACGTCGAAAGCCCGCCATCAGCCCCGGCCTCGCAGAAGACCGAGTCTCCC
>Ga0210408_10001624_pt1 | contig 23188 bp, 22 predicted proteins | sample IncBWH4MmetaG_FD_155471 | JGI IMG/M metagenome (GOLD analysis project Ga0210408, IMG submission 155471) | Forest soil microbial communities from Barre Woods Harvard Forest LTER site, Petersham, Massachusetts, United States - Inc-BW-H-4-M | ecosystem: Environmental > Terrestrial > Soil >...
GATCAAGCTGCTCGCCGACCGCAAGATCGGCGCGGTCGTCATCACCGGTGCGGACCGCCAGGTGATCGGAATCCTTTCCGAGCGGGACATCGTGCGCGCATTCGCGGCGAGCGGGCCGGCCGCGCTTGATGAGCAGGTCGGCCAGGTGATGACGCGCAAGGTGATGACGTGCGACGAGGCGGAAACCATTTCTGGTCTGATGGAGCGCATGACCCAGGGCAAGTTCCGCCATCTGCCCGTGGTCGAGCGCGGCCGCCTCGCCGGGATCGTATCGATCGGCGACGTCGTCAAGTATCGGCTCGAAGAGATGGAGAAAGAATCCTCGGCGATGCGCGAGTACATCCTGACGGCATAGCAGACGACAGAAGACGGACGACGGAGGACGGAAGTTCCCTATCTTTATCTGTCGTCTGTCGTCTGTCGTCTGTCGTCTGTCCTCCGTCTTCAGTCAGAGCCGCGACCGCCGCGCCGAGCGCGATCAGCGACCTACGCAAAACGCGGGGCCGCGGCAAAGGTTCAGCCCGACCGCCGACCGCCCGCGGCAGCGCGGGGAGCGGGTGCCTCGGCGACTTCAGGACGCGTCATGGCGAACACAGAGTCGACCACTGCATATTGGTCATAGCCGCAGCGGGCGATCGGCTTCATGGCCGCGGTGTCGAGCTTGCCGTTGGCGATGAAGCGGTCGTCGATGTGAACCCCGACCACCTGGCCGAACACGACGTGCCGGTCGAGCGGGCGGCCATCGAGATCGCGCAGCGTCAGGGTATGCAGCCATTTGCATTCGAGCGCGCACGGCGCTTCCGCGACCCGCGGCGACTTGATCAAGCGTGAGGGTGCGGGCGTGAGCCCGGCTTCGCGCATCTCGTCGACACCGAGCGGGAAGGGCGCCGACGTGACGTTCATGGCATCGCGCAAATCCCAGGTCGCGAGGTTGCAAACGAACTCACCGGTTTCCTCCACCAGCGCGACCGAGTCTTTGCGCCCCTCGCTGGAAAAGCACACGATCGGCGGACGGGTGGAAACCGCGTTGAAGTAGGAATAGGGCGCGAGATTGACCTCGCCGCGCGCGCTGATCGACGTGATCCAGCCGATCGGGCGCGGCGCCACGATGGCCTTGAGCGGATCGTAGGGCAGCCCGTGATCGTATTTGTCGGTCGTATAGAACATGATCTCTTCCTTAGCCGGGAAAATGTTTGACGACGTCCGAAAGCGCCGGCCGATCGCGCTCTTCGTTGCCGCGCGCCGGACGGCCGATGTGGACGAAGCCGACGATGCGCTCGTGCGGCGCGAGCCCGAGCGCGTCGAGCACGCGCCGGTCATAGGCATACCATTCCGTGATCCAGCTCGCCGCAAAGCCGAGCGCATGGGCCGCGTGCACCAGGTTCATGGCCGCGGCGCCGGAGGACAGCACCTGTTCCCACTCGGGGATTTTGACGTGCGGCGCGGCGCGGCTCACCACGGCGATGACGAGCGGCGCGCGCGCGAGCCGCCGGCGTTCAAACTCGATCTGGTCCGCGGTAGCCTCTGGGCGATCGGTCTTGAAGACGGCGGCGATCGTTTCACCCGCCGTGAGCCGCGCGTCGCCCTGGAACACGACGAAGCGCCAGGGAACAAGCTTGCCGTGATCGGGCACGCGCGCGGCGATCGTGAGCAGCGTTTCGAGGTCGGCCGCGGACGGCCCCGGGCCGGCTAGATCGAGTGGCTTAACCGAGCGGCGCGTTTTGAGGAGGTCGAGGGCTTCGGGCATTTTCCGGCTCTAACACGACAGCGACCGCGCTGACAAACCGCTTGCATAACCTATACCCGGCTTGAAATCGCCCAATTTCGGCCGCTTAACGGCATGCATGGGGACGTGGGCAGCAGGCCGGGGCCACGGGTTTCGCCGGCTCGCGATGATGGCGTTCGCGGCGGCTTGCGCCGCCGCCGTGGTCATGCCGCGTGAAGCCCTTGCGCAGTCTTCAGGCGACGGCCCGCCGCGACCCCCCGCCGACATACCGAGCGCGCCGCCCGTCGCGAACCCACCCGCCGCCAACGTGGGCCCGCCGACCCCGCTGTTGCCCGCGGCCCCGGTGACCGCGCCGCCCGCGCCTGCGCCCGCAGTGATTGCACGCCCCCCACCCCCGGCTCCTGCCGCTCCCACGGGTGTCACGCTCGCGGTGAGCGCGCGCTTCGGGCGCGATCCGCCTGACATCAACGGCGGAATCCTCTGGCGAGTCTACTCCGACAAGCCCGAGGCTGGCGGCAGCTTCCGCCTGATCAAGGAAGACCGCAGCGCGACCCCAACCTTCACCCTGCCGCCGGGCGGCTACGTGGTGCACGCCACTTTCGGCCTCGCGAACGCCGTCAAACGCGTGCAGCTGCGCGGCGACCCGGTGCGCGAAGTCTTCGAAATCTCGGCAGGCGGCATCCGCTTCGAGGGCCGCGTCGGCGACAGCAAGATTCCCCCCGGACAGATCACCTTCGACGTCTACCCCGGCAGCCAGTTCGAGCCGGGCGAGAAACGGCGCGTCGCCCAGGACGTCGCCACCGGCGACGTCGTGCTGCTCCCCGAAGGCGCCTACTACGTCGTCTCCAACTATGGCGACGGCAACGCGGTGGTGCGTTCCGACATCCGCGTGCAGCCGGGCAAGCTCATCGACGTGACGGTGAACCATCGCGCCGCGGTGATCACGCTCAAGCTCGTCGGCGAACGCGGCGGCGAGGCGCTCGCCAACACCTCCTGGACCGTGCTCACCCCGGGCGGCGACGTCATCAAGGAGTCGGTCGGCGCATTTCCGCGCGTGATCCTCGCCGAAGGCGACTACGTCGTCATCGCTCGCAACGAGGGCAAGGTCTACAATCGCAATTTCAAGGTCGAACCCGGCTTCGACCGCGAGATCGAGGTGGTCGCGCAGTAGGCCGCGTGCCGGGCATCGTATACACTCGGTTCAGCAAACAATTCGGCGCCGGGCGGAAGGGCGACGCCGTCCCGAGAAAACCTACGCGTGGTGTGCCGCGAATGAAGCACACCGGCCAGTGCCGCGAACCCGAAGTTCGCATAACATTGCCGCAAGTCCGGTTGCGAACTTCGGGTTCAAAGCGGCACTGGAATGATAACGTTGCTGGTGTCCTTCGATTCCGAAGTTCGCTTCCGAGCGTGCCGCAAAGTTGAGCGAACTTCGGAATCGGGACACCAGTGGGAGCTGAGGAGGGTCATCATGCGCAATTTCAACCGACGTTCGCTGCTGCGCGGGTCGGCGGCACTTGCTGCCGCTGGAAGCCTCGGACGGCCTTTCGTCGCCAAAGCGGCGGCCAAGACCGCTCACATATGGTGGGGCCAGGGCTTCATCCCCGAGGAGGATGCCTCCTTCAAGAGTACGGTCGCCGAGTACGAGAAAGCCAGCGGCAACACGATCGACTACAACATCATTCCTTTTGGGCCGCTGGTTCAAAAGATCGTCTCGGCGCTCACCAGCGGAGACGTCCCGGATGTGGCGCAGAGCTTCGTGTCGAGTGTCACGATCGTCCCGCAGAACGCCTGGAACGACAAGCTCGTTGATCTCACCGACGTGATCGAGACCCAAAAATCGCAGTTCCATCCCACGGCGCTGCTTTCCGCGCGCTATTACAACAATGTCACGAAGAAGCGCAGCTATTACTGCATTCCCGACCGGGCATCGGTGCTGCCGTTCCATATCTGGAACTCGCTGGTCGAAAAGGCCGGCTACAAAGTCTCAGACGCCCCGAAGACGTGGGACGCCTTCTGGGACTTCTTCAAGCCGATGCAAAAGGCGCTGCGCGACAAAGGCGTGCGCGGCATCTACTCGCTCGGACTGCAGGCCACCACCACCGGGCCGACCGACGGCAATGCCATGTTCCATCAGCTCCTTGTCGCCTATGGTGGCAACGGCATCGTCACTTCGGACGGCGTCGCCCATCTCGATGATCCGAAGGTCAAGGAAGCGGTGATCAAGGCGATCACCTACATCACGACGGCATTCAAGGAAGGGTACGTCCCGCCGGGAGCGCTGAGCTGGAACGACGCCGACGACAACAACGCGTTCCACGCCAAGCAGATCCTCGCTTATATCGATGGCACGATCTCGCCCGAGCTGTCCCTCTACAGCAAAAAGGAGCAGTACGACGACATCGTCACCCTGGGCCTGCCGCTCGACAACGCAGGCGCGCCGGTACCCTCACAGCTCGGAGTCGGCGCGGTGTTCGTTCCGAAAGGCGCCAAGAACATCGACGTCGCCAAGGATTTCCTCAAATACCTGATCGAGCCGAAGGTGTTGAACGAATATTTCAAGGCGGGGCTCGGCCGCTGGCTTCCGACCATGCCCGACCTCGTCAAGAGCGATCCGTTCTGGCTCGATCCCAAGGACCCGCACCGCTCTGCCTATGCGCGGCAAGGCATGCTGGAGCCGACGGTGGCGAATTATCCCTGCTTCAATCCCGGCTACGCCGAGGCCAACGCTCAGCAGATCTGGGGGACCGCCGAGGCCGACGTGATCCGCGAAGGGATGACGCCGCAGGCCGCGGCCGAGAAGGCGCTCGCGCGGATCGCGGCAATCGTGGCGAAATACCCGATCGTGAACGGGTGAGGTTCTCGGCCGGCCCCCACTCCGGCTTCGAGGCTCGGTCCAACCCGGTGACGCGCTAGCGGGAGCCTTTTCCCCCGCACCGGCAATCGTGTAGCCTGCGGCAAGCTGCCCAGAAGCGAGACGTGCCGAAGTCTTCGCCGGGCGAACGGGCAGCCACATGCCGAAGGCAGGCTGAGCTACTTGAGACCGGCTCTTTAGGTCTCGTTCATCAAACAAGAGCGGATCGCGCGGCGAACTAACGATCTCCGCGCAAAAAACACATGCGCGGGTGCGCCGCCAAACAATGCGCACCGACCAGGGGAGAATACGGAGCAAATCATGCGCAAACTCAGCAGACGTTCACTGCTTTACGGATCGGCCGCCCTTGCGGCAGCCGGAACGCTCGGACGCCCTTACATCGCCAACGCGGCGGGCAAGACCGCGCACGTCTGGTGGACCCAGGGCTTCATCGCCGAAGAAGACGCCGCCTTCAAGAAAGTGGTTGCCGACTATGAGCAGGCAAGCGGGAACACCCTCGATGTCAGCATCATTCCGTTCGGGCCGATGACGCAAAAGATCGTCTCGGCGCTGACCAGCGGCGACGTGCCGGACCTGATGCAGAATTTCAATTCCGCCTTCACAATCGTCCCGCAGAACGCTTGGAACGACAAACTCGTCGACGTGAGCGACGTGATAGAAACCCAGAAGTCGCACCTCCACCCCACGGCGTTTCTCTCTACGCAGTACTACAACAACGTCACTAAAAAGCGCAGCTCCTACCTGGTCCCCGATCGGGCGTCGGTCCTTCCGTTCCACACCTGGAACTCGCTGGTCGAGAAGGCCGGTTTCAAAATATCGGACGCGCCGAAGACCTGGGACGCGTTCTGGGACTTCTTCAAGCCGATGCAGAAGGAACTGCGCGGCAAGGGCATGCGCGGCATCTACTCGCTCGGCCTGCAGGCGACCACCACCGGTCCGGCCGACGGCAACAACATGTTCCATTACTTTTTGAACGCCTACGGGGGCAATCGCATCGTGACGCCGGACGGCGTGCCCCATCTCGACGATCCGGCCGTCAAGGAGGCGGTGGTCAAGGCTCTCACCTACATCACCACCGCCTACAAAGAAGGCTACGTTCCGCCCGGTGCCTTGAGCTGGAACGATGCCGACGACAACAACGCCTTCCACGCCAAGCAGATACTCATGGCGCTCGACGGGACGATCTCGATCGAACTCGCGCTCTATCACAAGAAAGATCAGTACGATGACGTCGTCACGATGGGCCTGCCGCACGACAATGCCGGGAAACCGGTCGCGTCGCAGCTGCTGGTCGGCGGCGCCTACATTCCCAAGGGGGCGAAAAACGTCGATGTCGCCAAGGACTTCCTCAAATATATGATCCAGCCGAAGGTCTCGAACGAGTACCTCAAGGCGGGGCTCGGCCGCTGGCTGCCGCCGATCGCGGAGTCGGCGAAGGATGATCCGTTCTGGCTCGACCCCAGCGACCCGCACCGTTCCGCTTACGTCCGGCAGGGCGTGCTGGGGCCGACGGTGCCGAATTATCCGTCCTTCAATCCCGGCTACGCCGAGGCGAACGCGCAGCAGATTTGGGGCGGGGCGGAAGCCGACGTGATCCGCGAAGGGATGACGCCGCAGGCCGCCGCGGAAAAGGCCCTCAACCGGCTCGGGGCCATCCTGGCGAAATACCCGATCGCCGCGACCTGAGGCGTCGTTCGACGCGTGACGTGATCTCTCCTGTGTGTCGCGGCGAGCGATCGGCGGTTCAATCGGTCTTCGCCGCGGCCAAATAGTTCACCGTCACCATGGCGAGCGCGCGCACGCCGGTGACGAGCGCGCTCTCGTCGATGAAGAAGTACGGGCTGTGATTCGGCGCCGCCTTGTCCAGGTCCTGGTCGCGCGGCACGATACCGAGGTTGAAATAGAGCCCGGGTACTTCGTTGAGAAAGTAGGACATGTCCTCCGAGGCGCCCGACCGCTCGTTGAGCCCCGCGTCACCGTCGGCGGCGCGTTCGAGCACCGGCACCATGCGCGCGGTCATGCGCTCGTTGTTGACGAGCGGATCATAGCCTTCGATGATTTCGACCTCCGCCTTGGCGTTGGCGCTCGCGGCGATGTTCTCGGCGACCTGGCGGATGTCGCGGTGCACGGCGGCGCGCACGCCGGCGTCATAGGTGCGGATCGTGCCGCCCATCTCCACCACCTCCGGCACGATATTGTTGCGTGACCCGCCGTTGACCGTCGTCACGCTGACGACGGTCGGGGATTTCATCAGGTCGGTGCGCCGGCTCACCACGGTCTGCAGGCCGAGCACGATCTGCGCCGCGGTGGTCACCGGATCGACCGTGCGCCAGGGATAGCCGGCGTGGCCCTGGCGGCCGGTGACCTTGATGCGCAGCTCGTCGGAACTCGCCATCGCCGGTCCGGCGCGGTAGGCCAAATGCCCACTCGGATGACCCGCGGTGACGTGCAGGCCGAACGCCGCGTCGGGCTTGGGGTTTTGCAGCACGCCTTCCTTCACCATCGCCTTGGCGCCCCAAACCCCGCCGCTGAAGGCGGGATTGAGGCTCGGCCCTTCCTCGGCGGGCTGGAAGATGAACTTCACGGTGCCGGGCAGCCGGTCGCGCATTGCCGTAAGCACTTCGGCGGTCGCCATCAAAATCGCCGTGTGCGCGTCGTGGCCGCACGCATGCATGACATCCACGTCGCGGCCGAGGTATTTGCTCCGGGCGTGCGAGGCGAACGGCAGGCCTTCCGGCTCCTTGACCGGCAGCGCGTCCATGTCGGCGCGCAAGGCCACCACCGGACCCGGCCTGCCGCCTTTGAGCAGCGCGACCACGCCGGTTTGCGCGACCCCGGTCTTCACCTCGAGCCCGAGCGCCGTAAGATGGGCGGCGACGATACCGGCGGTGCGCGTTTCCTGCTGACCCAGCTCCGGGTGCTCGTGAATATCGCGTCGCCAGGCGATCAGCTTCGTTTCGATTTGTGCGGCGCGTTGGCGAATTTCCTGCTCGAGATCGGGAACGATCGATTGCGAATGCGCCGGCATGATCCACGCGGCGGCAAAGAGCGCCAGCAACGGGGCAAGGAAATATCGGCGGCGCATGCTCTTTCCCCCTGGGGTCGTCTGGTGCAAGAGCTTCCAACGTACTTCAATAGCGAGCCAGCGTCACGAAGCTCCAAAGGGGATGCAGATGACCGAGCACATCAAGGTCGGGCAGGACGGGGCTGTCCTGGAAATTATCTTTGCGCGGCCCGAGAAGAAGAATGCGCTGTCGAACGCCATGTACCGCGCCGCGACCGAAGCCTTGGAGCGCGCCCATAGCGACTCGGAGATTCGCGTCGTGCTGTTCGGGGCCGAGGGCGACGCATTCACGGCCGGAAACGACATCGCGGATTTTGCCAAAGCGGCGGCGGGCGGGCAGCGGGAGCTTACTGCCTTCGACTTCATCACCGCGCTGGGACGGGCGGAGAAACCGATCGTTGCGGCGGTCACTGGCCTCGCGGTTGGCGTCGGCACGACGATGCTGCTGCATTGCGATCTGGTCTATGTGGCCGAGACCGCGACGCTGACGACGCCGTTTGTCAATCTTGCGCTGGTGCCGGAAGCGGCGTCGAGCATCCTGCTGCCGGCCCGCATCGGCCATGTCCGCGCGTTCGCCATGTTTGCGCTCGGCGAGAGCCTCTCGGGTTCGGAGGCGGTCACGCTCGGGCTTGCCAACAAGGTGATGCCCCGCGACGACGTGCTGCCCGCCGCGCGCGCGGCGGCGCGCAAGCTCGCGGCACAGCCGCTCGGCGCCATCGTCGCCACCAAGAAATTGATGCGCGAGCGGGAGCGGATCCTCGCGCGCATGGGGGAGGAGAGCGCGGTGTTCGGGCAGCGCCTGCAGAGCGAAGAGGCGCGCGAGGCGTTTCGCGCATTCGCCGAACGGCGCCCGCCGGAGTTCAGCAAAATCGCGTCATAGAGCGCGGCGGTTTTTTGGGCATCGTGCCCAAGCTCTGGAACTTCCCATGATAGTTTCATCGCCTTAGACTGCGGCGGTCGACGGCCTGCCCGGCGCTAGCAAGTTGCTTTTCTCAGCGGGCAGAGGTGAGGGAGGTCGCATCATGATGTGGCGGGAGCGGGCGGTGTGGCGCTTGGCGGGGCTGACGATCTTTGCGTGGGTCGCGGCCGCGGTTCCCGCGCTCGCGCAGGGCACGCTGCGGATCGCCATGACGGCGACGGATGTGCCCACCACGACCGGCGTGCCCAACAACGGGTTCGAGGGCGTGCGCTTCATGGGCTACACCGCTTTCGACGCGCTCGTGAACTGGGATCTGACCAAGGCGGACGTCCCCGCCGACATCACGCCGGGTCTCGCCGAAAGCTGGCAGCAGAACCCGAACGACCGGACCAAATGGACCTTCAAGCTGCGCAAAGGCGTGAAGTTCCACGATGGCACGCTGTTTAACGCCGATGCGGTCATCTGGAATTTCGACCGCACCTTCAAACAGGACGCCAAGCAGTTCGACGCGCAAGGCTCGGCCATCAATCGCGGCCGCCCGACCTATCTGGCGGAGAATGGTTACCGCAAGATCGACGACGATACGATCGAGTTCACGACCACGCGCCCGATCTCGTACTTCCCTTACGTGATGACCACGATTTTCTTCGTGAGCCCGACCGCCTTCGAGAAAGCGGGCAACTGGACCGAGTTTGCCAAGGCGCCGGCCGGCACCGGCCCGTTCAAGGTGCAGAACTTCAAGCCGCGCATCAGCGTCGATCTCGTCAAGAATGCGGACTATTGGGACAAGGCGCGCGTTCCCAAGCTCGACAAGATCGTGCTGTTCCCGATGCCGGAAGCAAATACGCGGCTCGCCGCGTTGCGCTCCGGCCAGGTGGATTGGATCGAGGTGCCGCCGCCCGACGGCATCGACGGCCTCAAGCAGGCCGGTTTCGAAGTCGTGACCAACAGCTACCCGCACGTGTGGCCGTGGGTGCTCAACACCGCCAAGGCCGACTCGCCGTTCCGCGACGTGAAGGTCCGCCAGGCGGTCAACTACTGCCTCGATCGCGACGGGCTGGTGGCGCTGCTCGGCGGCACGGCCGAGCCGTCGGTCGGCTTCTTCAAGAAGGGCGATCCGCGTTTCGGCCACCCGAAGAACGCCTACAAATTCGATCCCGCCATGGCGAAGAAGCTGCTTGCCGAGGCCGGCTACGGCCCCAACAAGCCGGCCAAGGCCAAGATCATGATCTCGACCTCCGGATCGGGCCAGATGCTGCCGCTGCCGATGAACGAGTTCCTGCAGCAGTCGATGAGAGAGTGCGGCTTCGACGTCAGCTTCGAGGTGGTGGAGTGGGGCACCATGCTGGTGGCGTTCCGCGCCGAGCCGACCGCGCCGCAGGCCGTCAACTCCGACGGGATGAACATCAGCCTGGTTTCCTCCGACGTGTCGCTGGTGGTGCGCTGGTTCTACGGCGACAACATAACGCCCAAGGGCTCGAACTGGGGCCACTGGCAGAACTCCGAGTTCGACGCGCTGCTGCGCAAAATGGAAGCCGCGAGCAGTCCGGAGGAATTCGGCAAGACACTCGCCGCGATGCACGAAATCCTGGTGGACGAGGCGCCGTGGGCCTGGATCGTCCACGATCGAAACCCGCGCGCGATGACCAAGCAGGTGCAGGGCTTCGTCAGCGCGCAGAGCTGGTTCCAGGATCTGACGCGCGTGTCGTTGAAACAGTGATCAGTGACCAGTGACCAGTGACCAGTGACCAGGATTTCACCGGCCGCGGATCTGCTGGTCACTGGTCGCTGATCACTGATTACTGAGCCGTGAGGCTTCATGTGGTTCTTCATCGCACGCCGCGTGCTCTACGCCGTGCCGATCCTGCTCGGCGCGTCGCTCGTCGTGTTCGTGCTGATGAAGATGGTGCCGGGGGACGCCGCCGACGTATTGATCCCGCCCGAAGCGGGCAAGGAAGTCGCGGACATGATCCGCGCCCGCTTCGGACTCGACCAGCCGATCCACATTCAGTACCTGCTCTGGCTGCGAGCGATGGCGAGCGGCGACCTCGGCGTCTCGATTTTTACTAACCAGCCGGTCGCCGAGGAATTATTCGCCGCGCTCGTCAACACCCTCAAGCTCGCGCTGCCCGCGGTGTTCCTCGGCTTCTCGCTCGGCGTGCTGTTCGGTGCGCTCGCCGCCTATTATCACGCGACGTGGCTCGACAAGCTGTTCTCGGGCTTCGCCATCACGGGCGTGAGCCTGCCGCACTACTGGGTCGGCATGGTGCTCGTTGCCATCTTCGCCGTCGTATTCAACGTGCTGCCCGGCCAGGGGATGGGGCCTGAAGGATTCCCGTCCAGTTGGGAGCAGGTGAAGCATCTCATTCTTCCCGTCGTCACGCTTTCGCTCATCCCCATGGGCGTGGTCAGCCGCCTGGTGCGGGCCAATGTTCTCGAGATCAGGTCGATGGAGTTCGTCTCCGCGCTCGCCGCCAAGGGGCTCACCGGCCGCCGCGTGCTCCTCCACATCATGAAGAATGCGGCGCCGTCAGCGCTCGCGCTCATGGGGTTGCAGTTCGGATATCTGCTCGCCGGATCGATCCTGGTCGAGACCGTGTTCAACTGGCCGGGCTCCGGGAGCTTGATGAACCTCGCGATCTTCCGGCGCGATATCCCGGTCCTCTCCGCCACCATTCTTGTGCTCGCCGCGATCTTCGTTGCCATCAACATTCTGGTCGACGTGCTGCAAGCGCTGATCGACCCGCGCATGCGCCGCTAGCGCAGGGCAGGGGCCGCGATGTCGCTGCAAGAGACCATCGCCGTCGCGCCGATCGCCGAAACATTGCATCGGGCCCGGGCGGGCCGAAGCTATTGGGCGCGGGTGCGCGAGCGCCTCCTGGCCGATCCCGTGACCATGACCTTCGCGACGCTGCTGCTCATCATCGTCGCGATGGCGCTCGCGGCGCCGCTGATCGCGACCTACGATCCCACATCGGGTTCAGCGTTCGCGCGCCTGAAGTCCCCCGGCTATGCGGGCCACTGGCTCGGGACGGACGAGGTCGGACGGGATTTGTGGAGCCGCATTCTCTACGGCGGCCGCCTGACGCTCCTGTGCGGCGTTGCGCCGGTCGCTTTCGCGCTCCTCGTCGGCGGCAGCCTCGGTCTCGTCGCCGGCTACCGCGGCGGCCTCGTCAACAGCTTCATCATGCGCAGCATGGATGTGCTCTATGCCTTTCCATCGATCCTGCTCGCGATCGCCATCTGCGGGATGCTCGGCTCCGGCGTCGGCAACACCATTCTCGCGCTCACCGTCACCTTCATTCCGCCGATCGTGCGCATCTCGGAGACGATTACCACCCAGGTCCGCTCGTTCGAGTTCGTCGAGGCCGCGCGGGCGAGCGGAGCACCGTCGGCGTCGATCATCCGCTTCCATATCCTCAACAACGTGTTGGGACCGATCCTCGTCTACGCGACGTCTCTGATCTCGATTTCAATCATCCTGGCCGCGGGCTTGAGCTTCCTCGGGCTGGGCGTCACGCCACCCAACGCCGAATGGGGACTGATGCTCAACAACCTGCGCCAGGCGATCTGGGTCAACCCGCTGGTGGCGGCGCTGCCCGGAGTGATGATCTTCATGACCTCGATGTGCTTCAATCTGATGAGCGACGGGTTGCGCAGCGCCATGGACGTGCGCCTGTGAGGGGCGGGTCATGAGCGCCGACACGTTGCTCGAGGTGCGCAATCTCAAGCGTTACTTCCCGATCCGCGGCGGCCTGCTCCAGCGCCAGGTCGCAACGGTGCAAGCGGTCGACGACATCTCCTTCGACGTACGGCGCGGCGAGACGCTCGGCATCGTCGGTGAGTCCGGCTGCGGCAAGTCGACGACGGCGCGCCTGCTGATCCGGCTGCTCGAGCCCGATGACGGCACGGTCGCGTTCGACGGGCGCGCGGTCGCAACCTCCGACGGCATACCTGTGCGCGAACTGCGCCGGCATGTGCAAATGGTGTTTCAGGACAGCTATTCGTCCCTCAATCCGCGCTGCAGCGTCGAGGACACCATCGCCTATGGACCGAGCGTGCACGGCCTCGCGTGGGAGGCCGCGAAAGCACGCGTGCGCGAGATCTTGGCGAAGGTCGGGCTCGATCCGGCATTGTTTGCAGCGCGCTATCCGCACGAACTCTCGGGCGGGCAGCGTCAGCGGGTGAACATCGCTCGCGCGCTTGCGCTCGAACCGAAGCTCCTCGTTCTCGACGAGCCGGTCTCCGCTCTCGACAAATCGGTCGAGGCGCAGGTGCTCAATTTGCTCGTCGACCTCAAGCGCGACCTTGCACTGACCTACGTCTTCATCTCGCACGACCTCAACGTCGTTCAGTATATGAGCGACCGCGTGCTCGTCATGTATCTCGGCAAAGTGGTCGAATACGGCCCGGTCGAGAGCATCTATGCCAATCCGCGCCACCCCTATACGCGCGCGCTGCTCGGCGCGATGCCGTCGATGGACCCGGATCGGCGCGGCGAGCACGCGACCTTGACCGGCGATCCGCCCAATCCCATCAACCCGCCGCCCGGATGCCGCTTTCACACCCGCTGTCCCTATGCCGAGCCGTGCTGCGCGGCGGCCGAGCCGCGGCTGGCTGCCGACGCGAGTGTCAGCGCGCATTACACGGCCTGCCACATGCTGGTCCCGGGCTCGGGTCACAGTGCCGCGCCGCGGATCGCCGCGTGAGCGCGTCCGGTTTGAGCGAAGCGGCGATCGGGCGGAGAGCCGAGGCGGCAGTTTCGCGCGCGCCGGGGCCGCTCGTGCGCTGCGAGGCCCTGACGGTTCGCTTTGTCGGGCGCGAGGGTGCCGTCCACGCGGTCAACGGCGTCGACTTCACCCTCGATGCCGGCGAAGTGCTCTGCATCGTCGGCGAGTCGGGCGCCGGCAAGAGCGTCACGCTTCGCGCGATGATGCGGCTCCTGCCCGATCACCGGACGCAGATCGCAGGAAGGATCACTGTCGGCGGCAAAAACGTGCTGGCGCTCGGCCGTCGTGCGCTCGGCGATCTGCGCGGCGCCGAGGTGGCGATGGTGTTCCAGGAACCCATGACCGCCTTCGATCCGGTATTCACCATCGGCACCCAGATCATCGAGACGGTGAAACGTCACGACGGCCTCTCCGAGCACGCGGCGCGGCAGCGCGCGCTCGAACTGCTCGAGATGGTCCAGATCCCGTCGCCGGCGCGCCGTCTCGACAGCTATCCGCATGAGATGTCGGGCGGCATGCGCCAGCGCGCCATGATCGCCTTGGCCCTGTCGTGCCGCCCACGCCTGCTGCTGGCCGACGAGCCGACGACCGCGCTCGATGCCACGGTGCAAATACAAATTCTCCAGCTGTTGCGCCGGCTGCAGCGCGAACTGGATATGGCCGTGCTGTTCGTGACGCACGATCTCGGCGTCGCGGTGGAGATTTCCGACCGCATTGCCGTCATGTACGCCGGGCGTTTCGTCGAGACGGGGTCGGTGCGCGCGGTCATCCGCGCGCCGCAACATCCCTACACGCAAGGCCTGCTGGCCTCGACGGTCCATGGCGCCATGCGCGGCCGCCGGCTCGAGGCGATCCCGGGCGCGCCGCCCAATCTTGCCGCGCTCCCGCCTGGCTGCGCCTTTGCTCCGCGCTGCCGCTACGTCGAGACCGCGTGCACCACGGCCGTGCCGCCGGAAGTCTGGCTCGACGACGCCCGCATGGCCCGCTGCATTCGGGTGACGCCCGGCCAAAGCGAGTAAATGCGATGCTTCGGCTCGCGGTCGCCGATCTCGATTCACCATCGTATTTCGTGGCGACCGCCGCGGCCGAGCTTGGATTCTTCAAACAAGAAGGTCTCGATATCGAACTCGAGCACGCTTTTGGCGCCAAGGATGGGCCGGAACGCCTGCGCGACGGCACCCTGCATTTCTTTGCCGGCCCGGCCTACGCCGCCACCCGCGCGTTTCCGGGGTGGAAGGGTGCCAAGCTCCTGTGCGCGCTTTCGCAATACGCCTATTGGTGCCTGGCGGTTCGTGCCGATCTCGACATCAAGCGCGGCGATCTCGCCGGCCTCAAGGGACTGCGGATCGCCTCGTCGACAGCGTTTCCCGTGATCGCGCTCAGGCACATGCTGACGCAAGCTGGTATCGACCTCGAGCGCGATCAGGCTCGGATCGTTGCCAGTCCGTCGGCCGACCCGGACAGGCACTTGCGTGGCCGCGATGGCATCAATGCCCTCACGCAGGGAACTGCCGACGCTTATTGGGGCAACGCCATGCGGGTCGCGCTGGGCGAGGCGCTCGGCGTCGCCAAGCTCCACCTCGATCTGCGCCGCGGCGACGGGCCGCCGGGCGCACGTTGGTACAATTTCGCCGCGCTGACGACGACCGAGCGGCTGATAGAGGAGCACCCGCAAATTGCCGCCGGTGCGGTGCGCGCGATCGTAAGCGCACAAAAGGCGCTCAAGGCGGCCCCTTCCCTCGCTACGCAGATCGGCAATCGCCTGTTCCCGCCCGACGAGGCGGCGCTGATTGGCGGCCTGATCGCACGCGACGCGCCGTTTTACGATGCGACGATCTCACGGGAGGCGGTTGCCGGATTGAACAAATTCGCCTTGGCCAACGGCCTCGCCGCCGAGCCGATTCCATACGACCGGCTGGTGGCCTCGCAGTTCCGCGACTTGTGGACGGAGTAGGTGCGTTCTGGACTGATGAAATAATTAGACTACGCCGCCCTGGGGCGAAGCGTGGGAATCTTGCTCACATCCTCCTTACGCTCGGCTTGCCACGTATCATAGACGGCTTGCATGCGCACCCAAATTCCTGCACCGTCACCAAACAACTTGCCGAGCCGAACCGCCACGGCCGGGGAAACCGGCTTGCGCTCGCGCAATATGTCGTAAAGGTGCTGGCGGGAGATACCGAGAAGCTGCGCGATCTCGGTCTTACTCCTGCCGGTCGCCGGAATGACATCCTCACGCAGCAAGGCCCCGGGATGCGTCGGGCAACGGCGGGTGTTGCGCTTGGCGACCTGAGCCATGATTGTCGCTCCTCAGTGATATTGCTCGAAATCGATGCGCCAAGCGTCGACGGCCTGGGATTCGAAATGTATGTACTACGGTGGGTTACCCGAACACGACCTTAGCAAGGTCTCTGTATTTCTCGTCTTCCTCGGTGCCTTTCGGAGCGTCGTCGATGGCGTCCATGAGGCCCTTGATGGTCTTCCTTACCTCGTTGGATTCGTCCCAGACAATTTCTAGGAATTCGAGTCCCTCTCTTAACCCTTCTTCGGTGTTGAGGGTCACTCCCTCCACCTTAAGAAAGCGATGAGCGACGTCGTTGCGGTCAGTCACGAATTTGTCGAGTTTATCAGCAAAGTCATTCTGTACTACAATACGCTCTCGGATTATTTTAACAAGTTTCCCGAGCGACTTCTTCCGGTCCTTGGCTGCCATTGCCTCGACTGCTTCAACCGTGGTGGCTTCGCCGGCTCTCAAGAAATAGCTGAGGCAGGCTTGTAGGTATCCTTCGGCATGTTGGATCTGAAGGAGCGTCCTGCCCAGCTGAGCGTAAAATTCGATCTCAAGCGGTGTCACACGTGGTTTCTGATTGGGCCGCACGTCGGGCGCCACCGCTTCGTCGGCGAGCATGGCGAGTGCGCGGTCGAGCGGCATCACCGTCTGCTGCTGGCTGCCCAGCCGGCGGATCGACACCGCGCGGTCGGCCGCTTCTTTCTTGCCGACCACGAGCAGCGCCGGGATCTTCGCGAGCGAGTGCTCGCGGACCTTGTAGTTGATCTTCTCGTTGCGCAGGTCGTCCTCGACGCGCAGCCCGAGGCGTTGCGCCGCAGCGATGACCTCGCGCGCGTAATTATCGGCGTCCGACGTGATGGTGGCGACGATCGCCTGCATGGGCGAGAGCCACAGCGGCAGATGCCCGGCGTAATGTTCGAGCACGATGCCGATGAAACGTTCGAGCGAGCCGAACATCGCCCGGTGCAGCATGACCGGGGTGACTTTGTTTGAATGTTCGTCGATGTAGAACGCGCCGAGCCGCCCCGGCATGTTGAGGTCGACCTGCACCGTGCCGCATTGCCAGTCGCGGCCGATCGCGTCGTGCAGTACGTATTCGAGCTTGGGCCCGTAGAACGCGCCTTCGCCCTTGTTGAGCGTCCACGGGCGCTTCGATGCCTCGAGCGCCTGTTTGAGCGCCGCCTCCGCCTTGTCCCACACCTCGTCGGCGCCGATGCGCTTCTCCGGCCGGTCGGAGAATTTGATCGACACGTCGGAAAAGCCGAAGTCCGCGTAGATCGACAGGATCAGGTCGTTCATCGCGAGGCTTTCGCGTGCGATGTCGTCCTCGGTGATGAATACATGCGCGTCGTCCTGGGTGAAAGCGCGCACGCGCATGAGCCCATGCAGCGCGCCGGACGGTTCGAACCGATGGATTTTGCCGAACTCGGCAAGCTTGAACGGCAGGTCGCGGTAGGACTTGAGCCCGTTCTTGAAAATCTGGATGTGGCCGGGGCAGTTCATCGGCTTGACCACGAACACGCGCTCGTCCTCTTCGCGCGGCTGGGTGAGGAACATCGCCTCGCGGAACGTCTCCATGTGACCGGAGGCGACCCACAGCGAGGAATCCATCAGCTGCGGCGCGTTGACTTCCAGATACCCAGCCGCGGTCTGGCGGCGGCGGATGTAGTCCTCCAGCAGCCGGAACAGCGTCCAGCCCTTGGCATGCCAGAATACCGAGCCCGGGGCCTCTTCCTGGAAATGGAACAGGTCCATCTCGCGGCCGAGCCGGCGGTGGTCGCGCTTCTCGGCTTCCTCGAGCTGCTTGAGATAAGCGTCGAGCTCCGGCTGGCTCGGAAAAGCCGTGCCGTAAATCCGGGTGAGCATCGGGTTGTTGGAATCGCCGCGCCAATACGCGCCCGCGGTCTTCATCAGCTTGAACGCCGAGCCGACTTTGCCGGTCGAGGTCATGTGCGGCCCGCGGCACAGGTCGAACCAGTCGCCCTGTTTGTAAATCTTGATCGGCTCGCCGGTCGGGATGGCGTCGACCAGCTCGACCTTGAACAGCTCGCCCTTGTCGCGGAACACCTGTTTGGTCTTGTCGCGGTCCCAGACTTCCTTGGTGAACGGGCGGTCGCGCGCGATGATTTTGCGCATCTCCGCCTCGATCGCCGGGAAGTCCTCGGGCGTGAACGGCTGATTGCGGAAGAAGTCGTAATAAAAGCCGTTCTCGATCACCGGCCCGATGGTGACCTGGGTGCCCGGCCACAATGTCTGCACCGCTTCGGCGAGCACATGCGCGGCGTCGTGGCGAATGAGTTCGAGCGCGCGCTTGTCCTCCCGGTTGAGGAACTCGATACGCGCGTCATGTTCGATCGGGTCGGAAAGATCGGCGACCACGCCGTCGAGCGCCATGGCGACGGTGCGCTTGGCAAGCGAGGGCGATATGCCCTTCGCCACGTCGAGGCCGGAGATGCCGTTGGGATATTCCCGACGCGCCCCGTCGGGGAAGGTCAGCGCAACCATGGGTCTCTCCTGCTCACTCGCTGCGTACCAATGCAGGTAAGCGGTATTGGGCGGGTCTTTAGCGAGGCGCGCTTATCTCGTCCACACCGGGGGTGACCCCGCCGTGCGGCTCGGCGTTAGTGCCCCGCCAGCGGCCGTAGCGCCACGGCAGGTACCAGCACGCGCCCGCGGACGGTGCCGCCGGCACGAAGTCGAGGCCCGAGGTGCCGAACGGGTGACAGCGCAGCAGGCGCGCCAGCGCCATCCAGGAACCCGCCCACAGGCCGAAGCGGCTGATCGCGTCCTCGGCGTAAGCAGAGCAGGTCGGCAGGTGCCGGCACTCGAAGCCGACGAAGCCGGACAGGGTGTAACGGTAGAGCTTGACCAACCCGCTGCCGGCGCGGCGCGGCGCCCGGCGCACGGCGTCGAAGAGCGCGCTCACTGCGCCGCGGCCGCCGGCGCGCGCCGCTTGCTCTCGATCTGGTCGATGGCGGAGACAACCGCATCGAAGGTGAGCATGGTCGAGGCGTGGCGCGCCTTGTAGTCGCGCACCGGCTCGAGCACCGCGATATCGGCCCATTTGCCGGCGGGCGGATTACCGTTGTCCTTGAGCATGCGCCGCACCGATTCCCGCAGGCTGCGTAATTCGTCCGCCTTCGCCCCCACCACGTTGCGCGCCATGATCGAGGAGGAGGCCTGTCCGAGCGCGCACGCCTTCACCACGTGGGCGAAGTCGGTGACGACGTCGCCGTCCATCTTGAGGTCGACCGTGACCGTCGAGCCACACAGCTTGGAATGGGCGGTCGCACTCGCGTCCGGTTCGGCCAGCCTCCCGAGGCGGGGAATCGACCCGGCCAGCTCCAAAATACGGCGATTGTAAACCTCGTTCAGCATGACGGCTGATATCCGGAATTTGAACGCGACGGCGTTTCCCCGTACGTCGCCACCGAATATATAGGTGGCCGTGCGGCGCTGCGACATGGTTTGCGGCCCCGCCGCCTGCTTCCCGGGCGCTCCGCCCGGCACGCAGCCAAGAATCCCGTGCGGCGTTCCTCCTGCCCCGGCGAGGGGCGGGCAAAGAATGCGACGCGGCCACCGGTGACACTCCCGGGATGATCCCGGTCGAACGGAGAGACCGTTATGGACGCCATCATCAAGTCATTCCCGAAAACCGGCTTGTCGGAACACGTCCGCGCCGCGCCCGAACCGGCGGTACCACGCCCCTCGCGCGAGGAGGCGGCCGCGGCGGTGCGCACGCTTATCGCCTTTGCCGGCGACGATCCCAATCGCGAGGGGCTGCTCGACACGCCGACGCGCGTGGTCAACGCCTATGAGGAGCTGTTTGGCGGCTACCGCGAGTGCCCGGCCGAGGTGCTCGAGCGCACCTTCTCCGAGATCGGCACCTACAACGACCTCGTGCTGATCCGCGACATCCCGTTCTATTCCCACTGCGAGCACCACATCGCGCCGTTCGTGGGCAAGGCCCACATCGGCTACGTGCCGGTGGAGCGCGTAGTCGGCCTTTCGAAGATCGCGCGGCTGATCGACGTCTACGCGCGGCGCTTGCAGACCCAGGAACACCTGACCTCGCAGGTCGCGACCGCGATCGACGAAATCCTCAAACCGCGCGGCGTCGCCGTCATGATGGAAGCCGAGCACATGTGCATGGCCATGCGCGGCGTGCAGAAGCCGGGGGTCGCAACGGTGACGACGCAGTTCACCGGCCTGTTCCGCGACGAGGCGACCGAGCAGGTGCGTTTCCTCACCCTGGTGCGCGGGCAGGCGCGTTAAAGCGGGATGGGCATCCCGCTTTAGCTCATTGTTTGAGCATGATCTTTTCCGAAAACCGGTTCCCACTTTTCGGGATCATGCTTTAGGAGAATTCCTTGAGCGAAGATTCCGGTCCGTTTGCGCCTCCCGGCTCGGCCGCCGAGGCCGAGGAAGGCCGCGTGCTCACGCCCAAGTTCGACGCGGACGGTTTGGTGACCTGCGTCGCCACCGACGCGCGCACCGGCGACGTGCTGATGGTCGCGCATATGAACGCGGCGGCGCTCGCGCGCACCATCGAAACCGGCGAAGCCTGGTACTTCAGCCGCTCGCGCCAGGCGCTTTGGCGCAAGGGCGAAACGTCAGGCCACGTCCAGCGCGTCGTCGAGATGCGCATCGACTGCGACCAGGACGCGGTGTGGATCAAGGTCGAGCAGGCGGGCGGCGCCGCCTGTCACACCGGCCGGCGCTCGTGTTTTTATCGCGTGGTGCCGCGCGGCGCGCCGGCCGGTGCGGTGACCCTCGAATTTCGCGACGCGGAGCGAATGTTTGATCCGCAGGCAGTTTATCACACGAAGAAACCGTAGGGTGGGCTAAGCGGCCGGAGCGCGGCGTAGACCGCGTGCCCACCAACGAGATGGTGGGCACGGCCGCTCCGCGGCGCTTAGCCCACCCTACAAATTGTTCGCCCGCGCCAGCAGCCGTTTGGCGCGTTCGAGGTGCGGGCGGTCGTACATCACGCCGTCAATCCCGACGACGCCGACGCCCGGCGCCGCCGCGAAAGCGGCGATCACCGCCTCGGCCTTGGCGATTTCCGCGGACGAGGGCGTGAACACCTCGTTGATGGTCGCGACCTGTCCCGGGTGAATGGCAAGCTTGCCGACAAAGCCGTCGCGACGCGCCTCTTCCGCTTCGCGCCGCAGGCCGTCCGCGTTGCGGAAATCGACGAACACCGTGTCGAGCGCCGCCACCTTGGCGGCAGCGGCGGCGGCAACGCACAGACTGCGCGCCAAGCGGAATGGGCCGGTGAAGTTGCCGTCCGCATCGCGGTTGGTTTCGGCGCCGATATCGGCGGAAAGGTCCTCGGCGCCCCACGTCAGCGCGGAAAGTCGGGGACTCGCGCCGGCATAGGTACCGGCGACGAACAACGCGGCCGCCGTCTCCGTGGCGATCGCCATGATGCCGATGGCGCCGTTCGGCAGGCCGGCGGCCGCTTCGCGCGCGGCGAGCTTGGCGTCGAGCTGCATGACCGAGGGCCCGCCTTCCGCCTTGGGCAGCAGGATCGCGTCCGGTCGCCCGGCGACGACCGCATCGAGATCGGCGTCGGTGAGCCCGGTGTCGAGGCTGTTCACACGCACCAGCAGGCGCGGCCGGCTAGCCTCTGCGCCGACCTCTTTCAGAAAGGCGAGGGAGGTCGTACGCGCCTCAGCCTTGCGATCGCCGGCGACCGAATCCTCGAGGTCGAGGATCAGCGCGTCGGCGGCGCTCTCCAGGCCCTTGGCCAGTTTCCGCGGGCTATCGCCCGGGACAAACAAAAGCGAGCGCATCGGCATCTTATTGGCGCATGATCTGATCCGACCTGCCTTCGCCCGCCGAAGCATGAAGCCAAGCGACGAACTGTGCCAAAGGCTTCGCGCAGGCGGGAAACCGGTACCCACTTTTCGGGATCATGCGCTAGGGACGCATGCGCATGTAGGCCTGGCGGCGGCACTCGGCGACGAGCTTGTTGTCCTGATTGTAGGCGCGATGCAGCAGGTCGACGATGCCGGCCTTGGGCCGCGATTTCGACACGCGCTTGCTCAGCACCTCGGTCGTGGAGTGGATGGTGTCGCCCTCGAACACCGGGTGCGGGAATTTAACGTCCGTCATGCCGAGGTTGGCGATGGTGGTCCCGACGGTGAGATCGTTGACCGATATGCCGATCATCAGCCCGAGCGTGAACAGCGAGTTCATCAGCGGCTTGCCCCACTCGGTCTCCTGCTCGCAGAAGTGCCGGTCGATGTGCAGTGGCTGCGGGTTGAGCGTCATGTTCGAGAACAGCATGTTGTCCATCTGCGTGACCGTGCGGGTGAGCCGGTGCTCGACCACCTCGCCGGGGGTGAAGTCCTCGAAGTAGAGTCCGCCGCGCTTGTGCCGGATCGCGGTTGCCTGCGTCATGGGTGACCTCCCGGGTCAAAACTTCGTTAATTCCCCGTTTACCATAAAGGCCGATGGTGCGAAGCGGGCAAACAGCATGGCGATCGCCGGGGCCAGCGACGTTGGAGGCCAGGTCGTCGGGGCCATCCGGGACGCCGCCCGGGTGACCGGGACCGGCTTCGAGTATTTGCTCAAGACGGCGATGCGGGAATCGAGCTTCAACCCGAAAGCCAAGTCGTCGAACAGCTCCGCCACCGGCCTGTTCCAATTCATCGACCAGACCTGGCTCGCGACCGTCAAACAATCGGGCGGGAGCCTCGGCTACGGCAAATACGCCGACGCCATCACCCGCACGTCATCGGGGCGCTACGTCGTTCATAACGCCGCGACGCGGCGGGCGATCATGAACCTGCGCTACGATCCGAGCGCGAACGCCGTGATGGCCGGCGCCTTCACCAAAGCAAACGCGACGCGGCTTTCCCGCGCGCTCGGCCGCGCGCCCACCGACGGCGAACTCTACATCGCGCACGTGCTCGGGCAGTCGGGCGCGGTGAAGCTGATCACGTCGGCGGAAAACGCCCCTGAGTCGAGCGCCGCGCGGCTTTTTCCCAATGCGGCGCGCGCCAATCATTCGATCTTCTTCGACAAGCAGGGTGGGGTGCGCTCTTCCGCCGACGTCTATCGCGTGCTCGTTGCTCAACACGACGGCACGGCAACGCCACCGCTCCCCGCGATCGCGGCGGCGCCGGCTCAGCCGGCGCTCCCGGGCACGCCCGCGACGGCAGCGCTGACCACGGTCGCCGCGCCCAGCATCGCAACGCCGGCGACGGCCGCACCCTCCGCGCCCGCGCCGGGCCCCATGTTCGGCAACCTGTTCAGCAGCGAGCGACGCGATGGGGTGTCGCCGTTCGTCCGCGAGCTGTGGGGCGCGCGCAACGCCGGCCTGGTGCAGCCGGCTTCCGCTCCAGCCGGATTGCTGGATCCGAGCACGGTGCAACCCGGCGCGATCCCGGCAAGCGCGCCGATATCGGCAGCCGTCGTGACCGCGCCCCCAGCCACCGGCGGCACCCCGTTTCAATTCCTGCGCCCGGACGTTGGCACGAACCAGGGCAGCTGGCCCATCTGAGCTAGTGCCGCGAACCCGAAGTTCGCACAACATTGCCGCAAGTCCGGTTGCGAACTTCGGGTTCAAAGCGG
>Ga0210408_10001626_pt1 | contig 23173 bp, 18 predicted proteins | sample IncBWH4MmetaG_FD_155471 | JGI IMG/M metagenome (GOLD analysis project Ga0210408, IMG submission 155471) | Forest soil microbial communities from Barre Woods Harvard Forest LTER site, Petersham, Massachusetts, United States - Inc-BW-H-4-M | ecosystem: Environmental > Terrestrial > Soil >...
GGTTGAGGGTGAGGACGAGGGTGTTCAGGATGTAGAGGGCGGAGGGATGTTGCCGATCTTGAACAGGAGGCAACGGTCCGTTTTGGGGAGTTGAAGGTTGAGGGTTGAAAGTTGCAGGTTCACCGGTTTCGGCGGTTGCAGGTGGCGGAGGTACAGGCGCCGTGGCTTGGGCGGGTTCCGGATTTTTAACAGGAGGTAACGGAGGAAGCAGAGAGGAATTTTGGATTTTTGATTTTTGATTTTCGATTGATGGCGGAGGTACAGGCGCCGTGGCTTGGGCGGGCTCCGGATTTTTAACAGGAGGTAACGGAGGAAGCAGAGAGGGGTTTTGGCGGAGCCAGTGTTCAATGGCCTCGGTAAAGGCGGCGAGGTCGGGGTCCTGGTGCTGAGCAGCTTCGAACCGGGGTCGCTTTTCAAAGGCGCTGGTCTCGACGTCGGCCATGGCCTGGTACATGCACTCGGGGATGCCTTCCCGGCGGTGTTCCAAGAACCTGGGCAAGGCCTGGGGAAAACCGTCGCAATCCAGAGCGGGGTTGGGTATCGCGTGTTTGTACGGCAGGAGCTGGGTGAACCGGCCGAAGAACTCGAGCAGGACGCGCCGGGAATGGAGGATGACATGAGAGTCGGTGAATAGCTTCAGCTTCATATAATTTCGCCGCTTGAAGGGTCACCGGTTTGGCGACCCAATTTATGCAGCCGGCAGTAAAAAAGAGCAGGATCGATGCCGCAATTTGGATGACTTATCGATATTTTGACAGCAGCGGAGCTCTAATGTGCATTGATTGATAGCGTTATAAGATTAGGAATGTTGGTGGCATCCACGCAGTGCTGTCTGCCGTCCCTCGGCGGGACTTGACCTTTACACGGCATTTTCAGAGAAGCGGTGGCCAAGAGACAGAATCATGGCAGGAAAAGACAGGGGACCTGGGCGTTGTTCAACGGAGAGCTGGAATTCCCGTGCGAGATTTTTCCCGAATCGTAAACGGATTTCTTTTTCACGGCTGGCGATGCGCAACTTACCTTCCTCAAGAATGAAGCCGGCCAGATTACCGGCCTGATTCTTCACCAGGACGGCAAGCACAAGCACGCAGCGAAGGTGAATTAATCGTGATAAAAATCCAGGCGACGTAGTCCGCGCCCACTGGTTCTCCCCATTTCCGCTGCCACGCCTGGGCCGCTGGCAGCTCCGCCCTAAACCTTTTGCGCTCCTGGTTCATTAAGAATAATACTTGCGATTATGTCATTTCACTATATAAGAGCCAGGTCGCCCCCGCTTCGATGAGCCATTGTTTTCTTTTATTTCGCATTACCTGATGAGATGTGGCGAGTTTGTACCAAACCATGGCGGGCTGAATCCAGTGGCTGGCTGGATGGGCGAGCGCTCTTCCGCACGGAGCGGCCAGGGAGTCCGCACAGCTTATTGGCGGCGCGGAGGGTTGCAGTTCTGGCCCTGTTCCTGGCCAGTGCGGCGCCGCTTCAGGCCCAGCCCAACATCAACGGCTGGACAAATACCGCCGCCGGGAAATGGGAAAATGCCACCAATTGGGTGCTCGGCACGCCCCCCAGCACTAACGATATTGACGACAATATCTTTACCGGCACCACCGTCACCATTGACGCCACGACCTCCGGCAGCTTCCCAGACACGATGACGGTGAACCATGTGGCGGTCGCAGCGTCATCAGTAACGCTCGCTCTCGATAACGCCGGCACGAATGTCCCCTTGCACCTGCTGCAAGGTCTGGACATAACCAGTGGAGGCCGAGTGGTCATCACCAATTCCGCTTTGCAAGCGGACGGCTCGACGGCGGTGGGTATTTTATACACCCTGGGGAGTCTTCAACTCGACTCCGGTTGGGCGCGATTCGACAGCGTCACGTTAGGCGACTACGGTACCGGCGATTGGTATCTTAACGGCGGCACGCTCACTGTCCTGGGGACTATGACTTTTGGAAAGTCGCCTGGCGGCGGCGGCAGTGTCCAAATGTATGGCGGCAGGCTCATCCATACCAACAATCCCATGGTCCTGGGCGGCCAGGGATTCGGAGGGTTTGGCATGTACGGCGGCTTCGTCCAGGCGCTGGGGTTTCAGCTCGGCAACTCCAATGGCTCCCAAGGCATTTTGTCCGTATCGGGCGGAACGGTTTTGGTTTCCTCCAACATTTTGGCAGGCAATAATATTGTCACGAATCCGTGCAGCGTCACCGTCTCAACCAATTCCTTTTACGGCACCGTTGGCACACTCATCGTGACCAACGCCGCGGGCACGGCATATATTGACGTGGGGCACAACGGCTCGCTCACCCTCAATGGCGGCGTGTTGCAAGTGGACAGTCTCATTCTGACCAACGGCGGGGCGTTCACTAACCTGGCAGGCGCTTTTACACTGATTCCGCCCCTCAAGGTCGATAACGGAAGCAGTGCGGTCCTTTCCAGCGGGACCAATAATTTTGCCAACGGTGTGAGTATCGGGAGCACTACCAGTTCCACGGGAATTGTCGCGGTGGCCAATTGTGTGGTGAACGTTTCGTCGAATCTCAGCCTCGGGGCCGGAACTGGTTCCTCCGGCACCCTGACCATAAGCAATAACGCGTCGGTGAGCGTCACCAACGGCACGGTGCTCATCGGTCCGGTGGGCGGCGGCCGGGTTAGTGTCTCCTCCGGGAGTTCATTGGTTGCCGGGACGGTGAAATTGGGCGGCACCGGCGGGGCCGGCTCGGGCGAGCTGGACGTGTTGGCCGGAGGGTTGGTGAGAGTGTTCTCGAACATCGTCGCCAATTTTATTGTGGTGTGCGGCGGCGATTTGGACAGCAGTGGCGGAACGGTGATCATCGGCGAAAACCATGATGCGGCCATCCAAGTCTGCAGCGGCGGGTCGATCGAGGCGGGCTCGATGTTCATCGGTTACAGTCCCGGGTCCACCGGCACCTATACCCAGAGCGGAGGGACGGTGGTGGTGACGACCAACGTGGTGGTGGGTGACTGCGCCGGGGGCGCGCTGGGAGCCCCTACGGTGAGCGGCGGCACGTTCTACATCACAAACGCCTACCACAACGCCGTGCTGGACGTGCGCAACGGGACGTTCCTGTTGAATGCCGGGGGCGCGCTGGTGGTGGACATCCTGATTCTGACCAACGGCTGCGGCCATTTCGAAAACAACGGCGGCACGCTCACGGCCGGCGCCATCCAACTCGACCCGAACCTGGATGCGGATGGGGACGGCGCCAGCAACGGCGCCGAGGCCGCCGCGGGGACCGACCCGCTGGATCCGAGCTCCAACTTCAGGATCTTCAGCATTGTGCGAACGAACACGACTGACATACGCGTAGATTGGACGACGGAGGGCGGGCACAGCTACGTGGTGCAAACGAACGGGGCTGTGGGCCGGGGCAGTTTCAACAATTTAAGCCCGGTGATTTCCGTTGGCGGCATGGGCGCCGGCACGACCAATTACGTCCACACGGGCGGGGCGAGAACCAACGCCGGCTTCTACCGGGTCCGTCTCTCGCAATGATACACGAGGATCACAGAGCGGCAGAGGCGCAACCGAAGAGTTAAGCAGGTTTGCGCCCTGAACCTTTTGCGCTCCTGTCGTACACCCCGGATGCCGCCCTGACCATCAGTGGCAGCTCGGCCTGCGTCGGCGCCTTTGTCGCCAGCACGATCACCATGAGCGGCGGCATGAACTTTCACTATGACGAAGCGCTGGGGGGCGGGTCGGGATTTCTGAAGTTCATCATCGCGTCCTGGCGAGAGCTTTAGGCGTAAAAGGCGGGCACGCAGGTTGGGGAAGGGGAGCCTTTGGGAAAGTACGGATTGACGCCAATCCAGGGGCGTGTCACGGTGTCTTACAGCGAGAAAGGGCGATTGTTTTCCATGAGCACTGGCAGAACTGTGCCCTTGGTTTTGCCTGGGAGACGTGGAGATGAGGATTTGGAGCTTCGTGATGGTCGGTTTGGTGAGCCTGGGTGGGGACCTGGGGAGGTCCGGGTGCGCGCAAGGCTATTTAGCCAAGGACTTAGGTGCGCCGGGAGTACCCGGTTCGGCTAGTGAGGTTCATGGCATCAATCGGGATGGCTCGGCCGCGGGAACCTGGTGGCCGGCAAGTTCCATCAAGGGCAGCCAGTACGCCTTTCTCTATGCCAACGGAACTAACGCCGACCTCGGCGCGCTCAAGTCCGGCGGTTACGATTTCGCCATCGCTTACGCCGTCAACGACAGTTACCAGGCGGTGGGCCAGAGCACCACCGGCGGATTCGTCTATCATGCATTCCTTTACAGCAACGGCGTCATGCTTGACCTCGACACCACCGGGGGAAGTTGGAGCAGTGCCAACGCCGTCAACCAGCAGGGACAGATCGTTGGCGAGATGACCGCCAGTAACGGCTCGATTCACGCCTGCGTTTTTACCAACGGGACGGTGATGGACCTGGGCACCCTCCCCCTTGGAGATTACAGCAGCGCCAAGGGTATCAACGACCTGGGGGTAATCGTCGGGGAATCCGCCCAGTATACCAATGGCGTGATGAACATCTACGCGTTCGTGTACAGCAACGGCGTGATGTCCAATCTCGGAACCCTTGGCGGCAATTACAGCAGCGCCCGGGCCATCAACAACGCCGGCCAGATTGCCGGCGAGGGGAACACCGCCAGCGGCGAGACGCACGCCTTTTTCTTTAGCGGGGGAGTCATGACGGACTTAGGCACGTTCGGCGGCACTAACAGCACGGCCAGCGCCATCAACAACAGCGGGCAGGTTGTCGGCTACGCCCTCGACCCCAACGAGGAAGCTCACGCCTTTCTGTTCGACCGCGGCGCCATGCTCGATTTAAACACCCTGCTCTCGCCCGCCGCGGGCTGGACGAACGTCTTTTTAACCCTGGGCTATGCCCTTAACGACTATGGCCAAATCGGCATCTCAGTAAACTGGTATACCAACAGTCTGGCCGGGCCGGTCACCAATTATCACGCCGTCCTGCTCACGCCCGCCATCGCCTTGTCCGTGGCTGCGGCCCAGACGGACGGCCCCTTCGGCCTGAGGATCACCGGCCCAAACAACCAACCCTTTGTGCTTCAAGGGTCAACGGATCTGGCGCACTGGATTCCCCTCAGCACGAATATCCTTTCCAGCAACATCCTTAACTGGGCGGATGCAACGGCCCCCGCCAACGCGCAACGGTTTTATCGCGCCCTGATGCTCCCGTGAAGACTGGAGTACATTTTTGCCGGCGAGGTGGATTTGGACGCCTGGTTTCCCCCCCCGGGTCCACGATTTGCATTTGTTTGATGAGTGAATATATTTTTACCCACAAGCGCGAGGACCGGGACTATGAGGGCCTTGTTGTGCATTTTTGGGGCGCGCGGATTCGGGCTTGCGAGAGCTTGCCCGATAACGCCCTGTACCTCGAACCCGCGTCATCGCCGCATCCCGAGGACATAACTCCTTCTTTTTTTCCCTTATGCTAAACCCATATTCAAATCCTTGGAAATTTGCCTGCGCATCCGGCAAACCCCACAAGCGCATGGCAAACAATTGTCCGGCCGGGGCCAAGCTGAAGCGCCCCGAGCGGCTCCCGGCTGGTTTTACCCTCATTGAATTGCTGGTGGTGATTGCGATCATCGCGATTTTGGCAAGCCTGCTCCTTCCGGCGCTCATGGTGGCCAAGCTCAAGGCCCAGGGGACGTATTGCCTGGGCAATCTCAAACAGATGCAGGCGGCGTGGGTGATGTACAGCCAGGACCATTCGGACACCCTGGCCCCCAACAGCGACAATGGCAACGAAGGCAAAGACCTGGACAATCCCGCGTGGGCAGCCGGGACCATGAGCTACGCCATCGACCCGGTATCCATTTCTGAAGATACCAATTTGGATCTGCTGGTGGGGCCGGATTATGCCCAGTTCGGTTCCCTTGGCCCTTACACGAAAAACGGAGCCCTCTACCACTGCCCGGGTGACAGAAGCGCGGTGAGCGACCCCAGCTCCGGGATGACTTATCAGCGCGTGCGGAGTACCGCGATGAACGGGTGGGTGGGGTTTGCCACGCGCGACTGGGGCCAACCTGCGTCGCCTCCCTACTACCGTTTGAATTGCAAAATGACCGACCTCCAAATCCCCGGGCCGGCGGACACCTGGGTGTTCATCGACGAACGCGAAGACAGCATCAACGATGGCTGGTTTGCCGTGGACATGTTGGACCAGGGCGGGCAGGCGCAGTGGGTGGACTTGCCCGCCGGTTACCACAACCGTGCCGCGGCGCTTTCGTTCGCTGACGGGCACTGCCAGATCAAAAAATGGTTGGATTCACGCACCAACCCGCCTTTCAGCCGTGGAGTCCCGCTGGTTAAGCCCCAGTTTTGTCCGAACAATCCGGATGTCGCCTGGCTCCAAAGCCATACCACGGGCTTTGCACCGTAACGAGACAAGAGAATTGTCGCGGCGACCGACCCAATGAAACAGAACGCCACCTCGCATCTCTCCCGGCGCAGGCTGAACCACCTGTTCATCGGCCTCGCGTTCACTTTGCCGGCGGAGGGCTTTGGCCAGGCCTGCACGATTACGGACCTGGGCGAGCCGGCCTGGAACTACAGCGCAGCGCATGGAATTAACCAGTCGGGCAATGTGGTCGGCGAATTCGCGACGACCAACGCCTTCTCCACTGTGCATGCTTTCTATTTTGCCGGCGGCGTGATGACCGACATCGGGTCGGCCGACGGCACCGAGGTGGCCTATGGGATTAATGCTGCGAACCAGCTTGTGGGGGAAATGGGCGTTGCCGTGGTGCGCGGGTTTGTCTATGCCAACGGAACCACGACGGCGCTTAGCGCACTGGGCGGCAATTACAGCAGCGCTTACGCAATTAACGACGCAGGCCTGATTGTCGGGGAATCGACCACTTCGCCGACCCCGAACGGCCCGGTCCACGCCCTGGTGTGGGACGGCGGCAGCAAGAGCGATCTCCAGACGCTGAGCGGCGATTACAGCGCCGGCTTCGCCATCAATAACTCGAACGTCGTGGCGGGCGAGAGTTCTGTAGTGGTGGTTCAAGGTGTCACCAATATCCACGCGTTTGTTTATACCAACGTTACCTCGGGCATGAAGGATCTGGGCACATTGGGCGGGGCTTATAGCAGCGCCAAAGGCATCAATGATTCCGGGGTCATTGTCGGCGAAGCCAACACGATGGGGGACACCAATTTGCACGCGTTCAGCTACCAGGACGGAATCATGAACGATCTGGGCACCCTGGGCGGCTCGACCAGCAGCGCCAGCGCGGTCAACAGCAGCGGCCAGATCGTCGGCTATGCCACCGACTCGAACGGGGTAGCCAATGCCTTTTTGTACAACGGCTCCAAAATGCTCAACCTCATCGATTTCATCCCCCCCAGCTCCGGGTGGACCAATCTGGCCTCGGCGGATGCCATCAACGACGCCGGCCAGATCGCTGGCTCAGGTTTCCTTGCCAACGGAGCGTATCATGCCTACCTCCTGACGCCCTCGGTTGCGGCAATTTGGTTATCCTATCCCCTGGTGCTGACGGACGGGCAGCTTCAAGTGACTGTCGAGGCGGTTCCCGGCCAGCGTTTTGCCATGCTCGGCTCCACCAATCTTGCAAGTTGGGTTTCCCTGAATACGAACACCCTCGGCGGAACTTCGATACTCGTCACCAATCCGGCGGCGGGCAATTGCCGATTTTACCGCGCCCTCTTGCTGCCTTGACGCCGCGAGCATCATGCAAGCCGACATCCTAAACATAGCGACAAAAGTGCCGCCGCGCTGCCGAGACGCCGCGAGTTTGCGTCCCCGCGTGAACGGGAAATTCCTCTTTGTCGGCACGGAAAAACTCTACGTCCGCGGCGTGACTTACGGCCCATTCCGGCCGGAGCCGGACGGGTGCGAGTATCATAACCCCCAGGTGGTCGCGCGGGACTTTGCGCTGATGCGGCAGCACGGTATCAACACCCTCCGGACCTATACGCTGCCGCCTCGCTGGTTGCTCGACCTTGCGGCCCAGCACGGATTGCGTGTGCTCATTGGTCTGCCCTGGGAGCAGCACGTCACCTTTTTGGCCGAGCGGGGGCGGGCACGCGATATCGAACGGCGCGTGCGCGCCGGCGCGCGCGCCTGCGCCAGTCATCCGGCGGTCCTGGGTTACGCCGTGGGCAATGAAATTCCTTCCCTCATGGTGCGCTGGTATGGACATCGACGGGTCCAGCAATACATTGAACGGCTCTATTGGGCGGCCAAAGCGGAGGACCCGGAAGGGCTCGTCACCTACGTCAATTATCCCTCGACGGAATACCTGGAATTGCCGTTTCTCGATTTCGTCGCGTTCAATGTTTATCTCGAATCCCAGGACCGCCTCCGGGCCTACCTGGCGCGGCTGCAAAACATCACTGGCGACCGGCCGCTCGTGATGGCGGAAGTGGGCCTGGACAGCCTGCGTCATGGCCTAATCCAGCAGGCCCGCGTTTTGGAGTGGCAGGCGCAAACCGCTTTCACCGGCGGCTGCGCCGGGCTGTTCTTCTTCGCCTGGACCGACGAATGGTTCCGCGGCGGCCACGAGATTGACGACTGGCAGTTCGGCCTGACGACCACAACGCGCCAGCCCAAGCCGGCACTGGAGACGGTCCGCCAGGTCTTTCTGAACGTCCCTTTTGCTTCGCGGAAGGATTGGCCGCTCATTTCGGTCGTAATTTGCACTTACAACGGGAGCCGCACGTTGCGCGCGTGCCTCGATGCCTTGCAGCGCGCGGACTACCCCTGTTTTGAAGTCATTGTGGTCGATGACGGCTCTTCCGACGGTACCGCGGCAGTCGCCGAGGATTTTGACGCGCGGCTCATCAGCATTCCCAACGGCGGGCTGAGCAACGCGCGCAACGTCGGCTGGCAAGCGGCCAAGGGAGAGATTGTGGCTTACCTGGACGACGACACCGCTCCGGACCCACACTGGTTGAGGTACCTGGGCGCAACTTTTGAGGCAACCGAGTTTGCCGGTGTCGCCGGGCCGAACATCGCCTGGCCCGGGGATGGATTGGTAGCAGAGAGTGTGGACCACGCGCCCGGCAACCCCACGCACGTCCTGCTGACCGACCAGGAGGCCGAGCATCTGCCTGGCTGCAACATGGCTTTCCGCAAGCAATGTTTGGCGGCGGTGGGTGGTTTTGACCCACAGTTCCGAATCGCCGGGGACGACGTGGATTTGTGCTGGCGCCTCCAGCAGCGCGGCTGGAGACTGGGATTCCATCCAGCGGCGGTGGTTTGGCATCACCGCCGCGGCACCGTTCGGGGCTACTGGAATCAGCAAGTCAACTACGGCAAAGCGGAAGCCATGCTCGAACGCAAATGGCCCGAAAAATATAACGCCGTTGGCCACACCACCTGGAACGGACGCCTCTATGGCAAAGGGCTTTTCTCCTGGGTTAATTGGAGCCGCCGCCGCATTTACCACGGCACCTGGGGAACCGCTTTGTTTCAATCAGTATATAGCGTCGCCCCGGGCACGGTGAGTTCGCTCATCATGCTGCCCGAGTGGTACCTGGTTATTGCTTTGCTGGCGATGGTGTCTGCCTGCGGCGCACTCTTTGCCCCGTTGCGCTTTGCCCTCCCGCTGCTGGCCCTGGCCTTCATTCCGCCGCTCAGCAGCGCCGTTCTCAGCGGCTCGCACGCGGTCTTCAAGACGACACGCCGCTTCCGCTTCCGGCGGCTCAAGCTGGTTCTAATCACAGCTTTCCTTCATTTTCTGCAGCCAGCCGCCCGGCTTTGGGGACGCCTTGGTTATGGCCTCACCCCGTGGCGCCGGCGCGGCTCTGCACACCTCGCCCTCCCTCGGCGTTATGCGATCAACCTGTGGAGCGAAAATGACTGGCAAAGCGCCGAACAGCGCCTGCAATCGTTCGAAGCCGCCCTTCGCTCCTCCGGCGCGGCTGTCCGGCGCGGTGGCGATTTTGATCGCTGGGACCTCGAAGTCCGCGGCGGTCTGCTTGGCACCGCTCGCCTCATGATGGTCATTGAAGAACACGGGGAGCGCCGCCAATATATCCGTCTGCGCATCTGGCCTATGGCCCTGCCGATGACGTTCATCGTCGCCGCCTTGTTCGCAATTCTCGCCATTGTCTCCGCCCTCAACCAGGAATGGACCACCTGGGCTCTGCTCAACATTCCCGCCATTTTCCTGGTCGGCCGCACGCTCTACGAATCTGCCAGCGCCACCGCTGCGCTCCGTCAGGCCATTCCGACCGAACCGGCTCCGGGAAAGTCCACGGGACAGACCCCGGCGCAACCCATCCCGAGCGCGCCCGAAAGCGTGGGCGCCGCGCTCTCAACCAAATGAACGCAGCCCCCACAGACTCGCCCCCGACCCGGAGCGGAAGTTTTTCGGTCACCGCTTCGTTGCTCCGGCGGTTCCTGCCCGGTGAAACGCGAAAGATGGCGCTGGGGTTGCTCCTTCTGCTCGGCGCTTCCGGCCTCACTCTCCTTCAACCCTGGCCTCTCAAACTGGTTCTCGATTGTGTCGTCGGCTCGCGCCCGCCGCCACCACTGCTTGCCTGGCTGGTCCCCGGCCCGGCTGATGCGGCGGGCCATTCCAAACCCGGGTTGCTGGCCGTTCTTTGCATCGGCCTGCTGGTCCTCGAACTTTTACTGGGTGCGCTGCACGTGCTGAGCGCCTACCTGCTTAATTCAGTCGCTTTGCGCCTGGTCTTCAAACTCCGTTGCGCTCTCTTCGCTCACGTCCAGCGTCTCTCCCTGGCGTTTCATGATTCCAGCACGGTCGGCGATTCGCTCTATCGCATCACCTGGGACAGCTACTGCGTCCAAGCCATCTTCAGCGAGGGATTGATCCCCGGCCTCACTTCCGCGGCTACCCTTCTGGGCATCGCCCTCATCATGTTCACCCGCGATTGGCGTCTGACGGCTGCGGCGCTGGCGGTGGCCTTCCCTTTGCTACTGCTGGTCCGCCGGCTCGACAAACCGATGACCGAACAGAGCCTCCGCGTCCACGAATACGAGAGCGAGGTCAGCTCGCGCGTCCAGGAAACCCTCGTCGGCATCCGCGCCGTCCAGGCCTATGGCCGCGAGCAATTCGAAAGCGAACGTTTCCAAAACAAAGCCAGTGCCAGCCTGCAGGCGAACTTGCGCCTCATCGTGGTCCAGACTGCGTCCCAGGGACTCGTGGGTGTGGTCCTCGCGGGCGGGACTGCCGCGGTCATTTGGCTCGCGGCTCGCGGCGTGCTCCAGGGCCGACTCACGCCAGGCGACCTGGTCCTTTTCGTGGCTTATCTGGCCATGATCTTCAAGCCGCTGGAAACTCTGGCTTACACTGCCGGCGCCCTGCAAAGCGCCACCGCCGGCGCCCGGCGCGTCCTCGATGTGCTTGACTCGGTCCCCGAGGTCACCGAAGCCAAAGACGCCTTCGAATTGCCGCACCCTGTCCAGGGTCGCATCGTTTTCGAAAACGTATCCTTCGGCTATCGCCCGGGCCTGACCGTCTTGCACAAGATCGCTCTCGACGTTCCCGCCGGCTCGAGCCTGGCGCTGGTCGGCCCTTCCGGCACCGGCAAAACGACCCTTGCCAGCTTGCTCCTCAGGTTCTATGACCCCACTAATGGCCGCATCACGCTGGACGGCCGGGACCTGCGCAGTGTCACCCTCCAATCACTCCGGCAGAATATCGCGCTCGTCACCCAGGAGCCGGTCCTTTTTGCCGCCAGTGTCCTCGAAAACATTGCCTATGGGCGCCCCGGCGCGAGCCTCACCGAAATCGAAGCCGCTGCCAAAGCCGCAGGCGCCCACGATTTCATCCAGCGGCTCCCGGAAAAATATGAAACCCACGTCGCCGAACGGGGCGCCACCCTCTCCAGCGGTCAACGCCAGCGGCTCGCTATCGCCCGCGCTTTCCTCAAAGATGCCCCGGTGCTCATCCTCGATGAGCCGACCAGCGCCTTGGATGCCGAAACCGAGGAAGCGTTGCTGCAGGCCCTGGAGAGCCTCATGAAAGGCAGAACCACTTTGCTCATCGCCCATCGCCTTTCAACCGTTCGTTGCGCCAGCCGGATCGCCGTTCTGAAGGACGGCGCGATCGAGGAGCTCGGCTCCCACTACGAGTTGGTTGGCCGCGGCGGGCTTTATGCCCATCTCTACGAATTGCAGCTCGGGTCGCCCGAACCGGTGGGCCAGGCCGAGGCGCTCTAAGTGAAAATCCAAAATCGAAAATCCAAAATCGAAAATGGCCCCGGCCAGTGGCTCGATGGCAAGTTGCCCGCCAACGTTCGTCTCGGCGCCAATACTGTCCTCAAGGGCACCGACGCCTTCCACCGCTTCCGCAGCCAACGCAATCCCGCTCTCATCATTGGGCAACATTGCACGATGGACGGCGTCCACTTTGCTCTCGGCCAGGATGCCCGCGTCGAAATCGGGAATTATTGCTACTTTTCAAATGCCATTCTGCTGTGCGAACAAGAGCTCCATTTGGGCAACTATGTCGTCATCGGCTGGAACGCCACCATCGCTGATAGTGATTTCCACCCGATCTCCCCGGCCGCCCGCATCCAGGACGCCCTGGCCTGTTCGCACCTCGGCAAGCATCGCCCGCGCCCGCCCATCGTCATCAAGCCCATCATCATCGAGGATGACGTTTGGATCGGGCCGAACGTAACCATCCTCAAAGGGGTTCAGCTCGGCGCCGGCGCGTTCATCGAGGCCGGCGCCCTGGTGACCCATTCGGTCCCCCCCCGCGCGCGCGTTTTAGGCAACCCCGCCCAAGTCGTCGGCGCTGTCTGATATGAGTGTCGCTCTTGCCAACTCCCGAACGCTTCCCTGGGACTGGTACCAAGGCACCATCCCTGAAAACGTGGCCTTACTCGGAGAAACTCACCTCGAAACCACTTACAGCTTCCTGCATTATCGCAGCCAACTGGCGGAGGGCTTGCGCCTTGGCCACGGGGCCACGGTGTACCTGGGCACGATGTTCGATGTCGGCCCCCGCGGCCGCGTCAGCGTGGGTCGGTTCTGCCTGCTCCACGGTGTCTGGATTATTTGCGATGCCGCCGTTGAGATCGAAGACTACGCCCTGATTTCCTGGAACGTCGTCTTGATGGATTCCTATCGCGCGCCGCTTGACCCGCAAGTCCGGCGGCGCGAGCTTGAGCAAATCCCCCGCCGTCCCGCCCGCCGCATGCAAGGCAACGCCCCCGCCCGGCCCATTCGCATCTGCCGCAATGTGTGGCTCGGCTTCGATTCCTGTGTGCTGCCGGGCGTGACCATTGGCGAGGGCTCGATCGTCGGCGCCAGGTCCGTCGTGGTTGAAAATGTGCCGCCCTTCACCCTGGTGGCCGGCAATCCCGCGCGCGTGATTCGCCCCCTAGAAAATGATGAAGTCCGCCAAACCAACTAAGGGGCGCATCATCGTTTTCGGCATCCTGTTCTGGTATCCCCTCGCCGGAGTTACCTATCAATTCCTGCATTATCTCCTCGCTCTGCGCCGGCTAGGCTATGACCCGTATTATGTGGAGGATTCAGGGCGCTGGATCTACGATCCGGACCTGAATGACCTCTCGCCCGATGCGACTAACAATGTGAAATCGGTCGTCCCCGTGCTCGAGGCCCACGGTTTCAGCGGACGGTGGGCCTTTCGCGGTAATTATCCGGACGGCCGCTGCTATGGGATGGACGAACGCCAAATCCTCGAACTCTATCGTGACACCGACGCCTTCCTCAATGTAACCGGCGCCCAGGAGCTCCGCGAAGAACACCTAGCGTGCCCCCGCCGCATTTACGTCGAAACCGATCCCGTCGCCGCTCAAATCAAAGTCGCCCAGGGCGACGCGCCAACCATCGCGGCGCTGGCCGCTCACGACACTCATTTCAGCTTCGGCGGCAATTTCGGGGCGCCCGACTGCCAGGTCCCCCTCGAACGCTTCAAATGGCTGCCGTCCCGCCAGCCGGTTGTCCTGGACTTGTGGGACAATCCTCGCTCCTACGAGACGAATGGCGCTGCCTACAACACGATCGCCACCTGGCAAAACAGCGGCAAGGATGTGGTTTATCAGGGCCAGACCTATTACTGGTCCAAGGACCGCGAGTTCATGAAAATCCTCGATTTGCCCACCCGGCGGCCGGTGCCGTTCGAATTGGCCGTAGGTGTCGAGGAACCGGTACAACAACAACTCGAGAAAAATCGCTGGCGCATCCTGAATCCGCTCGAACTTTCCCGCAACCTCGAACGCTACCGCAATTTCATCCTTAATTCCCGCGGCGAATTTACCGTGGCCAAAGACCAGAATATCCGGTTGCGCAGCGGCTGGTTCAGCGACCGCAGCGTCTGTTATCTGGCCGCCAGCCGCCCGGTCATTAATCAGGACACCGGTTTTGCCAGTTATTTGCCCACCGGCAAAGGTTTGTTCGCCTTTCAAACCATGGAAGACGTTCTGGCCGCGGTGGATGAAATCGAAAGTGACTACGCCGGCAACTGCCGCGCCGCGCGCGAAATCGCCGAGGAGTATTTCGCCGCCGAGAAGGTCGTCGGCCATCTCATGGAACGCGCCGGTCTCTGAGCCATGGAACGATTCCTCATCGTCAACGCCGATGACTTCGGCCTCAGCGCCGGCGTCAACCGTGGCATCACCGAGGCTGCGGAACGGGGCATCGTGACCAGCGCGAGCCTCATGGTCCGGCAGCCCGCCGCTGCCGCGGCCGCCGCTTACGCGCGGAAGGGAGGCCGCCTCAGCGTTGGCCTTCATCTCGACCTCGGTGAATGGGTTTATCGCAACAACGAATGGGTGCCTTTATATTCCGTGGTTCCAACCGAAGACGCCGACGCAGTGAGGGCTGAAGTCTGGCGCCAATTGGCCGAATTCCGCCGCCTGGCGGGCAGAAATCCAACCCACATCGATTCGCACCAGCACGTCCATCGCCAGGAACCCGCCCACTCCATTGTTGCAGAGCTGGCGCGCGGCCTGGCGGTTCCACTGCGCGAGTGTTGTCCTTACGTCCGCTACTGTGGAGATTTTTATGGCCAGACCGGGGAAGGGGAAACCCTGCCCGAGGCGCTAACTGTCCCGGCACTGAAGCAGATCCTCTCTTCCCTGCCTCCAGGCGTCACGGAACTCGGCTGCCATCCGGGCTATGGGGACGGCTTGGCGACCACGTATCGCGCCGAGCGTGCCAAAGAGCTCGAAGTTTTATGTGCGCCGGAGCTCCGCGAGGCCCTGGCCGCCATACAAATCCAGTTGTGCTCCTTCGCCAGCCTCCCGGCCCAAGGCTCCCAAATGCTACGGTCTCGGGCGTGATTCCGCTTGCCCCTCTCGCCAATGCTCCCTCGCACAGTGCCATGTTGATTCGCTTATTGACGCCCTCATCTATGGAAATAATCTCACGATCATGAATCGGAGAAATGCTCACTCGCTAGAAAAAGCCCTCCCGGTCGGGCCGCGACAGGCGGCTGAACCGGGAGGGTCTAACAGGCGCACGTTGAAATGGACCTAACAGAACCCTCTGAGGGGAGGACCCGAGGATTCGCTCTTATTCGAAGGGGCTCGCTTCCTGGACAGAATGGGCGATTTCTTTGGGCTGGTCAGGAATTTCGGTTTCTTTCTCTGCGCGGAGCGCTTTGACCTCGGCCGCGGTGACTTCTTTGCCGGAGTTGCCGAAGGAATTATAGACGAACGTAAGGGCGCTGGCGATGTCGTCGTCGCCCAGGGGGAAGGAAGGCATGCTGTTGTTGAAATGCCGTCCGTTGACGGTGATCGGGCCCTGGCGGCCATGGAGCAGAACCCGAATGGCTCGGCTCTTGTCGCCGTTGAGAAAATCGGAGTTGGCCAAGGGCGGGAACTTGCCCGCGAGTCCCTCGCCGGTGGCTTGATGGCAAGGCGTGCAGACGACGGCAAAGAGGTGTTTGCCGCGTTCAATCCGTTCGGGTTTTGATTGCGGGCTGGTCTGGGCATCGGGAACGCCGAGGGCGCCGCCGCCCTCGACCCACTCTTTGATCACCGCGCGCTCCTCCTCCGTCAGCGCCGCCTCTTCCGGGCTATTGCCGGCGGGCATGGCTTGTTTGTAGTAATGGCCGCGCCAACTGTCCCAGACCCTCCGTTTGATTTCCTGGCGGTCGGCAAAAGCGGTTTTGTAATCCAGCCAATTGGGCAGGACACTTTGTGGCGTGTGACAGCGGGCGCACTTGCCCATAATGATGGGCTGGACATCGCGCAGGTAGGTGGACCTGGCCTCGGCGGGGGCAACCGGGGCCGGCCTGGCGGCGGCGGTGGCGCGGCGTGGCGCGGCCGCGGGGGGGTGAGCATCCTGCGCCCGGGCAGGGAGCGAGCCGATGGGGGCGAACAGCAGCGCGCCGGCCGCCGTCAGAACATAAACGTGTGTTTTCATAGTGATTTGAGCTGAGGGTGAGGTGAGGTTGCGGCCACCGCAGCGGGGCCGGCACGGCTGCGAGCAGGACAGTACTTTTTTTGCCTTTCGATGGACAACCGAGGCAATCGCGTGCGCTAATAAGGCCATGAAGCGCGCCCTATGCGAGGGAACGCCGGGCGCCGCCACACAAAAGGCCGACAAACCGGGGCTTTGCGGGGCCTCTCCGGGCCGGCGTTCCAATGATCGAGGGCGATTCATGCGCTTCAAGCTCCGCCGAAACCGCCTAATCCTCTCTCCCTCTGTTGTGGTTTGTTAGACAAGAATTGGCTTGCCTAGAATTAGAAAGCGCGGTGAGGAGCAAGATTTCGACCAGGAGAGATTATGCGTTCCGGCCCCGGAGGCCAGGCATCAATTAATCCAACCCTCCAACAATCCTGGGCCGCTTGGCTGACGGACGGGCGAATGGGATACTATCACGCGTCTCTCGGTTCCCACGTGACAGCGGTATGCTTTTGGATTATTAAGCGGGTGCCATGCTGTGGCTGACCGATCGCCAGCTTAAGTCAAAGAACCCGGCGGCCCGCCGCAAAGCCGTCGAGCAGCTTTGCGTGGCTCCGCAGCCGCGTGCTTTCCGAATGCTGCGCCGCGGCTTGAGCGATGCCGATGCCGAAGTGCGCCGCCTGGCGGCCACCGCGTTGGGCAAGTTGGAGGACGAACGCTGCCTCGAACCGCTGCTCCAGGCCCTGCGCGACCCTGAGGCCGAGGTCATAAAGGCCGCGACTCTCTCCCTCAAACATTTCCCGGACGAACGCGTCATTGGCGCCCTGGTGCCGCTGGTCCGCCACGCGGACGCCGGTGTGCGAGGCCACGCGGCGCAGGTGCTCGAACAGCTCGGCTGGCGGCCTTCCGCGGCGGAGGACGATATTTGGTTTCTGGTCGCCAAGGGCGACTTCAGGCGAACGATCGCTTACGGAGCCGCAGCGGTGCCCGCACTCGAGGCCGTCCTGGCCTCCAGCCCGTCCAGTTTCGGTGTCGGGGCGGTTGAGGCTTTGGGTCAAATCAGCGACTCGCGCGTCCTTCGCGCCCTGGCCCGGGCCTTGAAATCGGACGACCCGGCAGTCTGCGTGGCGGCCGTTGACGCACTTTACCGCATCGGCGACCCTCAGGTCGTCGAGCCTCTGGCGGCGCTCTCGCGCCACTCGAACGCCCAGGTTCGCGCCGCGGTCGTCGAAGCCCTGGGCCGGTTGCACGCCAGCAGCGCCCTGGAACAAGTGCGGCATCTATTGACTGATCCGGCTTGGGAAGTCCGGCGTGAGACCGCCGAAGCTCTGGGAAGAATGCGAGACCCCCGGGCCGTGGAGTCCTTGACCGCGGCCCTCGAGGACCAGGACTCCGATGTGCGCGAGACCACCGCCCTGGCCCTGGCAAACGTCGGCGACCGCCGGGCGATCCGCCCCCTGGTGCTGGCGCTGAAGGACTCGACCAGCGGCGTTCGCCGCATTGCCGCGGCGGCGCTTTCGCGAATCGATCCGGACTGGGGCTCGTCCTCTGAGGCGCGCGCGGCGATCGAAGAGTTGAAAACAACCCTCCAGGACGGGGACGCGAATGTGCGCCATTTAATCGGGCAGCTCCTGGTCAGCCTCGGCGCCATGGAACAAGAGGACGCGCCCGAAGCGGATCCGGGTGCGATGCTGGTTTCTTCCCCGGCCAAACGGCGGAAGCTGGCGGTTACGTTGTTCTCAGCGGTTCTATGCGATGCCGATCGGGATTTGCGCCAGGCCGCCGCCGAAGCTCTTGGCCGGCTGGGTGATCCTCGCTCCCAATCGGCACTCCTGCGCGCCCGGGCTGACGCCGATGCGGGCGTGCGGGCCGCGGCCCAACAAGCGCTCCACTCGCTCAGCACGGCCAATGCCTGACCTATGCCAGCCGAGACCACCAAGCGCAGACTGTTTCTCTTCGTGGATGACGACACGGATTTCCTGACCGCGGCCCGCGAAGTTTTCGGCGGGATGTCACGCGGCACCTGGGAAATAACGACCGCCGAAAATCATTCCCAGGCGCTGGCCCAGCTCGCCCGCCAGACTCCCGACCTGGTGGTGCTGGATTACAACATGCCCGTGATGGACGGGCTGGAGTTCCTGCGTTTGTTGCGGCGCACTCATCCGGCCCAACAGGTAGTCATGCTCACCTCCCGCGCCGATGAACAGACCCGCAAAGCCTGCCTCGAAAACGGCGCCACGCTCTTTCTGGAGAAGCTGCTGACACCGCAGGGCTTCGAGGGCGCGTTTGCCGCCCTGGACGCGCTGGCGGCGGCAACTCCCCGGACCGGCTTCCGCGGCATGATGCGCCAAGTTGGGTTGCAGGATGTCTTGCAGATGGAATGCCTGGGGCGAAAGTCCTCCGTGCTGGAGGTATTCACCGGCCGCTCGCGCGGACGGATCTTCATTCACGACGGCTCGATCGTGCACGCCGAGGCAGGCGCGCTCGAGGGTGAAGTGGCCCTTTATAGCCTGCTCGCCTGGCGCGGCGGGGAATTCAATCTGCAACCTTTCTCTGAACCGCCACGAGCAACCATTTCAGGCCATTACGAATTCCTGCTGATGGAAGCAGCGCGGTTACGAGACGAGGGCACTACTTTCTTTGAACCTGAACGAGCCCAGGCCCCGGTGGAAGCCACCTCCCCTGGCGCGGTGCGGCCGTCCGCGACCGAATCGGGCGCCCCGCCGGCCGCCGTCCCGGTGCGAATTGACGAAGTGCTGCTTTGCTCGGGCGCCGGTGAAGTGCTTCACGAGCAGGGGAGTGCGGCGCTGGAAGGCTCTTTGGGCTTGCTCGGGCAAGTGGAGCAGCAGGCGCTTCAACTGTGCAACCTCGTTCCGGCCGGGCGCTTCGACCGTTTGGAAATCATCACCCGGACCGGCCGCGCCGTCTGCCAGGTCCAACCCCACATTCGCTTGCTGGTACGCACGACGTGGCAGCCGGCAGCCCAGGCATGACTCAACCATTCCAGGAATTTCTGGCGGCGCGGCTGCCATTCCCGGGGCTGGCGGCCTGGAGCGCGCGGACGGCTGACCGGGCCTTAACCAGCCAGTCCTATGCGCCATGGCTGCCCTCGAGCCGAGCCGAGCAAATCCTCACGCGCCTGGCCCTGGCGGCCGATGGCCTCCAGTATCACCAGTTGGAACCGTTCAGGCTTTGCTGGGTTTTCGAACACATGCGCCTCCACCTGGCGCTGCGCCATGACGGGTCCTGCCTGGCGCTCATCGTCCTGAATGCGCGCGAGCTCTCGACCACGCCGGTTGAGAGTGTGCTGGAGGAATTTGTGGCCGGGGACTGGTGAGCGCTTGAGAGTCACGGTTTTTCGTCCCGCCGGCCGAAAATCCGGCGGATGATTTCCTCGATCGGAACCTCCTGGATATCAATGTCGCTGACGGGCAATTCGTCGAGCAGCGCTTTGCAAACGGCGATGACGCGGTCGCGTTTGATCTTGAACTGGACGCGGCCCAGGTTCTGTTCGACCACCTCGCCGTATTTCGCCAGTTGTCCGGCAGAGAAACTGGCCGTCCCTTCGCATTGGATGGTGAGGAGCTTGAAATCGGCGAAACGGTCCACCACGTCGCTGAGCCGGCCGTCGAAGAAGATGGTGCCGTGGTCGATGATGATGACCCGGTCGCAAAGCTCCTGGATGTCATTCATGTAGTGGCTGGTGAGCAGGATGGTCGTTTTATGGGTGGTATTATGCTCGCGCAGGAATTCACGGACGGTTTTCTGAGAAACGACGTCCAGACCGATGGTCGGTTCGTCCAGGAAAAGCACCTTGGGCTGGTGAAGCAGCGAGGCGATCAGTTCCATTTTGGTGCGTTCCCCCAGGGAAAGCTCGCGCACACTCACGTTGAGTTTGTGCTGTACCGCCAGCAACTGGCTCATGGCGGCGACGCGCCGTTCCATGTCCGGAGCGGGGATGCCGTAGATTTGGGCGTTGAGCTGCAGGGACTCGATGGCCGGGAGGTCCCACCAGAGCTGGTTTTTTTGGCCGAGCAACAGGGCAAATTGACGGCGGTAGCCATCGTCGCGCTCCCAGGGGATGTAACCGAGCACGCGGGCCGAGCCGCTGGTCGGGTAAAGCAGGCCCGCCAGCATTTTGAGGGTCGTGGTTTTGCCGGCGCCGTTCGGGCCCAGAAAACCGACCAACTCGCCCGGCTCGATGTTGAAACTGACGTCTTTGACGGCGAGGGTTTGCTCGTATTTGCGGCGGAACAGCCCTTTGACTGCGCCCGCGAAGCCCGGCTGCTTTTTGTAAGTGCGAAAGGCCTTGGTCAGACCGGTGACTTCGATGGCAGGCATGGGAACTTAATTAAGAGCGAAGAAGCGAAGAAACGATGAAGACAGAAAAATGGGAACGGCCATATTCTTGCCTTCAATTCTCCGGTAGTTTCCATCTTCCTGCCAAGTCTTTTTGCCGCAAAATTGGCCGGGATGCAACAGAGCTGAAATCCCAAAAACCGAATCTTAACCTCTTAGCTCCTAATTTTTAGTCGAAACAGGGTCACTAAAAACCAAAACCTTTACCCGGTTACCGCATTAATTGTTTTTCGAGATAACTGACCACCTGCCGCACGTTGGCATCCACTTCCATGCGGTCTTTAACCAGCCGGCAGGCGTGGAGCACGGTCCCGTGGTCGCGCCCGCCGAAGGCTTCGCCGATGGCGCTCAAGGAAGTCTCCGTCATCAGGCGCGAAAGGAACATCGCCACCTGGCGCGGGAAGGCGATATTTTCCGGCCGGCGCTTGCTGGTCATATCGGCGAGGCGAATATCGAAATGCTCGGCGACTTTTTTCTGAATGCTCTCGATGCTGATCGAGTAGCGGCCCTCCTCATGGAGGATTTCGCGCAACAGACCTTCGACAACTTCAATCGAGAGTTTCTTGCCGGTCAGCGCGGCGTAGGAAGCGACCCGGATCAACGCCCCCTCCAGCCGGCGAATATTGGTGCGAATCCGGTTGGCCAGGAAGTTCATAATCTCTTCCTGCAACTGGACACCCATGATTTGCGCCTTTTTGTTGAGAATCGCCAGGCGCATCTCGACATCCGGCGGCTGCAGGTCCGTCACCAGCCCCCACTCGAACCGCGACACCAGGCGGTTCTCCAGATTCTGGATTTCGCTCGCCGGCCGATCGCAGGTCAACACGATTTGTTTGTGGCTCTCGTGCAGCGCGTTAAAAGTGTGAAAGAACTCCTCTTGAATGCGCTCCTTGCCCGCCAGGAATTGGATGTCGTCGATCAGCAGCACGTCGCTCTGCCGATATTTTTTGCGGAATTTGGCGAGTTGGTTGTTCTGGATGCCGTCGATGTATTCGTTGGTGAACTTCTCAGAGGAGACGTAGGCCACCCGGGCGCTCTTCTTATGGCTGGCGACATATTGGCCGATGGCGTGAAGCAGATGCGTTTTGCCCAGACCGACTCCCCCGTAGAGGAACAGCGGGTTGTAGGATTTGCCGGGAGACTGCGCCACCGCCAGTGCCGCGGCATACGAAAAGTTGTTGTTGTTGCCGACGACAAATGTTTCGAAAGTGTTCTTCGGATTAAAACTCAGTTCGTGGGCTGAGTTTCGGTCGGCGGCCGCCTCGGTCGTCTTGCTTTTTTCGAGCGGAGCCACAACGTCCTCCGTGACCGCAGACGCATGGCCCGTGGCCACCTTGAACTTGATCTGCAACTGCCGGCCGGAAGCCAGGGCGACCACGTCCTGGAGCAGCCCCATGTAATTATCTTTGAGCCAAACCTCGCAAAAGTCGTTGGCCACTTCCAGCATCAGCGTACTGTTGTCCTGCCCACAAGAACGCAACGGCGCGAACCAGAGGTTATAGGTATCGGCGCTCAGCATGGAACGAAGATGCTCCTGTGCCGCGCCCCAAATCTTATCGGCGGAAGTTTGCATTTTTGTGTCCAAAAGCCCGTTTTTCGGGCACTTTATTCACCTGACACTTACCGCACACTTAAAACGGCCCTCGGCGGTTGGCAGAAACACCCAAGTGCATCCCCATCTTGAAAAACAGCTTGCAAAACCGAGGTTTTCATAAATGTCACAACAAAATAACAAATCTAAGTATCTGCCAACAAGCAACTTGCGAAGTAAAACCCGGCGTGCCGCTGCATCGGCCGTTTCTCCGGTCCGAAAGCAGGAAAACCTGGTGCAGTCCGGTTCACGTTTTTAGGCAAATAGCCGATAACTTGCGAGGACAACATATTAACTGTTGTTCACGAGTTATTCACAGTCGCTTTTCCCGCCGAAAATCAAGCATTTTTCCGATTTTTTGGCGAAAAAAAGCGCCTCGCGAACGAGGCGCCTTTCTTTATTCAGGCGCCCCGCCTAAACATCATAATAGAGAAAGAACTCATACGGATGCGGGCGCAATCGCAACGCGTCATGCTCTTTGCGCTTGGCCGCGATCCACATGTCCAAAAAGTCCATCGTGAACACATCGCCCTTGAGCAGGAACTCATGGTCCTTCTCCAACGCCACAATCGCCTGCTCCAGGCTCCCCGGCACCTGCCGGATCTTGGCCATCTCCTCCGGCGGCAGCTCATAGAGGTTCTTGTCCATCGGCTCGCCCGGGTCAATCTTGTTGAGCACCCCATCCAACCCCGCCAGCAGCATCGCCGCAAACGCCACATACGGATTGGCCGCCGGGTCCGGCGGCCGATACTCGACGCGCTTGGCCTTCGGATTCTCGCTGTAAGTCGGTATCCGAATCGCCGCGCTGCGGTTCCTCGAGCTATACGCCAGGTTCACCGGTGCCTCATACCCGGGCACCAACCGCTTG
>Ga0210408_10001627_pt1 | contig 23163 bp, 20 predicted proteins | sample IncBWH4MmetaG_FD_155471 | JGI IMG/M metagenome (GOLD analysis project Ga0210408, IMG submission 155471) | Forest soil microbial communities from Barre Woods Harvard Forest LTER site, Petersham, Massachusetts, United States - Inc-BW-H-4-M | ecosystem: Environmental > Terrestrial > Soil >...
GCAGGAACGCTATCTGCCGATCAAGTTCTCGGTGCGCGAGCGCGACCTCGGCAGCGCCATCCAGGAAGCGCAGCAGAAGATCGCCGAGCAGGTGCAACTGCCGCCGGGCTCGCGGATCGAATGGGTCGGCGAGTTCGGCAATTTGCAGGACGCGATCCGGCGGCTCTCGATCGTGGTGCCGATCAGCCTGACGCTGATCGCGGTCCTGATCTGGTTCAATTTCGGTTCCGTCGTCGACACCATCCTGACCATGAGCGTGATCCCGATGGCCGTGTTCGGCGGCGTCGTCGGATTGATCGTCAGCGGTATCCCCTTCAGCGTCTCGGCCGCGATCGGCTTCATCGCCCTGTTCGGCATTTCCGTCATGGACGGCATCATCATTCTCTCGCAATACAACTCGCTCATTGATGAGGGCATGGAGCGCGGTGCTGCGATCCTGCGCACCGGCGAATTGCAGTTGCGCCCGGTGTTGATGACTTGCGTGGTGGCGGGCGTTGGTTTGCTGCCGGCGGCGTTGTCCACCGGAATAGGTTCTCAGGTCCAGAAACCGCTGGCGATCGTAGTGGTTGCGGGCATGATGCTGGCACCGGTCGTCATTCTGGTGACGCTGCCGGCGCTGATTTCGCTGTTTTCGCGGAGAACCCGGCGGGGTTTCGCCGCCGAGGGGCTCGCTTCGGTCGAATAACGTACCGGCGTAATGGGTGGGTTGGTGAGTAAGGTCGCTCTCGGATGCCGAGCTGATTCCCGCTGGTCGGGAAGAGGTTTTGCATGCGCGTTTTTCGGCCTGCTCTTGACCCTCGAACCAGCCGCGGCGGAAACGTTGGCCGATGCGCTGGTCAAGACCTATCAGAACAACCCGCAGCTCAATGCCGAGCGCGCCCGCCAACGCGGCACGGATGAAAACGTGCCGCAGGCTTTGTCCGGCTACCGGCCGCAGCTCGTCGCAAGTCTTTCGGCGGGCTTGCAGGCCGTGCGCAACGTGCTGCCCAACAACACGATCCAGAGCACGAACTTGAAACCCTGGACCATCGGGCTCACGGTGACGCAGGTGCTGTTCAACGGCTACAAGACTGCCAACAATGTTCGCGTCTCCGAATTCCAGGTGAAGTCCGGCCGTGAGGCGCTGCGCAATGTCGAGCAGGGCGTGCTCCTCGATGCGGTGACGGCCTACATGAACGTCATGGCCAATTACGCGCTCACCGAGGCGCAGAAGACCAATGTGCAGGTGTTGCGGGAGATCCAGGCCACGACCCAGCGCAGGCTCAATGCCGGCGACGTCACGCCGACGGACACGGCGCAGGCCGAGTCTCGCCTGAGCCGGGGATTGGCCGATCTCAATGCCGCCCAGGTCGCGCTTGCGATCAGCAAGCAAATCTACAGCGAGGTGATCGGCGAGCCGCCGGCAGGGTTGACCGCGGCAAGCCCCGTCGACCGCCTGATCCCGCCCTCGCAACCCACCTCGCTCGAGACCGCAAGCCACGAACATCCGGCGGTGCTGGGGGCGGGCTACGACGTCGACGTCGCCACCACCTCGATCAAGCTTGCGGAGAGCGCGCTGCTGCCGCAACTGTCCGTGCAGGGCAGCGTCAGCCGGCAGGTGCAGAACGACCCCACATTGTCGGTGCAGAAGGAAGACCAGGCCTCGGTCGTCGGGCAGCTCAGCGTGCCGATCTATGACGGCGGGATGGCCGCCTCGCAGACGCGGCAGGCCAAGGAAGTCGCCTCGCAAAGCCGGATGGTGCTGGAGCAGGTCAGGAACCAGGCCCGCACCGCCGTCATCAGCGCCTGGGTGTCCAACGAAGGCACCAAGGTCGCGCTGACGGCTTCGGAGTCGGAAGTGCACGCCGCCGAAATCGCGCTGCAAGGTGTCCGCCGCGAGGCGGCAGGCGGCCAACGCACCACCATCGACGTGCTCAATGCGCAGCAGGACCTGACCAACGCGCGCTCCAGGCTGATCGGCGCGCAACGCGACCGCGTCATCGCCTCCTATACGCTGCTCAGCGCCGTCGGGCGGCTCGACAGCCACACGCTCAATCTCGACACGCCGGATTATTCGCCCGACGTGCACTACCACCAGGTGCGCGACGCCTGGCACGGGCTGCGTACGCCCTCCGGTCAATAGAGCAAAACGTCGCAGCCACCCTCACTTGGGGTTGTGCCTGTCATGCCACAGGCGGGCTTCCCGACTCGCCCGGACTGGCATTACTGTCACATAGCTTACACCACCCTTACGGATAACTATTTCATAGCTATTTGTGGTGTGGGTAGGCGGTTCCAGGCGACGCAAATCGGGCCCGAGGGGCCTCTAGCGGACGGCCTGGGGAGAATGGCCATGGCTGGACACATCATCGTTTCCGACGAAAGTGCCACCCGCACCATCGTCATGCGCCGGCCGGAAAAGAAGAATGCGCTGACACCCGACATGTTTCTCGCCATGAGCGAGGCGATCAATTCGGCGCAGTCCAATCCGGACATCCGTTGTATCATCCTGACCGGACGGTCGGGCGTCTTCACTGCCGGCGACGACGTCGGCGATTTCGTCAAGGAAGCCGCCACCAAGCGTGAAGAAGCAAGGCCCCGCAACTCCGTCGCCTTCGTTCGCGCGCTCATCACCAACAAGAAGCCGATCATCGCCGCAGTCGACGGCGTCGCCGTCGGCATGGGCGTCACCATGGTGCTGCACTGCGACTACGTCATCGCCAGCACCACGGCGTCCTTCAGGTCGCCCTTCATCCAGTACGGGCTGGTGCCGGAAGGCGCTTCGAGCCTGCTGCTGCCGCGCATGGCCGGTCATCAGCAGGCGTTCTCGCTGCTGGTGATGGGCCGATCGATGAGCGCCGAGGAAGCCCGCGAAGCCGGCTTCGTCAACGCCGTCGTGCCGCCCGGGCATGCCATCATCGAAGCCCAGAAGGTCGCGCGCGAGATCACCGAATTGCCGGCGGAGGCGGTTGCCATCTCGCGCAAGCTCCTGAAACTGCCGACCGAGGATTTGCTGCGCCGCATGGACGACGAAGAGCATCTGTTCCAGGAGCGCATCCACGCACCGTCGGTGGTCGCCGCCGTCAAGGGCTTCATGGCGCGCAAGAAGCGATAGGCCAGCGATAGTACGCCGTCTGGCCAATAGTGCAAAACCCTTGCTTCGATAGTTATCGCTGCCGCGGGACAAATGCCACTATCCGGGCATCCAAGTATCCCTTTGAAACTCCGCAAATATTTTCGACATCTGAGAGGTTCAGCGAAAGCGCAGCTTCGATTTGCTCTCTCGTTTGCACGCCCCGCTCGACAATCATCCTCAAGGATTCTGCGAGCAGAGAGGGGTCCTCAACCGGGAAAGCATCGTCCAGCGGCTCAACTTTACGGATGCGCCGCGCATTCATTTGCCGCATCAAATACGAGAATTGATTCTCGTTGAAGATTTTTAGGTCTTTGCAGCGGTAGGCCATGGCAGCGATCGCTACACCCCATCGCTTTTTGAGTGATTCAAAATAGCTCACAGAAGTTCCTAACACTTCCTGGCTGAACGTCTCTCGGGGCAAGAGCAGTGCGCCGGCGAAACGATTGGCTTGTTTTTCAATTCGTGAGAGGTTGTCGGAAGAAATATCCACGCCTGCATGAAGCAGAACATGCCCCAATTCATGAGCTAAATTATAGGTAGATCTGGGGCCGCTACTGACCTCTGCTGAGCACAAGATAAACGGCCGGCCGCCTTGCCAGCACGAGACCGCGTCCATATCGGGGCATTCTACCGCCTCACGGACCAAAATGATTCCGTTCTCTTCGAGAACAGTAGCAAGATTCCGAATCCGAGTGCGGCCGAGCTGCCAATGATCACGAAGTGCCTCCGCCGCCCGTTCAATCTCTTCGTCGGAAGAGAATTCAACATCGAATTCGACGTGTGGCAGATTCACATTGGGCAATTCAATAAACCGGTCAACATATGCCGCGATATCGCGAGCCCATTCCAAACGTCTCGCAATCCTGCGCCGGTGATGTTGCTCCATCCGCTTTAAACTTCTCCAGAACGGGATTCCGGTTCTCGCGCGCTCACGCGGCGTGACGAAAAACATCGGCGGCTGCGCCGTGATGCCAATTATCTTAGCCATCACCTCGCCTGATGGAGAAATCTGCCCGGTTTCAAATTGGGCGACGGCTTGACGGCTAACATCAAGCCGTTCAGCGAACTCCTCTGGAGTAAAGCCGCGCGCTTCCCTAGCTTCTCGGATGCGTTCCGGAATCGCCTTTGGCAGGGGCTTTTTCGGGCCCCCGTTGCTAACGTTGTTCATTGCTGTTTCCCCTCAGGATTATTTCTTGTTGTTGCTTTCGTCCTGTTTAGACAGCACCTCCGCCACATGGTCTCTAAATTTGAGTTTGATGACTTTCGTAGGCTCTTCCACCGGAGGAGCCTCTTCGATCTTACTTTGTGCGGCACGCTTCAAAACATCGATATGTGCAAGCCACGGCCCATGATCCGCAGGCGGCATGGCCCAACACAAATGGTTCAGCTTTCCAGTTTTATCTGCCGAATAGGTGAGCCACGCGCACAGCTCCGAAATCTTTCTCATCACCTCATTCAGCGAGACGACGTTATCCTTAAAAAAATCGAACTGGTTCACCAGCCGTGAATCTTGGCGGCTGAGGGTTTCCTCGGGGAAGTCGTAGGGACCGTCACTGCGGCAGACGTGCGCCTTAAAGGCATCGGAACGGATTTCCAACCAATGCCAGCTACCATGCGGCATGGGCGTAATCTTTGCTAAAAACGGGAGATCGCCTCGTTCGCACAAATCATGCAGTCGATTAATTCCGGCCCTGCGAACATGGCCACGCAAATCGCGCCCGCCTGCATGGCGTAATATCGGCGTGTTTTCTATTAGGTCATCGGCGAGAAGGATCCCCTCGCCAACGCCTCGAATGGTCTCTCCATCACTGGCGGAGGTAAAAGCAGCCTCAAGGCGCTTTTGGCATTCTTCCATGAATTCGATTCCTGTTGAGCGGCGAATCGCCACCGCAAGCAGATTACATAAAATGGCATTTCGCGTAAAGTAATTTACCGGTCATCGACCAAAGACCGCCGCCGCTGGTGGTGCGGTTGAGCCTGCCGCAAGCGAGCGTTGCACCATCACGGTGTCACACCATTTGCCGTAGCGAAAAGCGACGCCGGGAAGGGTGCCGACCTTGGCAAAACCGAATTTTCCATGCAGCGCCAGCGAAGCGGTGTTGTCGGCATCGATATAGCCGATCATCTGGCGGAAGCCGGACGCGGCGCAGGCATCGATCAGTTCGCCGAGCAGGATGCGGCCGACACCGCGGCCCTGATGATCGTGATGGATGTAGATCGAGTGCTTGACCGCGAAGCGGTAGGCCGGTCGCTTGCGGAACTGCACGACATAGGCATAGCCGACGACCTCGCCGTTGTGCGTCGCGACCAGATGCGGCAGGCGATGGCTGCGCAAATTCTTGCGGCGGTCGCGCAGGTCGTCGGGCTCCGGCGTGCCGTTGTCATCGACGCTTTCCTCGACGCCACGCCTGATATGGCGGCGATAGATCGTCAGCATCGCCTCGACGTCGGAGTCCCGCGAAGCGCGGACCAGGATGCGAAACTCGTTTTCGATTTGAGGCTGATCCAGGTTCATTCACTGACCACGTAAGTAAAGAGCTTGATGCGGCCCCCCGCATCGACCTCCTTATAGACACCCTGGATTTCCACGTCGAAGCCAGGGAAGGTGTTGAAGCAGGTTTCGAACATCTTCAGATAATCCATCATCGGCTGGGACTTTTCGTTGAGCCGCTCGCCCGGCACGATGGCCGCGATCCCGGGCGGATAGACCACGAAAGGCGTGGTCGCAATCCGTCCCGCAAGGGCGTCGATCGGCAGATAGTCGACTTCGTTGCGGATCAGGCGCCGTGCGGCCTCGCGGGGCGAGAGCGCGATATCGGGCAGGTGCTCGGGGAGGAACTGCTTCTTCTGCAGGCCGGAGACATCGGCGTCGCGGAAGAAGCGGTGCATCTCGCCGCAGAGGTCGCGCAGCCGCACCTTGGCGTAACGCGCGGCGCGGCGGCGGTAAAATTCCGGAATAACATCTTCCAGCAACGCATTGTCATCGTGCAGTTTCTTGAAGGCGACAAGGCCCGAGACCAAGGTGCCGGCCTTGCTCGCCTCGACGCCGGGCGTGAGCAGGAACAGCAGCGAATTGAGGTCGTTCTTTTCCGCCACAATGCGGTTTTCGCGCAAATATTGCGCGACGACGGGAGCGGGGATGCCGTGCTCGGCATAGGCGCCGGTTGTGGGATCGAAACCCGGCGTGAGCAGGGTCAGCTTGTTCGGGTCGGTCATGGCAAAGCCGGCCTCGAGATCGGGGAAGCCGTGCCAGGCGGCGCCGGGCGAGAGTTGCCAATAGGAGGCATTGGTCGCGAGCAGATCGGTCGCGATGTTCTCCCAGGCGACATTATGCGCGGCGCCCTCGCGCGACACGTCCGGGATCGCGACGCGATCCGGCACGAAGGGCTCAAAGAACCAACGCCGCTCCGGGCGGGTTTCCTTCTCTTCGAACTCGCGGCGGACGGCGCGGATCTTCTTGCGGAGCTCAATGCCGAGCCGGATGGTATCGTCCCACAACACTTCGCCCGAGCGGCCCTTCATCATCTGCGCGCCGACGTCGAGCGAAGCGAATAGCGGATAGAAGGGCGAGGTCGAGGCATGCTGCATGAAGCTCTCGTTGAAGCGGCGGTGCTCGATCCGTCGCTTCTGGCCCTTGATGTGACGGTCCTTGATGTGGATCTGCGAGGCCTGCGAGAAGCTCGCGAGCTGCTTGTGGGTCGATTGGGTCGCGATGATGCCGGGCGCCTCGGGGCCGAGATTTTGCAATCCCATGGCAAAGCGGCCGGCATAGAGCGGGTGGAACTTCATGAAGCCGGCCCAGGCTTCGTCGAACAGAATGTATTCGCAGAGATGGCCGATGCGGTTGAGGATCATCTCCGCCGAATGGATCGTGCCGTCATAGGTGCACTCCTCGACCACCGCGACGCGGAACGGCCTCGGTTTCTGCCAGGCGTCCTTGTCCGTCACCAGCGGGTGGTTGCGGATGCGCTCGCGAAGCGCGGTCTCATCCAGCGTGTCCCAGCGCATCGGGCCGATCAGGCCCCACGCGTTGCGCACGGTCGGCACATAGATCGGGATGCCGCCGGCCATCATCAGCGCGCCGTGATGGGCGGCCTTGTGGTTGTTACGGTCGAACAGCACGAGGTCGCCGTCGGTGACCAGCGCCCCGAGCGCGACCTTGTTCGAGGTCGAGGTGCCGTTGAGCACGAAATAGGTCTTCTCCGCGCCGAAAATCGCGGCCGCTTCCTTCTGCGCCTTCAGCGCCGGGCCCTCATGGGTGAGGAGATCGCCGAGGTCGAGGATGGAATTGTCGAGGTCGTCGCGGAATACCGCTTCGCCCAGATGCTCCACGAACACCCGGCCGATCGGGCTGCGGCTGTAGAACACGCCGCCATTGTGCCCGGGGCAGGTCCAGAGCTGGTTGCCTTCCTCGGCATAGTCGACGAGTGCGCCAAAGAACGGCGTCTTCAGCGTCTCAGCATATTGCTTCAGCCGGCTGATCAGGTTCTTGGCGATGAAGGGTGGGGTTTCCTCGGACAGGAATACATAGCCGTCGATGAAGTCGAGCACCTCGACCGGCAGGTCCTCGAAGCGCTTGCGGCGGATCAGGAGGATGATCGGGAAATCCAGGCCCCGCCGGCGCATCAGGTTGATCAGCGCATTGGTCTTGCCTTCCAGACCCTTCTTGCCCCAGTCGACCACCATGCAGCCGATCGCAGCATCGGTCTGCACCGCAATCTCGGCATCCTCCAGCTTGCGGGCCCGCACCACCTCGAAGCCGGAACGCTCGATTTCCGTGATGATCTGGTTGAAACGGATGCCTTCGAGGTCGTCGGTGTCAAACACCGGCGCGGCGAACAGGAAGTTGAAGCGTTTGAAATAGTCCATGCGGATCCCCGGATTTGTCCGGGGAAGCTGTTAGGGCATTCTGTGACAGGGGGATGACAGCCGGGGATCGCAGCGGGAAAGGACCAGCGCGCCCGCTTACAGGCAGCTTCCCGTTCTCCGTTCCGGACAGAGCTTCAGCGCGTTGGAGACCGAGAACAGGAAGCGCGCGCTGCGCGTGGTGTTGTCGGGCGCGCGATAGCTGAGCGGGAAGGCGACGCCGAGATCGGCCTGGAAATCGTCCCAGAAGAAGAAGCGGATGCCGCCGCCGGCCGAGGTCAAAGCGAGGCCGTCACCGATGCGGTAGCCGTCGTTCCAGACTGCGCCGGCGTCGACGAAGCCATAGAGCTGATAGCCTGTGAGGTAGCGGAAATTCGGCCGCTGGTCGAAGCGCAGCTCGAACGAGCCGGCAAGCCCGTTGTCGCCGCTGATCTCGGCCGCGCCATAGCCGCGCCCGAACGCGGCGCCGCCGAGATAGAATTGCTGGGAGGTGAAGAGCGGGCCGGACGCCGTCTGGCTCGCCATCGCAAACTTGGCCGACCAATTATCTGATAGCGTCTGGTAGCGCGTGAAGTAGACATTGAGCACCGAGAAATTCGCCGACGCGCCGTCGCGCGACAGGTAGTCGTCGCCGAAATGCGAGGCGCCGAAAATGTCGAGCCCCTGGCGGAAGGTCATGGTGGCGTAGTTGGTGCCTCCGAAGGCGTCCTGCAGGCGGTAGTCGGAGGTCAGGCTCGCGGTGCGGATGTGGTCGTTATAGATCGGGCCGAACACGTCGCTCTCGCTGACATTGCTGAATCCGGCCGCAGCCGTCAGCGTCAGCGTCGACCGCTGCGACTGCACGGCGACGAAACTGCTGCGAAGCTCGAAGGATTCGGTCCTGGTATTGTCGTTGGTGAGCCGCCGGTCATCGCCCGGCCGAACCTCGCTGTAGAGCGCGGAGCCGCCGAGCCGCCAGCCGTCGGTGCCGACGGGCGCGTCATAGGACAGGCGTCCGAAGCCGAGCTCGCGCGGATCATTGGCGATGGTCGAAAGATTGAGCGCCAGCATGTCGCCCGGCGTGAGATAGGAATTGAACGCGCCCGAGGCATAGGCCTGCCAGGGGCCGACTGCGGCGGAGCCAAGATTGTCCATTCCGGCCCAGGCGTAGACGTGCCAGGTCTTCAGGTAGACGACGAGGCGGAAGCGGCCTGAGGCGCCGCCGATCTCTTCCAGCGCGGAATCGGTGATGCGCACGCCCGGCCAGCCATTGATCAGGAGCAGCTGGCGCTCCAGCGTTGCAAGCCGGGACGGATATTCCGTGAGCACCACGTTGAGCAGCGGCCTGACGCCGAATTGCTCGGCGCCATCTCCCTTCAGCGCGATCTCGGTGATGCTGCCCTCGATGACTTGGATGCGCAAATGGCCGTCGGCGATATCCTGCGGCGGGATGATGGCGCGGCTCAAGTGAAAGCCGGCGGCGCGATAGAGCTCGCTGATGCCTTGCGCAATTCCGGCGAGGTCCGCCTGGGAGACTTTCCTGCCCAGATAAGCCCGGTAGGTCGCCACGAGCTGATCGTGCGGGATCGCCGTGGCGCCGACCAGCGAAACGCCGCGGAGCACGAACAGCGGCTTGCCGTTATCAGCCGTTTCCGGACGGGCAAAGGACGGCATGTGTAGCGGCGCGCGCGCCGGGCGCGATTGCTCCTGCACATCGTCGAAATGTTTTTCGGTCTGCCTGGGGTCGTAGCCCTGCTGCGCCGCCACGGGTTGTATCGCCGAGAGCCAGAGGGTCGCGGCGATCACCAGACAAAAGGTAATGCGGTGAGGAGAGGTGACCAGCCGCCACCGGCCGCCTCCGTAGTTCAACTGAGGACACTCCGCGAACACCGTGGGAATGTTCAGCCGCATGATTTTTAATAGATTTTTATGGTCAATGAACCGTTAAGGGGCGGTCCGGCGTTCCGCAGTTCCAATAATCAGATGTTGAAACATTTCCGGTTAGCTTCGGGGTTCAACCGTGGCAAAGCTGGGAAACGTCATGCTCAGAAGGAGCGGAATGCGATGCGTACTGACGATGGCGGTGGCCCTCGTCGTGAGTACAAGCGCCTTCGCCGGTGACGACGGCATCTGGTCGATCAGCAAATCCTCCGGCGAGGTGTGGGTCACCACATCAGGCGCCGAGCAGGCTTCGCTCCGGCAGGAAGACCCGCTGAAGCCCGGCGACGTCATCCGCACCGGGCGCAACGGCCGGGTCCTCCTGGTGCGCGGCGAGGAAACCATCCTGGTGTCGCCGAACTCGGTGATCGGCTTGCCGACCGAGAAGAAGGACGGGATGTCGACCACGATCCTGCAGCAGGCCGGTTCGATCCTGCTCGAGGTCGAGAAGCGCAACGTCAAGCATTTCGAGGTCGAGACGCCCTATCTCGCCGCCGTGGTGAAGGGCACGCATTTCAGCGTCACCGTGAACGCCGCAAGCACGAGCGTGAACGTCGAGCGCGGGCAGGTCGAGGTCTCCGACTTCAAGACCGGCCAGATCGCGCAGATCCTGCCGGGCCAGACCGCAACCAGCTTCGCCCATGGCAAACCTGGCCTGTCGCTGAGCGGCTCGGGCACCTTCAGTCCGATCGAGCAGGGCAGGCCGCGTCCGTCATCGATCGATCGCGTCCCGGTGCCGAGGAACGGCCTCACGGCCCCGCACAACAATGCGGGCGACGGCAAGGTCATTCATGCGTTCAACGGCCACGCCTCGTTCGACAAGCTCGCCAATGCGTCCACGCAGACGCACCAGGCGAACAGCAACGTCGTTCACCTGTCGACGGCGCTCGGCGAAGTCCACCTCAATGTGGGCAAGGCCACGCACGGTCTTGCCCATAGCTCCGTCACCGCCGCCTCGCGTGGCAGCGCGTCGCACGATACGAGCGGCAGCACGATCTGGAGCGATAACAAATCCAGCGGCAGCAACGCGTTCGCCCAGACCGGCGCGAACAGCGCAGCCGGCGCGACCTCGACCGCCACGGCGGCGACCGCCGGTGCAGTCACCGCATCGACGGCTGCGGTCGCTGCCGCTGCGGCAACCGATTCCGGCAGTGCCAGCAGCAGCGGCGGCAGTGCGTCGACCGGCAACGGCAAGACCGCCGCCAATGGCAACGGCAACAACGGAAACGGCAATAACGGCAACGGCAATGGGAACGGCAACGGCGGGGTCGGCAACGGCAATGGCAAAGGCAACAGCAAGCACTGACCGCTGCCGCTGATCGACATCGCCAAGGGGATAATGAGGGATGCGCCTCGTGGGGAATTGAGAGGGGCGCTTGGGGGGATGAAGTGAAACACTATCGTTCGCACTTTCTGGTGGTTGTCGCACTGGCCATCGTGCTGGCCTCCGGCTGGCACGATGCGTTCCGCAATGCGCTTGCCGACCTGCGCTTCGCCTGGCTGAAGCGGCAGGCCGGCGGTGACATCGTCGTAGTCGCCATCGACGCGCCGTCGATCGAGAAGGTCGGCGTCTGGCCGTGGCCGCGCCGGCTCCACGCCGAGCTGGTCCGCCAGCTCGAGCGGGCCGGTGTTCGCGATATCGCCTTCGACGTCGATTTCAGCGCGTCGTCGGATGCCGCATCCGACCGGCAATTCGCCGAGGCGCTCAAGGCGGCCGCCGGGTCGGTCGTGCTGCCTTCGTTCAAGCAGCCCGGCGCGGACGCCAGCAATCCCGCCGAGGTCTACATCAACCGGCCGCTGAAGCCGTTCGCGGCGCAGTCCTGGGCAGCGGTGGTCAATGTCGCGGTCGAGCCCGACGGCAGGGTGCGCCAATATCCGTTCGGCGAGAAGCTCGGCGGCGAGTTCCTGCCGTCAATGGCCGCGGTGCTGTCAGGCGAATACAACAGCAGGGACGCTCCCTTCCTGATCGACTTCGGCATCCGCGCCGCCTCGGTGCCGAAGGTCTCCTATATCGACGTGCTGCAGGCTGATCCGACAACCTTCGAAAGGCTGAAGGACAAGAAGGTCATCATCGGCGGGACCGCGTTCGAGCTTGGCGATCGCTTCAGCATTCCAAATGGCGGGATCGTTTCCGGACCGGTGCTGCAGGCGCTCGCCGCCGAATCCATCCTGCAGAACCGCACCCTGCACTGGACGTCGGATTGGGTCTCGCTCGCTGGCATCGGCATGATCGCGCTGATCATGATGCTGGCGTGGCGGCGGCTCATCGTCGGCCGCAGGGTGATGCTGCTCGTCGGCATGGCGCTTGTCATCGAGGCGATGGCCGTGTTGCTGCAGGCGGAGTTCCCGCTGGTTCTCGATACCTCGCTGCTGCATGTCACGATCGCCGTCTATCTGGCCGCGATCGCCCTCGACGAAATCGATTTTCGCGGCGTGCTCGGCCGGATCGCGGAAAGCCGCTTTCAGCGCATCGCGATGTCGCTCGGCGACGGATTGATCTGCACGGACCGCAACCATCTGATCACGGTCTGGAATCCCGGCGCCGCGGCGATCTTCGGCTATGAGCCCGACGAGATGATCGGCAGGGCCTTTGACGTCGTCTGCGCCGGCGGCGCGGCCGGCGTGCCGCGCGCGCTCTCGCGCGACGATGCCGCGGCGTTGCAATTGCCGGGCGGCTCGGTGACGGAATTCGACGGGCTGCGCAAGAACGGCGAGGTGTTTCCGGTCGAAGCCTGTTTCTCCGGCTGGCAAGGCACCGATGGCTACCAGTACGGCGTGGTGCTGCGCGATATCTCGGTACGCAAGCGCGAAGCCGAGCGCATTCGCTATCTGGCCGAACATGATGCGCTCACCGGACTTGCGAACCGCAACACGCTGCATGATCGCCTTGCGGACATGATCGTGGCCGCGGAAGCGCCAGCAGGCGAGGTAATGCTGCTGGTGCTCGGTCTCGACGGCTTTCAGCAGGTCAACGACATGCTCGGCCATTCCTTCGGCGACCAGGTGCTCTGCGCCGTCTCGGAGCGGCTGACGCAGGAGGCCGGAGCGAAGGCCGTGGTCGCGCGGCTGAGCGGCGACGAATTCGCCATTGCGATCCCTCGCAAGGCGCTCGCCGAGACGGTGGCGGGGTTCGCCGAGCGCGTGGCGAGCGCCTTCGAGCAGCCGTTGCCGGCGTCCGTGCGCGAACACCGCGTGAAAGTGAGCGTAGGCGTTGCCGTTTATCCCGAAGCAGGGCGCAGCGCTGATGAGCTCCTGAGCAACGGCCATCTGGCGTTTTTCCGGGCCAAGGCCACAAGGCGCGGCGGCTATGTGCTGTTCGAGAACGCCATTCGCCAGGAGCTGGAAGCGCGGCTCACACTCGAGGCCGAGCTCGTGCGCGCGGCCGAGCGGCAAGAGTTCGAGCTGTTCTATCAGCCGCAGGTGCGTCTGGTGGATGGCGGTCTGGTCGGGGCAGAAGCGCTGATCCGCTGGCGTCACCCCGAACGCGGCCTGGTTCCTCCCGGGCAGTTCATGCCCGTGGTCAACACCTCCTCCATCTCGGGGCGCGTTGCGCAGTGGGTGATGGAGACGGCGTGCCGGCAGGCGCGCGCCTGGGAGCTGGCCGGGCATCGACTGCGTGTCGGCATCAACCTGTCGCCGTCGCAATTGCAGTCGGGCGATCTTGCGACCTCAGTCGCCAGCGTGCTCGCCGATACCGGGCTCTCGCCATCGCTGCTCGAGATCGAGGTCACCGAGGACATCATCCTGCTCGACGAGGAGAGGGTGCTCGACACGTTCCTGCGGATCCAGGCTCTCGGCGCCCGCCTCGTGTTCGACGATTTCGGCACCGGCTATGCCAGCCTCAGCTACCTGAAGAAGTTTCCGCTCGACGGGCTGAAGATCGATCGCTCCTTCGTGTTCGACCTGCTGATCGATTCCGACGACGCGGCGATCGTGAGCTCGACCGTTGGCCTCGGCAAGCAGTTGGGCCTCTCGGTCATCGCGGAAGGAATCGAGAACCGCGCCACCGCCGATCTCCTGGTGAGCATGGGATGCGAGGAAGGGCAGGGCTATTTCTTCGGCAAGCCGATGCCGGTCGAGGCGTTCGAGGCGCAGTTCCTCGACAAGCGCGAAATGGCGGCGGCGGGCTGAGAAAGCCCGCCCGCGACGTCGACTGATTTCCATCAGGTCCCAGCTTGACATTCATAACCCGCCGGTTATACGTTAATCCATAACCAATGGGTTATCGATTGCGCATGCCGAACGCTCACGACGTCCTGTTCAAGACACTCGCCGACCCGACGCGGCGGGCGATCTTCGAGCGGCTGTGCCGCGACGGGGAGCAGACGGTTGCGGCACTCACGGCGCGGGCCAAGGTCTCGCAGCCGGCTGTCTCAAAGCACTTGGCCGCGCTGAAGCAGGCCGGGCTGGTGCGCGACCGCCATGAGGGCCGGCAGACGCATTACAGCGCGCAGCCCCGCGCGTTGACACCCTTGCTCGACTGGACCAAGCGCCTGGCCGGGTACTGGGAAGCGCGGCTCGACGACCTCGAAGATCTACTCAGAAGGATGGACCAATGACCAAAGCTGCGACCGATACGCTGTCCGTCGTCGTCGAACGCGACATTCCCTTTCCGGCGGAAAAGATCTGGCGCGCGCTCACGCAACCGCATCTGATCGAGGAGTGGCTGATGAAGAACGACTTCAAGCCTGTCGTAGGGCACAGTTTCAATCTTCGCGGCGACTGGGGCGGGGTGCTCGATTGCGAGGTCCTTGCTGTCGAGCCGAACAAGTCGCTGTCCTACACCTGGAACCACACACACGAGGATCCCGCCTATAACTTGCAGAGCGTGGTGACCTTCACGCTCACGCCGACCAGCACCGGGACGCATCTGCGCGTAGAGCAGTCGGGTTTCGCGCCGACCCAGCGGCAGGCCTATGGCGGCGCCCGCGCCGGTTGGCAGAACATGTTTGCCAAGCTGGAAGAAATACTGGCGAAGACGGAGTGAGGCCGCGCGCGGCATTCAAGGTCAAGCGAAATCCATATCAAACGACTCCGCGTCACCGATCAAGGGAGCGAACATTCATCATGCAACGCGTGATCATCCGCTGGATTCACATCATCTGCGCCATTCCGATCACCGGCTACATCTACAGCCCGTTTGCAGTCCTGCCGGACTATGCCACACCGACCCGGTTCGTTTTCTTTCCGGTCATGGTGCTGTCGGGATTGTGGATGTGGAAGGGACATCTCGTTCGGCGACTGGTTTCGAGATCGGCCCAGGCGATCAGGCCGGACCTTGCGCACTGATCGTGACGTAATATCCGTCTGCGTCCCGTAGCGAGAACTCCATCGTTTGCGTATTGGGATTGAGATGCGGCTCTTCGTCCAGCCGGCTCGCAAGCGCCCGTGCTCTTGGAAGAGCCGCGTCGAAGTCATCGACGCGGAAGAACAGGAGGAGGCCGTTGCCGGGCGTGGCGGCGGCCGGACTCGTCAGCGAGGGGTGCTCGTGCGCGCCCCATGCGTGCAGGCAGAGCAGGACCGTTCCGTCCGTATCGACGATCTGCCCGAAATAGTCGTGCGCAGGAGCGGTCGACGGCAAGCCGAGTAGCGACTGATACCACCTGAAGCTCCTCGGCACGTCGGCCACGCCGATGATAGTCCATATGCGCTTCATGGGTTCCTCCGCGGCCTAGCGGTTGCGGCAGCCCTGCGTCTCGTTTCATAATCCAGCGGCGCCATCTTACGATTCCGGCCGCGTGAACTGAAGACGAGGTATGACTCCATGGACGCATCCGAAACCATTGACCGCATGATCGCAGGCCTGACGGATTGGCGCGGCAAGACGTTTGCGGTCATACGCAAGACCATTCTCGCCGCTGACAGCGAAATCATCGAGGAATGGAAATGGATGGGAAGCCCGGTGTGGTCGCGCGACGGCATGATCGCGGTCGCCAATGCGCACAAGGGCAAGGTGAAGGTCACCTTCGCACACGGGGCGAAGTTCGCCGATCCCGACAAGCTCTTCAATGCGGGCCTCGGCGGCAATATGCGCCGTGAGATCGACTTTTTCGAAGGCGACAAGGTCGATGAGCGCGCGCTGAAGCATCTCGTCCGTACCGCGATCGAATACAATCAGACGCACTTGAAGAAGAACGCATCTGCAGCCAAGCGGGCGAAGGTGGCGAAGAAGGCACCGAAGAAGGCCGCTAAGAAAGCGACCAAGAAAACCACCAAGCGCAAGTAACTGATTTGCCCGACGGGCAAATCACTCGCGCGATTTTCGCCTCTCGCGATGTGCCGATACCTTGATCATCGGCCGAATCCGCCTGCGCGGAAAAGCGAATTTCGTAAGCCGCTCCAATATGTTTCGAAGTTTCAAGGCCTCGACGCGAAATAATCCATTTGCCGAAAATCAGAAATCGTGTTTTCCATAGGCCCATCCCGCCTCATCCAGAGGGACGTTACGGCCAATCGTCACGAAACGTGAAGCGGGTTGCGGTGGACGCGGGCGACGGCGCAAGACGAGCGATGTCGCGTGCGGACGGCAAAAGCGTGTGGTCCTGGCCTCCCGACGCTGAGGTCAAGCTTTGCCAAGACGTTTGGCAAAGTGACGGGGGCTATCAAGCCCGGCACCCCGGGGAGAGCGCGCCATAAGCCGAAAACCATCGCGCAGGGAATGCCGGATTGTTCGGCGTACCTGTGGTGACTTGCTTGCGTGCTTTCTTTCATTGCACGCAAGGCTGCGGGTGCGTTTGGCATCCGGCATTCCCTGCGCCCTCTCTCTTTGAGGGCAGGCTTCCCAAAGCTCGGGCGCAACGCGTCGCGAGGCTGTTGGCGCATGTGGGGTCCTGAGAAATTTAGCGAAATCAATCAGATGCTCTGACCGCGCGATGATTGGAACCCAATAGTAAAATAATATGACTAGTTGCCGCGCATCATCCGTGAAATAGTGAATCGGCCGCCGATAAGCCGGCGGTTGCCGCCACATACGCGTCGAAGCCTTGTGGCAATCTCGTACGTTATCGGAGGCGGCCAAACTCAAAGCCTTCCAACAAAAACACGTTCGTTACCTAAAGGGAGTGAAGCATGCTCAGACTGAGGACGATCGGGCTCGCGCTGTCGCTGGCGGGCCTGACGATACTGGCGTCGAACGGCGGCGCGGCCGCGCAAGAGAAGGGGACCGTCGGCATCGCGATGCCGACCAAATCCTCCGCGCGCTGGATCGATGACGGCAACAACATGGTCAAGGCGCTCAAGGAGAAGGGCTACGGCGCCGACCTGCAATATGCCGAGGACGATATTCCGAACCAGCTCTCGCAGGTCGAGAACATGGTGACCAAGGGCGTCAAGGCGCTGGTGATTGCGGCGATCGACGGCACCACGCTCTCCGACGTGCTCAAGCAGGCCAAGGCCAAAGGCGTTATCGTGATCGCCTATGATCGGCTGATCCGCGACACGCCTGACGTCGATTACTACGCGACCTTCGACAATTTCCAGGTTGGCGTGCTGCAGGCGCAATCGATCGAGCAGAAGCTCGGGCTGAAGGACGGCAAGGGCCCGTTCAACATCGAGCTGTTCGGCGGCTCGCCCGACGACAACAACGCCTATTTCTTCTACAATGGCGCGATGTCGGTGCTGAAACCCTACATCGACAGCGGCAAGCTCGTGGTGGCGAGCGGGCAGATGGGGATGGACAAGGTCGCGACCTTGCGCTGGGACGGCGCGACCGCACAGGCGCGCATGGACAATCTGCTCTCCGCCTACTACGGCAAGAAGCATGTCGATGCGGTGCTCTCGCCCTATGACGGGCTTTCGATCGGCATCATCTCCTCGCTGAAGGGCGTGGGCTATGGCAGCGCCGACCAGCCGATGCCCGTCATCTCCGGGCAGGATGCGGAAGTGCCCTCGATCAAGGCGCTGCTGCGCGGCGACCAGTATTCGACCATCTTCAAGGACACCCGCGACCTCGCCAAGGTCGCGGCCTCCATGGTCGACTCGGCGCTGAACAACAAGCAGGTCGAGGTCAACGACACCAAGACCTACAACAACGGCGTCAAGGTCGTGCCGTCCTATTTGCTCAAGCCGGTCGTGGTGGACAAGGCTAATTGGGAGAAGGTTCTGGTTGACAGCGGCTACTACAAGAAGTCGCAATTCGACTGAGCAAGATTTACGGCAGGCGCCACGCGCGCCTGCCGGCTTTGCGGGACGTGAATATCATGACGGCAATGCTGGAGATGCGCGGGGTCAGCAAGAGCTTTGCTGGCGTGCGCGCGCTGCGCGATGTCAATTTCACCGTGGAAGCAGGGCAGATCCATGCCCTGGTCGGCGAGAACGGCGCCGGCAAGTCGACCCTGATGAAGGTGCTGAGCGGCGTCTATCCCGCCGGCAGCTATGAAGGCACCATCATCTTCGACGGCGAGGAGCGGCGCTTTCGCGACATCAACGATACCGAGAGGCTCGGGATCATCATCATCCACCAGGAGCTCGCGCTGATCCCGCTGATGTCGATTGCGGAGAACATCTTTCTCGCGCATCCGCCGTCGCGGTTCGGCGTGATCGACCAGGGCGAAGTCTACCGCCGCACGTCCGAGCTGCTGGCGCAGGTCGGCCTGCGCGAGCACCCGAACACGCTCATCACCGATCTCGGCGTCGGCAAGCAGCAACTCGTCGAGATCGCCAAGGCGCTATCCAAGAAGGTGCGCCTGTTGATCCTGGACGAGCCGACCGCGAGCCTGAACGAAGCCGACAGCGCCGCGCTGCTCGATCGGCTGCTGGCCTTTCGGGCGCAGGGCATCGCCTCGATCCTGATCTCGCACAAGCTGAACGAGGTCGCCAAGGTCGCCGACCGCATCACGGTGCTGCGAGACGGTCGCACCGTCGATACGATCGATTGCAGGACCGAGTCTGTCGAGGAAGACCGCATCATCCGCAGCATGGTCGATCGCGACCTCGCGCATCGCTTTCCCGAGCGTCACGCCAGGATTGGCGAGCCTGTGCTGGAGGTCGAGAACTGGTCGGTGCAGCATCCGCTGCATCCCGAGCGGCAGGTGATCAAGAACGTCGACTTCCGCGTCCGGGCAGGCGAAGTGGTCGGGATCGCCGGGCTGATGGGCGCGGGCCGCACTGAATTTGCCATGAGCCTGTTCGGCCGCGCCTGGGGCAAGAACATCCGTGGCCGCGTCCGCATCGACGGCAGCGAGGCCGATCTGTCCAGCGTGCCCGCGGCGATTCACGCAGGCCTCGCCTATGCCACGGAGGATCGCAAGCAGCTCGGGTTGATCCTGGCCGACGACGTCAGGAAGAACATCACGCTGGCGAGCCTGCAGCAGGTGGCGTCCCGCGGAGTGATCGACGATTTCCGGGAGCTGAAAGCCGCCGGCGATTATCGCAGCCGCATGCGCATCCGCAGCCAGGACGTCTATCAGGAAACGGGCACGCTCTCCGGGGGCAACCAGCAGAAGGTCGTGCTGTCGAAATGGCTGATGACCGGGCCGAAGGTGCTGATCCTCGACGAGCCGACCCGCGGCATCGATGTCGGCGCCAAATACGAGATCTATTCGATCATCAATGAGCTCGCGGAGGCCGGCAAGGGCGTGGTGGTGATCTCCTCCGAAATGGGCGAGCTGATCGGCATCTGCGACCGGATTTGCGTGATGAATGACGGCGCCTTTGTCGGCGAGTTCGCCGGCGCCGAGGCGACCCAGGAAAAGATCATGCGCGCGATCATGCGCAACGATAGGCTGAGAAGCGGCATGCACGGGAGTGAGGGACGCGTGGGAGCAATGCAGTCATGACCGACAAGACGGTTTCGCTGCCCGAGGAGCGCAAGGAAGAGCGAAAGGGCGGCAGCTTTCTCAGGAACAACCTGCGCAACTACGGCATGCTGCTGTCGCTGTTTGCGATCATGCTGTTCTTCGAGTTCATGACCGAAGGCACGCTGCTGCAGCCGCTCAACCTCACCAATCTGGTGCTGCAGAACAGCTATATCGTGATCATGGCGCTCGGCATGCTGCTCGTCATCGTGACCGGCCATATCGATCTTTCGGTCGGCTCGGTGTCAGGCTTCATCGGTGCGGTCGCGGCCGTGCTGATGGTGCATTATCACGTCGATTTTCCGCTGGCCGTCATCGCCTGCCTGATCGTGGGGGCCGCGATCGGCGCGGCGCAGGGCTATTGGGTGGCCTATTTCCGCATTCCCTCCTTCATCGTCACGCTCGCCGGCATGCTGGTGTTCAAGGGGCTGGCGCTGGCGGTGCTGCAGGGCCAATCGGTCGGGCCGTTTCCGCCGACGTTCCAGAAGCTGTCTTCCGGCTTCATCGCGGAGTTGTTGCCCGATATCGGCACCCTGCATCCGACCTCGCTCCTGATCGGCATCGTGCTGGCGCTGGCCCTGGTCTATGCCAGCGCCAAGACGCGCGCGCGCGAAGCCTCGCACGGGATCGATGTCGAGCCCTTTGCGCTGTTCTTCGGCAAGAGCATCCTGCTCGCCGGCGTCGTGCTCTATTTCACCTACCTGATCGCGTCCTATCGCGGCTTTCCGAACGTGCTGGTGATCATGGCCGTGCTGATCGCGCTCTATGGCTTCCTCACACGGCGCACCGTGATCGGCCGGCAGATCTATGCCGTCGGTGGCAATGCCAAGGCGGCCAAACTCTCGGGCATCAAGGCCGAGCGGCTGACCTTCTTCACCTTCGTCAATATGGGCGCGCTCGCAGCACTTGCCGGCCTCGTCTTCGCCGCGCGGCTCAACACGGCGACGCCGAAGGCAGGCCTCGGCTTCGAGCTCGACGTCATCGCCGCCTGCTTCATCGGCGGCGCCTCGGCCTATGGCGGGGTGGGACGGGTCGGCGGCGCCGTGGTCGGCGCCATGATCATGGGCGTGATGAACAACGGCATGTCGATCCTCGGCGTCGGCATCGACTATCAGCAGGTGATCAAGGGCCTGGTGCTGTTAGGGGCGGTCTGCTTCGACGTCTACAACCAACGGAGATAGTTCTATTCGATATCGACCACGATCTTGCCTTGCGCCGACCGATCTTCGATTGCGGCATGTGCATCGGCGACGCCGGCGAGATCGAAGCGGCGCGGATCGAGGCGAGGGCGCAATTGTCCGGCTTCGGCAAGCCGCGTCGCCTCGCGCATGATCTCGCCATGATGCGCGCGGCCTTCGCCTGTCAGCAGCGGCAGCAGCGTGAACACGCCGGAATAGGAGCCGCCGCGGAACGACAGCGGCGCCAGCGCATGGGTGCCCCAGCCGAGCGCGCTCACGACATGGCCGAAGCGCTTGATCGCGTTGAAGGACGCATCGAGCGTGGTTCCGCCGACATTGTCATAGACGATGTCAAAACCCTTGCCGCCAGTGTGCTCGGCCACATATTGCTCGACAGTGGCCTTGTCGTAGTCGATCGGAGTGGCGCCAAGCTGTTTGATGTAGTCGAGGCTCTTGGCCGATCCGGTCGCAAACACCTTTGCGCCCCTGGCGCGCGCGAGCTGCACAGCGACATGTCCGACGCCGCCGGCGCCGCCATGGATCAGCACCGTTTGGCCGGCCCGCACGTTCGCGCGATCGACGAGGCCTTCCCAGGCCGTGATGAAGACCAGCGGCAGGGCGGCGGCCTCGCGCATGCCAAAATTATTCGGCTTGCGCGCGAGCAGCGCCGCATCGACCGCAGCATATTCGGCCAGCGAGCCCTGCACGCCGCCGACCCCGCCGGTCATGCCGTAGACCTCGTCGCCGGCGCGGAAGGCGGTGACATCTGGTCCGACCGCCTCAATCGTGCCGGCGAGATCGATGCCCAGGATCGCAGGGAAGGGATGGCGCGCATGCGCGGCGGCACCGGCCCTGATCTTGGTGTCGAGCGGATTGACTCCGCTCGCCTTGATCCGGACCAGCACTTCTCCTGCCGCAGGCTTCGGCCGCGCGATCGACGCGAGCCGGAAGGGCTCTTTCGCGCCATCGAGAATGACGGCCTGCATCAGGTCGGTGGCAGCCACGCTCTAGTTCCCTGTGGCTTCGATGATCAGGTTCGCAATCTCCTCGGGATGGGAGATCAGGCCGAGATGGCTTGCCTTCACCTCGATGGTCTTGGCGCCCATCCGCTTCGCCATGAAGCGTTCGAGGTCCGGATTGATGGTGCGGTCTTCGGTCGAGACGGCATAGAAGCTCGGCTTCGATCGCCACGCCGCGTGGGTCGTCTTGCCCGTGAGCAGCGCCTTGTGGAAGGGCTGCTGCACCGCATAGAGCACCTTCGCCTTGGCTGCGGGAATGTCGCCCGCGAAATCGCGCAGGAAGGCTTCCTCGGTCAAGCGGCCTTCGTCGCCGTCGAAGACGATGCCAGCGGAGGCGGGCGGCGTTGGATAGGTCTTGGCAAGCGCGGGGTAGTCCTCGCCCGCGTCCGGCGCGCGCGCGGCCACATAGACCAGCGCCGATACATTCGGATTCATGCCGGCTTCGGTGACGATCATTCCGGAGAAGGAATGGCCCACCAGCACGGTCGGGCCGTCCTGCCGCGCCAGCACCTTCTCGGCGGAGGCAACCGCTTCCTCCAGGGTCGTCAGCGGATTCTGCACCGAGGTGACGTTGAGCCCGGCCGCCTGCAGTCTCGGGATGACTTCGGTCCAGCAGGAGCCATCGGCAAACAGCCCATGCACGAGCACGACGTTTTTCGCCTTCGGGGTGGCGGCAATGACGCGCGTCACAGGAAGCAGCGAAGCCGCGGCAGCAGCAGCGAGCACGGTGGAAAAGGCGCGTCTATTCATCAGCATGATATTTACTCTTCGTTTGGATACCCCGTACGTGATTCTACGTGTGGAAACCCCGCCTTGTTACGGCGCCGTGGTCGCTTTTGTTGCGATCGCTTTCAGCGCGCCCGACATGGCATTGACGGGGGCGCTCGTGGCTTCGCCGAGCCCATGGCGATGCGCCAGATAGGCCGGGTCGTTATAGGAGAGCCAGGTCGTGCCGGCCTCGTCCTCCCAGACCAGAGCTTTCAGCGGCAGGTCGATGCCGATGGTTTGCACCGATTGCATCAAGGGCGTGCCGCCCTTGGCGGCGCCGAAGACCAGCAGATCCGTCGGCCGCAGCTTCATGCCGACGGCGGCAGCACCCGCGGCGTGATCGACGTGGGCAAACACCGTCATGCCCTTGGCCTTCACCTCGGCCTCGAGCCGCTGCATCGTTTCTCCCGGCCCGAAGGCGCTCTTCACCGTGACTAATCCGTCTGCAGCCATTGCCTGTGCTCCCGATAGCCATGTCGCTGCGATCAACGCGAAGATTGCAATCC